>Ga0315912_10003435_pt1 | contig 15754 bp, 12 predicted proteins | sample VfabasoilMG_FD_204469 | JGI IMG/M metagenome (GOLD analysis project Ga0315912, IMG submission 204469) | Garden soil microbial communities collected in Santa Monica, California, United States - V. faba soil | ecosystem: Environmental > Terrestrial > Soil > Garden | place: USA: California... | reverse complement strand
AGGTCACCGAGCAGCTCCTCGAGAACAACCGCCAGTACGCCGCCGGTCGCGGCCAGCATCAGCCCCAGCACCCCAGCAAGCAGCCGATTCGACCGGCACGACACGTCGCCGTCGTGGCGTGCATGGACGCCCGCATCGCCGTCGAGGATCTGCTCGGGCTTCAGACGGGAGCACGGACCCTCGGCTCAGGCGCGCCTCGAATGGGACGTGCGCCGCAGCATCTCCTCCATCGTCGAGCACCCGTGGATCCCCACCTCGGGCCCGGACGCCGTGAGCGTTCGCGCCTTCATCTACGACGTCGACACGGGGCTGCTCTCTGAAGTGAGCTACCCCGGAGCCACCGGGTCCATCGGCTAACCCAACCAGAAACCCTCGCTATCACTCGCTCGGCGAGTTCCGCACGCAGGAGCCTCCGTTGCTGACCAGCACCTTGTTCGAGCTGTCCCTCAAGACGGCGCCGAGCGACAGCGTCGTTTGGACTTCACCGAACAACAGGTGGACCGTCCCCTGCGCGGCAATGGTCACGCCGGCACCCAGGGGAACGGGCGCCAGCGTCACGCTCGCCTGCCCGAGGCGCACCGTCGTGTTGCCGCCCGAGTTGCTCACGGAGTAGGCCGTTCCCGAGCCTGGGAGCCACAGGTCGCGCCAGGTTCCCAGCGGATCGAAGAACGTCACCGAGACTTCGTTGCCTGCGCTGAGGCCCGGCGCGCCGCCTGCTGCGGAGATCGTGAGCTCGAGATTGCCGCTCGTGGTCGTCGCGTTCGTGAGGGGATAGCTGCACTCTGCGAACGACAGATTGCGCTGGGCGACCTGGTAGGAGCCCGGTGCGTCGAGCGGATTCGCGGGCGCGGCCTGGTTGGTGGAGATGATCGAGGCGAGGACGCAGCGATGCCCGTCCCCGAGATCCGAGGTGGGGGCCGTGAACGCGAAAGGTCCGACCAGGGCGTGGCTGCCGGCAGGTACGCTGACCCCACTCGGCGAGCCCGGGGGAGCTTGGTACTCGGTTCCGGTCGTCACCTCCTTCCATACGGTCGAGAGAGCCGCCGGATCGGCGAGGTGAATGCGTGCCTTGACGCCCGTGACCGGATTGCACGAGTAGTCGTTGTTGACGCGCACGTACGCGTCGTACATCTCTCCCGGCGTGATGAAGATGGGGGGCGCGGGAGCGTTCGGGTCGACCACGGCGTCGTGCGGGACGATGAAGAGATCCGGGCTTTGCCAGAAGGGCTGGCCGTCGGCGTTCGAGGGGACGACACCCGTGTCGCTCGGATGGTCCTTGACGTAGACCCGCTCGGCGCCCGCCTGACAGGCGCCGTCGGTCGAGGACAGGAATTGCGTGAACACGAGATCCGGCGTGACGGCCGCGAGACTCATGGGTTGGCCGACCAGCATGAGGTTGTTGGTCTCGGCGGTGGGGTTCGTGTCGGCCAGGCGGGTGCTCGGCAAGAGCGGCGGCTGCGTCGGACACAAGCCGGGCCAGGGGATTTCCGGTTTCGGTCCGGGAACGTTGGCGCACGAGCCCGCGAGCGTGCGCGTGACGACCGACGTGTCCGTGAAGAGTGCCGTCCCGTTACTCGTGGCCGAGAACACGGTACCGCCGATGTCCGTCCAGTTGCCGTGCAAGCCGGAGCGATCCTCGACGACGACCGCGTACAGGCCGCGATCGTTGCCGGGATCCTCGGCGGGATCGAACCAGCTCAGGCGCGTCACCATGCCGAGCCGCGCCTGTCCGTCGACGACGAAGCTCGAGCCACCCACGGTGGCGAAATCGAATTGCTGGAAGGAGCCGTTGCGGCGTGAAAGGTGCCGGAGATCGGCGTTGTCGTTTTCGTGGGTGCTCCCACCGACGCAGGTGACGAAGTAGTCGAGGGGGAAATGCGAGTCGACGAAGTCCCAGATGCAGACGGCCGATTCGGAGTCGTTGACGGGATCCGTCGTGCGGAAGGCGTGGACGACGAACTGCACCCAACCTTGCTTGCCATCCGACTTGTTCCAGAAATTGGTATTGGCCTGCACGGTCATGGCGTCCCGGGGTGCGCCGTTGTCCGAGAGCTTGCCGAAGGTGGCGAAGGTGATGTCGACTTCGCCGTACTCGAGCGGAATCACGGCAGGGTTGGCGAAGGACTGGATGGTCGGGACGGGCAGGTCGATGTCGTCCGACAGCTGGCCGTTCGTCGTGCAGTTGACGGGAGCCCAGCCGTTCGCGGTGCCGAGGTAGCAGCCCTTTTCCTTGGGCGGCAAGGGCAGGGTGCGGGGCGGGGTGACGGCGATGGGGGGTGCGGGACAGCGCTGCGCCTGATCGAAGTGGACGGCGGCGCCCGAATTGAGCGTCACCTGACTGCCGAGCACGCTGCCGAAGATCACGGAGTTCACGTTCACCACGGCCTGCGGAGCGATGATGCTGCCGTAGAGTCGACCGCTCGCGTTGACGTTCACGAAGCCGGCGTTCTTCACGAAGAACGTGAGGTTCTTCGGGTTGCCGTTCAAGTTCTCGACACCGCCCAGGTTGAGGGTGCCCGTGACGTACACGTTGACCTGGCCAACGGGAGAGAGGACGAGCTTGCCCGGGTAGTTGATGGTCAGGTTCTTGACCACGTAGTTCCCCGGAGCGAGCGTGAGCGTGCTCCCCCCGTTGACGTTCACGTCGCCCGGTGCGCCGGCGCCGAGCGGTAGATTCTTGGCGCCGGTGGGGACGGTGATGGGTCCGTAGCTCGTGGGCGAGAACGGAACCTTGCTGCCCGTGAGCTGCCCGCCGTTCTCTACGATGGTCGTCGCCGCACGCACGGTTCCGCCCCCCAGCGCGTTCGCGCCGCCGTAGCCGCCCACCGCTGTGTCGTAGGCATCGACGCGCGAGGCGTTGTTCGCGGTGACCTTGCCCGTCGTGGCCGTGACGGCCGCGCCCTTGACGGCGCAGGGCACGGTTCCCGGCGACGCAGCCGGCGCCGTCTCGGTGAAGGCGCTCTCCGTCGACGGTGCGGGCCCCCCGAGGCACCCGATGGGAACGAAGAGCAGCACGGAAAGTCCGAGCGCTGCCCGATTTCGGCGAGACGTCGCCACCCCATTTCGTTCGTTTTCCATCCCCAAATCTCCTCCCGTCGCTCGACCGAGCCGACTTGCTTTCGCTACGCCTGTCGCTGCGCGGAATCAAGGGGACTCATTCGAGTCCAGTCCGAGGATAATTCCGGCGCAGCCGCGAACGCTGACCAGGGAGTGACGATCTCGCTACGGGTCAACTTCGATGCACCTTCCGTCTCGGCATTCCACTCCGGCATTCGGACAGAGGGGAGCAACGATCGGGGTACAGCCGAGAGCGTCGAATTGCGCACAAGAATGCAAGGTTTCATTCGCCTGCTCGGCAAGCTCGAGATTGCAGGCGAACGGGCACATCCACGCGCAGTTGCTGGTCCCCTTCGCGATCGTGCAGTCGGCATCTTGCTCGCAGATCTGCTCGGAGTTGGCGAGGCGATAGAGCTCTTGTTGCGTTGCGTTGGCCAGCTCCGAGCAGGTCTCCTCGAAGCCCTTCCCCGCACCGCCGCTGTCGCCTGAAACCATCGTTCCGGCTTCGCCCGAAGCCGAAGTTCCACCGGACGTTGCACCACCGGACGTCGGGGGTCCGCCAGATGTCGGTGCTCCGCCGGATGTCGGTGCTCCGCCCGTTCCGGAGAGGCCGCCCGACGCGGGGGTTCCGCCGCGAGCGCTGGCTCCGCCTTGCGCGGCTGCACTCCGCCCCCCCGCGTTCACGCCACTGCCACCGGCCGTCTCCCCGCCACCGGCCGAGCCGCCGCGAGCCGCAGAGCCTTCCTGCTCGGGCCCCGAAGCCGATTTGCCGCACGCGATCAGGCAGCCGAACGCGACCGTTCCTGCGCCCACCCAGCGCCAGAGGTGTGCCGAATCACCACCACTTAGCACTCGCGAAGTGAATCACACGCACGTGGCTCGAGCAAGCGACCGAGGCGCGGCGAGCGACTGGGTCCGCCAAGGCGAGCTGGCGGCGGCGACCCGAGTAGCCACGAGAGCGAGCGTTGCAGGCGGCTATTCCCGGTGCGCGCCCCGGGCCTACCGGGCATTTCGGCGTGTGTGCCCCGACTGCGCTCGCGGTGAGTGCAGCCGGGGCAGGCACGAGGTCTACAGCAGGAACGCGCTCAGCTTGGCGGCATCGATGGCCAGCGTCTGGATGCGCGGTGAGACGGCGTAGATGGCCGACACGGGAACACCTTGGTTCGTGGTACCGGTGTCGCACCCGCCGTTCGTGTGGATGGCGTGGATCATCCCCGTCCACTCGTTCAACACGCCGGAGCCCGAGGAGCCACCCTCTGTATCCGCCGTGGAGTACGTCATCGTGCTTGCCGTCAGGCTCGCGATGGGGCCCGCGTGGACCTGCTTCGGTTCGCCGTTCGGGTGCTGGATGATCGTGACCTGTTGACCTACCTGCATGCTAAACGGCGTGATGGCAGTGGTGCGCCACGCAGCGCCCGGTGGCGCCACGCGAATCACCGAGTAGTCGACGCCGCCCAGTCGGTACTCCACCAGCTCGAGGACGTTCACGGTCGTGATCGGCCGGGCCGTGCCGTTCGGAGCGAGCTGGTAGTTGAAGTCGACCTGCATCTCGAGCGCCGCCTGGGCCGCGCTGATCGGGGTGGTGGTGCCGTTGACGCGCGGCCAGGTCCAGCCGTTGAGGTCGGTGTCGTAGCAGTGACCCGCCGTGATCATGGTGTCTTCGGTGAGCAACGTTGCCGTGCACCAGCGAGCGCCACTCACGTCGCCGGGGTTGGTGTAACGGGAGGCAAGATCGTTCTTCCACTTCATGTTGCCCACCGGCGGCTGGCGGTCCATCACGAACGCGACCGCTGGCCCCAGCGTCCCGTCGTACTGCTCGACGTCTTGCATGTCATCGACGCCCCCGCAGATACTCCGCTCTTCGACCGTGTCGACCGTGTCGATGTTCTCCGAAGCATCCCAATCGGCGCCACTGCAGGAAAGCGACAGGGCGCCTCCCAGGCATAAGGCCGTCTTCATCAATCGTTGACTATACATGGCTATTCTCCCCGAGCTCTCGAGCTCGGAAACAGGTGATTCGAGCCCGGCACGATCGACGGCGATCGTGCCAGGGGCTCAGCGTCCAAGGTGCGCGGCGACGCGTCCGGGCGTCACTCGCTACGCGAAAATGCCGCTGATCTGCTCAGTTGTGAACGAACCAACCCAGAGCATTCTCGCAGTTGGTGTTGGTGGTGCCACAGCCCGAGGCCGCAGCGAAATCCACCTTCACGTCGAGCTTCTTGCCGGCCAGCCAAGCGGCATTCATGGCCGCGAGGAAGCGCTGAGCGCCGGCGGAGGTGGAAGCGACCGAGACCCACTGCATCGTGCCGCTCTGGACGATGGCGACCTGCACGGTGTTGTCGGTTTCGGCAACGGCCGTGATCGTCAGGCCCCGCACCCACTGCGACGCGGCGTCCGCGATTCCCGTGGTCAGGAACACGCCAGAAGCGACCATACCCGTGAGTGCAAGATTGCGCAGCTTGTACATGAACATTGGTGATTCTCCCTACTTGGATGGTGACGTATCGAGTCGTAAATGGACCGAAATCAACTCTCGACGAGTTGGCAGATCGCGCGGACGCATGCCCGGTGCGAGCGCGCCAGCGAAGCTCGAAAAGCACGCGCAAGACCCTCCCAACAGGTCCCGCGCGCGCGTTCGCCTCGCAGCGCCACGACGCTCCGAAACACGCCCCGAAAACCAAACCCTACCCCTTGAAATCCACTCCCTCGAATTTTCGTCTCTTGAACCTCGTCCCTTGAAGTTCGCCCCCGCGGGCTTTGCGTACTTGCAGGGTGAACGGGTACTCCTTCGCGACGTTCCCTGTCAAGCAACACGGAGCTCCGTGTGCAACTTTCTTCTGGGTGGCGCAAACGGATCACCGAGGTGCGTTCCCTTCACGACGTGGCACGAAGGTATGGAGCGGTGTCGCAATCGACGCCATCGCATGCAGCTTCGAATCGAAAGGCCCCACTCTTGCTCATTGCGCATGCCGAAACGACCAACAGGGCGTTGTTTCAACGCCTGTTGGTCGCTGCCGTGGCTGCCGCGCGTCGCCCCACGCGCTGAGTGACTGCCTCAGAACGGCGCGCAGAACTCCCCGACGCCGCCCGGCACGTCGATGCACGCTTCGAGCGGGTCGCCGAGCTTCACGCTGCCGCCCGCCAGCTTCTGGCAGGAGCCGCTGGTCGGGCAGTATTCGCCGCTCACGTCGCCGCCGATGCCCTTCGAGCCGAGCGTCACGACGACCTTGCCCTCGAATTTCCCGAAGTCGAAGTCGGGGATCACGTGGTGCTTTTCGCAGGTTTTCGGCTGCGAGAGGTCCTCGCACTCCTTCGGCTGCGAGAGATCGTCGCAGGTGTTCGGGTGCGTGAGGTCTTCGCAGCTGGCCGGGCTCGAGAAATCCGTGCAGGACTTCGGGTGCTCGACGTCGGGGCAGCTGCTCGGGACATCGCAGCTCTTCGCCGAGCAGAAGCCGAAGAAGTCGCAGATGCCACTCACGCCGCAGTAGAAGGCGCTCTCGGCGATGTGGGTGCCGCACTTCGCGGCGTCGGTGACGACCGGGTAGCCGCACTGGATGCCGTCGGTGACGGTGTTGTAGCCGCAGCGCCCGGCGTCGGTGACCACGCCGTAGCCGCACTTCGTGCCGTCCGTCACGACGTGGTAGCCGCAGAGCGCCCCGTCCTTCACGTACTCGTAGCCGCAGAGCGCGCCGTCCGTGACGAGCTCGATTTCGTCCTTGCCGGCCGACACGTCGACCGAGACACCCGCCTCGCCGCTGAGCTCGACGCCGCGGCGCGTGATTTCGCCGGTGAGCGCGACGTGACCGACGCCGGTGTCGAGCTTGCCGCTCACGTGGGCGCCGTCGCCGTCGAGCCGCACCTTGCCGTTCAGGAGCGGGACCTTTGCGATCTCGAGATCGCCCTCGATGTCGATCACGAAGTCTTCCGGATCGTCGCCGAACGTCGCCGTGACCTTGGCGTCGGCGCCGAGCGTGAGGTCGGAGGTGAGCTTCACGCCCGCACCGAGCTTGCCGGTGAGGCGGAAGCCCTCATGGTCGATGTCGAGCTCGGCGTCGACCACGGCGAGGTTCGAGAGGTCCACGCCCACGTGCTTCGCCAGAGTCGAGCCCACGAGCTGGAACTTGCCGTCCGCGTGCAGGAACGACGCGTCGATATCGCTGGCGATGAGGCCCGAGACGTTCACCTGGCCGTCGGCGCGGAGCGGCAGCTCGTCGGGCAGGAACGACTGATCGGGCTCGATCACACCCGACAGGGCAGCGCGCTGCTCGTCCGCCGTCGCGCGCACCTTCACGCTCGCGTTGGCGAGGCTCGTCTCGAACGAAAAGACGTCGAGGAAGCTCGCCGTCAGGTCGAGCTCGCCGTTGACGCCGAGCTGGAAGCCGACCGCGTCGAGGTCCGTGAGCGGACGGCCGTCGGCGTTCGGATCGATGTCGAGGACGGCTTCGCCCGTCACCGTGAGCGGCAAGCGCGCGAGCGGCACCGAGCCCGAGAGGTACAGAGCACCCTTGAAGTCCTCGAGGCCCTGCGTGATGCCGCGCGTCGTCGTCGCGTGAAACGGAATCAGTCCTTGCGCCGAGACGCCGAGGCCGACGCCCTCGATGGGTCCCAGCGCGCCGAGGCCGAGCAGGCTGCCCGAGGCGAACACGAATGGGTCGAACGGATCCAGAACGAGCGTCGCGTCCTCGCCGCCCGGCAACGACAGCGTGAGGGGCCCGTTGTGCACCGAAACGCCCGCCGCGAACTGGAAGAAGAGGTACTTCCGGTCGTCGTTCAGCGGTGCGCCGAGGTCGGCGAGGTTCTCGCCGGAATCGAAGCCGAGCGAGGCGCTCACGAGGTCGTCCGCGCTGAACCCTTGCGCCGCGCCGAGGCTCGGGAACGGCACGTTCGCGTCTCCGCGCACCGTCTCGAGCCCCGCGCTTGCGTCCGCGCCGTACGCGAACGTCACCGACGCATTCGCGATCGGTAGCTGACCGAGCGGAGTCGCGAGCAGGAGCGCGCCGTGCACGTCGAACCCCGCGTCCGTCTTGGTCACGTTCGAGGCGAAGGTGTGGAACACGAACGGGCGGCTCGTGTTGCGGTCGAGCACGAGCGCGACGTAGCCGTTCGTCACCGTGCCCGTCTCCGGCGGGTGCTCGATGAGGCCCTTCGACTCGGCCGCCGTGCTCGCGGCGCTGCTGCCGGCCGGGGCACCCATCATGTTCGGCGTGCCCGTGCCGTCCTCGCGCGGCTCACCCGACCCGCCGGTGACGCTCGACCCGATGCCCTGCTCGCGCTGTGCCTTCGAGCAGCCGAACGCGTCGACCTCCGCCCCCGGTGCCGTGCCGGCGCACACGTCGTCGCCGCTCTTGAGGCCGTCACGGTCGCCATCGTCCGTCGCGCCGCAGCCGTCGGGGCCGACGGACGTACCCGCGGGTGTTTCGGGGCAGAGGTCGACGGTGTCGGTGCGGCCGTCGGCGTCGGCGTCGGCGGGGCCGGAACCACCGCAGGCGGTGACGCCGGCGGCAAGGGAAAGGAGGAGGGCGTGGTAGGCGGCTGTCGAGCGTCTCATGCCGAGCCCTTCAGCAAGGCGCGTGCCGTCCGGAAATCCCGCAATAGTGCGGACTTTCCCGGCCGCGCTGCCGCGCGGGTGCAAGCCTTTGCACGCCCTCGCCAGAGCCCGAGTGCAGGGTTTTGCACCGCCAAATTGACAGCCCCCGCACAGGGCGGTACGGGGCGGGGCCCTTGGCCCTCGTCGTCCAGAAATTCGGCGGTACTTCGGTCGCAAACCTCGAGCGCATGCGCAACGTCGCAGAGCGCGCCCTGCGCACCCAGCGCGAGGGCAACAAGGTCGTGATGATCGTGAGCGCGATGTCCGGCGAGACCAATCGCCTGCTCGCCCTGGCGCATCAGATCTCCGAGGTCCCGGACGCCCGCGAGATGGACTCCCTCGCCTCCACGGGCGAGCAGGTGAGCGCCGCGCTCGTCGCCCTCACCATCCAGAAGCTCGGCGGTCGCGCCCGCAGCCTGCTCGGCCACCAGGTGCGCGTGCACACCGACAACGCCTACACCAAGGCCCGCATCAAGGACATCGACAACTCCAAGCTGCTCGAGACGGTGAACAACGGCGAGATCGCCGTGGTGGCCGGCTTTCAGGGCATCGATGCCGACGGCAACATCACGACGCTCGGCCGCGGCGGCTCCGACACGACGGCCGTCGCCATCGCTGCCGCGATTCACGCCGACGTGTGCGACATCTACACGGACGTGGATGGCGTCTACACGACCGACCCGAACCTGTGTCCGAAAGCCCGCAAGATCGATCGCATCAGCTACGAGGAAATGCTGGAGCTCGCCTCGCTCGGTGCCAAAGTCCTACAGATCCGCTCGGTGGAGGTTGCCATGAAGTACGGAGTTCCGGTTCACGTCCGCACGTCGTTCAGCGACAAGCCCGGCACGATGGTGGTCGGCGAAGAAGGCCTGGAAGGCGTCGTCGTCTCCGGCATCGCCTACGACAAGGGCGAAGCCAAGGTGCAGCTCGTCGGCGTGATCGACCGACCCGGCGTCGTGGCCAAGGTGTTCGGCTTGCTCGCCGAGAAGAACGTCTCGGTCGACATGATCATCCAGAGCCCGTCGCGCGGCGGCGGCTCCACGACCGACGTGACCTTCACCGTCGCGAAGACCGACCTCACCCGCGTGAAGGACGTGATCGAGCAGACCACGGCCGAGCTCGGCGCGACGGTCGAGTACGACCCCGACATCGTCAAGGTCTCGATCGTCGGTCTCGGCATGCGCTCGCACGCCGGCATCGCTTCCAAGATGTTCGGCCTGCTCGCGACCGAGGGCATCAACATTCAGGCCATCAGCACGAGCGAGATCAAGATCTCGTGCATCATCGCCTCGAAGTACACGGAGCTCGCGGTGCGGACGCTGCACGACGGCTTCGAGCTCGACAAGGGCGCCGTCACCGAGCAGTAAACGCTCGGCGCTCGTTACTCGGTGGGAGCGGGGCCGACGCCCCCGGCAGTTTCCGGCACCGGCCCCCGCACCGCGGTGAGCCGGCTCCGGACGATTTCGCCGAAGGGAGTGACGGCGAACACCGGCATCGTCGGTGTGGATTCGGCGAAGAACATGGCCGGGAAACCGCACCAGCTCGCCGTGTCGTCTGGCGTGCCCGTCGCGAACCAGGCCCAGGCCGTCCAGTGCAGGGCGTTCGCCTCGGCGTAGTCGAGCACCTCGTTCACGTACTCGGGCTTGCACGTCGGCTGCCCATCGGACAACGGCCCGAATTCGGTGATCACGATCGGAACCCGTCCGCGCAAAAAACCGAACGCCTGCTCCCAGTATTCGGAAGTCTTCCCGTAGAACGGGTAAAGGTGCGTCGCATACGCGACATTGTGCCCGTCGACCCAGTCGAGTCCGTAGCTCGGAATGCCGCTCAGGTCGAAGGTCCAGTCGAGGCCGCCCACGATGACGACGTTGTGCGCACCCGCGCTGCGGACGGCATCGTAGAGCGACTGCATGCCGACCGCCTGGTAGGTGATCGGCATGGTGCGCGCGTAGTCCGTGTCACTCGTGTCCGGATCGTAGAGGTCCGTGACCGTGCCGCCGTTTTTCCACGTCGCCCAGTCGACGTCATGGGGCTCGTTGTAGAGCTCGAAAAAGACGTGGCCGTCGTACGCGTAGCGAGCGGCGACGTCTTGCCAGAACTTGACCGAGTCCGCATCCGGCATGGCCATGAATTGCGGCTCGACGGCGCGATTCGCGGTCGCCCAATGCAGATCGAGAATCGTGTCGAGCCCCGCGCCGCGCGCCCACCCGACGACCTCACCGACGCGCGCCTGGTAGCAAGCGGCCGCGCACTCGGCATTGCCGTCGAGCCAGAGTCCCTGATTCAAGCCGATGCGCACGACGTTCGCGCCCCAGCTCTTCATCAGGCTCACGTCGGCTTCCAAGATCTCGGGGCTCAGCGGGTTCCAGATCAACGTCGGGAGATCGACGCCCCGCAACCGAACCGCCGCCCCCGCCGAATCGAGGATCTGATCGCCCACGACGACGTATCCGTTCGGCGCGCGCGGAACCCCCGCCTCTCCGCCGCTTCCCCCCACTCCGGCGCCTCCGCCCCTCCCACTCCCCCCCGCCGTCCCACTGCCTCCGGCCCCACTCCCACCCGCCCCCGCCCATCCACTGCCACCCCCACTCCCACTCCCACCTCCGCTTCCGCCCCTCCCACTCGCCCCCGCGCCCGCCTCCCCGCTCCCGCCCGCATCGTCGTCACCCTGCGTGCTCTTCCCGCAACCCGCTCCCCCGAGCGCGAGCGCCCCGAGCGCGAGCCATGCTCCCGCGCCGCGCGGTCGGAACCGAAGCAGTCGTCCAGCGTCGAACCTTCCCAGCCACCACATCACGCCCGGAAGCATAGCTTCAAAGCCTTGCCGCCTCCTGTCCATCGAGTTGTACATACATTTAGTTGAGCAGATGTACATACGTGCTATCCTCTCGGCATGCTGAAGGGCGTCGCCCAGGCGTTGGACAGCTGGTTGGTCGACGAGAACGTCGCGGCGGTGGCGGAAGGCCTGCCGCGTCACCCGGCGTGCACCATCCACGTTCTCGGCCAAACCGCGTTGTTCGAGGCCGAGCTCCCGCTGCGCCTCGCTGCCACGCGCGACGTCGACGTTCGAGCCGACTACGACGATGCCACGCGACGCGAGTTCGCTCGCCTCTTGGCGCGCCAGGGCCGTGAGCTCGACCCGCTCGGTGACGAGATCTGGATGCCGCGGGGTACGCGCTACGCGGAGCTTTTTCTGGGCAAGCTCGTGCGTGTCCTGTTGGCCGAGCCGGAGGCAGTGCTCGTGTCGAAGGCACTCAAGGCCCCGACGAAGAACCAGCCCCTCCTGACGGAGTACCTCGCGCACGGCCCGAGCGAGCGGTTTCTCGCGCTTGCCCGCAAGCACGCCCTCGATCTGGAGCAGTTCGTATGAACGAGCTCGACGACCTGCGGCAGCGAGCCAAACGGCGTCTGCTCGGCCTCGAGCGCCGAGCCAAGGATCCGCGCTTCGAGCAGGTGATGGGACGCTTCGTGCGAGAAGGCTTGCTCGTGGTGAATCACGACGTGCGAGAGCACGCCGAGCCCCTTCGCATCGACGATGTCCTGTGGGCGGGGACCGTCGAGCCGCGGATACTCGAGCTCTTGCCGGCGCTGATCGTGAAGCGGCCGTCGATGTTCGTCGGGGTCGCCTCGCTGCCGGCTGACCTGGACGAGGCCGTGGAGGCGTTGCGACGCGATCGGGAACCCGAGACATTTCGAGGTATCGCAGGCAAGGACGTTCACCGCTGGCTTCGGCGCGTCGGGCGCAAAGACAAGGCCCCGTCGCGCTTGAAGTCCTTTCGCTTCACCTCCGACGACCAGCGGCTACTCCAACATCTGGTCAAGGCGCTCGGCCTGTCCGAGACCGACGTCGTCCGCCGCGGCCTCCGCGCGCTGACGTAGGGCCGTTCTCCTCAGAACCCGCAAAATCTTCCCGCCTTCCGTCCTTCCTGTTCAAACTCATCCAGCTCCCGCAACTCGCGCCTCGCACGCGCCGAACTCCCCGGCATGCGGTGTCGTTCCTGGGCGCTTGGGCTCGTGGCCCTCGGCTGCCGACTGTCCCCCGACGAACAGCCCTTCGAGTCGCGGTCCGGTGCCGGCGGCACGTCATCGACCACCCCTGAAGACGATCCAGCGCTCGCCACGGCAGCCACCGGCGGTGGCTCATCGTCGCTCGGCGGCTCGAGCACCCCGTCCCTCGGCGGCCACGCACGCGGAGGCTCCGCAACGGAGCCATCCGCCACCAACGGCGGCGCAACGGCTTCGTCCGCGGCCGGCGACGGCTCGGCCGGCGAATCACCGCGTCCCGTCACGCGGGAGCCCACGCCGCCCGTCGTCTGCGACGCCCAGGCCGTCACCTTCGACGAGATCCGCGCGGGCGAGGTGCGCGAAAGCGTGAAGGTGCGCCTCGACGCGGTCGCCACCAGCCAGAAATTCCTCCTGAGCCATGCCCACTCGGGAAGCTGCCTCTTCGGCGCGTTCATTGGCACCGAGCCCGCTGCCGACGGCCCGCGGGGCGTGCTCGTCGTCTCCTACGGCGACGACGCTCCGGAGGGCGAGCCGTGCGCTCCGGGCCACGACGCGCTCCCCGACGAGCTCGCGCCGGGCGACGCGGTCACGGGCGTCGGCTACCTGTCGCCGTACGCGCCGTCGGCGTGCAACGGCACCGTGCCCTCTCCCCAGCTGATGCTGGATGTGGGGTGTCCGCTTTCACGCACCGGCCGTCGCATGCTGCCAGCTCCGTACGACCTGTCGCTCGACGACGCGTCCGCGCTCGGCCACGGCACCGACCCGTCGCTCGTCCGCCGCTTCGCGGGCGGGCTCGTCCGGCTCGAGGGCGTCACCGCGCTCCGCCCGGAAGACGGCGTCGGCAGCGTCGGCCCCTATGGCGTCATTCGCTTCGCCGAGACCACGCTCGAGCTCCACAACGACCTCGAATACGGCGACCTCACGCTGGGCGGCCCCGGCGACCCCGAAAAATCCCTCGGCTTCGCCTACCCGACGCGCTTCGCGTCCGTCACCGGTCTCGCCTACCTCGACTACTGCACCTGGGCGCTCACGCCGCGGAGCCGCTGCGCCGATCTCGAGCCGCCGAGCGACGGCTGCCGCTGATGCGCAGCTGTCTCGCGCTTCACCCGGCGTACGAGTACACCTTGATCCAATCGATGTCGGCGGTAGTGGGCGCCGAGTCGTCCGTGATCGGGCCTGCCCAGCTCGCGGTGCTCGAGGCCCAGATCGTGAAGAGGATGTTCTGGGGCAGCTTCATGCGCGCGATCTCCGTCGTCCAGGTGCGGAGCAGGGCGCCGTCAGCCTTGAAGCGCACCTCGGTCGGTGTCCACTCGATTGCGTAGAGGTGAAAATCGCTCTCGGCGTCGAAGCCGAGTGTCGCGATCAGCGGATCTTGCGTGGGCGACACGGATTGCGAGACCGGCGGCGTGGTGGGCTGCCCCGTGTAGACCTGGCAATTGAGCTGCGCCGCGTCACTCGTCTTCCCGAGATGCTCGATATCGATCTCGTTCCAGTCGTCGGCCGGCCACGGCGTGTAGATGAGCACGAGGGCCGAGATCACGCCGGAGCCCTTGGCGAAGCGCATGCGCGCTTCGACCTTGCCGTAAGTCACCGTCGGGACCGAGCGCAGCTCGACACCCCGGTACGGCTTCGTCGTGTCCGAAGGCTCGGGTGTCAACGCGATCGAGAGAATGCCGTTCGCGACGCTGGCGTTCTCGGTCGAGAACTGCGCCAGGTTGCCGTCCCAGCTGAAGGTCTGAAGCGCCCAGCGTGACGCATCGAGCGTGTCGAAGTCGTCCTGCCAGGCGAGCGTGAAGCCTTCGCCCACGCCGCCGCTTCCGCCTGCCGGTCCCGCTCCGCTTCCCGCTCCCGCGCCTCCGCCGCTCTCGAGCGCGGCTCCACCGGCGCTCGTCGCTCCGGCACCCCCCGACGTCGCGCCCGCTGACGGTGTGCCCCCCAGCCCCGCCGCCGACCCGCTCGCGGCGCCGCCCTCGCCCGTGTTGCCGCCACCGCCTCCCGAGCTCCCTCCTCCGGTTCCCGCCGCCCCCGCGCTGCCCGCCCCTCCGCTCGCACCGGTCGCCCCACCGGTTCCCGAGCTCGCGCCGCCCGTTCCGGTGCCGCTGGCTCCCGCGCCTGTTTCCTGCGCAGCCCCTTCCCCGGAGTCGCACCCGAGACAGAGACCGAAGCCAAGCATTGCCGTGGAAAGAGCCGCCCGACCTGCGAGGTGATGCATGCCTCGACGCTAGCGAGTGCCCGCGGCGCCGCTTTGCATTTCGTGGGATACCTCAGGCGATGCCCGGCGCGCTCCTCCAGCCGTTCCCGACGCTGCCGGGCTCGCGAGCGCAGGTCTGGTCGTACTCGCCGCGCTACCGGCGCCCCCGTCATTTTCATACGGAGCCCGAGCTCAATCTCGTCGTGCGCGGCTCCGCGACGTTCGGCGTGGGCGGGCGGGTGGAGGAGCTTCGCGCGGGCGAGCTCATCGCCTTCGCACCGGGGCAAGATCACGAGCTCTGCGCGGGCTCGCCCGATCTCGAGCTGTTCGCGGTCGGCATGGGCGCATCGCTGGCGCCCGACGTGCTGCGCGCAGCGGGCGAGCGCGTGGTGCTACCGCTGCGCGCGCGGCTTTCGAGCAGCGAGTCGCGTGCGCTCGCGGCACGCTGCGCGGAAGCGAGCGGTCGCGCGGGGGCCGACCAGGCGGTCGCGGAGCTGTGGCAGGCCGCACTCTGGGCATCCAAAGCCGGAGCGGGCGCCGAGGTCACGCTCGCGCGGCCGTTGACCCGCCGTGCTCTGGCGACCCTCGAGGCCGAGCCCGAGCTCGACCGAAGCGCGCTCGCTCGCGCGATGCATGCGTGCCCCAGCGAGATCAGCCGCGCGGTCAGCCGCGATCTCGGGGTTCGGCTCGTGGACCATCGCTCCCGCCTGCGCCTCCTGCGCTTCATCGATCGCGTCGACGCCGGCTCCAGCCAGACCGCTGCCGCGCTCGACGCCGGCTTCGGCAGCTACTCCCAGTGCTTTCGGGTGTTCGTCGCGACCCTCTCCTGCACGCCGCGCGACTTTTTCCACACGGAGCTGCGCCGGCGCGTCGCGGGCACGTTCGTGCCTGCACCCGCAGAGCTGGCCTGACCCGCG
>Ga0315912_10003434_pt1 | contig 15754 bp, 13 predicted proteins | sample VfabasoilMG_FD_204469 | JGI IMG/M metagenome (GOLD analysis project Ga0315912, IMG submission 204469) | Garden soil microbial communities collected in Santa Monica, California, United States - V. faba soil | ecosystem: Environmental > Terrestrial > Soil > Garden | place: USA: California... | reverse complement strand
CACGAGCGCAAGCTCGTCGCGCCGTTCAAGAACAAGGTCGCGTCGTCTCGCGCTTACTACGTCGTCGAGTCGCCGGCCGCGAAAGCCAAACCGCAAGTACGCGAGTTCGCCGACTGGCTCGTCGACGCGACACATGCGCAGACGCTACCGGCGGCGGCGGGCTAGCTTCAGGGCTCGGTCAGAAAGTCGATCCGCAGGAGCTTGCCGTCTTCGAAGGTGAGCTGAGCGTCGAACTGCCCGGGCCCGCGCTTGTAGATCCACCGCTCGGCGCGAGTAGTACCCGTCTGCACGACGTTGCCGGTCGGCAAGCGCGCGCGGATGGGGACCTCTTCGACCGTTCGGCTCTGCGGCTCGCCGCACCGAGCCGTGACTTCGGGGGCCGCCATGCCGACGTTGACGAGGCGGCCGTTTCGGCAGCGCATGTTGTCTTCGGCGCTTGCGGCAAGCGAGAGCGCACCGGCAGCGGCCGAGACGACGAGCGCTCGGTTCACGGGTCCGCGTCGGCGCGCGGTAAGGCCGCGAGCGCTTCCTGCTCGAGCTTTGCCCACGAGTCGCGCAGCGTGACGGTTCTGTTGAACACGGGCGCGCCGGGCTTCGAGAGCACGCGATCGGCGACGAAATAGCCCGAGCGCTCGAACTGGAACCGCTCTTCGGGCCGTGCCTCGATCAACGAGGGCTCGAGCGCAGCGCGCGTCACGATCTTCAGCGAGCTCGCGTTCAGCTCCTTCGCGAGATTGTCGCCGGGGAATGGAACCGAGAACAGGCGATCGTAGAGGCGCACCGGCGCAAAGCGCGCATGCTTCGCCGACACCCAGTGGATCGTTCCTTTGACCTTGCGGCCCGAGTCTTCGGAGCCGCTGCGCGACGATGGATCGTGGCTGCAGCGCACTTCGACGACATTGCCAGCGGCGTCTTTGACGACGCTCTCGCACTTCACGATGTAGCCGTAGCGCAGCCGCACCTCGCCGCCGGGCTTCAGCCGGTGGAACTTGCCGGGCGCGTTCTCCATGAAGTCCTCGCGCTCGATCAGGACCTCGCGCGTGAACGGCACCTTTCTAACCCCAAGCTCCGGCTTGCTGGGATGGTTCGCGGCCTCGAGCCACTCCTCGCCGCCCTCGGGATACGTCTCGATCACGAGCTTCAGAGGATCGAGCACGGCAAAACGGCGCGGCGCGGTCTCGTTCAAGTGGTCGCGCACGCACCCTTCGAGCTGGCCGAGCTCCGCGACCTTCTCCTTCTTCGTCGTGCCGATGCGGCGCACGAACTCGACGATCGACTCGGGCGTGTAGCCGCGGCGTCTGATACCGGCGAGCGTCGGCATGCGAGGGTCGTCCCAGCCATCGACGTGCTTGTCGTCGACGAGCTGCTTCAGCTTGCGCTTGCTCGTGACCGTGAACATGAGATTCGCTCGCGAAAATTCGATCTGCCGCGGGCGGCTCGGCTTGCCGTTCCAAAGCTGGTCCAAGAACCAGTCGTAGAGCGGCCGATGATCCTCGAACTCGAGCGTGCAGAGCGAATGCGTCGTACCCTCGAGCGCATCGGACAACGTGTGCGCGTAGTCGTACATCGGGTAGATGCACCACTCGCTGCCCGTGCGCTGATGCGCGACCTTGCGTATGCGATACAGCGTCGGGTCGCGCAAGTTGATGTTCGGCGACGCCATGTCGATCTTCGCACGCAGCACGCAAGTGCCTTCGTCGAAATCGCCGCGACGCATCGCTTCGAACAGCTCGAGGTTTTCCTTCGCCGAGCGGTCGCGATACGGGCTGTTCTTTCCAGGCTCCGTCAAAGTTCCGCGAGTCTTTCGGATCTCGTCGGCGTTCTGGTGGTCGACGTAGGCGAGCCCGCGCTCGATCAGCGCGACGGCGCAGGCGTGAATGTCCTTGAAGTAGTCGGACGCATGGCGCAAGCGATCGTCCCAGTCGAAGCCGAGCCAGCGCACGTCGCGCTTGATGCTCTCGACGAATTCCTCGGTCTCGCGCTCGGGGTTCGTATCGTCGAACCGCAGGAAGCACGTGCCGCCGAATTCCTGAGCGACGCCGAAGTCGACGACGATCGCTTTCGCGTGGCCGATGTGCAGGTAGCCGTTGGGCTCCGGCGGGAAACGCGTCTGCACGCGTCCGCCGTTTTTGCCGGCCGCAACCTCGTCCGCGACGATCTGGCTGATGAAGTCGCGGCCGCGAGCAGCCTCGGTGTTGTCTTCGGATTCCATGGGCGCGCATTGTCGTTCAATCGCGCTGCGACATTCAAATCAGCATTGGCAATTCATTGGCACGTCGTCAGGCCGTTGATCCACTGCTGCATCAAAGCGAGGCCTGCAGTGTCGACAACGTTCGACGCAAGCGGCGGCATGGCGTTCGAGCCGCGCGTGTTCATGCGCGCGACGAGCACGGAGCTTGCCGCGCTGCCCGGAGCGATGATGCGGGCGGCCGCCCCGATGCCGAGATCGCCCGCTTGCGGAACCGCGCCGCACGCGCTCGTGTTCGACAGCAGCGTGGCGTACCGCAGATCCATCGAGCTCTGAGCAACGCCGCCGGGACGGTGGCACTGCGAGCAGTTCGTGTGCAGGTACGCCCGCGCTCGCGCGCCGAGCGGCGCTGACGTATCGAAGGGGTCCGGCAAGGACGGCTGCAGCGCGGGATCGCCGAGCGGTGTCGTGAACAGCGTGATGTAGTCCAGGGTGCGCAGTTGGTTCGCCGTACGGGCCGTGCTCGGGTACCGGAAGTCGCGATTGAGCTCGGCGGCCTCGAGCCCGAGCGCAAAGCCCGCCGCTGCCGTGTGGCAGGTCAAGCAGTCGTTGCCGCTCGGGAAGATCCAGCTCTGCTGGCCGACGGTGACCGTCTTGCCTCCCTGCACGAGCGTCGCATCCGTTCGCTGCGCGTTCCATTCATACGTATAGCCGGCCCAATCGCCGTCGGGGTGACGCATGAACAGACGCGTCTCGACGAGCTGGTTGTTCAGCCGGAAGTGCTTCATGAGCACCGTGCCGTTCGGAAAATTGAAATCGCCGTCGGCCTCGCGCGCAATCGAGGTCCCGTTCGGGATCGCGAGCCAGCGTTCCTTCGTCGCGTTGTCCGACCAGAACGGCGCCGCGGGCTCGTACGGAACCAGCCCGCTCGCAGGCTGGCTCGCGTTCTGCGGGCTCACGCAGCCCGTCGCCGAGAGTTGCGTAGCCACGGGCGGGCTCGCGCCGCCGCCGCCCGCGGGGACGAGCTTGTGCAGCGCACCGCCTGCAATGTCCACGACGTACAGCTCGCCGTCGTTGCCTTGGCCGAACGACGCGAGCGCGTCGTTGTTGAAGTCGAGTAGCTGTTGCGACGTGTACCCGCCGGCGCCGTTCGGCACGAGCTGCCAGATCAGGCCGCTGCCGAAGTCGCCGAAAACATAGCGGCCCGCGAGCTGCGGCAGCGCCTGCCCGTGGTAGACGTAGCCGCCCGTGACCGAGTACCCGGCCGTGCGCGCGTAGTCGTGCACGGGATTCGTGAAATTCGCGGCCGGTGTGGGGCAGCCGTTGTACGCGCTCGAGCCTTCGCGGCAGTTCCAGCCGTAGTTGGCGCCGAGCTGGACGCGGTCGATTTCCTCGCGCGCATTCTGGCCGACGTCGCCGAGCCACAAGTCGCCCGTGGCCGAATCGAAGCTCCAGCGCCACGGGTTGCGCAGGCCCCACGCGTAAATCTCGGGGCAGTTGCCCGAGGAATTCGTATGCGGGCGCTGGTCGCAGATCGCACCCGCGGACGCGAACGGATTGTCCGGCGGGATCGCGTACGGTGTCGCGCCGTCGACATCGATCCGCAGCATCGAGCCGAGCAGGTCGGTCGTATCGAGTCCCGTGAGGTAGGGATCGCCGCCGCCGCCTCCGTCACCGAGCCCGTAGAACAGCAAGCCGCCGGGGCCGAACGCGATCTGCCCGCCTTTGTGGTTCATCTCCGCCGGCTGCGGCACGCGAATGACGTCCACGCGCGTCGCAGGATTGGCCGTCAAAAAATCCGCGCTCATCGTGAAGCGCGCCACGACCGACGTCATCGGCGTGCCTTCCGTGAACGACAGATACACGTACCGGTTCATGGCCCACTGCGGATGGAACGCCATGCCGAGCAGCCCGCCTTCGCCGCCGGAATTGACGGAGAGCGAGATGAAGGTGCTCGCCGTCGGGCTCGCCGTGTTCGCGAACACGCGCACCGCGCCGCCCTTCTGCGCAACGTACCAACGCGATGCGTCGCCTGGAGGCTGCAGCATCGCGAGAGGTTGACTCAGCGTCACGCTCTGAAACACGCGTTGCAATTGAACGGCCGTGCCGCCCGGCGGCGTCTTCGACGGCGCGACGCAAGTCGTGTTCGACGGCCGCGCGTCGAGTCCAACCGTGACGCCCGGCGGTAGCGGTGGATTCGGAGTGCCGCCGCCGTCGTCGCTCGAGGAGCTGTGGCAGGCCTCGAGCGCCAGCAGCGACGCGACAATCAACGAGGACGGACCGGCGCGACTGGCAGGCACGTGACATCCTTGTTTTCGAGATCGTGCGGCAATGCTGACCTCGATCGGCACCGAAAAACAAGCGAACTCTTGTCTGCTTTCGCCGACTCGGCCTTATGCAAACCGACGCTAGTCGAACTCGATTTCGTGCTGAGCGAGCCGATCGAGACTAAACGTGTAGCTGCGGCAACTCGGCCGCAGCGAATCCGACTTGCGAGGTTCGAAACGCGAGCGGCTCAGCGCGACGAGTATCGGCTCGCGAAAGACCTCGTCCGAGAGCTCGATGATCTCGGGTTTTACTACGAGGCCCGCAGCGTCGACGAGAAAGCAGGTGACGACGCGGCCCTGCTTCGCCTCACGAATCGCCTGGATCGGATAGCGCGGCGTCGCGGACACGAGCGGCAGGACCGGCGGCAACGCGCGCACGCGATCTTCGGCACTCTCGGGGATGACCTCGACGTCGGACTCCGCGCACCACCAACCGCCGGTCGCCGTCAGCGTCCGCCAAGTCCCGCCGAGATTCTCGCGGCGCAGGTCGGCCGTGTACTGACGCCCGGTTCGCGGATCGCCGAACCTGAGCTCGCGGCTCTCCGTGATCCACGGCGTCAGACCGCTCCACGACGGCACGGCGACGTTCTCGATACGCGCCAACCGTGCGACGCCTTGCGGAGCGAAGCTCATCAACACGCGCTCGTCGCCGAAGTCGGGGTGGCCCCAGACCACGCAGCTCCACGTGCCGAGCGGATCGACGCGCGCGGCACTGGCCGGCTGCCACGCAGCCGCGCACAACACGATGACGACCGCAACAGCCGCGTGCTTCGACAACACGTTACTGATGCTCCTCCACCGTGACGCGCCCGCGCAGGCGGCGCTCGTTCATCATGCCGCGGATCTGCGGCATCTGCTTTGCGCTTGGGTTCAGCGTCAGCGCTACGTCGAGATCCGCATCGGCCTCGTCGAACATCCGCTTCAAGTAATACGCGTAGGCGCGGTTGCTGTACGCACGCCAGTTTGCGTCGTTGATCGCAAGCGACTCCGTGCAGTAACCGATCGCGGCGTCGGGCTGGTTGATCGCCGCATGTGCGGCGCAAAGATTCGATAGTGCCGCCGACTTGTCGCGCGGCGACGCGGGGCGCTCGAGCCCGAGTTTCGTCAGGCGAATGCCTTCGTCATATTCCTTCAAGCGAAGGGCCTCGGCACCGGCCGCCAGATATTCGTTGGCGACGCCGAGGACCGTGCGACTATCGGCTTGTTGTTGAGTGAGCTCCGGGATGCTCGACCGTTGTCCGAGCGCCACCCCCAGCGCGAGGTAGCTCACGATACCGCAGGCGACAAGGCGAACCATGCTTGCCTCCTCCCGGATTAGTATAGTCCCGCCTGCAACGGCGCGAACAGCCGCGAAAAATCGCACGGGGTTGAACCTTTCTTGCCTTATGACAGACGTCGCTGCAGCTGAGGCCCTGATCCTCGCACACATGCCGCGCTTTCCGGCGCGGCCAGAGCCGCTTCAGACGTGCGTCGGGCGCGTCCTAGCCGAGGACGTCCGCGCCGAGCGCGACCAGCCGCCCTTCGATCGCGTGACGATGGACGGCATCGCGATCGCGTACCGCGACCTGGCGGGCTGCGGCCGGTCCTTCGCGGTTGCGGGCACACAGGCGGCGGGCGCACCGCCCCTCGAGATCGCGGGGGGGCAATGCGTCGAGGTCATGACGGGGACGGCCCTGCCGCGCGGCGCGGACACGGTGGTGCCGGTCGAGCGCGTGCAGCGCAGCGGCACCACGGCAATCGTCGCGGCCGACGCGCAGGTCGCTGCGGAGCAGTTCGTCCATCGGCGCGCCAGCGACCGCACGCAGGGCAGCCTCGTGCTACGCGCCGGCACGCGCTTGGGTCCCCCGGAGATCGCCGTGCTCGCCGGCGCAGGCCTCGCCGGGGCGCTCGTCACGGATCTACCCCGGGTCGCCGTGATCTCGACCGGCGACGAGCTCGTCGACGCCGGCAAGCCAATCGCGCCGCACCAGATTCGCTCGACGAACGATCGCGCCGTGGAAGCGAGTCTCGTGCAGCACCGCTTGGGCAACGTCACGCGCGCCCGCTTGCGCGACGACGCAAACGCGCTCGCGGTCGCCATCGATCGGCTCGACAGCGAGCTCGACGTGCTGGTCTTGAGCGGCGGCGTGTCGATGGGGCAATTCGACTACGTGCCGTCGGTGCTCACGGAGCTCGGCGCGAAACTCGTGCTGCACAAGGTCGAGCAGCGGCCGGGCCGACCGATGTGGTTCGGGGTCAGCGCGCGCGGCAAGCCGATTTTCGCGCTGCCCGGCAATCCCGTCTCGACGCTCGTCTGCACGACTCGCTACGTGCTGCCGGCACTGCGGCACGCGTCGGGCCTTGCGGCGGCGCCGCCGGAGATCGTGGAGCTCGCGCGGCCGGTCGAGGGCTCGCCGACGTTGGCATTGTTCACGCCCGTCACGCTGTCGTCGTCGGATCGCGGCGTGCTGTTGGCCGAGCCTCGTTCGCCGAATACGTCGGGCGATTTCGTGGCCCTCGCGGGCACGGGCGGCTTCGTCGAGCTTGCCCCAAAGCGCGGGCCGTATGCAGCCGGGACCGCGGCGCGGCTGTTCCGCTGGTGAGCGGCGACCCGCGGCGCGCGGGAGCTAGAACCAGAACGAGACGAAGAACTGCAGGACGTTGGCGTCGAAGCTGTACAGCGGCTCGGTGCCGGGCGGAACACCCGTGACTCGCAGATCCCTGAAGTCTTCGTACTCGAACATCATGTGGTCGAGGAACACGTTCAGCGTGCCGCGCTCGACGAACTTCCACCCGCTGCGCATGATGTCGTAGCTCGCGCCCAAACGGATCGTCTGGCTCGCGAACGTGCTGAGCTCTTTGTCGCGCGCCAGGAAGTTCTGGTACTGCGAGCGCGGAAACAGGTCGGCGTAGAAATCCGCCTTCGTCTGCGAATAGGTGCGGAACCTTCCGTCGAACGTCCAACCTAGCTCGATCGGGTGGGTATAGCCGATCTCGAACGTGTCGGCGTCGATGTCCCACGTATCGCCGTACTTCCGATACTCGGCGTGCACCGCGGCGCGCCACGGCATGTAGTAGCGCATGCGTAACGAGCCGGCGTCGCTCGAGCGCGTTCGCGGGTATACCTCGCGCTCGTAGCTATACCCCTGCGGCGTCGTCGGGTCGAGGTAGCGAACCTGCCGATACGGATTGTTCAGGAAGCCCTCGTCCGTGATCGTCTCGAACGAGACGCCGACCATGAGGTTCTTCGTGAGGATTTGCGACACGCCGAGGCGGTAGTTCTGCCGCTGCGTGTCCTCGCTGAAGTTCGCGTCGCCGCGCCGGCCAACCGTATCGTTGCCGAGCGAGTAACCGAGCGACACGGTCGTCAGGTCCCCGAAGATGTCCTGGCTGATCCCGAAGCTGAACGTGTCCGCCGTGTAGTCATTTTCTTCGCTGTTCGTGAACCCGATGTTCATCATCCAGCGGTCGTGCAAGTAATCGAGCCCGACGGAGTGCTGCGTGCGCTCTTCCTCGTAAGGGCTCGCGGTGGTCACGACGTCGATCGACGCGCTGTTGACTTTGTCGACGTAGTGATTCGCGGAGACGGAGAACTTCTGTGCGAACTGCTTGCGGACGAGCAGCGACGGCCCTTGAATCGTCACGCCGCCGCCATCGTAGGAGTGCAACAGCACGTCGGCGCGATCCTCGGGCAGCACGCCCGCGTGCGCGACACGCACGACGGCGAGCGACAGCAGCACGACGAGGATGTGGCGCTTCATCAAAGGAGCCTCAGTTGCAGCCGCAGCCGCCGCCCGCGGCGCCGGTAGCTCCGCGCGCGCCCTCGCGCGCCTCGTAGACGTGCCCCGTGTACGCGCTCGAAACGGGGTCGCGATCGAACGACATGATCGGATCCGCGAGCCGGTCGCGCTCGTACGGCTTGACCCACGGCTCGATGCTGCAACCGAAGAGCGTCAGCGCCGCCGCGGTCACGGCGAACGCACGCACGAGCGTTTTCGTTGGCGTCATAGCGTTACTCTCGCAACAGCGCGCGAATCTGGGTCTGATAGTCGTTCTCGTAGCCCGGCTTGTAGCCGTGATGGATGAATCGCATCGTGCCGTCGCGCCCGATCAGCACGGTCGTCGGCATCGTCTGAACCTTGTAGAGCTTCGTGACTCCGTTGTTCGGATCGAACAGCACGGGGAACGTCACGGGCGTCTCTTCGAGCCACTTGCGTGCGCCCTCGACGTTGTCCTTCTCGACGTTCACGGCGAGCAGCTCGAAGCCCAAGCCGTTGTATTTCTCGTACAGCGCTTGCAAGTGCGGCATCTCCTGCCGACACGGCACGCACCACGTCGCCCAGAAGTTGACCATGACGACTTTGCCCTTCAGCGACGCCACCGAGACTTGCTGGCCGCCGTTCGACTGAAGCGTGAACGCGGGAGCGGGCCCGGAAACCGTCGCGGCCCACGCGAGCGTCGCAACGAGGGTCGTCATCACAAGAACCGAGAATGCCCGCAACATGGTCTGCCTCCGCTGCTTCGATCCTAGAAAAAGAACGTGACGCCGAGATGGGCCTCGAGGTTGTGCGACGTCTTCTCCTGGCCCAACAAGTCGATGTCGAAAACGTGGTCGCGAATGTCGCCGTGTATCGCGAGCCAGTCGAGCGGCATCAAGCGCATGCCCATTCCGAAATTGATCGTGAACCGGTCGTCGCCGGCGAACGTCGTCTTGCCAACCCCGCCGATGACGTACGTCGCCGTGTTCATCGCGCGGTTCTTGCCGATGTAGTGCTCGCCGGGAAAAATGTTGTATCCCAGCGACACGTTATAGTAGGAATACTCGCGTTCCGAGTCTGTGAGCAACTGCGCAGCGCCGCTCAGACGCTCGAAGCTCGTGAGCTCCGTATCGGCTCTGCCGCCCGCGAGCTCGACGAAGAAGCCTTCCGTCACGTGATACGCGAAGCGCGCGCCCGTCACGGTGTTGACGCCGAAGTCCTCGACGCTGATCTGCCCGGCGAAGATGCCGACCTCGAAGTCCTCGGTATCGATGCGCGGCGGCTCGATCTCGCGACGCTCGATGTCCGGCTCGATGACGGGCGGCTGCGTACCGTCGTCCGCGCGCACCAGGCGGTCGCGGCCGCAACCCGTCAGACTCCCGACGCCGAGCGTCAGGGCTAGAAGAAGAACGAGATGCCTGCTTTCCATTCCCTTACTTCCTCGTTGTCGTCACGGCTCGTGAAGACGACATGCGTTTTGTACTCGGCGCGAAACACGAATCGCCGAGTGAGATACACACGCGCGCCGACGCCGGCCAGTGCCAGCGAATCGGTTCTGTCCGTCGTCGCGACGAGCGTCGCCTTCGGCTCCGTCTTGATCATGCCGCCGCCCAGCGTGAAATACGGCGACGCGCGCCAATCCGGATACATGATGTGGACGATGTTCATCGTGACCATCGTGCTGTCCGAGAAGCGGCCGAGCGCCTGCGACACCCAGAGCTCGCCCGACAGGTTCGGCGTGAAGCTCAGCGCGCCGTACGCGCCGACGACGTTCGCGCCGCCGAAGTCGCCGTACAGCGCTCCGACTTCCCAACGCCGAGCGGCATAGTCGTTGAAACCGAGCATCGGTAGATCGAACGGCTCGCCGTCCGTATCCAGCGTCGTCGCGAGCTGCTCGAAGTGCACCCAGCCTTCTTGGCCGCGCGCCACTTGCACCTTGAACCACTCCGTGCGCCGCATCTTGAGCTCGATCTGCTCGCCGCGCTCCGCCACGAAGAACACGGGGTAGCCCTTGCCGGGGCCCGTGTGCAGCTCGATGAACGGATCCGCGATCGTGACCTCTCGGTGTTGCCGTTCTGCGCCTGCCGCATTCCATGCGATCGCAAACTGGCCGAGCGACAGAACGAGCAACACCCATCGCATCTACATCACCGGCACGTCGAATGGGTTGTTGTAGTACTGCGCACCAATGTCGAGCCATTCCGCGACGAGGCGCAGCTCAGCGGTCGACATGTAACCGACGTGCGAACGCGTGGGACAGCCGGTGCCGCCGACGTCGAAGCACGAGAAGAATCGCGATTGACGCGCACCCGCGGCGCTCATCGACGAAGGGATCGACACCGTCGACAGGATCGGATTGCCCATCGCGTCGATGCCGATCTGAATTTGCTCGTCGACGATCGCGCCACCGACCAGGATCTGGCGGTCGTCGGCGAACAGCAGCTCGCGGTAGGCGTTGAATTGATCGGCCTCGTCGGGCGAAGCGCCATCCGACAGGTCGAGCTGGCCCGCCGGCACCATCGCCGCGTTCATCGCATTGACAGGCGCATGACAGCCGCCCTGCGAGCAAGAGTTGTTGCCGATCTGTGTGCCCATCGCATCGAGCACGAGCCGCGGCGTTTTCCAGAGCGGATGGATGTGCGTCTCGTAGTTGATGATCGTGCGGCACCGCGGCGTCCAATCGGCGATGCAGTTGACGTTCGTGGGCGCCGTCGTCGTGAGATTCGTGTACGAGTACGTGAACGACGCGGCCGGGGTCGCGACGGCCGGGTTCGTCCACACGTCGTCGTAAACGACGTTGACGCTCGGCTCGAGCGCCGGGCACGTCGTGGTGCTGCCGCAGAGCGCGCGCATCCGCGTTTCCGCCATCGTGTCGCCGGCGTTCGGCGAGAACGCGGCGACGCTGCCCGGGAACGCGACGCCTGTCGACGCGGCGCCGGCATAGGCGGCGTTGAACGTGCCACTGCGGCCGTGCGAAAGGTTGCTCGACGGCACGTGGCAGCCGTTGCACGTCAGCACTTGGCCCGGAACGACCTGAATCCAGTTCTGATGACGCGCCGACGTGCGCCGCCCGTTGGCGTCGAGCACGCTCAACGCGAGCGCGACGTTGGCAGGCACCTTCACGCGCACGGAGCCGTCGGGCTCGATCGGAGCGTAGCCGATGACCTCGCGCATGCCCTGCTGAATGTTCGGGCCGAAGGCCGTGTTCTCGAGGTCGACCGTGTCTTCATCGGGAATCGCGACGGCCTTCTCGATGCGCAGGAAGCGGGCCGGGCGATTCGCCGGCGGCGTGATCACGGGATTCGCGACTGCTGCGATGTTGACGCTCGCGACTCCGTCGAGATCGTAGACGCTGCGAATGCTGATGATGCCGGCCTCTTCGGCCGCGAGATCGGCATTGAAGTCCAGTCCGGGAATCTTGTCCGGTATCGAGGCCGGCAGCCGGCGCGGCTGCGCCGCCACGATGTCCGAAATCACGACGCCTTCCTGACCTATCACGATCGGCTGCTGCGTCTGCGTCACGGGGTCGTACATCCACACGCCGTAGAGAGGCGGCGCGACCACGGGCGCCGGGTTCGTCGCTGCAAGGCGCTCCGGCGTGCACGGCACGTAGATCACGGCAGTCGGATCCGTGGGGTTCGCAGGATCGGGCTCCTCGAGGCGACAGATCGACCACGTCGTCAGCACGCGGCCCGTGCCGTCCCACAACGGGAATGCCGAGTTGAAACGGCCGCCCGGCGACGGCACGAGGTCCGTGCGTACCTGGTTCGGCGTCGCCGCCGTTTGCGCGGGGCCCGGCATGCCGGCCGAGCTCGCGACCGGCTGCGTGTTCTCGACGTACGTCTTCGTATCGATGATCGTGATGGCGCCGCCGAGCTCGGGATGATCGAACGGACGAAGGATCGCCATGATCCGACCGTCGGACATCTCGCGCGCGCTGATGAACTGAACGCTGCCGTTGTTCGTGCCGGTCAGGTGGCTCTCGGCGCCGTACAAGAGCTCGAGCTCCGTTCCATCCGGATTCATCTGGTATAGATGAATGCCGTTGACGCTGCCGGCGTGATCCCAGCGGCTGAACAGGACCTTGCCGTTGTCGAGCAACGTCGGCTCGTAGTCGCTGCTCTGGTTGAACGACACCTGTTTGAAGTTGTCGCGCCCGTCGTCACGCATGACGTGCAGCACGAACGCCGGCTCGTCGCGGTCCTCGTCGCGCGCATCGTATTGCGGCTTGTTGTCGTTGATGAGGATGGCTTTCGCCGTCTGCTGGCGCGTCGACACGAAAATGACTCGGCCGTCGGCCAGATAGTGCGGCGAGAGGTCGTGACCTTGTTGCGCCGTGAGGTCCGAGACGATGAGCCTGCGCAACTTGTCCGTCGCAAGCTCGTACTCCCAGATGTTCCACTTCGGCTGGTCGGGATCGTCGAGCGCGAGCCCCTCGTCCACGGGTCCGCGCATCGCGAACAAAACTTTCTTGCCGTCGCTCGAAATCTCGACGCCAGAGACGTCGCCCGTGCCTTCCGTGAAGCGCTGCGTGACGTTGCGCTCCGGCGCCGTCGGCGACGCGCGATTGCGAACGTAGAGATCGGTGCCGACCGCGAAGCGCAGGATGTCGCGCAGGTCGGTGTTGACCTGCAACTCCTCGTCCTCGTCGAGCAACGGGCCCTTCGTGTACGCGATCGGAAAATCCGGCGCCACCGGATCCGGGTCCTGGCCCGTGCCGACACCCACGCTGCCGTCGCCGTTGCCGGTACACGCAGCGAGCGCCGCGGTTGCGAATACGAGCGCGAGCGCGCGGCTCTGACGAAGCCAAGCGTGAAAAACGTTCCGTGTTTCGTTGCTCATGGAAAGTCCCTCTCCATTACCTGGCACAGGCGAGGGTCGATCCGGCTTGAAATCGATACGTCAACGGCAAACTCCGAATGCAACGCGACGAGCAATCCTTTCGCTCGCCGCGGGCTTGCATAATCTCGCGACCGCTCCCGTCGCGATGCGACGTAATGCCGGCGCCCGGTAATCATGGGCATCGACATGTACGCCTTCCGTTAACGTGATCACAGAACTCGCCCGGATCACCTCGCGAACAAAAGTGTGATCGACGTCTCCGTGTCCTCACACCTCACTCGCGCGTCGTCGCACGAGAGTTCACCTAATCGCACCATTTCACATGTCGTGACATGCGAAGGGTGCTTCCGATCACCGCGGGGAGCTTACACGCGGACTAGGCTCGCTCCGAAACCGTCGCCAAATCGAGACGTCTGTGATTTCCCACATTACGCAGCAGTTTTTTTTGTGTTTTTATGCGCCCCGACTCGCAACTGTGGCTTCACTCAACGGGACGATTGCGATGACTAACCGGATGCACATTGCGCCGACGTTTGCGCTCTTGAGCAGCCACACTTCGTTGTGGCGAATCTTCGTGGCGCTCGCGCTGTTGCTCTGCGGAGCGTCGCTTGCGCTCGCCGGGACGCGCGAACAAGCCGCGCGTATTCACGATCGGCTCGCCGGCGTGCCGGCCGACGAAGCCACGCTGAACAGCATGGCCGCGTCTCTGCCCGGCGACCCGACAACCGCCGCGAACATCGCGATGGCCAACCCGAACTTCTACGCGGTGACGCTGAAGAACTTCGCGGCGCCTTGGACGAACCGCGATCAGAACGCGTTCGTGCCGTTGAACGACTACGTGACGCTCGTGATGGGCATGGTCCGCGACAACGTGCCGTTCAACCAGATTCTCTCGGCCAACATGCTCTACGTCGCGCCGGGCGTCTCGCCGCCGGCTTCGGTGTCGAGCAATGCGCACTACGAGGCGCTCGAAGCCCGCATGCGCGAGAACGGCTTCAATCAGAACGAGCTCTCGCCGACGACGCAAACCGCGATCTACGGCACGCCCGACGCGGCGACCGCGGGCGCCATCACGACGCGCGCGGCGGCCGAGGCGTTCTTCATCGCCGGCACTAACCGCGCAATGTTCCGCTTCACGCTCATGAACCACATGTGCATGGACATGGAGCAAGTGCACGACACGAGCATCGCGCCCGACCGCATTCGCCAAGACGTGTCGCGCAGCCCCGGCGGCGACAGCCGCGTGTTCCTGAACAACTGCATCGGCTGCCACGCCGGCATGGATCCGCTCGCGCAAGCGTTCGCGTACTACGACTTCGATGAGACGTCGCAGGCGCTGGTCTACGACTCGAGCGCCGTCAACTCGAAGTACTTCAACAACGACACGACGTTCCCGGACGGCTTCGTCACGCCGAACGACTCTTGGCACAACCATTGGCGCCAAGGCCAGAACGCGCTGATCGGCTGGAACCTGGCCCTGCCCGGTCAAGGCGCCGGCGCCAAGTCGCTCGGCGAGGAGCTCGCCGGCACGGACGCGTTCGCGCAATGCCAAGTAAAGAAGGTGTTCAAAGCCGTGTGCTTGCGCGATCCCGTCGACGCCAACGACCGCAACCGCGTCAACGCGATCACCAGCACGTTTCGGAGCAACAACTACAACCTGAAGCAAGTGTTCGCCGAAACCGCAGGGTATTGCATGGGCAACTAGCCCAGGCGCCAGGAGTCACGACGATGCAGTACGCAAACCTGAATTCAACGTCGCCTGCCGTGCTCGACACGCAGCGCGGCGCGTCGCTCCGCACGCGGCTCGTCGGCGCGGGCGTCGTTTTCGCGGCCGCCTTGCTCTCCGCGTGCAGCGGCGGCAGCGGCGCCGACGTGCAGCAGACGCCTGGACAACCGGGCAGCGCCGCTGCGTCGAACTACAACGGCCCGCCGCCGGCGACGCCCGACGTGCAGCAGTTCAAGGTCAACCTGTGGGACAACATTCAGGCGAACAATCGCTGCGGCACGTGCCATAGCGACACCGGCGGTCAATCGCCGATGTTCGCTCGCCGCGACGACATCAACCTCGCGTACTCTGCCGCAAACGGCGTCGTCACTCTCGTGTCGCCGCCGGATTCGCGCATGGTCGGCAAGGTCGGCGCCGGCCACAACTGCTGGCTCGCGAGCAACGCGGCTTGCGGCGACATCTTGACCACCTGGATCACGAACTGGGCGGGATCGACGGCGTCGACGGCCGCGCGCAAGATCGAGCTCGAGCCGCCGGTGCTGCGCGATCCGGGCCAGAGCAAGAACTTCCCCGCAGACGGCGGCCTGCTGTTCTCGCAGACGGTGTATCCGCTGCTCGAGCTGCACTGCTCCGGGTGCCACGCGTCCGATACAGCACTCAAGCAGCAACCGTTCTTTGCCGAAGGTCCGCCGAACAACCCCGCTTCGGTGGCCCTCGCGTATGAAGCCGCGAAGCCGAAGATGAACCTCGACGATCCGGCGATCTCGCGGCTCGTCTTGCGCTTGCGCAACGAGTCGCACAACTGCTGGTCCACGAGCTGCGCGAACGACGCGACCGCGATGGAAGCCCAGATTCAGGCTTTCAGCAACGGCGTGACGCCGACTGCCGTCGACCCGAGCTTGTTCACGAGCAAGGCCACGACGCTCTATGAAGG
>Ga0315912_10003433_pt1 | contig 15756 bp, 16 predicted proteins | sample VfabasoilMG_FD_204469 | JGI IMG/M metagenome (GOLD analysis project Ga0315912, IMG submission 204469) | Garden soil microbial communities collected in Santa Monica, California, United States - V. faba soil | ecosystem: Environmental > Terrestrial > Soil > Garden | place: USA: California... | reverse complement strand
GCTTTCGAACTTTCCGTTGGAGGCGAACAGCTTCTGTGCGCAGCCGGCGCAGGTGAAGGTGCCCTGGCGCTTTTCATGCAGTAGGGCGCAGGTGCCGGGGCGTTCCGTGGCGTGCTGGCGCATCACCGCGTACTGGGCCGGGTTGAGCTTGCGGCGCCATTCCGCGTCCGAGAGGGTGTAGGGGAAGGTGACCGTGTCCATCGCGCTGCCTCCGTCTGTCCGGGACAATATCGGGGCTGCGCGGTCGGAAATCCAGTACCCGTTACGGGCGGTGCTTGGCGGCCTATATGTGCCGGCGCAGGATGATGCGGGAGGACGGGATGGATTTGCGGCTGGACGGCAAGGCGTGCCTGGTGACGGGGGCGAGCGCGGGGATCGGGACCGCCATTGCCTGGGCGCTGGCGCGAGAGGGTGTGCGGCTGGCGATCCTGGCGCGGCGGCGGGAGCGGCTGGAGGCGCTGGCGGACGCGATCGGCGCCGAGGTGGGGGCACGGCCGGCGGTGATCGTGGCAGACCTGATGGACCAAGCGGCGCCGGAGACGGTGCGGGCAGCGGTGGAGGCTGCGCTGGGCGGGGTGGATGTGCTGGTGAACAATGCCGGACTCTCGTCCAAGCCGGAGGTGATTGCGGCCGATGAGGTGTGGAACCATGGGTTCGACCTGAAGTTCACGACGCTGCGGCGGCTGACCAACGCGTTGCTGCCGGGGATGCGAGCACGGGGCTGGGGACGGGTAATCAACATCACCGGCATTATCGAGCCGATGGCGACATCCGCGGCGCTGACCGCGAGCGCGGCGGTGCATGCCTGGTCGAAGGGGTTGTCCCGCGACCTGGCGAAGGAGGGCATCACGGTGAACTGCGTGCCGCCGGGGCGGATCCATTCGGAGCAGATCGACACGCGGATGTATGCCGACCCGGACATCCGCGCGCGGTTCATTCGCGGGCATATCCCCATGGGACGGTTCGGGCAGCCGGAGGAACTGGCGGACCTGGTGGCGTTCCTGGCATCACCGCGGGCGGGGTATATTACCGGTACTGTCATCCCGGTGGATGGCGGGATGAGCCGGTTCGCGATGTAGAGGGAGCAAGGCCATGAGCACGACGCCGTTTCGGCATCCGCGTGTGGACGAGGTATGGCTGGCGAAGCTGCGCGAGGAGGTACTGGAACCGGAGCTGCCGGTGATCGACCCGCACCACCATTTGTGGGAGCGGGAGTCCGGCGTGTACCTGGTGCCGGAGCTGCAGCGAGACCTGGCGTCCGGCCACGATGTGCGGGCCACCGTGTATGTGCAGTGCGGCTACGGCTACCACACTGAGGGGCCGGACGCGCTGCGCGTGGTGGGTGAGACCGAGACGGTGGTGCGGCTGACCGCGGGGGCGCGGCGGGGCTTGTGCGCGGGCATTGTGGGGCACGCGGATTTCCGGCTGGGCGACAGCGTGGAGGATGTGCTGACGGCGCATGTGGAGGCCGGCAAGGGGCGGTTCCGCGGCATACGGCAAAGCGCGGGCTGGGACCCGGGGGTGCAGCTTGTCACCGCCACGCCGGCGCCGAGGGGCCTGCTGCTGGAATCGGCGTTCCGGGCCGGGCTGGGCCGGATGGCGAAGTTCGGGCTGAGCTACGAGTGTTCGCTGTACTACCCGCAGCTGCCGGAAATGGTGGACCTGGCGCGTGCCTTCCCGGACCTGCCGATACTGGTGAACCACTGCGCGGGGTTCATCGGCGTGGGGCCGCATGCGGAGAACCCGGAAGGGACGTTCAACAGCTGGCGGGCGCATCTGGTGGAACTGGCGGACTGCCCGAATGTATGGCTGAAGCTGGGCGGGCTGGCGATGCCGATCCGGGGCTTCAGCTTCCATGAGCAGCCCTTGCCGCCGTCCTCCGGAGAGCTGGTGGCGGCGTGGCGGCCGATCATGGAGACATGCATCGAGGTGTTCGGGGCGGAGCGCTGCATGTTCGAGAGCAATTTCCCGGTGGACAAGGCGATGTGTTCCTATGTGGTGGTGTGGAACGCATTCAAGCGCTTGGCGGCAGGGGCTTCGGCGGCGGAGAAGGCGGCGCTGTTCCATGGCACGGCGGCGCGGTTTTACCGGCTGGAGATGCCGGGCTAAACTTTTTGGCAAGAGCAGGGAGAGAGCAATGTCCGAGAGCCGGCACAGCCGCCATAACGGCCCGCGCATCAAGCATCTGGTGGAGGCGGGGGCACCGTTTGAGACGATCACCGTCGATCCGCTGACGCCGATCATCGGCGCGGAGATTGGCGGGGTGGACCTGGCCAATCCTTCCAACCGGCAGATGGACGAGATCCATCGCGCGTTGGCGGAGAATTGCGTGATTTTCTTTCGCGACCAGCATTTGTCGCAGGAGCAGCACCTGGATTTCGGGCGGCGGTTCGGGCCGCTGCATCTGCACCCGGCGGCGCCGCATGAGCCGGGGCATCCGGAGCTGATGGTGATCATGGCGGACAAGGACAGCCCGCGCGCCAATGGGGAAGGCTGGCATTCCGACGTGAGCTGCGACGAGGAGCCGCCGTTGGGCAGCATTTTGTATATCAAGGAATGCCCGCCACGCGGCGGGGATACGCTGTTCGTGAACATGTACGCGGCATATGAGGCACTGTCCGACCGGATGAAGACGTATCTGGACGGGCTGCGCGCGGTGCATGACGGGGAGGAGAATTACCGCGGCACGTATGCGAATTTCGGCGTGAAGGACAAGCCGAGCTATCCGCGCGCGGTGCACCCGGTAATCCGCACACACCCGGTGACGGGGAAGAAGGCGCTGTTCGTGAATAAGGGGTTCACACGGCGCATCCTGGATATTCCGGCGGATGAGAGCGCGGGGATACTGGCGTATCTGTACGAGCACAGCACCAACCCGCTGTTTCAGTGCCGGTTCCGCTGGCAGTCCAACAGCGTGGCGTTCTGGGACAATCGCTGCACGCAGCATCGGGCGATGTGGGACTACTGGCCGAACCGGCGCTACGGCAACCGGGTGACGGTGAAGGGCGACCGGCCAGTTTGATTTTCTGACACTTCGCGTTGACGACGGGAGCCCCGCCAAGGGGAAAGGGAGAACTTATGCGTAGATTTCTGGTCGCGGTGCTGGCCGCGTGCTTGTTGCTGCCGGCAGGCGGGGCGTGGGCGCAAGCCTGGCCGAACAAGCCGATCAAGTTCGTGATTCCGTTCGGGCCTGGCTCGGCTTCCGATGCGTTGGCGCGCATTGCCGGGCAGGAACTGGGCCAGGCGCTGGGCCAGCCGATCGTGGTAGTGCACAAGCCGGGGGCGGATGGCGCGCTTTCCGCCATCGAGGTGCAGAGGTCCGCGCCGGATGGCTACACATTCCTGTTCGGCACGAACAGCCCGTTGGCGGTGGTGCCGAATATGCGCAAGGACCCGCCCTATGACGTGACGAAGGATTTCACGCCGGTGACATTCCTGGGGGACAATACGTATTTCTTCGCCATCCACCCCTCCATTCCGGCGACAACGATGAAGGAGTTGGTGGATTACGCGAAGAAGAGCGGCAAGGTTCTGAACTACTCGGCCGGCAACACGTTCGCGCTGGTGGGTACGGCCATGATCGGGCGCAATAACGGCATCGAGTTCCAGCCGGTGGCCTACAAGTCTGAGCCGGACTCGATCCTGGATGTGCTGTCCGGGCGCGTCGAGATCCTGCACGGGACGGCGACAACGATCCTGGCGCAGGCGAAGGAAGGCAAGCTGCGTGTGCTCGCGACCTCATTTTCCAAGCGCAGCCCGCTGATGCCGGAGGTGCCGTCGTTCCCGGAAGCGGGGCAGCAGGTGCTGCCGATCGGCCCGTGGTTCGCGCTGGTGGCACCGGCGGGACTGCCGGCGGATATCCAGGCACGGATGAACAAGGAAATGGTGGCGGTGCTGGCGAAGCCGAACGTGGTGGAGCAGATGAACCGCCAGGGCTTCATCCCGCGCTCGTCCAGCCCCGAGGAACTGGCGACGTATATGAAGGAGCAGCTGGGCGTGTGGAACAAGGCGCTGCGCGAGGCCAAGCTGGAAGCGCAGTAACGGCGGACAACAGAAAGCGGCCCGGGCGGAACCCCGGGCCATTTTGCTGTACGGCAGACGCAGACTACTTCCAGGGATCGACCAGGATCTTGGCGTGCTTCTCTGGATTGGCGAGTTCGGCGAAGGCGTTCTTCACGCCGACCAGGCCGACCGTGCCGGTGATCAGCGGTGTCACGTCCACCTTGCCCTCGGCGATCAGGTGCAGGCTCTCGGCGAATTCCTGCGCGTTGTAGGCGAGGACGAACTGAACGTTGACCTGCTTGAGGATGCCGAAGAAGGGTTCGATCCTGTCCGTCTCCATGCACACGCCCACCACCACCACGCGGGCACTGGCGGGCGCGCCGTCGATCACCTGCTGGATGACGCCGGGGACGCCGACACATTCGAAGGCGACGGTGGGGCGCATCTTCGTGCCGAGGTTGAACAACTGCGCGAAGCGGCTGGAGTCATAACCGGTGGGCGTGGCGTGCTGCGCCCATGTTTCGTACGGAGAGTTCTTCGCAGGGTCGATGACGATGTCCGCACCCATGGCTTCGGCGAGCTTGCGGCGGCCAGGGGAATAGTCCGCGGCGATGATCGGGCGCACGCCCTTCACTTTCAGCGCGGCGATGACGGAGAGGCCGACGGGACCGCAGCCGATGACGAGTGGCACGTCGTCCGTGCCCAGGCGGGCCATCTGCACGGCGTGCCAGCCCACGGCGATGGGTTCGGTGAGTGCCGCCTTGTCGGCGCCCAGGCCGTTCGGCACCGGTAGCAGCATACGCTCGGACAGCGGCATGAACTGGGCGAAGCCGCCGGGGATGTCGTTGTTGTAGCCCAGGCCGAGCACCGTGTTATCGGCGATGGTGAGCGGCATGGAGACGACGCGCGTGCCGGGCTTCAGCTTGCCCTCGGTGCCCGGGCCGTTCTCCACCACTTCGCAGCAGAATTCGTGACCGAATACCAGGTCGCGGCTGGGGTCCATCGTCCAGCGGCCATTGGTCTTCTTGGAGCGTTCGACGAAGTCGTCGGTGAATTTCGCCGTGTGCAAATCCGTGCCGCAGATGCCGCAACACAGGGTTTTCGCCAGCACCTGGCCGGCGGCGAGCTTGGGGTCGGGGACATTATCGACTACGAGGTCGCGGTTGCGGAAGATGGCCGCGCGCATGGTGGTTTCTCCTGGAGCGTTTCTGCGTCGACGTTAAGCGATGGAGCGGCCACCGTCGACATAGAGGTTCTGGCCGCTGATGTAGCTGCCGGCATCGGAACAGAGCAGCAGCGCGGCGCCGGCCAGGTCGTCCGGGCGGCCGAGGCGACCGACGGGAATGCGGGCCTTCAGCGCTTCCCCTTCCGTGACCATCTGCGCGCGGTTGCGTGCGGTGTGGATGGCGCCGGGGGCAAGGTTATTTACAGTAACACCCTGGCCGCCGAACTGGCGCGCCATGTTCCAGGCCCAGTTGAGCTGCGCGGCCTTAGTGCCGGCATAGACCATCATCTGCGGGTGCGGGCGGATCTGCTGCACGCTGCCGATGGTGACGACGCGGCCCCAGCCGCGATCCCCCATCGGCGGCAGCAGGACCTGCAACAGTTCCAGCGTGGTGCGCAGGTTCACGGCGATCTGGCGGTCGAAGCGCTCGCGGGTGATGGCGCGGTAATCCTCCGGCAATTCGATGGAGGCGTTGAGGACGAGGATATCCACCGGCGCCCAGGCAGTGACGGCGGCGGCGAGGTTTGTGCCCGCGTCGTCATGGGAAAAATCCTGGCCGAAGGAGCGGGCCTGGCCGCCGTGCTGCGCGATCTCCTGCACCACGCCGGCGGCGTCGGTCGCTTCCTCCGCCGTGCCGGCGTGGTGGATGGCGAGGCGGGCGCCGGCGCCGGCCAAGGCGAGCGCGATGGCGCGGCCGATTTCTCGACGCGCCCCGGTGACGAGGGCGGTGCGGCCGGTGAGGCGGAAGCGGTCCAGCGTATTGAGGGGCATGTGTGTTGTCCGATGCATGGTCAGGCTGGGGTGACGACGAGTTTTTCCAGGCGGCCGCGCGCAATGTCCGGGATCGGGACCGGGCGCTGGGCGCCGCGCTGGACGAAGACGTGGACGAAGTATCCCTCCGCGCTGGCCTCGTCCTCCTCGTTGCGGAAGATCGCCAGTTCGTAGCGAACGGAGGAGGTGCCGAGACGGGCGACGCGCAGGCCGACCGTGACGACATCGGGGAAGGCGATGGAGGCGATGTAGCGGCACTGCACCTCCGCCACCACGCAGTGGATGTCGCCGTCCACCAGGTCCACGCCGCCCTGGGTGAGTTCCCAGTAGGTGACGCAGGTGTCGAAGAAGCTGAAGTAGTTGACGTTGTTGACGTGGCGGAACACGTCGTTGTCCATCCAGCGCGTGGTGACGGTGTGAAAGAACCGGTAGTCGGCGCGGCGGGACGGTGGGGTGCGGCTCATGGTCTGCCTCGGGAATGATGGTGTCCGCGCATAGCGAACGGGCCGGTTGCCGTCCAGCGCGCGCCGGAACCGTGGACAGGCGCGGCGGACGGGTCTAGCAGGCTGGGGCCATGACCCAGATCACGCGCCGCCTGATCCTGACCGCCCCGTTTTGGACCCTGGCCAGCCGCCCGGCGGCGGCACATGCGGTGCTGGTTTCCAGCGACCCGCCGGCGGGCAGCACGGTGCCGATGGGGTACGTGACCTTCACGCTGACGTTCAACAGCCGGATCGACCGCAACCGATCCCGCTGCGACCTGATCGGCGCCAATGGCGAACGGCCGAACCTGACGATCGCGCCGGGCGGGCCGGACGAGACGCTGCAGGTTTCGTTCATCGCGCCGGCGGGGCCGAACATCATCCGCTACCAGGTGCTGGCGTTCGACGGGCATTTCACGCGTGGGGAGATCATGTTCACGGCATCCCGCGGCTGAATCCGGGACCGCCGGCTTGGCGCTGCTGTTCGACCTGTTCGGCTATCTCTCCATCGTCCTGCACGGGCTGACGATCGCGGCGCAGGCGGGGACACTGGGTGGCGTTGTGTTCATCCTGGCGCTGGCGTGGCCGTTGCGCACGCCATTGGGGCCGGACCTTGGGCCGGAAATCGCGCGCGGGGCGGCGCGTATCACGCTGTGGGCCGCGCTGGCGCTGGCCGGGTGCGAGGCGGTGAAGCTGGCGATGCAGATCGCGTTGCTGGTGGGCACGCTGGATATCTCGGTGGGGCACGCGCTGGGCGCGCAATTCGCCGTGGCCGGGCTGGTGAAGATCGGCGCCGCGCTGGTGCTGGCGGGGCTGTTGCGGCGTGGGACAGACTGGCCCACGGCGACAATGGTGGGGCCGGCGCTGGTAATCCTGGTGGCGGCGACCTTCACCACGCATGCCGCCGCGCGGTTGCATGGGGAGGTACCGCTGCTGATCGTCAGCGCGGCGCACCAGCTGGGGGCGGCGATCTGGCTTGGCGGGCTGCCCTGCTTCCTGTGGGCGCTGGCGCGGGGGAACACCGGGGCGGCGTGGCGGCTGATCGGGTCGAGCTATTCGCGCCTGTCCATGCTGGGGGTGGGGATCATCTTGTTGAGCGCGATGGGGATCGCGCTGGCCTATATCGGCACGTGGCAGGGTCTGTACGGGTCCGCCTATGGCGTAATGGCGAGTGCCAAGATCGCCATGCTGGGCATGCTGCTGCTGCTGGGGCTGGGCAATTACCTGCTGGTGCAGCGGCTGTGCGCCGATCCGGCAACGCCGATCCTGCGGCTGCGCCGGTTCGTAGAGGTGGAGATCGGCATCGGGCTGACGATCTTCTTCGCCGCGTCGTCCCTGACTTCCGTGCCGCCGGCGGTGGACATTCCGCATGAGCAGGTGACGTGGCAGGAACTGGTGGCGCGGAACACACCCACCTGGCCGCGGCTGGAAAGCCCGGACCATGACGACCTGGCGCTACCGGCATTGCAGGCGAAGCTGGACGCGGAGGCGACGGGCGCGAGCGCCTTCACCCCCGGCGCGGGGCAATTGCCGCCGCGCAATGCCGCGGATATCGCGTGGTCCGAATACAACCACCATTGGGCGGGGATTTTTGTCGTGCTGGTGGGGTTGCTGGCGCTGGCCGAGCGAGCAGGGCTGCGCGCGGCGCGGCATTGGCCGCTGGCGTTCCTCGGCCTGGCCGGGTTCCTGCTGCTGCGGTCCGACCCCGAGGTGTGGCCGATGGGGCATATCGGCATTTTCGAGAGTCTGCTGGACGTGGAGGTGTTGCAGCACCGGCTGGCGGCGCTGCTGGTTATGGTGTTCGCGCTGTTCGAGTGGCGGGTGCGGGTGGGCGGGCTGAAGGGCAGCAAGGCGGAACTTGTTTTCCCCCTGATGTGCGCCGTGGGCGGCATGCTGCTGCTGACGCACAGCCACGCCATCGCCAACACCAAGGAACAGCTGCTGATCGAGATCAGCCACACGCCGCTGGCCCTGGCCGGGCTGGCGGCGGGCTGGGCGCGCTGGCTGGAATTGCGGCTGGACGGGAAGGTGGCGCGCGCCGCCGGCTGGGTGTGGCCGGTGTGCCTGCTGATCGTCGGGCTGGTGCTGCTGGGGTACCGGGAGGCCTGATCAGGCGGCGCGGGCGGCGTGTTCCCGGACTTGCTGGATCGCATGCACACCGACGACCTGGCTGAGGTTGCCGGCGACCAGATCGGCAACGGCCAGATCATGGACGTGCAGCAGGATCTCAACGTGCAGCGCATCGGCGTTGCGATGGGCGGTGATGCGTTCGGGGATCAGGTCGCGCTTGGCGAAGGGTTGCAGCAAGCGGGGCAGCAGCCCGGGCTCGGCGTCAGCGGATAGCAGGAAACGGACGGCGCGGGCGCGCGGGACGGCGGAAACGTCGGACATTGGGGAGAACTCCGGAAGGCTTGGTACGAAGGGCGAAGGACGTCGGTCCCGGCTGCTCAGGCAGCCGGGTGGGTAATTCGCGCACCAAGGGTCCGGATGTTCATGCCGTTGAGCGTGGCAGAACTGGTGCCTGGGTTACAAATGCGAAATCGGCAGGCGTGACCCGACCTGGGCACGTGGAAAGTGCCGCGCCATCATGCGGACGTGACGGAAAGGGCTGGAGCGATGATGCGGACCGAGATGGTGCCGATGCGCGACGGGGCGCGGATGGCGACGGATGTGTATCTGCCGGAGGGCAGCGGGCCGTTCCCTGTCATCATGGAACGCACGCCGTACGGGCGGAACCTGCCGAGCCGGAGCGAGATCACAGTCCGCAACCCCACGCCGGTGCCGCGCGCAGAGTTCGCCGCGTATTTCACCCGCGCCGGTTACGCGGTGGTCTACCAGGATTGCCGCGGGCGCTATGGGTCCGAGGGGCAGTTCATCAAGTATCTGTCGGATGCGGAGGACGGGTTTGATGCCTGCGCCTGGCTGCTGAAACAGGATTGGTGCGACGGGCGCATCTGCACCATGGGGCTTTCCTATGGTGCGCACACGCAAGCGGCCTTGGGCAGTTTCGATCCGCCGGGCGTAGTGGCGCAGGTGCTGGATTCGGGCGGTTTCCACAATTCCTGGCGCGGCGGCATTCGCACGAACGGGGTGTTCGAACTGAAGCAGGTGAGCTGGGCGTTCAAGCAGGCCGGGCTTTCGCCGGAGGCGGAGGCCGATCCCGTGCTGAAGGCGGCGCTGGAAGCGGAGGACATTCGCGACTGGTTCACCCGCCTGCCGTGGAAGCCGGGGCATTCGCCGCTGCGCCATCACAAGGACTACGAGGACTACCTGTTCGAGCAATGGACGCATGGCGCGTTCGACGGGTTCTGGAAGCAGCCGGGCATCTGGGCAGAGGGGTTCTATGGCCGCTATTCCAGGGCGGCGTGCGTGCACATGTCGTCCTGGTACGACCCGTACGCGATGACGGCGACAGCGAATTTCCTGGGGCTGAAGCCGCGTGGACCGCAGCGGCTGGTGCTGGGGCCATGGACGCATGGCGATAGGACACTGACGCGATTTGGCGACGTGGAGTTCGGACCGGATGCGGCGATCGATTCCTGGGCCGGGGACTGGCGGGCGTACCGGCTGCGGTTCTTCGACGAGGTGGTGCGCGGCATCCCCAGCAATGAGCCGCCAGTGCGCGTGTTCCTGATGGGCGGCGGTTCCGGGCGGAGGAATGCGGACGGGCATCTGGAGCATGGCGGGCGCTGGATTACCGCCGAGGACTGGCCGCTGCCGGGGACGAGTTTCGGGCGATACTACCTGCACAATGACGGCCTGCTGGCGCCGAAGCCGCCGGCGCAGGGGGCGGACGCGCTGGTGTTCGACTTCGATCCGTCGCACCCGGTGCCGACAATCGGCGGCAACATCACGTCGCTGGACCCGGTCGCCTTCGGCGGGGCGTCGGACCAGCTGGAGGCACCGGAATTCTTCGGCAGCCGCGCGCCCTATTTGCCGTTGGCGTCACGGCCGGATGTGCTGGTGTTCCAGACGCCGCCGTTGGAGAAGATAACGGACCTGGTGGGCGCGGTGGAGGTAGAGCTGTGGGTGACGACCAACGGGCCGGACACCGACTTCACCGCCAAGCTGGTGGATGTATATCCGCCCAGCGCGGATTATCCGCGCGGCTATGCGATGAACCTTTCGGACGGCATTGCCCGGCTGCGCTACCTGGACAATCCGGAATACCCGCGCCTGCGCCAGCCGGGGGAATTGACCAAGGTGCGGCTTACGCTGCCGCCGGTGGGGAACCGGTTCATGCCGGGGCATCGCATCCGCATCGACATCTCCTCCTCCAACTTTCCAAAATTCGACGTGAACCCGAATACCGGCGAAGCCGAGGGCAAGGCGCGGCGGCGGCGGGTGGCGACGAACACGGTGTTCTGCGACACGGCGCACCCGAGCCATGTGGTGCTGCCGATCCTGGCGGTAGGCTGAGGCGTCATTTCAGCAGACTCAGCACGCCGGCCAGCACGGCGCCGGCGCCGCTGAGGATGGGGGCTGCAAATTCGGCCAGCTTGCCGAGGATATCGACCTGCGCGGTCATCTTCTCCGGTTCACGCGAGGAATTGCGCACCGACGACAGGGCGGACTGGTAGCCGGCGCGCATGCGGTCCGCGCGGTCGCGCAACGCGGCGAGCGTGCGCGCCGCCAGTGTGCCGCAGCCAAGCGCGAGAGTGATGCTGATCGCGATCTGGAACGTCTCCCACCGGTCGTGCGCGGTGGTGGGGAGGAAGGGAACGCCATCGATGCGGGTGGACAGGTACAGCATGCCGGCGACGGCGGCGACGCCGAGCGTGACGGCGAGGACCGCGAGCGTGCGGACGTGGATGGTGTGCAGCCAGGGAAACCAGAAGCCCCAGGCGAGCGGGATGACGGTGGTGGCGGCCCGCAGGAGTGCGGCGTGCAGGTCCCACTGGAAGACGAACAGGTAGTGCACGAGGAGCAGCAGGAGCAGCGGCACCGCCAGCGCCAAGGCGCCGAGCGCGACGGATTGCCAGGCCGGCGCCGCAGCGGGAAGCGGCGGCGGTTCGGCCAGGGGCGGGGTGCCCTCCGCCAGGTCGGGGGCAACCTGGCCCAAGGTGGCCAGTACGCGCTCCAGTTCCGCGATGCGCCGTGTCCTCTCCGCCAACTCGACACGGAGTTGCTTTACGTAGGTGAGGTCGTGGCGGCAGAACTTGCACACCAGGGCCTCATTCGAGACGGTTTCGGCGCAGAACGGGCAGTTCATGGACATGCCCCCTTGGGCCTTCCCTCCGGATGCGGGAAGGTTATTTCTTCGGTTCAACCACGATGGTGATCGGCAGTTTCACCACGCGCTGATTGCTGTCCGCCACTTCCAGCAGCAGGTCGTGCTTGCCGGGTGGTGCCTCGGCCGCAGTGATGCCGAGGCCCTGCGGGGTGACATAGGCCTTGACCCGGCCTGTCAGGTCTACCGACGGATTGCGCAGGTAGGTGAGCTTCACGCTGTCCGGTTGGATGGCGGCGCCGCCGAACGCGGCGAAGGAGACCACCAGCTTGAAGGGCGAGGCAACGGGCCCTTCCGGGCTTTCCAGCTTCAGCGTCGGGCCACGGGTGATGCCGCGCGACTGCGCGGGGAATGCGGCGGGCGGCAGGCCGGCTTCCTCCGCGGAAATGAGGGTGGCGGCCGAGGCGGGCGTTGCCCGCAAGGCACAAGCGAGGACGAGGGCAAAGGGCAGATAGCGGCGGCGGGCCATGGCGTGCTCTTTTCTGCGGCCACAAGACAATACGGAAGGTAAAGAGACGGCGGCGGCGGCGTCAACCGACGCGATGGGCGCGGCTGCAACCAAACCATTGACCCTGCCGGCTGCGTATCCTTACATCGCGGGGCCTGAGCGTTGCCTGGGGGTTGCATGCTACGCGCGATTTTCCACTGCCTTGCCGTAATGCTGATCGCCCTTTCCCCGATGCGGGCCGGGCTGGCGCAGGTGAATGAGACCCGCATCGCGCTGGTGCTGGGCAATGCCGCCTACCGTCACGCGGACGCGCTGCGCAACCCGGTGAACGATGCGCGCGCCATGGCCGCCGCGCTGCGCCAAACAGGGTTCGATGTGATCCTGAAGGAAAACGCCACGCGGCGGGAAATGACCGAGGCGATGCGCGAGTTCGCCGGCAAGGTCTCCCCTGGCGGGGTGGCGCTGTTCTACTACGCCGGGCACGGCGTGCAGGTGCGCGGGGCAAACTATTTGCTGCCGGTGGATGCCGCGCTGGCCGACGAGGATGAGCTGAAATACGAGGCGATCGACGTCAACGACATCCTCGGCCGGCTGGATGAGGCCCGCGTGCGTCTGAGCCTGGTGATATTGGATGCGTGCCGGGACAATCCGTTTCCCCGCAAATTCCGCTCCGCATCGCGGGGCCTGGCGCAAGTGGATGCTCCGCGCGGCACGATGATCGCCTACGCCACCGCGCCGGGGGAAACGGCGGCGGACGGGGATGGGCAGAATGGCCTCTATACCGAGGAGTTGCTGAAGGCGATCACAACGCCATCCCTGAAGATTGAGGAAGTGTTCAAGCGGGCGATCGACGGGGTGGCACAGCGTTCCGCCAACAAGCAGACGCCGTGGGTGAGTTCGTCCTTCCGGGGGGAGTTCTACTTCGTGGCGCCGGTGGCGATAGTGATGCCGCAGGCCGGCACCGCGCCGGGTGGGGAGGCGGCGCAGCTTTCCCAGCAGCAGATCGAGCATGCGGCCTGGGGCGCGATTGCCAGCAGCACGAGCCCGGCGGCGTTCGAGCTGTTCCTGAAGCGATTTCCGGACGGCACCTATGCCGATTTCGCGCGGCACCGGCTGGAGGAGCTGAACCGCCAGGCGCAGGGGGCTCAGCCGACACAGCAGGCGATTTCGGACGAGCAAAAGAAGGCGGCGGAGCAGGCGGAGCAACAACTAGCGCTGAACGAGGCACAGCGGCGGCGGGTGAAGGCGGCGCTGGGCGTGAAGGGATTCGACACGGGCAGTGCCGACGGCGTGTTCAATCCGCGCGCGCGGCAGATGATCGCCAATTACCAGCGCAGCCGGAGCGAGCCGGGCACCGGCTTCCTGAGCGCGCCGCAATACGCCGCGCTGATCAAGGAGACGCAGGACGCATTGGCGAAGCAGGAGGCGGAGCAGCGCCAGCGAGCGGCCTCCGTGGCGCCGCCGCCAGTGCAGGCGCCCGCGCAACCTGTACCGCGCGCAGTTGCGCCGGTGGCACCGGCAGCGCCGCCGGCGGCACAACCGGCCGCGGCCGCCGTAGGCCAGGGCGCCGGGCGCTTCGATGGCGCCTGGAGCGCGACGGTGAATTGCGGTGGAGCCGGCGGGGCTCGCGGCTACTCGATCGTGCTGCATGGAAGGACCACGAACGGGGCGATGGTGCTGACCAAGGGAACACCGGGCCAGCCCGACTATATGATCCTGCAGGGGCACATCACCGGGGATGGGAATGCGGTGCTGCAGGCGAATGGCCTTGTCGGCAACCCGGCCTACGCGACCAATAACGCGACGACCGGCTCCCAGTATTCCTATGCCGTGCGCGCGCGGTTCGAGGGATCGCGCGGGACAGGGGAGCGGCTGGGCGCGCGTTCCTGCGACATCGTCTTCATCAGGATGTAGGCGCGGCGCGGGATTTCCCCTTTCGCGGCAAACGGATTAGCGTCCGCCCCGGTCCACAATCCGCAGGAGGAAACCCATGGCCCAAGCCCCCAATCCCAATGCCAATCGCGACGCCGTCCGCCCGATGGTGCCCTACATGGTCGAACTCACCGAGAAGGTGGTTTTCGGCGATATCTGGGAACGCCCGGGCCTGAACAAGCGCGACCGCAGCCTGATCGTGATTGCCTGCCTGATTTCCACCTACCGGCCGGAACAGCTGAAGGGCCATCTGGCACGCGGGCTGGATAACGGGCTGACGAAGGATGAGATCGCGGAAGTGATCACGCACCTGGCGTTCTATTCCGGCTGGCCGGCTTCCATGACCGCCGCGAAGGTGGCGATGGGCGTGATGCAGGAACGCGGGCTGCTCTGAGTTCTCCAGCGGGCGGCGCGCGCCGCCCGCCGCTTCTTTCCGACAAACCGAGGAGACCCACCATGCGCATCGCCTTCATTGGCCTTGGCACCATGGGCGGCCGCATGGCCGCGAATGTGCAGAAATCCGGTGCCGAGCTGATCGTGCACGACATGCACCGCCAGTCCGCCGGCAACCTGATCCAGAACGGCGCCACATGGGCGGAAAGCCCGGCCGCCGCCGCCGCGCAGGCGGATGCCATCCTGATGTCCCTGCCAGGTCCGGTGGAAGTGACCGCGGTGTGCACGGGCGAAGGCGGCGTGCTGGAAGGCATGAAGCCCGGCACGGCGGTGATGGACCTGACCACCAACTCGCCCACCGTGGTGCGCCGGCTGCACGCAGAATTCGCCGCCAAGGGTGTGCATTTCCTGGATTGCCCGGTTTCCGGCGGGCCAGCCGGCGCGGGCTCCGGCAAGCTGGCCATCTGGGTGGGCGGCGACAGGGCGGTGTTCGACGCCAACAAGGCCGTGCTGGACCGCTTCGCCGACCAGGTGCGCTATGTGGGCGATATCGGCGCCGGGTCGGTCGCGAAGCTGGTGCACAATTGCGCCGGCTACATGCTGCAGACGGCGTTGGCGGAAGTGTTCTCCATGGGCGTGAAGGGCGGCGTGGAGCCGCTGGCGCTGTGGGAAGCGGTGCGCCAGGGCGCGCTGGGCCGCCGGCGGACCTTCGACGGGCTGGTGGACCAGTTCCTGCCAAACAAATACGACCCGCCGGCCTTCGCGCTGCGCCTGGCACACAAGGACGTGTCCCTGGCGACACAGCTGGGGCGCGAACTGGGCGTGCCGATGCGGCTGGCCAACCTTGTGTTGGAAGAAATGACGGAAGCGCGCAACCGTGGCTGGGACAATCGCGATTCCCGGTCCCCCATGCTGCTGCAGCAGGAACGCGCGGGCGTAAAGATCGAGTGCGATCCGGCCGAGATCAAGCGCGTGAAGGAATCCGGCTAGACTCAGCCAAGCCTGACCGAACGACTGCCAACGCGCCCGTCATCCCGGCGGGCGCGTTTTCCGTCAGCGCGCGTTCGGGATCGGTGGCGGCGCCAAGCGGCGGTAGCTGCCGGGCACCAGGAAGATACTTTCATCCACTGGGATGAAGCGCACCTGCCGAGCTATTGCCAGCGTGGCGCCCTGAGCGGTGCGGGCGCGCAGCATCACGCCGTCCAGGGTCATGCACACCAGCACCGTGCGGCGTTCACTGTCGTTGGTTTCCCAATCGGTGCATGGCAGGCCG
>Ga0315912_10003432_pt1 | contig 15758 bp, 13 predicted proteins | sample VfabasoilMG_FD_204469 | JGI IMG/M metagenome (GOLD analysis project Ga0315912, IMG submission 204469) | Garden soil microbial communities collected in Santa Monica, California, United States - V. faba soil | ecosystem: Environmental > Terrestrial > Soil > Garden | place: USA: California... | reverse complement strand
CGTGATTGCAATTCCATCGCATAAATATTATCAATGCCACTGTAAGGCGAGTTGTAAAGCAAATATCCGCTCACCATCACCGGGTGTCCGATGTTTTCATTGGAAGAAGGAAGCAATTCCTCTTCTTCCCCTGTTTCCCCTGTGGCAAAATCGATCAGTACGACCGACTTACCCTGGTTGCTTGTCTTTAAAGAAACAATCTTCAATCCATTGTCTGTCCATCGGGCCATGGAGTAAAAAGCATTTTCAGGATTGTTAAATTCTTTTTCAACATTACCTGAACCGTAATCCACAACTACCAATTTCGTTTGATAAGATGAATTCGTTTCTACTGTCAATATTTTTTTTCCATCGGGTGACAAGGCAGCTCCGGCATATCGCGACATTCGAGTCACCTGGTGAGGACTTTTAGTTTCAAAATCATATCCCCTAATCACCGAAAAATCTTTCACCGGCCACCGTGGATCGAACCGGTATTCATTCCACACTACCCGATTTTGAGCTGCCGACATAAACCCTGATTCATTCAATTGACCGATTGTAAACCTTTGATCTCCAGGCTCATTAGACTCAATACTCACGATCTGTTCAATATCTCCAATACCCGATTTTAGAGCCACAACTGACCCATTAGCCAATACCTGTGGGTATAAATAATCAGTGTAAGTCTCATTCTTCCGGGTGGTAATATTTTCAAATGGAGTCAGCTCAATTTCACTTAACTGCTTTTTATATTCCAACTTTAAATTGGCAGCCATTGACTGGTATAACGGGGCCAAATGGTTGCCCGATTCTTTCTTAACCGAACTCGAAAAAGCAAAAGGGATAAATGGCAATGACCAGGTCCTTCCTGCAATATTTCCCCAAGAGTCGGCCTTGCCCGTTTGCTTTCTTAAATGAGAAACCATTTGATAACCTAACACATAGTGATTGGGAATAAAATGTTTGTAGGAACGCAGGTATTGTTTATTGTAATTAAAAGTACGCTCTTCAAGCAGGTTCGTACGAAAAACCAAATCAAAATTTGGAATGCGTCCGCGACCACTGGACGTGAAAGCAGTTTCTGTTGCCACTGCATCGCCTTCCCAAAACCATTTAGGGGCTGAAGCATATGCCATGCCTGCCACGGCCTCCTGCCCAAATACATAATACAATAATTTATTGAAGCCGGTAATACTTCGTTGAAGCTGAGCCATATGACGGTATTCGTGAGTGGCCAGCAAATTCATCCAGTCCAAACCACCGGTAAAATTATAATTCTGTGAAGGCATCGCATAAAACTCCGACCGTCTTGGAGCCAGCGTAACGAAACCATTGGATTTTGATGAAAGATTTTGGAGAACCAGCGGAATGCGTTTTGGAAGCGTGTTCATTCCCTTCGCCTCCGGCTCGCGAATGGTTTCTAAAGTATTAGCCATCCGTTGAGCCTGGTCTTCAAATCCCTTTATAAAAAGAACTTTAAAGCCCGGAGTTTTAATTTGATACCACTTCGCAGAAGCGGGATTGGTAGAGAGCACAATATCATCCTGCGCTTTCAGAAATTGAACGGATGCAATCCAAAGAAAGATAAAAATTATTGGCTTTCGCATCAAACTTTAATCATCTGACATTGGACGATCCTCCCCGAACAAAATCCTTCCTTTTTTTATACAGCTGTAAAATATTTCTCCTGTCGAACCAAACAAAATCATCACCCCATTGCGCGAGCACATTTAGTTCGAACTTACCAATCGTAAAAACTTTAAGTGAATAAGGTTGATCGGCCACATCTTTCACTGTAATTATCATGATGGGGTTTGTTCCACTCAAACTGTCCGCTAAAGCGGACTCACCTTTTTTATAAAATACATCGGCCTTAACCAACGAAACAGCATCCAAATAATTGTTGAGCGTTGTTGTATCAATGTTTGCCTCACCCAAAACGGAAAAGTACCGCCCCGTCATGCCCACCGAAAAAGTTTGTTTTGGGTCGTTAGGAAATTCAGCTTTTAGTTCTTTAAAATTCCTCCAGTTGAAATTAAAAATTCTTTTGTCGCGCCACGCGTTGACATCCTGCTCAAAAATACCAGCCACATAAACCCGGTAGCCGGGAATAACCATCACATAAGGGGTATTATCTTCATAATCACTAAAATACGTAAGCCCGGAACTTGCATCTCCATAAACAGAAAATTCTTTTTGTTTAGTAGAATTAGCCATAAAAGAGACTTTCGTACCTGATTGCAAAACCGTATTGGCAATGGAGTCGCGGAGGCGCTGCGCAACATTTCGTTTGGGAATAGCCTGCTCCATTGTTGCAAAAAGTACATCTATTAAATTATTATCAGCCTCAAACGTTCCATTAACCCTCCAGCGATTTGAAATAAAGCTTAAGTCAATCTTCTCTTTTGGCCCTTCTATGGTAATTTGATTTATGCTCTTTGGATCGCTCAACTTAAATAAGCCCGGATCAATTTGTTCCCTATTTTCATCTCTCACAAAATACAGGGCAGTTGAAGCAAAAAGGAGAACTCCAAGGGAAATCAGCAGTACAATATTTTTCCTTTTTTGATCCATCTCAATTGCGCTATTAAGGTGCAATATCACTTTAAAGTAAAACTTTTTCAATAATTCAATTCAGGCTTGTCTTAGTTATGCATGCCGGGCAGCGAAATATAAAAAATAGTTCCACTCCCAATTTCAGATTCGCACCATATCCGTCCACCTGCCTGTTCTATTCCCTGCTTGGCAATCGCGAGGCCAAGGCCAGAGCCAGTTTCTTTCGTACTAAAATAAGGAATGAAGATTTTATCTTTTATTTCCGAGTTAATCCCTTTGCCATTATCTGAAAATGAAACTACCCAATTGGTGTCGTTCTGCACTACTTTGATGTTAACCTCAACTAATTGATTCTCTTTGCCAGATTGAAAAGCATTTAATATGATGTTTGAAAAAATCCGTGAAAATAATTTTTGATCAGCCATTGTATATGCAGCACTCAAACGATTTTCAAAAACAACCTTTCCTTCAGTTGAATTGCTGAACAAGGCCACAGTTTCCTGAAGTAAATCAATTAAATTAAGTTGTTCCAACTTCAGTTCAGGCATTTGAGCAAAGGCCGAAAACGAAGAAGCTATATCATTCAGAATATCCACCTGATGAAGTACCGACTTAACCGATTGAATGGCTTTTTCGGGAATAGCCCTTCCTTCCAAAATTGATTTCTCCATTTGCTGCAAGGTGAGTTTAATTGGTGTGAGTGGGTTTTTTATTTCATGCGCCACCTGCCGGGCCATTTCGCGCCACGCTGCTTCACGCTGTCGTTTTTCCAACTCTCCCCTGCTCCTCTCCAAATTGTCAATCATATTATTATACTCTTTAACCATAGAGCCAATTTCATCTTTCGATTTCCAACTCAACTTTCTGTTGACTCCCGAAAAAGTTGTGCGCTGCAGTGTGGTGGCAATCGTGCGCAACGGAGCTGTGAGCCAGTTTAACGCAATAAAAGAAAGCAAGTAAAAAGCCAGCAATACAAAAACAAATACGATTAAAATATTGGAAAACAGGCGAATTTGCCCCTTTTCTGTGGATGCCTCAGACTCAAAAAACGGCAAGCTTAGGATTGCCTGCACCTCACCGGTAATTGGCGAGTGAACATCTGAAAATGTATTTCTGAATTTTAACTTCCCTACTTCGTCATCGAGAGTAAACAAAAAATTATTGCTTTTTATTTCAAACAATGCTTGCGGAGGTATTACCCGTGAAACCAGTTGGTTAGAATAAATGCCTGGCTGGCTGGAGGCAAGCAAATTTCCATTTACTGAAAACAACGTAGCATCGACACCAGCGCTTTGCGCCTGCCGGGTTAATTCACTCTGCAATTCGTCCGGTGTTTCCTCTAATATGGATGCTATGCTTTTGGCCAACCGGGTGGCTTGTGCTACGCTTTCCTCTTCCAATCGCTTTCCATCGGAAAATGAATTTAATCTTAATGTTGTTATGGCTATCACCAGCAAAGGCAATACGATTGCCAGGTAAACGTAAAGTTGAATTCGATCTGAATAAGTAAGCGGGTTGCGTTTCCATTTACCCCAATTCACAATCAAAAAACCAACTAATATAAAGACCAGACCAACCAAAAAATAAAATGCAAAGTTGGCCATCGTATTAAAGATTGAATATTGTGGAGAAGAAACAATTGCTACCTGCCCATTCAAACCTTCGATGGCTACATGGAAAAATCCTCCTTCATCAACTCCTTGTCTATACAGCCTGGCATTTGCAATATTTTTAATCAGCTCGCTATTGGGGTATTTAAAATCGCCCACCGAGTTCACCATCCTCCCCTTATTAAAAATGGCGAAGCTATAACTGCTGCTGTTGGCATAATCACTAAACCGATTGTCCAACAAAAGTTTTGGAAACACGGAGACAGGAAGAATTTGTCTGAATGTTAAATCCAAAACAATATATCCTGGAATTCGAAACTTAACCGGAATGACCGCCAGGTATCGCTTTAAAAATTGATCTCCCGGATTATTGATCATATAGATGCCCCTGTAGCCGGTGTTCCGTGCCAACGGAACAAAATCTTTAATCAAAGTTGCCAAATTATTTACCTGCTCATTCCCTACCGGCTCACCCCGATTATCGAACAGGTAAATATGTGTTTCGTAGCGATCGAAATAAGAATTGAGGTGATTGTTTTTAATCTTCTGGGTCACAGCATCGAGCCGACTGAACGGAGTAAGAACCTGCTGTTGAATGAAAGCATCGTTCTCCACTTTCGTTACAACCTGATCCAGCAAATACTCTCCTAAAATATCGCGTTCAATCAAAAAGGAATTCCCGAATTTAAACATCGCCTTCTGTTGCCTCTCCATGCTGAGCATGCGAATGGTGAGCGCTGCCTGAAAACTAAAAATCACCAACCCCAACAAAATCAAAGAGAACACACGCGTAAACATAAATTTTAACCGAGGCACCACCGAACTGAAATAGAGTATAAGCAGGTTAACAATGGTAAGTAAAATAGGAATTTCAAATGGACGCTCGTGATAAATCTGAAACAGGAACATACCCACTGAAGCAATACACAAGGCGATAATAAAAGTTGACCAATTAGAAAGAGCTACCCGAATGGCGCACCGGAAAAAAGTAAAAAGGTAAAAAAAACCAGTCAGCGTGCTAAGAGCCACGCATGCCAAAGCGCACCAGCGAACACTATTAAAATAAACCTGCCGGGAAATGTCAGGGGTAACGGTAGAATTGTGAAAAATAGTTTCGATATAAAGAAATGGTAAAAGCTGAGAAGCAAAACATACAATTAAGAATAGGGTAACCAGAAAAATCCGAACAAGCTCGGGCTTTTTCATCCATTCGTGGAAGGTCACCTTCTTCAAAGAATAGAATGCACCAAGAGAGGCAGCAAAAAAAGCAATAGTATTCAATAGCAAATTACCTATTGAATCATTGAACGTGGAGGAAGCAAACTCCCTTGGGTCAAAAACCGGCCAATCACTATCGGTTCCGGGAAATTGCCCATAAACCATTACAAGGCGAAAAACGTAAACCAGCACGAAGGATAATATGGCCACTATCCACATCCTTCCATTGTTTAGAAGTTTTGATAATACCATCCAGCTTGCATAGATCCAAAAGGCAACTCCCACTAAAAAAGGTATCCAACTCCATAAGCTAAATTTCCTCTCAGCCAGCAGGGACGGATTAATAGAAATAGAAAATATTGGCTGACCCCGAAACTTTACCGGGTGAATATTTCCCGACAAATCAAGTGACACCCCGGGCATGGGAAATATTTTTTTATTCAGGTTAAAGGTTAAGTATTGGTTTTGAATTGGGTAACCTTCCTGCAACCGAATATAACCTGTGAGGTATTGTTGACGCGGCAGTTCATATTGCTTGATGAGAAAATGACCCTGGCCACTTCGTAAATACATTACGGAATCAAAAACCAATGTTGAAGGCTCAGGACAATATTGATGTGTATTCCATTTGATTAATCCCGTGCTATCATGCAGAAAAAAAGAATTCGCCAGCCCAGGCCAGTCCCTTTTTTCAGCAATTGATACTTTAATCTGCTTCGCCTCCTCGTCCAAACGAATCAATTCTTTTTCAACATTGCTTTCAATCCGGGTAATGATGGCATGTGGTTCTGGCGATATGAGCTGGCTCCGCCAATAGACGCCAAGCGCCATGAATAGAGCGGCCAACACAAAATAAATAAGTGCCTTTACAGTCATACTCTATGGAAAGGTAATAAAAAGCATTAAGGCTTTTTATCGCGGACGTGTCCTCCAAACCAATAAAGCCAAATCAGGCGGGAGTAGCGATATGAAAATGGTGTAGCTACTAAAACACTCCCAAGAAACGCATAAATGTAAACACCGGTTGAAGGCTTAAAAAATAACCAAAGGATTAGCCAAGTGACAAACATTATTGCCACAGTAAAGGCATAACTGATAAACATGGCGCCAAAATAAAACCCTGGTTCCGGCTCGAACGATGCGTTACACTCCTGGCAATAGTCATGCATCTCCATAAATCGAAAGCTCAATGCAGAATGCTTGAATACATAACCTTTGGCGCAACGTGGGCATTTATTTAAATGCATGATCTTATGATACGTTCCAATCTTCGGGACTCCACGGTTTTAGTTGAATATTTTTTTAAGAGGAAAGGATCTTACACTGGAGTCACCCTGTTCTTCCTGCTCGCCCTAAACCAAAAAAAAGCGATCAAAACTATGGCCAGGTAGGGTGTGCAAAGGAGATAGATAATTCCAAAATTAATACCAGCCGCAATGCCCGGGTTGCCCTGGCTAATGTTGTTCTCCAGCGTAGTTTTACACATGGCACATTGGGCCGAAGCCTCAACCGTCATCAAAACTACTGCGAAGAAAATAACACTTAACTTTTTCATTTGTAATAGGGGCTAATCATACAATAAACCACCACACCACTCACCGCTACGTAAAGCCAAATTGGAAAAGTAAATTTAGCCAGCGCTTTGTGTCTTTCAAAATTCCCACCCAACGCGCGCGAAAAGGTGAATAATACAAGAGGTGTTATGGCAACCGACAAAACAATATGGCTTATTAAAATAATGTAATAGACATATTTAATCAGGCCCTCTCCACCATAAGCGGTCGATGGTGTCGTAACGTGATACAATATATAAAGAACTAAAAAAGTAGCCGAAAGCGCTATACAAACGATCATAGTCCATTTATGAGCCACACGATTGCCTCTCCGAATAAGAATAAATGCCAGCACAAGGAGAATAGCTGTTAACCCATTAATAGACGCATAGATGGACGGCAGAAACCTGAAATCATATCCTTCCACTTTCACCCTGAATAGTGTAGCAACCAGAACAGGGATCACTATTGATAAAACAAGAAAAGTCTTTCTGTAGGGTTCCGGTGCATTCATTGGTTTCAATATTTTTTTAAAAGGATGCTCAACTCCAAATCAAGGCGGTCCATTTCGTCTCTGCGGCTTCCATCGTAATATCCCCGAATTTGATTTTTCTTATCCAGCACGACTACCGACCAGGGTTCAGCTACTCGCAGATAACACCATGTTATATTTCCAAAGTCTTTAAAGTCTAAAAATGTTATTGGAATATCTGCTTTGGGATAGTCCGGCACACCTGAAATAACCCTCACCTCAACACTATCTTCCAAATACTTACTTTTTATCCGCATCACTTCAGAAAGATTGTCTTTAACAAAGGGATACACAACAACCACGTGCAGAACAGTCGTCTTTTGAAAATCAATCTTTTGAAGAATTGAATCGTGTACGTGATAGGCTCCATTAAATGAAACATTACATATGGAATCGCTTTTCAATCCGGTTTCGAAATAAACCGGTACATTAAATTCGTTCTTGCCAAATTTCTTAAGAAAGACAAAGACCAAACCAGGGATGGCCAGAAGAAGAAAAAGAAATATGTATTTTTTATTCATTCGAAATAAAAAAGGCTAAGCAAGCTTAGCCTAGGAAAAATATTTTTAATTCGGTTTACCTACACCTCCCTAAATTCTTTCCGGAAAAATGGCCTGTCCTTCGTAAACAAAAACCACAATTGCCCAAATAATAAAAACCAGGGGAACCAGTATTGACCAGAACAACATTTTTGTTTCATATCGCAGGTGCATAAACTCTCCCACAATATAACCAGCCTTCACAATCGTCATCACTACGAAAATAGAGGTTTTTAAATGACCTGCTTCCATAGTAAATGCAATAACAAATTCCACCGCGGTAACAGCAGCCATAATTCCTGCTACTGTCCACAGATGCTTAATTTTTTCTTTGTTGGGAGGAAGAACGGTTACCTGGGGTTCGTCTGAATGATGTGCCATATTCTGATTGTTCGTTGTCGTTATTCGTTAGTAGTCAATATTTTTATACCAAGTAGAAGAAGGTAAATACAAACACCCAAACCAAATCTACAAAGTGCCAGTACAACCCTACTTTCTCTACCATTTCATAATGGCCTCTGCGGTCGTAATAACCCGTCATGGTTCGATAATAAATAAGGATATTCAACAACACTCCACTAAAAACGTGGAAGCCGTGAAAGCCAGTGATGAAGAAAAAGAAATCTGCAAAGGCAGGAGGGCCGTATTGATTTACCCTAAGGTTTGCACCGTAAATTTTTAATTCCTCCCAAACTCCGAGTTTCGTATTAAACACGTTCATGATGGTCGCTTTATCAGAGCCGACAATAAAGTGTGTCCACTCCCAAGCCTGGCAGCTCAAGAAAGCAATGCCTCCCACAATTGTCCACAGCATCCATTTTTCAACTGCCTTTCTATCCATCCTGTGCCCGGCATCAACAGCAAGCACCATGGTTACTGAACTCATAATGAGAATAAAAGTCATCAAACCAACAAATACAAGAGGCGCCTCCAATCCGTGAAAGAATGGTATTGCTTCAAAGACCTTTTCAGGCACTGGCCAGTATGTTGTTGAAAATTGAAATGCCGAATGGTCGCCCACGAAGGCCAGGTTTGAAGAACGAACCAAGCCGTATGTTATTAACAAACCAGAAAAAGTAAAGGCATCGGAAAGCAAGAAAAACCACATCATGAGTTTTCCGTAGCTCACGCCCATGGGCGATACTCCGCCATCCCACTCGCTTTTGCCTGGTGCTGTAACCACTGCTGCTGAATGTGCCATACTTATTCTATTGGTTAATTATCAATACTTAATCAGCGAAAATACAACAGAAAAACGAACAAATACAACCAAAGTCCACCTAAAAAATGCCAATAAGTTGCGCACATTTCTATCTGTGCAAGGTTTGCTGAACTTATCCGCATTTTACTGGCTGAGTACCAGACAATAAGCAGAAAAATGACTGCACTTACCAAATGTACACCGTGCAATCCTGACAATACATAAATAAATGAGCCTGCAGGATGGTCAAAAGAAAAATGTATTCCCTTGCTAGTTAGGTCGCTCCAACCTATCAACTGCGCAACCATAAAGGCAACACCTAAAACAGCCGTAATGGTAGTCCATAATTTTACCCTGGCAAGATTATCGCGTTTAGCATCCTTATAACCAAGTTGCATGGTTATACTGCTGATAACAATAATGACGCTGGAGATGTAAAACATTACCGGTAGATCAAAAACTTCCCAATCACCATTTGCCCGCCTAACGATGTATGCAGAAGTAAGTGAGGCAAACAGCATGATAACGCTCGCCAGGAAAAGCCACATGGCAAACTTCTTGGGATGCATGGCCAATGGTTTCTTTGGCTCCTCCACTAACCGCATTTGCCCGCCTCTTGAATTTTCCATCACTATCAAAGTTTATCCAATAAATAACCGATCTGCACGATAGGCAAATAAAAAAATGAACTGAACATAATTCGCTTGGCCGATTGCTGGCTTCCAGTTTTCATCAACGAAAAGGTTTGTGTTAAAAATCCAACACCGCACAGGGTAGCCAGTACAGCAGAATTAATTCCCGTGAGACCAATCCATGCAGGAAGCAATCCTAAGGGCAATAGAAATAATGTGTAAGTCATTATTTGAATGGCAGTGTTTTGATCTTTCCCGCCACCTGATGGCAACAACTTGAACCCTGCTTTCTTATAATCATCATCGGCAACCCAGGCAATTGCCCAAAAATGCGGGAACTGCCAAATGAATTGAATTCCAAAAATTATTAGGGCTTGGTAGCTGAGTTCGCCTGTGGCTGCAATCCAGCCCAGCAAAGGAGGAAGCGCTCCTGGAAAAGCACCGACAAACACAGCAACCGGTCCCACTCGCTTCAGAGGTGTGTAAGCAAAAACATATAACACCATGGAAACAAAAGAGAGTAATACCGTAAGGGGATTTGTTGAAAACCAAAGAACAATAAGGGACACCACAAGACACGCAAATGCAAAACTCAAAGATTCATTTACTGAAAGGCGGCCGGTGGGGATCGGCCTGTTCATAGTACGTGTCATTATTTTATCATAGTTGCGCTCCAGCACTTGATTGAAAGCAACCGATGCGCCTGATAAAAGGAATCCGCCAAATGTAAGTGCTGAAAGGGTGAGCCAATCTATTCTACTGCCTGAAGCGAGAGAGAAACCAAACGCGCAAGAAAACGCCACGAGCATGGAAAGGCGAGGTTTTAGCAATTCAACAAAAGCCCTGATCTTTTCACTCCGAGTAAGTTCTAACGTGCCATTCAAGTCGCGCATAGTAAAAATTATTTTAACTAGGAAACCAGAGTTGTAGAACTCAAATTGCTTCTGGTCGCCCGTAACAAAATCATCAATAAAACACCAAATGTTAAGGCAGATGCTAATAAATGCAAGGGTTGTAAAAAAGCCGGCACTTCATAATAAGCCATCCCAACGCCTATAACAATGGAGGACAAAGTTAAAGCACCTAAACCTCTGGACAACAAGGAATAACCATAAATCTTAAACAATTTATAGGCCAGCCACCCATTACCGATCATTACCACCCACGAAAACGAGCGATGCAAAATAAACTCCCATCCTAATCTTGAAATCCATTCTCCCCGATCATCTTTTAAAGTGAAAGCTACCTGATCAATAGCCTGCCTCACCTGAATGCCAAAAATCATTTGAATCACTGTCAGGCTAAAGCACAACCACACAAACCAAACAGGGATACCGATTTTTTCCGTGTGTTGATCATTTGTTTCATTGAACAGAAAAACCAATGCGGCTACAATAAGAAAAGCAAAGCCCAAATGAACAGAAACCGTCCACGGGGTGAGGTTGGTACTAACTACAATGCTACCAAACCAACCCGTGAACACCACTGAAATCCATGCAACTAATGCGGCTGCAAATAATTTAAAATTACTTTTTATGAAGCGGAAAGACCGAAACAGAACCAAGGTTATCATAAAGCCAATAATCACCCCTACTACGCGGTTTGCATATTCAATTCGTGATTTAACTAAACTAAACTCTTCCTCAACTAAAACAGTTTTGTCTGACTCGAGGCGAGAAGCGGTTTTGTCCATCCCAAATATTTTAAGCATCTCAATGAACCTGAGATTCTTTTTCATTCGAAAAGCTGTACTAATTTCTTTGTAATTCGGTGGAAGTTCATTAACCGATGAGGGAGGAACCCAACTTCCAAAACACTTGGGCCAATCGGGGCAGCCCATTCCGGAACCTGAACTGCGAACAACACCACCAACCAGTATTAAAACATAAACAGCAACCAACGTTGACAAACAAAGTTTGTTAAAACGAATGATTGCTGTTTGAGCAGACGAAAATATATTAATGACCTTTAGGCTCCACTACTATCGCTCCGCCATTACCCATCTCGAGCTTAACATGTTCATTCTCATGAGGAAGATTGGACTCAGGAGTTTCTGAAAAGGGAACAGTCTGCGGGATAAAATCATCTTTAGCGCCCGGCTTGCTGTAATCATATGCCCAACGATATACAGTAGGAATTTCTCCAACCCAGTTTCCATGCTTGGGGAACCTGGGAGTAGTCCATTCTAAAGTAGTAGAATCCCAAGGATTGGCCGGAGCCAATTTTCCACGGAATATGCTATAAATAAAATTGAAGAGGAAAATAAATTGAGCGGACAAGGTTATAATAGCGGAAATGCTCACCAGCATATTTAGGTCTTGGAAACCACCAAAGGATTCAAAATTAGTCCATGAATAATACCGCCTTGGGAAACCAGCTATTCCGATGTAGTGCATCGGGAAGAATACCATATACACACCAACAAACGTAAACCAGAAATGAACATAACCTAGTTTACTGCTCATCATTCTGCCAAACATTTTGGGGAACCAATGGTAAACACCCGCAATCATACCAAAGAATGATGCACTGCCCATTACTAAGTGAAAGTGTGCCACCACAAAATATGTGTCGTGCAATTGAATATCAACTGCCGAGTTGCCTAAAAACAAGCCTGTAATACCTCCCGTCAAGAAAAAGGACACTAACCCAATAGAAAACAGCATGGCAGGAGTAAACCGAAGATTCCCTCCCCAGAGAGTTGTTACATAGTTGAATATCTTAACCGCGGAAGGCACAGCAATAATAAGGGTCAGGATAGTGAATATAGAACCCAGGAATGGATTCATACCTGTGACAAACATATGGTGTGCCCACACAATGAATGATAAAATAGCAATGAACAACATGGATCCCACCATTGCCTTATAACCAAAAATTGGTTTGCGGGAATTCGTGGCAATAATTTCAGATGTAATACCTAAAGCGGGCAGTAACACAATATAAACTTCCGGGTGCCCCAGGAACCAGAAAAGGTGCTGGAATAAAATCGGGCTACCGCCAACATTGGACAATGCCTCACCAGCAATGTAAATATCAGAAAGGAAGAAACTGGTACCCATGCTTCGATCGAAAATCAACAACAAGGCCGCACCAAAAAGAACCGGGAAAGAAAGTAATCCGATAATAGCCGTAAAGAAAAACGCCCAAATGGTTAAAGGCATTTTAGTGAACGACATGCCTTGCGTGCGCAGGTTGATTATGGTGGTTACATAATTTACACCTCCCAACAATGTGCTAACAATAAACAACGCCATTGATATCAACCATAGGGTCATCCCTAAACCTGAACCTTCAATAGCCTGGGGAAGGGCACTCAATGGAGGATAAATTGTCCATCCTCCGCTGGCTGGACCTGTAGACAAAAACAGCGAAGCAAACATGACTACACTGGAAAGGAAAAAGAACCAATACGACAGCATATTCATGAAGCCTGATGCCATATCACGGGCACCTACTTGCAACGGAATAAGAAAATTACTGAACGTACCGCTTAACCCGGCTGTCAAAACAAAGAACACCATAATGGTGCCGTGCATTGTTACCAGTGAGAGGTAGAATTCAGTATCCAATTTACCTTCCGGAGTGATCCAACCGCCAATAACGGGCCGCAAAAATTCCAAACTTGCTTCTGGGAACCCCAGTTGCAAACGGAAAATAACGGACATGGTCCCTCCGAGCAAGGCCCAGAACATACCGGTAATCAAAAATTGTTTCGCAATGGTTTTATGATCCTGGCTAAAAATATAAGTCGTCCAGAAGTTGCCTTCATGATGTTCGTGTTCATGCTCCTCCTCATGATGAGTGACGGGATGAATGTGAATATCTGCTGTTGCCATGTTTATATTAAGTTCTTATAGTTTAATTAACTGCTACACCACCAGGAGTAATGCCCGATTTAATATCGGCCATCTCTTTATACTTCTCCGGAACATACTTCCGGTAATCCGGATTTTGCTTAAGCCATGATTCTTGCTGCGACTTCCAAGCCTCATATTCGGCTGGTTCATCTACTACAACAAGAAATCTCATGGAAAAATGTCCTTTCCCGCAAATTTCCGCACAAGCCAATTCATAATTAAAATTTGGATTATTCGTCTCTTTCCGCATGTCCGCAGTTGACTTTGTTGGTATAAATTTAAAATGGGTTGACATGCCGGGTACCGCATCCATTTTTACACGGAAGTGCGGAAGGTAAACACTATGTAAAACATCCTTAGCTCTGATTTTTAACAGAACCTCTCTTCCTTTTGGAAGATGCAATTCTGGTGCTTTAAAATCATCATACGTATTCGGGTCATCCGCAAGATTTAACCCAAACTCATTCGTTGCATCAATTAAGCGAAAATCAAATTTTCCCAACTGTTTATCCTTTCCTGGATACCGGACGGTCCAGAAAAACTGCTGTGCTACAACTTCGATAACTTCAGCTTCCTTGGTAGCAGGGTCGGTGATGGCATTCCACGTTTCCAATCCCTTAAAAATTAAGAGAGCCATTACAACAGCAGGAATACCTGTCCAAATCAATTCTAATACATGGTTGTCCACCAAAAATTTTGCCTTTCTGCCTTCTTTATATTGATATCGGAAAGTAATCCAAAACATTACAGCAAAAATTACCGATGAAGCAGCCACGCAAACGACCATCGTAATCCAAAATAAATGATCTGTAATTATGCCATGCTCGGACGCAACCGGTATAATGAATCTCTTATAGTGAGCATATGAATACCAGAAAAAACCTCCTAATCCAACCAACATGAAAAGTAAAAGCAAAAGAGCGTTGATCTGATTGGCTGTTCCACCCGGTTTTTCGGGGCCGCGCATCACGCTCACCAAAGTGCCAACCCTGAAAATCATATACAGGATAACAATCACCAGGAGAACACCTAAACCAATTACTACGCTCATCATAACTTTTTAATTAATTCTTTCTAAAATCAAATACTAAATATGGTGATTCATGCTTTCAGCCATCATGGGATGGTTTTTAGCCACTAGCGGAAACTTGGTAAGACTGCTCAATACCACCAGCAGAAACAGGCAAACAAAAATTAAGGCCAGGCCGATTTCCAAAAGCCCTAAGCTTCCATTATACTTCATCACACCTGGAGTAATCATATTGTAGAAGTCAAACCAATGCCCAACAACAATAATAAAGCATGTCACCCTCATCATGGACATTTTGCGTTTAGAATCTCTTGGCATGAGGAGTAGAAAGGGAAGGCCAAAATTCAATACGATGTTAACATAAAACACCCAGCTGTATGGAGAAACCGTTTTGCGTAGAATAAAGTAAACTGTCTCCTCCGGGATGTGGGCATAATAAATCAACATGAACTGGCAGAACCAGATGTAAGTCCAGAAAATAGAGAAGCCGAAAATAAACTTACCTAAATCGTGAAGGTGGTTGTCGTTCACAACTTTCATATAACCTGCATCTTTAAGATAAATCAATATCAGGGCGATAACGGACAAACCCGTTACCCACCAACTGGCGAAAACATACCAACCCATCATGGTGCTAAACCAGTGTGGGTCAATACTCATCACCCAATCCCATGCAGCTATAGAAGATGAAACAGCAAAAATTATTAGGAATACTGTAGACAAAACCCGGGCGCTATACCAGTGTTTAGTGTCTCCGTCCAAATCCTCTGCGAGCATTTGTTTTTTGATCCAAATAAAAAACAGAAACCACAATCCAAAGAACAGCACCATTCTGAAAATGTAAAAGGCTGGGAACTCTCCACCTCCAAGTGGCCAAAAGAAGTAGGCCTGTTTTCCTATCAGTACTTCATCTCCTCCTTTTTCTGCGTAAAGGCCTTTATGTGTCCAGTGAAAAATATCATGACTTCCGGCAAAATAAACGGCCAGCATAATTAATCCCGCAAACGGAATCCAGTGTCCTATGGCTAATGGAATTCTCTTTAGA
>Ga0315912_10003431_pt1 | contig 15758 bp, 16 predicted proteins | sample VfabasoilMG_FD_204469 | JGI IMG/M metagenome (GOLD analysis project Ga0315912, IMG submission 204469) | Garden soil microbial communities collected in Santa Monica, California, United States - V. faba soil | ecosystem: Environmental > Terrestrial > Soil > Garden | place: USA: California... | reverse complement strand
GGCATTCCCGTGATCCCGTTCCACCGGGCGGTGATGACGCAGCGCCTCGATCACCTGCGCATCCCGAAGCTGCTGCATCCCGGCAACGCCAGGGCGCAGGCCGTCCTGGCCGCCGACATGCAGAAACGCAGCGCCTGTTTCTGGGCCACGCCCTGCGGCCGCGGCTGCAGCATCCGGGCTAACTACCAGTCGACCACCGTGCACCTGCCCCCGGCGCTCGACACCGGCAATCTCGACATCGTCACGGATGCCATGGTGCGTGCCGTCACGAAACGCGAGGACGGCCGGGCCGAAGGTGTGGTCTACATCGACCGCAAGACCGGCACCGAGCATCGCGTCAAGGCGCGAGTCGTGGTGCTGGCCGCGAGCGCCCTCGAATCGGTGCGCATCCTGCTCAATTCCGGCGTCGCCAATTCCAGCGGAAAAGTCGGCAAATACATCATGGACACGGTGGGAGCGGGCTTCGGCGGACAGATCCCGCTGCTGGAGAACCTGCCGCTGCACAACGAAGACGGCGCCGACTTCGGGCACATGTACGTGCCATGGTGGCTGTACAAGGAGCAGCTCGCGGGCAAGCTCGGTTTCGCCCGCGGTTACCACTTCGAATTCGGCGGCGGCCGGCGCATGCCCGACATGGGCACGGCGGCCGGTCTCGAATGGCTCAACGGCGGCAGCTACGGCCGCAAATTCAAGGAAGACGCGCGCCGCTATTACGGCTCGTTCGTGTACTTCTCCGGCCGCGGCGAGATGATTCCCAACGAGGACTGCTACGCCGAGCTCGACCCGGCGGTGAAGGACAAGTTCGGCATCCCCGTGCTGCGTTTCCATTGGAAATGGTCGTCGCACGAGATCGGCCAGGCCGCGCACGTGGAGAAGACCGCGGCCGACATCATCGACGCCATGGGTGGGCGCTATTCGCGGCCGCCGCAGGACGGAGAAAGAGGCATCAAGCAGGGCGGCGTCATCATTCACGAAGTCGGCGGCGCCATGATGGGCGACGACCCGAAGAAGTCCGTCACCAACAGTTTCGGCCAGTGCTGGGACATGAAGAATCTGTTCATCACTGACGGCGCCACGTTGTGCTCCAACGCGGACAAGAACCCGACGCTGACCATCATGGCCCTCGCCTGGCGCGCATCGGATCACATGTTGTCGCTGATGAAGAGGAAAGAACTATGAGCCTCGACCGGCGCACCACCATCAAGTGGATGTTCGCAGCCGCGGCCACGGTGCCGTCCCTGCGCGTACATGGCTACACGGCGGAGCCGCTGGCGCGCGACGTCGCGGCCAACCAGGCTGGTTACGGCACGGATCCGGATCTCGTGAAGGAATGGCAGGCCGGCGGTCCGTGGCCGCTGACCCTGGGCGTGGCCGCGCGGCTAACTACCGCGGTGTTGTGCGACCTCATCATTCCGGCCGACGAACATTCGCCCGCCGCGTCGGCCGTGGGTGTGGTCGACTTCATCGACGAGTGGATCAGTGCACCGTATCCGCAACAGCGCGCCGACCGCGAGATCGTGCTGAATGGACTCACGTGGCTGGATACCGAGTCGAATGCACGGTTCAAAAAGCTCTTCCGCGAACTCGACGATGCGCAGCGTGGCGCCATCGCCGACGACATCTGTTCGGCGGCGAAGGCGAGGACCGAGCTCGCCACCGCCGCGAAGTTTTTCGCAAAATTCCGCGATCTCACCGCCGGCGGGTTCTACACCACTCCGGTGGGCATGAAGGACATCGGGTACACAGGCAACGTGCCGCTCGAGCGCTTCGATGGCCCGCCGCCCGAAGTCCTGAAGAAGGCCGGCCTGGCCTGAGGTCTGTCGCGGACTCACTCAGCCCGAGCCACCGCCCACACATCCACCAGGTTGACGCCGCTGGCGAGCAGGGTGCGGCGCAGTTCGTTGACGGTGCTGCCCGTGGTCATGACGTCGTCGACGATGGCCACGTGATTCGCCGCGCACAATCTCTCCCGCGCGCGGCCCTTGCGCAGCGCGAATGCGCCGCGCACATTGCGATGCCTCGCGGCCACGTCGAGCGCGGTTTGCGATGGCGTATCGCGAACCCGGATGACGGCGTGCCGTGCGACGGGTATCGCGAGCATGTGTCCGGCGTAACGCGCAATGGCGTCGGCCTGGTTGAAACCGCGTTCGCGCCAGCGCCGCGCGTGCAGCGGCACGGGAACCAAAAGCTTCGGCAAGGGTGCGGCACGCCGCCGCGCGACCTCGGCCAGCAACACGCCGAGCACGCGTGCGTGCGCGATGACGCCCCGATACTTGAGCTGGCGGATCATCTCGTCGACGGGATGTTCGTAACGCAGGGCGACCAGCGAACCGTGTAAATCCAGGTGCCACGGAAGGTCGGCGTGGCAGACCTCGCACAGGTCCAGGTCGAGCGACGCGCCGGCGAATCCGCACAGGCAGCAGCGTGGCGGGAATATCGTCGCCGCGAGCAGGCGGGAAAGGCGCCGTGCGCCCGTCAACCGGATCCGGGTCCATTGGTTGACAATGCCGCCCTGGCTGCCGAACATGCCGCCAGCGTCGGCCTCGAGCGCCCTGGGCGCCAGCCGGAAATCTGATGCAAATCAATAATTAGGGAGCCTGATGAACGCGCTGCGCCATGACTGGACGATCGCCGAGATCGAAGCCCTGTTCGCCCTCCCGTTCGCGGACCTCATGTTCCGCGCCCAGCAGGTCCATCGCGAACATCACTCTGCCAACGCCGTGCAGATGAGCACGCTGCTCTCGATCAAGACCGGCGCCTGCCCCGAGGACTGCGCGTACTGTCCGCAGAGTGTGCGCTACGAAACCGGCCTCGAGCGCGAGAAGTTAGTCCCGCTCGACGAGGTGCGCGCCCGCGCGCAGGCGGCGAAGGATGCCGGCGCGACGCGATTCTGCATGGGCGCCGCCTGGCGCTCACCGAAGAAGAAGGACGTCGAAGCGGTGGCGGCGATGGTGCGCGAGGTGCGCGCACTCGGCATGGAGACCTGCGCGACGCTCGGCATGCTCACGCCGGAACAGGCGCACGAGCTCAAGGATGCGGGCCTCGACTACTACAACCACAACGTCGACACCTCGCCGGAGTTCTACGGCGAGATCATCACCACGCGCACCTACCAGGATCGTCTCGATACGCTGGCCGCGGTGCGCGAGGCAGGACTCAACGTGTGTTGCGGCGGCATCGTCGGCATGGGCGAAACGGTGCGCGATCGAGCCTCGATGCTCGCAACCCTCGCCAATCTTCCGCAGCACCCCGAAAGCGTGCCCATCAACCAGCTGGTGCGTGTGCCCGGTACGCCGCTCGCGGGACAGGGGGCCGTGGATCCCTTCGACTTCGTGCGCACGATTGCGGTCGCGCGCGTGGTGATGCCGAAAGCTTCGGTTCGCCTCTCGGCCGGCCGCGAAGTCATGAACGATGAATTGCAGGCGCTGTGTTTTCTCGCCGGCGCGAATTCAATTTTCTACGGCGAAAAGCTGCTGACCACCGGCAATCCCGACGTCGCGCGCGACCGCGCGCTGCTGACGCGGTTGGGAATCGAACCGCTGGTTCCGGCTGGACTGGCCGCCGATAACAGCGGCGCAGCGCGCGAACACGCCGACGAACACGTGCACGGGCCGGGCTGCGCACACGAACACAACATCGCCCGACCCCCGGCCGCATGCAACGCGACGCGGCAGCGCTGAAGGCTGCGCTCGCCGACCTCGAGCAACGCAACCTCGCGCGGAAACGGCGTGTCGGCACCGGCGAGCTGATCAACTTTTGCAGCAACGATTACCTCGGGCTCAGGGACCACCCCGAGGTGGTTCGCGCGTTCACCGCGGCGGCTGAAAAGTTCGGCGTGGGCAGCGGTGCTTCGCACCTGGTGACCGGACACGGACCCGAACACGAGGCACTCGAGGAAGAACTCGCGGCCTTTACCGGGCGCGAAAAGGCGCTGGTTTTCTCGACTGGCTACATGGCGAACCTGGGCGTCATTGGCGCACTGGCGGACCAAAAAGCCCTCATTGTCTCGGACAAGCTCAATCACGCGTCATTGATCGATGGTTGTCGACTGTCAGGCGCCGAGGTTCGGCGCTACGCGCATGGCGACTTCGAGCGCGCGGCCGAGCTCATCGCGAAGGCGGAACCGCAGGCGACCACGAGGCTGCTCGTGACCGACGGCGTGTTCAGCATGGACGGCGACCTGGCGCCGCTGCCCTGGCTCGCGAAAGCCGCACGCGAGGCGAAGGCCTGGCTGGTCGTCGACGATGCACACGGGCTTGGCGTGATCGGCGCAACCGGGCGCGGCAGCTGCGAGGCCTGGATCAGTCTTCAAGGGGATGATGTGCCCGTCCTCATCGGCACATTCGGCAAGGCGTTCGGGACGTTTGGCGCCTTCGTGGCGGGCGACGCGGATCTCATCGAGTTCCTGGTGCAGAAGTCGCGCACGTACATCTACACGACGGCACTGCCGCCCGCGGTCGCCGCGGCCACGCGCGCGGCGCTGCGCGCGAGCGAGCGCGAACCGTGGCGGCGCGAGAAGGCCATTGCGCTCGCGCACCGCGTCAGAAGAGGCCTGGTCGATCGCGGCATCGTGGAAGCGATCCGGGGCCCATATCCCGACACCACCATCGTCCCGGTCCTGCTCGAGAGCGAAGAGCGCGCGTTGGCCGCGAGCCGCGCGCTCGAGCAAAGAGGTTTTCTCGTGAGCGCGATCCGGCCGCCGACGGTGCCGTCCGGCACAGCGCGCCTGCGCATCACGCTCTCCGCCGCGCACGAGGAAATACAGGTGGATGCGCTGCTCGACGCCCTGCGCGAGGCCATCCCGGAATGAGCGCGCACGATCCTCGGGAAATCTTCGCGCTCGATCGCCGTGCGGTGGCGCGCGCATTCGATCGCGCCAGTGCGCGTTACGACGAAGCGGCGGCGCTGCAGGATCGCGTGCGTGGAGAACTGCTCTCGCGGCTCGATGAGCTCGAGGTGCAGCCGCGGCACATCCTCGATCTCGGCGCGGGCACGGGGCATGGCGCACGAGCGCTCAAGCGCCGTTACCCCAGGGCCGTGGTGGTGGCGGCGGACATCGCGCCCGGAATGCTGACGCGGGCACGGCAGCAATCGCGCTGGCTGCGGCGCTTCGAGCGCGTGCGCGCCGATGCGTACGCGCTGCCGTTCGCCGACGGATCTTTCGAGCTGGTGTTCAGCAACCTGATGCTGCAGTGGTGCGACGATCTCGACGCGGTGTTCGCCGAAATCTCGCGCGTGCTGAAACCCGGCGGATTGTTGCTGTTCAGCACCTTCGGCCCGGATACGCTGTTCGAGCTGCGCGAGGCCTGGAACAGCAGCGGCGACGAGCGCAATCACGTCAATCATTTCTTCGATGCGCACGCGCTGGGCAGTGCGCTCATGCACGCGCAGCTCGCCGAGCCGGTGCTCGACGTGGATCGCATCGTCTCGGGATACGCGGACGTCATGGGCCTGATGCGCGAGCTCAAGACCCTCGGCGCGCACAACGTCACGCAGGGCCGCGCGCGCGGCCTCACCGGCCGTGCGCGACTCGCTGCGATGATGCAGGCGTACGAAACGCTGCGACGTGATGGCAGGCTGCCCGCGACCTGGGAAGTGATTCACGCCAGCGCGTGGGGCAGCGAGCGGCAGACTCCTGAACCGTCCTTGCCACGCGAGACGCTGATTTCTCCCGGTGCCATTCGCCGTCCGGCGCGCTCATGAGCAGCGGCTATTTCTTCACCGGCACGGACACGGGCATCGGCAAGACGCTGGTGACCGTGGCGCTGACCCGTGCCCTGATCGCGGCGGGCAAACGCGTCGCCGTCATGAAACCCGTGGCCGCCGGCACCGTGAAGACACCGGAGGGCGAATTCAACGACGACGCGCTCGAGTTGTTAGCGGCCAGCAACGTCAAGGCGCCCTATGAGGACGTCAATCCCTGGCTGCTGAAAACGCCGGCATCGCCGCATCTCGCCGCGCGCGCCGATGGCGTGACGATCCGGCACGAGCGCATCGCCGCCGCCTTTCAGCGCCTGCGCGCCGCATCCGACCTGGTGCTGGTGGAAGGGGCCGGCGGCTGGTTCGCTCCCATTTCGACCACCGAGACCATGGCCGATGTCGCCGAGCGACTCGCGCTGCCGGTGGTGCTCGTGGTGGGCATGCGGCTGGGCTGCCTCAACCACGCGCTGCTGACCCGCGACGCATTGCGCACGCGCGGTATCGGCTTCGCCGGATGGATCGCCAACTTGCTCGAGGCCGAAATGCCGCTGGCCAACGCCAATATCGAGACGCTTTCCGGACGCTTCGGCATGCCGCCGCTGTCAGTGGTACCGGCCAGGACCGACCCTAGTCCCATCCCCGTTCCGACGTGGGCTATCGAGGCGGCAAAAAATCTCCTAAGTCATTGAGTCAGCCTGCAAATTGGCTGGTATAGTCGCGCCCCGTGCAAGCCGCCGCGACCCATTTCGACCTGGCCCCGCATTGCTCCCTGAGCGTGCGTGGCGCGGTCCTGTTTTTCGGCGCGACCTGCTTCGCGACCCTGGGGATAGCCGGCGTCGCCACGGTGCTCGGTTTCTGGCCCGTGCTGCCGTTTGCCGGTGCCGAAATGCTGCTGCTCGGCTGGGCGCTGAAGTCGAATATGGCAAGACGCCACGACCACGAGCTCATCGACGTCACCGAGACGGAAGTCAGCGTGGTTTTTTCCCATGGATCGGGGCGAATTCCGCCGCATCGCGTCGTGTTCCCGCGTCACTGGGCACGCGTTAAAATCCTGCGCCCCGATTCGCCCCGAGCTGCACTCGTCATCGAGTCGCACGGCCGGGTCTGCGAGGTGGGCAAGTTTCTGACAGTGGAGGAGCGTCGCCAGCTGGCAGCCGAATTGAAGCTGCTGATAGGCGGCATGAACCAGTCGCCGGCACTGCCCGTGCGCACGGTTCCGGATCAGTTTTCTTGAGGTCATCGATGAGCTTTCAAATGAAGAATCGACATGCGCGCCGTGTTTTGCAGGGCGCCGCCGCATCGCTGTTCGCCACCCTGGCATCGGTCGCACACGCCGGCTGGGACGGACTGAACATGCCCGAGGGCGTCACCGTCCTCAGCAAGAAGATCTACGGCTTGCACATGCTGATCCTGTGGATCTGCGTGGCCATCGGCGTGGTGGTATTCGGCGCGATGATCTATTCGATCATCAAGTTCCGGAAATCGAAGGGTGCCGAGGCGGACAAGACCCTGGTCCACAGCACCAAGGTCGAGATCGTCTGGACCGTCATCCCCATCCTGATCCTGGTCGGCATGGCCGTGCCGATCGCCGAGCGGCTGATCGACATCGAGGACATGACGGGCGTCGACCTCAACGTCAAGGTCACCGGCTACCAGTGGAAGTGGGAGTACGAGTACCTCGGGCAGAACGTCAGCTTCTTCTCGACCCTGAAGCGCGACAGCGACGCCGCACGCCAGCTCGGCTCGGGCGTCGACGTGAATACCGTTCCAAACTACCTGCTCGACGTGGACAATCCGCTGGTGATCCCGGCGGGCCAGAAGGTGCAGTTCCTGCTCACCGCCCAGGACGTGATCCATGCCTGGTGGGTGCCGGCCTTCGGCATGAAGAAGGACGCCATCCCGGGCTACGTCAACCACATCTGGGTGCAGGTCGAAGCCGACAAGGTCGGCACCTACCGCGGCCAGTGCGCCGAGCTCTGCGGCCGCGACCACGGCTTCATGCCCATCGTGGTCGAGGTCAAGTCGCCGGCGGAATTCGACGAGTGGCTGCGCGCCAAGCAGGCCGAGCAGAAGCTCGCCGACGTGGCGCCGAATGCGCCCGCGGTCACGGCATCCGCCGCTCCCGCCGCCATCCAGCAATAAGTTTTTCGAGAGAAGTCAGACATGGCACACGAACACACCGCAGACCACGCTCACGGCGAACACGATCACCACGGCCCGGCCCACGGCTGGCGCCGCTGGGTGTACGCGACCAACCACAAGGACATCGGCACGATGTACCTGGTGTTCGCCTGCATCATGTTCTTCGTCGGCGGCGCAATGGCAATGATCATCCGCGCCGAGCTGTTCAAGCCCGGCCTGCAGCTGGTCGATCCGCAGTTCTTCAATTCCATGACCACCATGCACGCGCTGATCATGATCTTCGGCGCGGTCATGCCGGCGTGGACCGGCCTCGCCAACTGGATGATTCCCATGCAGGTGGGTGCGCCGGACATGGCGCTGCCCCGCCTGAACAACTTCTCGTTCTGGATCCTGCCGTTCGCGTTCACGCTGCTGCTGGGCACGCTGTTCGTGCCGGGCGGCGCACCGGCCGGCGGCTGGACGCTGTATCCGCCGCTGTCACTGCAGGGTGGCGACGGCTTCCCGATGGCCATCTTCGCCATCCACCTGATGGGCGCGAGCTCGATCCTCGGCTCCATCAACGTGGTGGTCACCATCATGAACATGCGCGCACCGGGCGTCGGCCTGCTCAACATGCCGCTGTTCTGCTGGAGCTGGCTGATCACCGCCTACCTGCTGATCGCCACCATGCCGGTGCTCGCGGGCGCGGTCACGATGCTGCTGACCGATCACTTCTTCGGCACGTCGTTCTTCTCTGCCTCGGGCGGCGGCGACCCGGTGATGTTCCAGCACATCTTCTGGTTCTTCGGGCATCCCGAGGTGTACATCCTGATCTTGCCGGCGTTCGGCATCATCTCGGAGATCATCCCGACCTTCTCGCGCAAGCCGCTGTTCGGCTACGACGCGATGGTGTACGCGACCGCCGCGATCGCGTTCCTGTCGTTCATCGTCTGGGCGCACCACATGTTCACGGTGGGCATGCCGCTCGCCGGACAGCTGTTCTTCACGCTGTCGACCATGCTCATCTCCATCCCCACCGGCGTGAAGGTGTTCAACTGGACCGCGACCATGTGGAAGGGCTCGCTCACCTTCGAGCCACCCATGCTGTTCGCGCTGTCGTTCCTGTTCCTGTTCACCATCGGCGGCTTCTCGGGCCTGATGCTCGCGGTGGTGCCGGCGGACTTCCAGTACCACGACACCTACTTCGTGGTGGCGCACTTCCACTACGTGCTGGTGCCGGGCGCGATCTTCGCCATCATGGCGGGCGTCTATTACTGGCTGCCGAAGTGGACCGGCAAGATGTACGACCAGAAGCTGGGCACCTGGCACTTCTGGCTGTCGACCATCTTCGTGAACGTGTTGTTCTTCCCGCAGCACTTCCTGGGACTCGCCGGCATGCCGCGCCGCATTCCCGACTACTCCACGCAGTTCACCGACTGGAACATGGTGTCGTCGATCGGCGCCTTCGGCTTCGGCCTGTCGCAGCTGCTGCTCCCGTACATCATCTGGAAGTGCGTCAAGTCATCCGGCGAGAAGGCCACGAGCCACGTCTGGGAAGGCTCGCACGGCCTCGAGTGGGAGCTCAGCTCGCCGCCGCCGTACCACAGCTGGACCGATCCGCCGTCCGGTGACGTCATCAAGCGCGGCGTGCAGCACTGATGGGCACGCTGAAGCAGGCCGAGGACCTCGAACGGCGCGCGCGCGTGCGGCGCAGCGCGCTGGTGCTCGGCCTCGTGGCGCTGTCGTTCTACGTGGCGTTCATCGCGATGTCGGTGGCCCGGGCCTGATCGCATGACCGACGGCACGAAACAACGCGACAACAAGCGGCTGACGCTGAAGCTCCTCGGCTTCGCGCTCGGCAGCTTCGCGTTCGGTTTCGCGCTGGTGCCGTTCTACGATGTGTTGTGCGACCTCACCGGCTTCGGCAACCAGAAGGCGCTCACCGAGGCGCGCGTCGCCATCGACCAGCCGGACGATTCGCGCACCATTACCGTCGACTTCGTCGCGGACCTGCCGTCGGTGGGCAACTGGGAGTTCCGGCCCACGGTCGGCTCGATGCAGGTGCACCCGGGCCGGCTGTACCAGACCGAGTTCTTCGCGCACAACCTCACGGGACACGCGACGGTCGCGCAGGCCGTGCCCAACATCGCGCCCGGCAGGGCCGCGGGCTACTTCCGCAAGACCGAGTGCTTCTGTTTCACGCCGCAGAAGTTCGCCGTCGACGAGCAGCGGCCCATGGCCGTGCGCTTCGTGATCGATCCTGCGATCCCGCACTCGGTCGATCGCATCACGCTTTCGTACACTTTCTATGACGAGTTCACGCGAGTGGGCTCATTGAACTAGCAACAGGGAATTTTCATGGCAGACGCACACGCCCAAGCTGGCAAGTACTACGTTCCCCACGAGAGCAAGTGGCCGATCATCGCCTCCTTCTCGTTCTTCACGCTGTTGTTAGGCGTCGTCTGCCTGCTCAACGACTGGGCGCCTGCCTGGGCGATGCTGCCGGGCTTCGCGCTGGTGGTGTTCATGTTCATCGGCTGGTTCACCACCGTCATCGGTGAGAACCAGGCCGGCCTGTACGGCCTCGACGTCGACCGCTCGTTCCGCATGGGAATGATGTGGTTCATCTTCTCCGAAGTGATGTTCTTCGCGGCGTTCTTCGGCGCGTTGTTCTACGCGCGCGAACTGTCGGTGCCGTGGCTGGGCGGCGAGGGCACCAAGAGCGTGGGCAACCTGCTGCTGCATCCGGGCTATGAAAACGCGTGGCCGACCAACGGTCCCGCCAAGCTCGGCCCGCGCGACGACGGCACGTTCAGCATCATCCCCGCGTTCGGGCTGCCGGCCATCAACACGCTGATCCTGCTGACCTCGGGCGTCACGGTCACCATCGCGCACCACGCGCTGCGTGCCGGCAACCGGGCGGTGCTCAACATCTTCCTCGCGCTCACCTTCCTGCTCGGCTTCGGGTTCGTCTACCTGCAGGCCACCGAGTACGCGCATGCCTACCACGAACTGGGCCTGCAGCTCGGCACCGGCATCTACGGTTCGACATTCTTCATGCTCACCGGCTTCCACGGCTTCCACGTGACGCTCGGCGCCATCATGCTGGTGTGCATCTGGCTGCGAACCATGAAGGGCCACTTCACGCCGCAGCGCCACTTCGCTTTCGAAGCCGTCGCCTGGTACTGGCACTTCGTCGACGTGGTCTGGCTGGGACTGTTCGTGTTCGTCTACTGGATCTGAACTTGGCTGCACGCTGGTGCAGAAAAGGCGGCGCACTTCGGTGCGCCGTTTTTTTTGGTGGGACTGAGCACGGACGTCGCTGAGACATGGCAAGCATTCTCCTGGTTGGTCCCGGCGCCATCGGCGCCACACTCACGGCCTGGCTCTGCCAGGACGATCGGCATCGCGTCACTGTCGCCGCGCGCACGGCCTTCGAGTCGATCGAGACGCAGACGCCCCAGGGTGTCATTCTCGCCAAGCCGCAGGTCATCACCGAGCCGGCGCAGGTGCAGCACGTGGACTGGATTCTCGTCGCCACCAAGGCGTACGACAGCGAGTCCGCGACGGCCTGGTTTCCGCAAGCGGCGGGGCCGCGCACCCGGCTCGCCGTCATCCAGAACGGCGTCGAACACGTGCAGCGTTTCGAGAAGCACTTTCCGCGCGAGCGCATCGTGCCGGTGATGATAGATCTGCCGGCGGAGCGCACGGCGCCGGGACGCACCGTGCAGAAAGGGCCGGCGCACCTGGTGGTTCCGTCAGGCAGGAACGGCGCCGATTTCATCGCGCTGTTCGCACATGCGAACTTCGATGCGAAGCAGACCGACGACTTCGTGACCGCGGTGTGGAGAAAGCTGTGCCTCAACAGCGCCGGGGCACCCTGCGCGGTGGTGCTCAAGCCCAACGCGATTTCACATCATGATGGCGTGGCCGAGCTGATGCGGAACATCGTGCGCGAATGCGTCGCGGTGGGGCGGGCCGAGGGCGCCACGCTCGAGGACTCGATTCCGGAGGAGATCGTCGAACGGATGCGGCGCGCGCCGCGTGATTCGGGGAATTCCATGTACGCCGACCGGCTCGCGGGCCGGCCCATGGAATACGACGCGCGCAACGGCGTGATCGTCAGGCTGGGCCGCAAACACGGCATCGCCGCGCCGATGAACGCGCTCATGGTGGACTTGCTCGAGGCGGCGCAGAACAGTTAGAGGGCTCACTGTCATCGCCGCGGAAGTCGCGACAGATTCAGATAACAACGATAACCGGAGTCTGCCATGCCTTTCGATCTGTTCATCAGTCATGCGGCTTCCTTCGACAAGATCGACAAGTCGGGGTTGTTCAGTCGCGGGCACAAAGCCATCACGGCCGAACAATTCGCAGCGATCTTTTCGCAGCTCAGTTCGACGCCCAGGCCCGATGGCGACGTGTGGGTGCGGCACCCGGAAGATGATCGGCCCTGGCTCGTTGCGCGGCTGACTCCGAAAGGGTCCATCGTCCTGTCCTGCAGTTACACCAATCATCGTTTCATCCGGAACTTCGTGGATGCGTTCGACCTGGGCGTCAAGATCGCGGAAGCCGTCGGTGCGTCGCTGTTCGAGGAAGTCAGGCAGTCCTGCGTGAACGCCGCCGATCTCGATGCACTGCTGGATGGCGAGGGCGACTACGTGCAGCTGCAGGCCAAGACTTTCCTGATGGCGCTGCAGCGCATGGACGAGGATTCCGGCGCGGCGGTCGAATACCCCCTCGGACCCACGGACCTGGTCCAGGAATACTTCGTCCTGCATCTCACGCTTCCGGCGGGCGCGCCGGCGACACTCGCCGGCCTGCTTCAGCGGATCACGTTTGCCCAGCCGCTGGACCAGAAGGAATCCGCCGTGCTTTTCGGGACATCCGAGGAAAAGCCGGCCGCCAAGCTGCTGCTGCGTCCCGACGGCATCGCGCAAATCTGGCCTTCGCCGGGTTACGCCTCCTTCAAGGATTGTGCGACGACGTGTTTCGAGCTCCTGGCGGCATTGGAGGCCACGTTTCCGGGCGCGGTCGCGGGCTTCTTCCGCGAGCCGATGACCGGCGCGGAGCGGGCCGAAATCGAGCAGCGTTCGAAGGGGCTCGGAGTCGAGTTCTTCGAATGGGTTCAACAGCGGCGCTGAATTCGTGATAGCGTTCCCGTCATGAATCGCAACGAGCAGCAGGGCCACGGCCCATTCAGAGACGCACTCGCGTCCGCGCTGCTTCGTTCGCTGCTGCTTCTTGCGGCCTAGCCGCAACTACTCACGCGCCACCAGTCGGCGCCCACAAGACTGGAAACCCGAGACTCCGCAAACCAACGCGGAGAAGTCGTGTGCGAATTCAGAGTGATGCAGTCATGTTGAAAGACCCTTCGAAAAAGTACCGCCCGTACCCGCCCATCGATTTGCCGAACCGCCAGTGGCCCTCGCGCACGCTGACGAAGGTGCCGACGTGGTGCAGCACCGATTTGCGCGACGGCAACCAGGCGCTGTTCGAACCCATGAGCCGCGAGACCAAGAAGCGGCTGTTCCGGACGCTGTGTGCCGTGGGCATCAAGGAAATCGAGGTGGGTTTCCCGTCCGCCTCCGACACCGACTTCCAGACCTTTCGCGATCTCATCGAGCAGAAGCTGATCCCCGACGACGTCACCATCATGGCGTTGACCCAGGCGCGCGAAGAACTGGTCCGCCGCACCGTCGAAAGCCTGCGCGGCGCCCGCCGTGCCATCGTTCATGTGTATTGCGCCACGGCGCCCGTCTGGCGACGAGTGGTGTTCGGGATGAGCGTGGCCGAGGTCGTGGAGGTGGTGCGCAAGCAGGTGACGCTGGTCAAACAGCTCACGGATGCCATGCCCGAGACCGAGTGGGTGCTCGAATACTCGCCCGAAACCTTCAGCATGACCGAGCTGCCGGTGGCGCTCGAGGCCTGCAACGCCGCAATCCGCGCATGGGACGCGGGACCTGCGCGGCCGATCATCATCAACCTGCCCACCACGGTCGAGAACGCGACGCCGAATGTGTACGCCGACCAGATCGAGTGGATGTCGACCCATCTCGAGCGGCGCCAGCACGTGGCGGTCTCGCTGCACACCCACAACGATCGCGGCACCGGCGTCGCGGCCGCCGAGCTCGGCATGCTGGCCGGCGCCGATCGCGTCGAGGGTTGCCTGTTCGGCAACGGCGAACGCTCCGGCAACGTGGACCTGGTGACACTGGCGCTGAATTTCTATTCGCAGGGCATTCACCCCGGCCTCGATTTCTCCGACATCAACGCGGTGGCGCGCGAGGTGGAACATGCCACGCGCCTGCCCATTCATCCGCGGCATCCGTACGTCGGCGACCTGGTGTTCACGGCGTTCTCGGGCTCGCACCAGGATGCGATCAAGAAGGGTTTCGCCGCCCAGAAACCCGACGCGCCCTGGGAAGTGCCCTACATCCCGGTCGACCCCGCCGACCTCGGGCGCACCTACGACAGCATCGTCCGGGTCAACAGCCAGTCCGGAAAGGGCGGCATCGCCTATCTATTGGAGCGCGATTACGGGGTGGTGATGCCGCGGCGAATGCAGGTGGAGTTCAGCGCGCTGGTGCAGCGGCACATGGACACCGCGGAGACCGAGATGAGCGCGCAGCAGCTCTGGTCGCTGTTCGAGTCCACCTACCTCGCCATCGACCTCGACCTGGCCTACCACGCGCATCACCTGTTCGAGGACGGCGACAAGCAGGGCATCGAGATCGAGATGACCGTGGCGGGCAATCGCCGCGTATTGCGTGGCATCGGCTCGGGGCCCATCGCGGCGACGGTCAACGCACTCGCCTTGCCAATCCGCATCGACAACTACGAGGAACGCTCGTTGCGCGCGGGTGCCGATGCTTCCGCGCTCGCGATCGTCGAGGCGGCTCGCGACGGTGTCGCCGGCATTCGTTATGGAGTCGGTCGGCACTCCAACATCGCCACCGCTTCGGTGCTTGCGGTGTTGTCCGCCGCGCGCCGGCTCGGAGTGAGCGCGCGCGACCTCGCCCGATGAGCGGCGAGATGCGGGACCTGGCACCGGAAATTGTCCGCCAGCGTTTGTTGATCGAGGGTCTGTACGAGCGGGACGTGGACCGCGCCGCCGTGGAGCGTTACCTGGTCGAGGTGGCCGCGCATCTCGGGTTGCGCACTTATGGGTCGCCCATCGTCCACGCGCCCGGCGGCAGCGGCAAAGACGAGAACGAAGGTTTCGACGCCTTCATTCCGCTGATCGATTCGGGCATCTCTCTATATGTGTGGAGCCGGCGCAAATTCTTCGCCGCCGTGTTGTTCACCTGCAAGCGCTTCGATGCCTCGGCCGCACTGGATTTCACGCGGCGCTACTTCGCGGCGCGCGATACCGAACATCGCGAATTCTGACTACACCAGGAAATCCTTCTTCGCGATCTGCAGCACCGCCAGCCGCTTGTGCAGGTAGGTGCGGCCCACGCCCAGCGCCAGCGCCGCCTGGCTGACATTGCCATTGAGACGGCGCAGCGTCGCAATGATGTGATCTCGCTCGGCACGGTCGCGGAATTCCTTGAGCGCCGAGACTTCCGGGACGGCGCCGTCGCGAGTCGCCACCCCGAGGATTTCTTCCGGCAGGTCGAGCGTGGTAATCCGCTCGCCGGACATCACCATCAGCCGCTCGAGCACGTTCTGCAGTTCGCGAACGTTGCCCGGCCAGTCGTAGCGCCGCAGTTCGTCAAAGACTTCGTCGTCGATGGGTTTCTCGCGCAGGTTGTTGCGTTCACCGAGCTTGCGCACCAGGAATTTGACCAGCAGCGGCAGGTCGTCCAGCCGCTCGCGCAGGGCCGGCACGCGCAGCGGTACGACGTTGAGACGGTAGTAGAGGTCCTCGCGAAAGCGCCCCTCGGCAACGGCGGCCTTGAGATCCTTGTGAGTACCCGACAGCACGCGCACGT
>Ga0315912_10003430_pt1 | contig 15764 bp, 6 predicted proteins | sample VfabasoilMG_FD_204469 | JGI IMG/M metagenome (GOLD analysis project Ga0315912, IMG submission 204469) | Garden soil microbial communities collected in Santa Monica, California, United States - V. faba soil | ecosystem: Environmental > Terrestrial > Soil > Garden | place: USA: California... | reverse complement strand
CGATGGCTGCGTTGCTCGACGCTCACCGTATTCCCGATACGACTCGGTCTCGCGCCTTGCCCTCGCGGCGCAGCTCCGCGCCTAACCGGCCACGAACTTCCGGCACCGAGTACTAGTGCCTAGGCTCAGTCGGATTCCTGGCAGAGCACGTCGCCATCATCCGTAGTGTGCCGCGGTGGGTCCAGAGTCCACGAGTTCGGTGTTGACGACCTGGAATCGCCATTGTTTGACCGCGAGCCTCGGCAAATAGAGTCCGGCCAACAACGCCGCGGGTCCAATCGCCAGCGCGTAGTATTCCGGTTCGCCGATCAAGGACCGTGGATCGGGGCTTCCCGTGAGGATGAAGCTGGCCGCGACGACTCCTGCCCCCAATAAGAATACCGGCACGAAGATGCTGAGCAGATAACTCAAAAAGTATCCACCGCCGGTTCCATGGAACGTCCCCACGAAGGCCCGACCGCGATACACACCGCGTATTCCCTCGGCCCTGAAACGGCGCACATTCACCCAAAGCCAGGGCGTGTAAATGGAGAGCGTCACCATCGCGAGGAGACCGCCCGCCAAATACGTGACCAGCAGATCGCCGCCGCGCCCTTCGAAGTCCAACCGACCCACCGACTGTTCGCCCTGCAAGACCGCAGTCCGCTGCGCAACCCGCTTCCAAAGACCGCATTGATGAAACGCGGCCCAAACCCCGAGCGTGAGCGACGACAACAATGCGCCACCGACCATACGCCAAAAGATCTCGCGACCTCGCAGCTCGAGCTTGAACCCGATCCGCGTCCCATCGGGAGCCGTTCCGACCGTGTTGTTGATGAAAAAGCGGGCGAGTCGACAATAAAACCACGGACCATAGAGCCCGAGAGTGAGCGGCATCAGCAAACTGCCCAACAAGACGTTTCCAAACAAGCGAAGTCCACCTCCTTCGAAATGAAGACGGACCACGGAGCCGGTGACGTCCTCGACCTCGTGAGCATGTGCCTCTTGAGCGTATCCCCCTTGAACATACGAATACGGATAGTTCGGGGGCGACGGTGCATAGCCAGCTGAATACTGCGGACCAGGATACTGCGCTTCGCCCGGGTATTGCGACGGAGAAGGCAGCGGAGACGATCCTGGCGCGGCCATCGAGCGCCCCCCGAACGGGGCATTCGCGACGTTCGGGGGCAAAGCCCTGACATCCTGGGGAGGCGGGCCAAAGGGTGAATGGGCGGGCGGGGAGTTCGACGCGCGAGGCGGATTCGGCGGTCCGCCCATGGGCGCCGGCGCATCGACGAACGCGGACCCGGCTCCTGGAAACGCGTGGACCGAGCTGGCGGGGCTCGAAGCCGCCATTGCCCGCGGAGTCCCGTACGCAGCGCCCGCGGCCGCACCTCCGTTCGCGGGGCCTTCGGCGGGCGGGACCACCCGAGGACCCTCTACGGTCGAACGCCGCGGGCTCGGAATGACCCAGCCTGGTGGCGGGTCGACGCCGGGCCTCGGGGGACCCCAACTTTGGGATTCGACCGCGGGTGTCGATGGGAAGGATCCCATCCCCGGTGGAGCACCGACAGCCATCATCGTCTTGGAGGGAGCGGTGGGCTGCTCCCCGTGTACGGCCATGAGCTGCAGCGTGGTTTGACCGGTCTGAAACCACTGCCCCGGTTCGAGCACGAAATCGTTCGACCGCTGCCCATTGAACCATGTGCCGTTGGTGCTGCCGGTGTCGCGAACCCGTACCTGGTTTCCTTGCAGCAGGATTTCAGCGTGCCGCCCCGACGTCTGCGGGTCGTTCAGCACGATATCGCCCAACTCGCGACCGACGATCGTCTTCGCTGCGTTGATGCTGCGCGTCTCCGGTGGCCGGTTGACGTACTGGATTTTGAGTACGTAGTAGCTGCTCACGCCTGCCTCCGATGACCAGGCGCGAGTTTCGCAGTGAGCGGAACCGTTCGCAAGCGAGAAGCCTCCGCGGTTCCGCGTCACGAGCTCGAACCGGCGCCGACCCATCGTACGCGCCAAGCGACGGGTCGGCACGACCGATGCTTCATGCGGCCTGCAACGTGGGGATGTGACGTCGCTGCAACTGTTCGATCAGGAGTTGCCTGGGTTCGGCTTGCGCGCGCAACCACTCGACCGCGGCTGTGCGTCCCTGACCCATTCGCTGGTCTCCAAGAGCAAACCAGCTCCCCGACCTGGTGATGAGGTTCGCCTCGAGCGCAGCGTCGAGGATCTCCGCCTCGACGTCGATGCCCCGACCGAACGTGATCTCGAACTCCGCCTCAGCGAACGGTGGCGAACACTTGTTCTTCGCGACCTTGACCCTCGTTCGGCTGCCGACGGGACGCTCCCCTTCTTTGAGGGTCGCGATCCTACGAATGTCGAGTCTCACGCTGGCGAAGTACTTGAGGGCATTACCACCCGTCGTCGTTTCCGGGCTTCCGAACGTGACGCCGATCTTGTGCCGCAGCTGATTGATGAAAACGATCGCCGTACTCGTTTGATGAGCGACCCCGGCGAGCTTTCGCATACCCTGACTCATCAATCTCGCCTGGAGGCCGAGGTGCTGGTCGCCCATGTCACCTTCGAGTTCGGCCTTGGGAATGAGTGCCGCGACCGAATCGACGACGATGAGGCCAACCGAGCCCGTGCGCGCCAACGTATCGGCGATCTCGAGTGCTTGCTCACCATGATCGGGTTGCGAGACCAGCAGCTCCTCGATGTTGACCCCAAGCGCTCGCGCATAGTGGACATCGAGGGCATGTTCGGCATCGATGAATCCGCAGACGAGACCCATTCGTTGGGCCTGAGCGATGACATGCAACGTGAGCGTCGTTTTACCCGACGCTTCAGGCCCATAGATTTCGATGATTCGCCCCCTCGGGAGGCCACCGATCCCGAGCGCTCGATCCAACGACATCGACCCCGTCGGGATCGCCTCGACCGTCGGCAGATCGCCCGGATCGCCACCCAAAGCCATGATCGCCCCCCGTCCAAACTTCGTCACGATGGATTCAATCGCCTTCCCAATCGTCTCACGGATCGCACTCTTATCATTGCACTTCGTTTTGCTCGCCATGTTCTCTATCTCCATTTCCCTCTCGGGTTCGACTCCTCCTTTGCGTGTGGCGTGCCAACGTGAAACCCATGCGGAAGCCCCGGCGACGACGATACCAGCTGGCCCGTCGATGAGCCGAGCTGGCCAAACTTTGTCCGCACGGGTGTACATCACGTAGACAACACGCCGACCCGGTTCGGAGTGCCGGTCAAGCTCACCCGGTGAGCCTCCACGACCAGCGCCCCTTAAGAAAGAAAGGGCTGGTCCCAACGCAAAACACCTGAAGAGGAGCGTGGGTCTGGCGCGCATCGACCCCCCGTTCGAGAACACCGAGCGGGTTCACGTGCATCCAACGACACCGCCGGCCGTTGCGTTCGGCGAGTGTCACCCAACATTCTTCAGGCAACATTCTTCAGCCACATCACGAACGCCGAACGACACGGCCGAGCCGCCCGAAGCTGGTTCGTCGGTGCGTCGCAAATCCGTCGATGCTCTGACCCGACGAGGACGGGTTCCTCGCGGGCTCGAACGCCGTCAGCATCCGCCTTGGGCCCATCCCATCGAGCGAGCCTGGCACCGAGCCACGACACCCGCGTGGGCGGGGTGACCGTTCCAGTCCCGCGAGGGCTTCGCCAAGGTCGGGTCAGGTCGCTTGGGGAGGACTGCGGAGTTGGGCTGCGATCGCGATCTCTCGATCCGATAGCGCACGATCGAGAGCGTCGTCAGGGGATCGGAGATCCCCAATGGTTCGCGCGACCCTTCGGATACGATCCTGGACCCGCAAACTCCAACGTTTCGTTCGAACCAAGGAAGACAGCAGCGACTTCGCTGCCGGTTCGAGTGCACACCATGTGTCCATGAAGGAGGCTGCATTGGCCGCAGTTTCGGAAGTCCGCATGCGCTGCCGCGCGCGAGCGCGGGCGATACGTTCGCGCACGACAGCGGTGTCCTCGGTTTCCGCAGCGACGTCGCTCGTGACCGGATTCATCGGTACCAGAAGGTCCATACGGTCGAGCAAAGGTCCGGACAGCCGTTGCTGATATCGTTCGATCCGAACGGCCGAATCGACACACGCCCGTTCTGGATGGCCCAAATATCCACATGGGCACGGATTCATCGCGGCCATGAGTTGGAACCGAGCGGGAAACACAACGGCGCCTTCGGCCCTGACGATCGACACGCGCCCCTCCTCGAGCGGTTCCCGCAATCCCTCGAGACACTCACGCTTGAACTCGGGCAGTTCGTCCAGAAAGAGGATGCCATGGTGAGCCAGGCTCACTTCGCCGGGGCGGATCGGATGGCCGCCGCCGAGCACACCCGCGGCGGTCACCGTGTGGTGAGGCATGCGAACGGGCGGCCTGCGACTGAGCGCAAACGGTGCTGCATTGCGTGCAACGCTGTGAATCTTCGTGACCGCCAGCGCCTCTTCGTGCGTCAGATCGGGGAGAAGCTTCACGGCTCGACGAGCGAGCATCGTTTTGCCGACACCCGGTGGACCGTGAAGCAGAAGGTTGTGTCCACCCGCGAGCATGACCTCGAGCCCGAAGCGTGCCAACCCTTGCCCTCGCACGTCCGCGAGATCGAGCCCATCGTCGGGAACATCGACGAACGATGGTTTGCCGGTGAAGACCGGGAGCGTCCGTTCCCCGCGAAGATGAGCAACGAGCTCGGGCAACGCTTGGATCCCGTACACCTGGATCCCGGGAATCATCGCGGCTTCGGGTGCCGACTCGACCGGCACGGCAATCGCTCCGAACCCCTCCCGACGGGCGCAGTCCGCCGCGACCAGCGTTCCCGCGGCCGGTCGCAACTGACCGTCGAGGCCGAGTTCACCCCACAACAGGATCGAGCGAAGCATGGCTGCCGGCACGATGTCGTGGCTTCCGAGCAATGCACACGCGACCGCAAGATCGACCCCCGGACTGTCCTTACGGCGATCTGCAGGGGCGAGGTTGACCACCTGACGCCGCGGGCGAAGCTCATGACCGCAATGGGCAATCGCACTGCGAACCCGCTGCTTCGCTTCACTGGCGGCCCCGAGCGCACGACCCACCACGGTGAGCCCCGGTAGCCCCAGTCGAGCATCGGCTTCGACGGTGATCACGTAGCCATCCACCCCGCACAGCCCCGCGGCATAGCTTCGAGCCAACATCGTCATGCGCTGATGCCAAAGTCGGGCCACTCGGAGGTTCGCGGGTTTGGACGTCGGCCCGGGGTGGACATGTTCGAGGCACTGGCCACCGATGGCCAACGGGCAGGCCATCACGAGTCGAGGGCGCTCACGAGTGGTGATCCCCCGGATCGAAGCCCCTCGACGGGAGGCGACTCCCGTCCTGGATCGGTCCGATCACGCGACACTGCGGCGTGCGCGGGCCCGGGACTCGCCACCGCAAGAGGTCCACGCATGCGGCGAAACCCCTCGCACACGGCCCGCCGCCACCGCTCATTGATCCCAAGCGGGGTTCCTCCGTACAAACCGAGTCTTGGATCTGCAGCACCTCAATCGGAGTCAGCGCGACGCCGTGCTCTGCACGGAGGGGCCGGTGCTCGTCTTGGCCGGGGCCGGCTCGGGCAAGACGCGGGTCATCACGCACCGCGTCGCGAACCTGCTCGATCGAGGGGTACAGCCCAAGTGCATCGTCGCCTTGAGCTTCACCAACAAAGCGGCCGGAGAGATGCGCGATCGCCTGCAACGCATGGTCGGGGCCGGCATCGCTCGAGAACTTCACTTGGCGACGTTCCACAGCCTCGGCGCTCAAATGCTGCGCGAAGATCCGCGGGGCTTCGGCTTACCGAGTGCGAAGTTCTCGATCCTCGACCAGGGCGACATCTTCGGGATGATCCGCGGATTGCTACGTGAACACGGCCACCATGGCTCGGGCGAGGACCGCCGCTACGACCTCCCTGGCATCGCGCAACGGATCAGTCTGTGGAAGAACGCCTTCGTCGAGACGAGCGCGGTGGAGGCCCAGGTCGTCGACGAATACGACGTCGTGACCGCGAGCATCTATGCACCCTTCGAGGAGCGGCTGCGCACGATGGGTGCGGTGGACTTCGACGATCTCGTGTGCCTCGTCGCTCGGCGGCTTCGCGACGACCCGGCCTTGCGGACCCGCTTCCGCTCCGAGTTTTCCCACGTGATGGTCGACGAGTACCAGGACACGAGCGACGCTCAGTTCGAACTGCTCCGCCAGCTCGTCGCGCCGCCGCACAACCTATGCGTGGTCGGAGACGATGATCAAGCGATCTATGGTTGGCGTGGGGCGAAGGTCGAAAACATCCTGCAGTTCGAGCGTCAGTTTCCGGGCACGCGAGTCATCAAACTCGAGCAGAACTATCGCTCGCGCGAGCCGATCCTGGCTTGCGCCAACTCGATCATCGGCAACAACAAGGTTCGCCACGTCAAGGCCCTGATCCCGACCCGCCACGGCGGCGCTCCGGTCTCGCTCGTCGTCGCCGGGGACGGAACTCAGGAAGCTGCGTGGATCAGCAAGCAGATCCGTCAACTCATCCATCACGAAGGCCGTGCACTGCGCGACTTCGCGGTGCTCTATCGATCGGCCCAACAAGCCAAACCGATCGAAGAGGAACTCCAGCAGAACGGCCTCCCCTACCGGGTTCTCGGTGGACAGTCGGTCTACGACAAGAAAGAGGTCAAGGACGCGCAGGCCTACCTCAAGGCGATCGTCATGCCCAAGGACGAACTCGCGATTCGACGGGCGATGCAGACTCCGCCCCGAGGGATCGGCCAGGTCGCGATCGAACGCCTGCTGGCCCATGCGGAGAGCCATCACGTCACCCTGATGGAAGCGGTCCTCCAAGCCGATCGGATCGAGGATCTCCCCGCCCGGGCCCTCCCCGCGCTCCAGCGGTTCGGCGAGATCGTGACGACCGCCCAACGCCAAGCTCACGCGCGCAACGACGTCGCGAGTGCCTTGGCCGACGTGCTCCGCGAGGTCAACATGCGCGACCATGTTCGTCGCGAAACTGGCTCGGACAAGGCAACCGACCAACGGATGGCCGCGGTCGACAGCCTCGTCGAGAGCATCGGTCGGTTCGAACGGCGAGCTCGGGATCGCAACAAGACGCCGCGCTGGTCCGATTACTTTGGAGCGAGCATCCACGACAACTCAGCCAACGCCCAAGACGAGGCCCGCCGCGACGATCGCATCACGTTGGCGACCTTGCACAGCGCCAAAGGCCTCGAGTGGGACTTCGTGTTCCTCATCGGTGTCGAAGAAGGAACCCTGCCCCATCGACGGGTGGCGTCCCCACGCGCGAGCGATGCGATCGCGGGCGATGTCGAAGAAGAGCGCCGCCTGTTTTATGTGGGAATCACCCGCGCCCGTGAGCAGCTCTGGATCACTCGGTGCGCCGCACGTACCGATCGCGGCCGCGAAATCCCGCGAATGCCAAGCCGTTTCATCGACGAACTCCCGAAGTCCGGCCTCCGGCAATACGACATCGCCAAGGAAGAGGAGCTCTCGAGCGAGGCGATCGGCGACATGGCGAACGCGTTCCTCCGCCAGATCCAACCTTCGTAAGCGGGCGGTTTACACGAGCTGGCAGAGATCCTTCGCGAGATTTTTTTGATGGGCCTCGAGCGTGCCGCCGCCGATTTCCATGAGCTTGGCATCACGCCATAGCCGCTCGACGGGATACTCGCGGCAATAGCCTGCGCCCCCCATCACCTGCATCGCGGCATCGGCCACCCATTTTCCGACGGGCGCGGCGAACAGCTTGGCCGCATCGGAACCCAGGCGATTGCGGATGCCCGGGCCGATCTCGCGGGCGACGTTGTAGACCAGGCACTTGGCGGCTTGGGTTTGGGCATAGGATTCGGCCAAGTACCGCTGGATCTGGCCGAAGTGGGCGATGGATTGCCCAAACGCCTTACGCTCCGTCGCGAACCGAACCATGAGCTCGACGCACCGATCCGCGATGCCCACGCTCATCGCCGCCAACGTGATCCGTTCGATCTCGAGGTTGCGCATCATGTGTTCGACGCCATCCCCTTCGCCGCCGAGCATGTTCTCGACCGGCACCCGGCAATCGTCGAAGATGAGTTCCGCCATCGTCGATCCGCGCATGCCGAGCTTGTCGATGTGCTGCGACGTGGAGAACCCCTGGCAATCCCGATCGACGATGAACGCGGTGACCCGGCCCCCGACTTTGGCGTAGACGAGGAAGCAGAACCCCTCGCAGGCATTCGTGATGTAGGTCTTCGTCCCGTTCAGGACGTAGTGGTCGCCCTTGCGCTCGGCGACGGTCGCCATGCCGAGGACATCGGTGCCTGCACCCGGCTCGGTCATGCCCATCCCTGCGACCCACTCGCCACTCAGCACCTTGGGCAGGTACCGGGCCCGTTGGCGGGGGTTCGAGGAATGGTAGAAGTTGTTCACGAACAACATCGAGTGCGCCAAATAAGCGAGGCAAAAACCGGGATCGTAGCGGGAGAGCTCCTCGTGAACGATCACGGCCGCGACCGCATCGAGACCGGCACCGCCGTCGTCGGCCGGAATCGTGACCCCGAGCAAACCGAGGTCGCCGAGCCGACGAAAGAGCGGAAGGTTCAAGACGCCTTTGCGGTCCTGTTCGGCCGCCTGCGGGTCGACCTCCTCCCTTGCAAAACTGGACACCATCTCGCGAAGCATCCGGTGCTCATCGCTCGGATTGAAAAGCTCGTGGTTGCCGCTCACCTCTCCCAGCTTGCGGTCTTTGACGAAGAGTGCAAACCGCGGAGATCGCTGGCGGGGCCCCTCTCTGGGGTCAGCGTGAACACCGCAGCGCAGGGTCGGCCGACGGGGTGGGCCGACCCGAGGCCCCAACCGGGTTGGCAACGTTTTGCATCTTTTGTCGCGACGTTGCGTTGCGACGGAATCGCTCATCGAGCTGCAACCCTATGAGAACACTGACGGCAGGAAGACTGCACCATACTGGGGTCGACCATGCGCCGCCGCCTCCACCTCACCCTCTACGGTCTCGTGCTCGAGCTCGCGTGCCAGGCCACTCCGGCTGAAGAAGCCGAAGCCCCTCCGCCTCAAGCTCCGATCGTCTCGGTCGCGTTCCATGGCGATCCGCTCGTGTTCCCACCGGTGCCCACTCGGCGGACGAGGCGACCGCTGCCCTCTTCCTTGAGCAAAGCCGCCCCGGAGGAACCGATTGCGGTGCAGTGGCCGGGCCTCGACGGCAAGGGGCACTTCGAGTTCACCGGGCAGGTCGTGCGGGTTCGCTTCAATCGGCCCATCCAGCTCATTCCGAAGAGCAAGGAGGCACCCCTCACGATCACCCCGAGTGTGCCAGGGAAGGCTCAAGTCGAAGGAGCGTACAGCGTCACGTTCACGGCGAAGGAGCCCTTCGATCCCGACCAAACCTATACGGTCGAGCTCGGGCCGATCGAACAAGTGGACGGCAAGGCGGTTCCGCCCTGGACGGCCACCTTTCGTGCAGACCCGGAGATCTGGATCGCTGGCAAACAGATCTCGTACGTACCGAAGCCCGGTGAGCCCCGTGTCATCGCGTTGCGGCCCTGGGACGGAGCGACGATCTCCGCCACGAAACCCAATCTACAGGTGCTGTTCGACCAACCGGTGGACGTGGATGCAGTGAAGGACCTCCTGGAGTTGGAGACCGTCTCCTCCAAGGAAGCGGTCGAGACCGTACCCGTTCGGCTCTCCCACCCCAGGGCATCCGAGTTCGCTGGAGTGGAAGTGGATCGTCGTCACGTCGTGCTCGTCCAACCGACCCGACCGCTCGCCGCCAATGAGACATACCAATTCTCCGCGCGCGACCACGCCAGCAAGCCCGAAGACGCGGAAACCTTGGAGCTCGAGGTCGCCGAACCGCTGGGGTTCGAATCGGTCCGATGTGACAACGACCCGGTAGCTTGCACCTGGTACGGAAGCCAGAATCGGCTCGAACTCTCCGGACGCGACTTCGTCCTGGCGTTCAACAACAAGCTCCCCACCGATACGGCCACGGCCGCGGCGCTTCGCGTCGAACCTGCCGTGCCCAATCTCTCCGTGTGGGTGGATCCGTGGTCGGAAGGCGGTCGGTTGCGTGTCTATGGGCCGTTCGAGCCCTCGCGCGAGTACACCGTTTCCCTTCGATCGATCCGCGACATTTACGGCTCCTCGCTGTTCCGCGGCCTGCAATTCAAGGTTCAGACCGCCCCGCTGCCCGCGAGCGCGACGATCCCCGAAGGCGTCCATTTCCTCGGTGCGCGCGAAAGTCAGGCGTTCTCCGTCACCACGCGGAACGTCGAACAGGCCACCCTCTCGCTCTACGACGTCGGCGATACCGATGCGCAGCTCCGTGACGCTCGGCTCATGGTCCTACGCCGCGAACGCCCGGCCCAGGCGCCCACCGTCTCGATCCCAATCCCGGTTACGGCGACGGAGAATCGAGACGTGACGTCGTCGGTCAACTTGCTCGAGCACGTCCGACCGGGTCGAACATACATCACCAGCATCACGATCGATCGGTTTGCGTTTGGGGCCTTGAGCCCGGTCTATCCCCCGGGAAGTTGGGCAGCCAATCCGTCGATCGCGCTCCTGACCGTCAACGATGATCGAGCGATCGCCGTGCATGCACGCTCGACCCCGAACGAGACCTTGGTGCATGTCGCACGGCTCTACGACGGATCCCCGTTGCCGGGTGCCAACGTGTTCATCGGCGACACGGACATCCCCGCCGCCACGACGAACGCACAAGGCCTGGCCGCGTTCCCGATCCGTCTCGAGCAAGCGCGATCGAGCCTCGTGCGCGTGCGCTTGGGCGATGAACGAGCTGCACTCGCGTTGGGCTACGACCTCCAAACCCACGAATCGCTCGCCCCCGAATTCGCGTCGGGCGAAACCACGCCCGTCCATGGCGTCCGGGCGCTGCTGCTCAGCGACCGCGGCATCTATCGACCGGGCGCGATCATGCACTTCAAGGCCTCCGTGCGACGGCCGGATGAAGACGCCCGTCTCCGTCCCGTGAGTTGGCTACCCCTGCAGGTGCGGCTGCTCGATCCCAATGGTCAAGAAGTGTTGACCCAGACCCTGCTGACGAACGACATGGGCAGCATCGCGTTCGACCATACGGTCGATCCCGCGGCGGACGTCGGCCGTTACCGAGCCGTCGTCGAAATCTTCGGTTCGTCCGACGTGCTCGCCGCAACCATCGTTCAAGTCGCCGAGTTCGAACCACCTCGGTTCAAGGTCGACGTCGATGCTCGAGCCCAGGCCCGTGAACTCGAGGCCACGGTCACCGGCCGCTACCTGTTTGGCGCGGCGATGGAGAATGGCCAGGTGAGCTGGTCGCTGCGGCGGGCTCCCGCCCCGATGCCCGAAGGTCCGCTGACGGCTCGCGGATTCGTCTTCCGTCCGCAGTACGGATCGGATGACGCGCTCCTCCAAACCGGATCGGGCACCTTGGACAAAGATGGGGAGTTCGCGGTCGCCCAGGCGCTCGAACTCGTGGAAAGCGACGGCCCCCAACGCTTCACGCTCGAAGCCGAGGTCACCGACAGTTCGCACCGTGCGATCGCCAACCGTGGCAGCGTGATCGTGCACCCGACCGAACGCTACGCCGGCCTTCGCCTCGACGACCGATGGCCCGCGGTCGGTGTTCCGCTCCCCCTCGAACTCGGCGTCATCGACCAGGAAGGGCACGCGATCGCCCATGCGACGATCGAGGCCACCCTCGAACGCATCGAGTGGAAACAGAGCCGCCGCCCGGGCCCAGGCGGCTCTGTCCGGCGCGATTGGAAGGAGGTTCGCACCGAGGTGGGACGTTGCACGGCCGCGACGGCCGCGATGCCCGTCCGTTGCGACCTCGTGCCCGAACGCTCGGGAAGCTACGAGGTCACCGCGAAGGTCGACGGGCGAACTGGGGGCAACATCCACTTCTGGGCGTGGGGCAGCGATGGTTATGCCGTCGAGGCACCCACGACCGGTCACAACGTCGAGCTCACCGCCGATCTCGGGTCATACGAGCCCGGTCAGACCGCCACCCTCACTGCCCTCAACCCGTTTGCGCGAGCGACCGCGATTTGGACGGTCGAACAAGGCGCGGTCCTCCATCGTGAGGCCCGTGAGGTCGCCGCAGGGCCGATCACGTTCACGCTCCCCCTCGAAGGACGCCACGCACCGCACGTCCACGCGACGGTCACCTTGCTCCCCCGCGGTGCCACCGACGAACAGATCGCCGATTGGCGATTCGGAGCGATCCGTTTACCCGTGGCCTTCGCCGATGTCCGGTTGCAAGTCTCGGTCACGAGCGATCGCCCGCACTACGAACCTGGCGAAGCCGCCACGATCACCATCGCGGCCAGCCACGGCGGTGCCCCCGTGCCCGACGCCGAAGTCGTCCTCGCGGTCGTCGACGAGGGCGTCCTTCGCATGACCAACTTTCACGCCCCAGACCCGATTCCGTTGCTCTACCCGGGTTCTCCGCTGTGGTTCGCGATCGCCGACACCCGGGTGAGCGTCGCGCAAATGTTCGAGCGCAGCCGGATCGCGGGCGATGGTGAGTCCGCGGCTGGCGACGCGAGCATCGTCTCGACCCGCAAGAACTTCGTGGAGACGGCCTTATGGGCGCCCGATCTCCGCACCGACGCCGACGGCAACGTCACGACCACGTTGACCTTGCCCGACAACCTGACTCAGTTCCGAATGATGGCCGTCGTCCTCGACGACGAAGGGCGCGGCTCCGCGGAGGAATCGGCCTTCGAGGTTCGCAAACCGCTCATGGGCATCCCGGCCGTTCCGCGATTCGCCCTCACCGGCGATCGATTCGAGGCCGCGATCATGGTCCATAGCGGCCTCGACGAACCGACCGCGGCCACGGTCGAACTCACCGGATTGCCCGACGGGCCCCGCAAGACGCAGATCGATCTCCCGGCGGGTGGTCAACAACGCGTCGCGTTCGACGTGTCCGTGGCCGACGCCGGACTCCATCCACTCACCTTCGAGATCCGTGACCACGCCGGCTCGGTCCGCGATCGCGTCGAAGCCAAACTCCCCGTCCAGGTCCCCGGCATCGACGAGCGACCCCGCATCGCGTCGTCGTTTGTCTCCGTGCAGGAGATCGCCCTCCAGATCCCGACCGACGTGCGCACGGACTTCGCCCGCGACGAAGCCTTGGTCGTCACGATGGGTCGCCATCTCTGGCCCGAACTCGGGGCTCGCCTCGAGTACTTGATCGACTATCCGCACGGCTGCGTCGAACAGACCACCTCGAGCACCTTGCCGCTGCTCGCGGCGCGCGATGTCTTGCCGAGGCTCGGCTTCGCCAAACACACCGCGGCCGAGATCGACGTCATGATCGTCGCGGGCATCGAGCGACTGGCGCTCATGAAGACCTCGACCGGCGGCCTTGCGTACTGGCCTGGCGATCCGGAACCGAGCGTCTATGGCACGGCCTATGCCATGCGAGCCGTCGCCTTGGCCCATCGCGTAGGCCTCAAAGTGCCGGCTGGACTGCGCGAGGGTATGATCGAATACCTCCTCCAAAAGCTTCAGGAGGTCAGCCCGCAGGACTCCGCGAGCGCGGAGATCAAAGCCTCGATCGCCTTCGCCTTGGCGGAAGCTCAGGCCCTGCCGGAGTCGAGCGCCGATATGCTGATGGACTCCGCGGCCAAACAAGGGCTGTTCGGGCTCGCGAGCCTGGCACTCGCACTCTCCACCCTACCCGGCCAAGCGGACCACCTCACCGCCCTGCTGGATCCGCTCGAAGCCGGATTCAGCGGAGCCGGCCATCTCGTCCAACGCGAGCCCGAGAGCTCGTTCGACTACTACGGATCGTCCCAGCGCACCCAAGCCCAAGCTCTCATGGCGTTGACCCGCTTGCGGCCCAACTCGAAGCTCGTCGCGCCATTGGTCGACGAGCTCATCCGAGCGACCGAGGCGTACACCACTCAAGCGACCGCGTTCGGCTTGCTCGCCCTGCGTGAGCAGATCGTCACGCAAGGAAGCGAGCCCGTGCTGCTCCGCGCCAAGGTCGACGGCAACGTGCTCGAACCCGATCGCGAGGGAACCGAACGTCTTGGCGGTTTCGGCGAGCAGTACCGGATCCCGTTCGCCAAGGTGGCTGGCCGCACCGCGCTCCTCCGGCTCGAAAGCAACACCGACAAGCCCGTCTCGTTTCTGATCGAAGCGAAATGGCGTCGCCCCTACGAAGCGCAGAACAGCCTTGCGGCGACTTCGTCCGAACGCGGTCCAGAGGTGTACCGGATCTACACCGACACGGCGGGACGTCCGATCGATCCAGCGACGATCCGACCCACCCAGATCGTCCGAGTCGCCCTGATGGCACGGTTGCCGACGACCGCCTACTTCGACGAACAGCTCGGGTACCTCGCCATGACCGATCGGATCCCTGCGGGTTTCGAGCCGGTGCAACCCGACCTCTGGACCGTATCGCGACCCGGGGACCTCACACCCGAGCATCCGCTCTACAGCATCCTCCAATGGGGCTCGCCCGATGCGAGCCACGTCGCCCTCCGCGACGACCGCGTGCACATGTACTTCGACCGGATCTGGGGCGAGTACGTGGCCGGTACGTACTTCATGCGGGCGACGACACCCGGCCACTTCGTGGCGCCCCCCGCTATGGCCGAGTTGATGTACGAACCCGACAGCACCGGCTACGCGTCATCGACGACCTTCGAGGTCTCCCGGTGAGCGAACGCCCCAAGGACCCTCGTCGGAGGACCATTTGGCGACGGCGCGGGGTGGTTGCACTCCTCGCCTGCTGCGTGCTCGCAGGGGGAACTTGGGGCGCATGGCAGATCGTTCGACAACGCGCGGGCGATCCTCGCGACGCGCTCTCGGACCGATGGTTCGAGGGCCATCTCGTGCTCGACCGCCGCGGGGCTCCGCTGCGCGAGCTCGTGGGGGAGCACGACCGACGCGGACGACCCATTGCCCTGACGGAGGTGGGTCCGCGCCTCATCCTCGCCACGTTGGCGGCCGAGGACCAATCGTTCTACGAACACAACGGCCTCGATCGAAGGGCGATCCTCCGCGCGGTCGAGCAAGGTCTGCGCAATGGCCGGTTCGTGTCGGGGGCGAGCACGATCACGCAGCAGTTGGTCAAGCTGCTCGATACCCGCGGCATCCCTGAGCCCCGCACCGCTGCGACGAAGCTCCGGGAGTCCGCGCGGGCGCAGAACCTCGAACGTGAGATCGACAAAACCACCATCCTCTCGGCCTATCTCGATCGGCTTCCTTATGGTCACGGGCTCACCGGACCCGAAGCGGCCGCGCAGGCGTATTTCGGCGTCCCCAGCCAAAACCTGAGCTGGGCGCAAGCCAGCTTCCTCGCGGTGCTCCCCCGAGCTCCGTCTTTCCTCGACCCCTATCGATACCCCGAGCGGGTCGTGATGCGGCAACGGGCCGTGCTCGACCTGCTCGTCGAGGCCGGAACCATCGACGAGCATCAACACGAACGTGCGCTCGCGGAGGCGATCGAGCTCCGGCCGCTCACGCATCCCTTCGGAGCACCGCATTTCGTCGACATGCTCCTCGCCGAACACCGTCTCGATCCGGGGACCCGTACGTCGACCACGCTCGACGGTGGGCTGCAATCGGATGTCGAAGGTCTGACCCAGATCCACATGGCCAAGCTCGCCGAACGACAAGCGAGCGATGCCGCAGCGATCGTCATCGACAACGCGACGGGCGATGTCCTTGCCTATGTCGGGAGCACCGACTTTCACGATCCCACGATCGCGGGGCAG
>Ga0315912_10003429_pt1 | contig 15766 bp, 11 predicted proteins | sample VfabasoilMG_FD_204469 | JGI IMG/M metagenome (GOLD analysis project Ga0315912, IMG submission 204469) | Garden soil microbial communities collected in Santa Monica, California, United States - V. faba soil | ecosystem: Environmental > Terrestrial > Soil > Garden | place: USA: California... | reverse complement strand
TCACAACGCCGAATTCATCGATGACGCGATCGCGACGGTCGCCAACACGTCGGAGCGCATGACGCGGCTCATCGAACAACTCAGCCGCCGGGGCGAGCAGGCCGCCACCGCACCGCCGGTCAGGCTCACCGAGCTCGTGGCCGCCGCGGTCGAGCGCTGCCAGGCGCGCGTGCCCAGGCCGGTGTATGCGAGCGGCGCCAACTGCGCCTGCATGGTCAAGGCCGAGCGCGAGCCGCTCGTGGCCGCGATCGAACACGTCGTACGCAATGCGCAGGACGCGACCGACGAGACCGGCAGCGTCACGATCGATATCGAGGACAGCACGGACAGCGTGCGCCTCACCGTGACCGACAACGGAGCCGGCATGGATGCCGATTTCATGCGGCACCGGCTGTTTCGGCCGTTTCACAGCACGAAAGGATCCAAGGGAATGGGCATCGGCGCCTACCAGGCGCGCGAGCTCGCGATGAGTCTCGGGGGCAATGTCGAAGTCGAAAGCAGCCCGGGCTCGGGCACGCGGTTCTCATTCATCCTGCCGGTGGCCACATGAGCGAAGTCACGGCCGAAAGCTTCGTGAAACCCAAACTCCTCGTCGTCGAAGACGACGTCGGGCTGCAGAAGCAGCTGCGCTGGAGTTTCGACGAATACGAAGTCGTCGTCGCGGGCGACCGTCAAGAAGCGCTCGCGCAGATGCGCCGTCATGAACCGGCCGTCGTTCTGCAGGATCTCGGCCTGCCTCCCGATGCCGAAGGCACGACGGAAGGCATGCGCACGCTCAAGGAGATCCTGAGTCTCGCGCCGCTGACGCGCGTGGTCGTGATCACCGGCAACGCGGACCGCGACAACGCGATGCGCGCCGTGGCGCTCGGGGCCTACGATTTCTACCAGAAGCCGCTCGACGCCGACGTGCTGCGGCTCATCGTGGGCCGCGCATTCCGCCTGTGCGAACTCGAGCGCCAGAACCGCCAGCTCCAGGAAGCGCAGTTGCGCGCGCCATTCGAAGGACTCATCGCCACCGACGACGCGATGATGCGCGTCTGCCGCATGATCGAGAGAGTTGCGCCGGCCGACGTCTCGGTGCTGATCCTCGGTGAAAGCGGAACCGGCAAGGAGCTCATCGCGCGCGCGGTGCATTCGCAGAGCGGGCGCAAGGATGCGCGATTCGTCGCGATCAACTGCGCCGCGATACCGGAGGCGCTGCTCGAAAGCGAACTCTTCGGTCACGAGAGGGGCGCGTTCACCGGCGCCGTGAAGCAGACCCCGGGCAAGATCGAAGTCGCGAGCGGCGGGACGCTGTTCCTCGACGAGATCGGCGACATGCCGCTCCAGCTCCAGGCCAAACTACTGCGCTTCCTGCAGGACCGCGTCATCGAGCGCGTCGGCGGCCGGCAGGAAATCGCGGTCAACGTGCGCGTGGTCTGCGCGACCAACAAGGACCTGCAGCAGCTGATCGTCGAACAGAAATTCCGCGAGGACCTGTTCTTCCGCATCAGCGAGGTCACGATCAACGTGCCACCGCTGCGCGAGCGGCGCGGCGGACCGAGCGTGCTCGCGCATGCACTGCTGCGCAAGTACAACGGCGCGCAGGGCCGCCCGAAACGCGGCTTCACCGATGACGCAATCGCCGCGCTCGAGGCCTATCGATGGCCCGGCAATGTGCGCGAGCTCGAGAACAAGGTGAAGTCCGCGGTGATCATGGCCGATGGCGCAATGCTCTCGGCCGCCGACCTGGGTCTCAAGGATGCGGGTGAGGGCAAGCTGCTCTTCAACCTCAAGGAAGTCCGCACGCAGGCCGAGCGACAGGCGGTGAGGCAGGCGCTCGCGATCTGCGACAACAACGTGTCGCACGCAGCAGAGCTGCTCGGCGTGAGCCGGCCGACGCTCTACGACCTCATGGAAAAATACCGGTTCGACAATTGATTCCACAGCCTTCTCAAGCACTGGAGCGGGCGGGGATGCGCACATCGGCACTCGCGGACGGACGCGTTCGCGTGGTTGTCATCATCGCGCTGCTCGGCGCCGTGGCACTGGCCTTCTGGCCCACCACCGCGTCCATCGTGATTCGCTGGACCGACACGCTCTCCCGCGCGTACACCCACGGCTCGATCATCGTGCTGATCAGCTGCTACATGCTCTGGCGACGACGCGATGCGCTCGCGGCGACCACGGCGAGTCCCTCGCTGCTCGCGGCATTGTTCACGCTGCTCGTGGGTTGCGCCTCGCTGTTCTTCCTTCGCGCCAGCGTGCAGGTCGCACACCAGTTCCTGTTCCCGCTCCTGTGGTTGGGCGCGATCCTCGCGGTCTTCGGCTTCGGAGTCCTGCGCCACGTGTGGTTGCCCGTGGCGTTCCTGTATTTCACGATTCCCGTCTGGGACGCCATCCTGCCGCTCCTTCAATGGACGTCGGTGTTCGCGGTGCGCGGAATGCTGAGCCTGCTCGGCATCCCGGTCTATTTCGACGGACTCGAATTCCAGATTCCTTCGGGCCGGTTCCAGATCGCCGACGGCTGCAGCGGTCTGCACTTCTTCATCGTCGCGCTCGCCATCGCGACGTTCTACGGTGATCTGCACGACGACCGCTGGAAAGCGCGCGTCCGGCTCTGCGTCCTCGCGGCCATTTTCGCCGTGATCACGAACTGGGTGCGAATCGCCGTCATCATCGTGGTGGGTCACGTGTCGGACATGCAGCACCCGCTGGTGGTCCGGGAACACTATTCACTCGGCTGGGTCATGTTCGCGGTGGCGATGGTGATCTATTTCCTCATTGTCCGGCGCTGGCCCGCCGAAGAGGGACGTGTGCCGGCCGTGTCAGTCGCGCCACCGGGTGCGCCGTGGCCCGGGCTTGCGTTCGGTTTGATTGCGCTGGCAGTGCCCGCGGCCGCGCTGCGCTTCGATCACAACGTCGCCGACGACTCGCGGCTCTCGACGCCGGCGTTCGCGGCCGGTCATGACAACTCGCGTGTCACCGATCCGCTGTGGCCCGCGGCACCGCAATTCGCCGGCGCGGATCGCGAGTACCGTGTCCTTCGCGAGAGCGAGGGCGAGCTCGTGGATGCCTATGCCGGGCTCTATCTACGTCAGGAGCAGGGGCGCGACCTCGGCGGCTTCCTGAATGTGCCCCTGGGACCCGACCTGCGCGCGCAGTCGGCTTCGCGCGTCGACGCCTCGCTCGCATCGGAGCCCTGGCAGGAGATCGTCGCGACGGATCCGGGAGGCCGGCAATGGCTCTCGTGGATCGGTTACGCGGTGGACGCGCGACGTTTCAGCGACGCCGGCAGCGCCCAATGGTTCTATGCCCGCCAGTCTTTCTTCGGCGATCCGGTTTCGAGTGTGTTCGTGTTACGCGCACGTTGCGCGGCGGACTGCGCGGCGGCGCGTGGCGCGCTGGCGCGCATCGCCGCGACGACTGCCCCGAGTTCTTGAGGAAATACGCATGAAGAGCCGCGTCCTGATGCTCGCACTGCTGCTCGTCGTGGCGGGCGGTTGCGATCGCTTCGCCAGTCCCGAGACGCGCGTGGCGCGCGCCGAGCGCTCGATCGCGCAAGGCGATCATCGCGCGGCGGTCGTCGAGCTGCTGAACGCCTTGCAGGACGAACCGGAGTTGCCGAAGGCGCGGCTGTTGCTCGGCGAGGCCGCGTTGTGGCTCGGCGATCCCCAAGGTGCCAACCGCCAGCTCGAGCGCATCACGGGCGGCGTGGATCCGACGCGCCAGGCGTTGCTCGAAATACGCGTGGCGCTGGCGCTGAACAAACTGGACGTCGCGGAGAAGCGTCTCGCCGAAGACAACCTCGCGTGGCCGAAAGGCCAGCGCGAATACCTGCGCGGATTGCTCTATTCGCAACAGCAACAGCTGCCCGAAGCCCAGCGTGAGTTCGCCGCGGCGTTCGCCGCCGATCCGTCGTTCGTGATGGCGCGCGCCTCCGAACTCGAAATGGTGGCGGCCCAGGGGAATCGCGCAGCCGCGCTCGAAGGTCTCGCCGCGCTGACGCGCGATCATGCGGATTCGGCCGCGGCGTGGCTCGCGTACGGCGCGCAGTTCGCCGCCGCCGGCCGCATCCGGGAATCCATCGATGCGCTTCAGACCGCGCGCAAGCTCGCGCCGCGGCAGCTCGAAGTGCAGAAGCACGCCACGCTGCTCTCGGTGCTCGCGGACCTGCAGCTCATGGAAGGGCGGCTCGACGACGCGCGTGCCAGCGCCGACGAGTTGAACCGCGTCGCCCCCGACGCGCTGCTGACTCGCTACGTGCGCGCGCGCCTCGCCATGGCGGCGAAGGATCACGCGGCCGCGGTCAGCCTGTTGCGGCAGATCGTCCAGCAGGCGCCGGAATTGCAGCAGGCGCGCATCCTGCTCGCGATGTCGCTGGTCGCGCAGGGCAACCTCGAGCAGGCCAGCCTGACGCTCAACGACCTCATCGTCATGGCTCCCAACAACACCGTGGCGCGCCAGCTCTTCGCGCAAGTGCGCATGCGGCTCGAAGATCCCGACGGCGCATTGCGCATGCTCGTGCCGGCGCTGCAGGCGCCGAGCGACCGCGCGCAGATCAACGCGCTCATCGACGCGGCGCGTTCCAGCCTCGGCGCCGAACAATCCGTCGCGCTGCTGAAGCAGATGCTCGAAAAGGATCCGGACAACCGCGCGCTCCAGGCCCAGCTCGCCGCGGCCTATCTACAGGCCGGCGCGCCGGCCAAGGCAGCGGAGCTGCTGAGTGCGGGCGGCACCGGCGGCGATGCACGGCGCACCGCGCTGTTGTTGCGTGCGGTCACCGAGACTTCGGGCGCGCAGGCCGCGCGCACGCAGATGGATTCCCTGCTCGCGTCGAATCCCGGCGACGTCATGATCGCCAACCTCGCCGCCGTGTATTACTCGCGTGCCGGTGACTTCGCGGCCGGGCGTGCCGCGGTGCAGGGCGCCTTGCAGCGCGGCGCGGATCCGGGCGTGCTGCTGCTCACGCTGGCCCAACTCGAGTGGAGCGCGGGGCATCGCGAAGCGGCATCGGCGGCGCTCACGCGACTGCTCAAGGAACGACCCGGCAACACGGCCGCGCAGATGGCGGCGGGCGAAATTGCGCTCGCGCGTCGCGACTATGCGAAGGCGCGCGAATTGTTCACCGCGGTGACAAAAGGGCAGGCGGGCAACGTCGAGGCGCGACTGCGCCTCGCGCAGGTCGCATTGCTCGACTCGCGTGCCGCCGAGGCTGACACGCTGATTGCCGAAGCGGTGAAGAGCGCTCCGGGAAGCGTCGCCGTGCGCAGTGCCGCGGGGCTGCTCAATCTGAATTCGGGACGCGCCGACGCGGCACTCGAACAATTCCGCGCCGCCGTCGAGATCGCTCCGGAAGATCCGGTGAACTGGTTCAACCTCGCCGGCGCAAGGCACGCACTCGGACAGGCGAGTGCGGCGCGCGAAGCGCTCGAGAAGGCACTCGTGGCGCGGCCGAATTGGGTGCCCGCATCCGCGGCGCTCGTCTCCCTCGACATCGAGGCGCGCAATGAAAGCGCCGCGATGGCGCGAATCGCTGCGCTCAAACAGGCGCTGCCCAGGAATCCCGATGTCATGGAACTGGAAGGCGACGCGCAGGCGACGCTGTTGCGCCATCGTGAAGCCGTCGATGCGTACCAGCAGGCGTTCGAACTGCGCCCGAGCGCAAGCCTCGCCGCCAAGGACTATCGCGCGCGCATTGCGGGCAACCTCGCCGACAAGACGCGCCTGCTGGAACGCTGGCTGGCTGCGAATCCACGCGACCTCGGGACGCGGCAACTGATCGCCGACGCTGAAACTCGCGTCGGCAGCACGGCCAAGGCGGCCGAGCACTACCGTGCCATCCTCGAGCAACGTCCCGACGACGTGCTCTCGTTGAACAACCTGGCCTGGATCTACCAGCAGAACGGCGACGCGCGGGGCATGGAACTCGCCCGCCGTGCGTCGCGTCTCGCGCCCCAGTCATCGTCTGTCAACGACACGCTGGGCTGGCTGCTGTTGCAGGCCGGGCAGGCGGCGGAGGGCAGCCGATACCTCGAAAAGGCCGCCGAACTGGCGCCGGGCGACCCGGCGATCGCGTTTCATCATGCGGTCGCCCTCGAGAAGGTCGGCCGGGCCCCGGAAGCGCGCCAGAAGCTCGAAACCTTGCTGCGGACCCATCCCGTGTTCCCGGACCGCCCGGCAGCCGAGGCGTTGCTCAAAAAGCTGCCGGCGACAGCGCCGGAAGCGGCCTGATCAAGCGTCGATCAGGTCACGGTTTCGCGCCCGGGCAGCGGCCCTCGCGGGGCGGCCAAGGAAGGGTTTCTGCTACCCTTGCGGCTCATTTTTACCAACCCTTTTGCGCCCCTAAGTCACTGAGCCGCGTAATTAAATGAAACTTGCCTCGACCCTGGTCGCACTGCTTGGCACCACCGCAGTCTGGGCCCAGACCACGCCTCCGGCTCCGACGGCTACCCCGGCATCAGCGCAAACCCCGGCCCCGGCATTGCAGCCCGCCACGGTGAGTCCGAACTACATCGTGGGCCCCGGGGACTCGCTGCAGATCTTCGTGTGGCGCAATCCCGAACTGACGACCACCGTCCCGGTCCGACCCGACGGCAAGATCACCACGCCGCTGGTCCAGGACATGGTGGCCGTGGGCAAAACGCCTTCGCAGCTCGCCAAGGACATCGAGCTGGTGCTCGCGGAGTTCATCCGTTCGCCGCAGGTCAACGTGATCGTGGCCGTCCCGGTGAGCGCCTTCAGCCAGGTCAAGGTCATCGGCCACGTGAGCAACCCGCAATCCATCGCGTACCGCGAAGGCATGCACGTGCTCGACGTCGTGCTCGCGTGCGGCGGGCTTGCCGAATTCGCCGCGGGCAACCGCGCGAAGATCATCCGCAAGCAGGCCGATGGCAAACAAACCGAAATGAAAGTGAAGGTCGCCGACCTGATCAACAAGGGAGACATGCGCCAGAACCTCGAGCTGAAGCCTGGTGACGTTCTGGTAATCCCGGAGTCGCGATTCTGATGAAAGAGAATATCGACAAGGTTATTACCGAGCTGCGCGGCGCCTGGCGATTCCGACGCTACGGGCTGGTCACGGCGTGGGCAGTCTGCCTGCTGGGCTGGCTCGTGGTGTTCGTGATACCGGATACCTACGAAGCTCGCGCGCGCGTCATCGTGGATACACGCACCGCACTCACCAACGTGCTCGAAGGCCAGGTGATCCGCCAGGACTTCGAATCGCAGCTCAACCTCATCCGCCAGACGCTGCTCGGCCGCACCAACCTCGAATACGTGGCGGAACAGGTCGGCATCGACCTCACCGCGATGCCGCCGGCGCAGCGCGAAGGCGTGTTGCGCAGCCTGAGCGACCGCATCGAGATCGCGCTCGAGCCGCCGGTCACGCGCGATCCGCGCATTCCGAACACGCTGTATCGCATCACCATTCGCGACGGAAACCGCGATACCGCGATCAAGGTCGTGGACGTGCTGCTGAACTCCTTCGTCGAAGGTTCGATGAAGTCCGATCGCACGGGCACGGCGACGGCCGAACGATTCCTGCGCGAGCAGCTCGCCGAATACGGCAAGCGCCTGGCCGACGCCGAGGCATTGCTCGCGGAGTTCAAGAAAAAGAATGTGGGACTCGTTCCCGGTGATCAGGGCGACTACTTCCAGCGTCTGACGGGGCAAATCCAGGCGGCCGAGGGGTTGCAGGCTCAGCTCGTGGTGGCCACCAGCCGTCGCGACGAACTGCAGCGCCAGTTGCGCGGCGAAGCGCCGTTCGTGCCGGGCGGAGAAGGCACGCCAGGCACGGGCAATATGCCGGGTGCATCGCAGGACACCGCCTCGCGCATCGCCGAAACGCAGGCGCGGCTCGACGACTTGCTGTTGCGCTTCACCGAGAAACATCCCGACGTGATCGCCGCTCGCCAGACGCTCGAGCAATTGCAGGAACGTCAGAAGGACGAACTCGCCGCACTGCGCCGCGGGGACGCCGGCGTGGCGGCGACGACGCGCGCGCAAGCGAATCCGGTGCGCCAGAACATCCAGCTGCAGCTCAACCAGGTGGAAGTCGAGATCGCCGGCCTGCGCACGCAGATCGCGGACCGCCGCAACAACGAGGCCCAGCTGCGCAAGGTGATCGACACCGTGCCCGGAGTCGAAGCCGAATACGCGAAGCTCACGCGCGACTACGACGTCACCAGGACACAGTACAACGCGCTGCTCGAGCGGCTCGAACGCGCGCGACTGTCGGGCGATGCAGAACAGACCGGCTCGGTGAAGTTCAACATCGTCGATCCGCCGTCGGCGTCGTTCCGTCCCATCTTCCCGAATCGTCCGCTGTTCCTTGCGGCGGTCTTCCTGTTGGGTATTGGCGCGGGCGGTGCTGTCGCCTACCTGATCCACATGATCAAGCCCGTGTTCTCCAGCAGCCAGTCGCTGGCGGAAGCCACCGGTCTGCCGGTGCTTGGCACGGTCATGCGTGGCTGGCTGGAGCGTGAACGCACTGAACTGCGTGCCGGACTCCGGCGCTACCTTGCCGCGTCGGCGGCGCTGTTCGTCGTGTTCATCGCGGTCATCGTACTTCAGGGGCCGACTACAAACCTGGTTCGACACATCCTGGAGCGCGCATGAGTCTCGTCGAACAGGCTTTGAAGAAGTTGCAGGCCTCGCGCGCCGAGCCGCCTGCGCCCACGCCGCCGCCGGCGCGCCCGGGCGCGACCCCGACGCCTTCGCCGGCTGCCGCCGCTACGACTCCGGTCGCGCGCTCCTCGCGAGTGGTCAGTGTCAATCGCGACATGTTGCGTGCGGCGGGTGTGTTGCCGACTCAGCAGGAAGAGCGCCGCATCCAGCAGCAGTTCCGCCAGATCAAACGCCCGCTTGTCGCGAATGCGTTTGGCCGTGGCGCCGAGCGTCTGCCGCAAGGCCAGATCATCATGGTGGCGAGCGCGCTGCCCGGCGATGGCAAGACTTTCACCAGCGCCAATCTCGCGTTGTCGCTGGCCCTCGAAAAAGACGTGAACGTCGTGCTCGTGGATGCCGATGTCGCCAAGTCGCACATCTCGCGTGTGTTCAGCGCGGACGGCGAACCGGGTCTGCTCGATGTGCTGCGCGACGAGCACCTCGACATCGAGTCGGTGATCCTCAACACCAACGTCCCCAACCTGAGCCTCCTGCCCGTCGGCGGCCGATCCGACACCGCGACCGAGCTTCTCGCGAGCCCGCGCATGCGTTCGGTGGCGGCGCGCCTCTCCGCGGCGGATCCGACGCGCATCGTGCTGTTCGATTCGCCGCCGCTCCTGCTCACGACCGAATCGCGGGCGCTCAGCAGCATCGCGGGCCAGATCGTCCTGGTCGTGCGGGCGGGCTCGACTCCGCAGAAGGCCGTGTACGACGCGCTCGACATGCTCGGCGAAGGCAAATCGATCGGACTGGTGCTCAACCAGTGCGACGAAGGCGCCAATTCCGGCTACTACGATTACTACGGACAGACGGATAACACGAAGAAAGAGGACGGCTGAGCGGGTTTCCGCCGGCCGCACCGAAAACATGGACAGGGACCCCAAGCTTCGGCGATCGAGAATCGCGTGGGCGGCGTGTGCGCTCGGCGGCTTCAGCGCGTTCGCGCACGCAGGAACGACGTACACGCTGGAGGCGGGCGCAGGCCACTCCGACAACATCACGCGCGTCGACAGCGGCGAGATCGACGAGACGATCGCGACGCTCGGACTCGATCTTTCGATGGAAGTCGAACGGTCGCGTTTCACGGCCGACGTCGACATCAACGCCGACTACTACGAATACCTGGAAGACACCTTCGACAGCGAAGTGGTGGGTGCGGGCAGCGCGCTCCTGAATTTTTCGCTGGTGCCCGACCGGTTGAACTGGCGGTTCGACGACTACTTCGGACAGCAGAGCAACGATCCCTTCTCTCCGGTCACGCCCGAAACCCGCGAGAGCGTGAACTACTTCAGCACCGGCCCGGACCTGCTGCTTCGCTTCGGTCCCGTCGGCATGCGCGTGTTCGCGCAGTATTCGCTGGCGAGCTACGAAACCAGCCCCATCGACAACGAACGCATGGCTGGGGGTTTCAGCATCGGTCGTCCGGGCACGAGCGGGCAGGGGTTGTCGTTCAATGCGGCCTACGAAAGCGTGGCCTTCAACGATCAGCCTGCCAACGATTTCGATCGCCTGAGCAGCTACCTTGGATACGGCATCTCGGGCGCGCGCACCGAGATTCGCGTGGAGGGCGGCTATACCTGGCTCAAGCCCGACGTCGGCGAGGAATCGGACGCACCGCGCTTCTTGCTGAACGTGCAGCGCGAGCTGACGCGCTACTCGACACTGACGTTGTCGGCGGGCACGCAGCTCACCGACTCGAGCGCCGCGCTGAGTTCTTCCGTCGACGGCTCGGGCGGAGGCAGCGGCGCTCCGATCGTCACGGCCACCGCGGATCCTTACCAGAATGACCACGCGTCGCTCACGTGGGGATTCAATCGTCATCGCACCTCCCTGAATATCGGCGTCGACTGGGACGACGATGAATATGAAAACCAGGCGGCGCTCGATCGCACGATGACGTCGATCAATGTCGCCATCGACCGCCGGCTGGGCGCGCGTATCGGCGCCGGGCTCTCCGCCCGGTTCATGGACGAGGATTTCGACACCGCGGGTCTCGGCGCCAAGACCGACGAGTACTCGGCATGGCTGACCTGGGACATCGGCCAATCGGTGGGCCTGCGCCTGACGCTCGAGCGTTCGGATCGCGACACCTCGACGGGCACCGGCAACTACGTCGACAACCGCGGCTTCCTGACTATCTACTACCAGGGCTCGCGTGGCACGACGAATGCCGCACCGGGTGGCGGTAACGCGCCGTGAAGGACACCGTCGCCACCGGTACGCTGAACGCGATGACGATCGACGTGGAAGACTACTTCCACGTTTCCGCGCTGGCCGAGTCCATCGACCGCAAGGACTGGTCGGCCATGGAGTACCGCGCCGAGCAGAGCACCACGCGGCTGCTCGAGATGTTCGAGCAGTACAACGTGCAGGCCACGTTCTTCGTGCTGGGATGGGTGACGCAGCGTTCGCCGCAACTCGTGCGACGCATTCATGCGGCCGGTCACGAGATCGCCTGCCATGGACTCACTCACGAGCTCGTGTACCGCCAGACGCCCGAAGTGTTCCGCACCGAAACCCGCGACTCGAAGGCGATGCTCGAGGACCTGATCGGCGCGCCGGTGCTCGGCTATCGCGCGGCGAGTTATTCGATCACCGCGCAGTCGCTGTGGGCGCTCGACATCCTGTGCGAGCTCGGCTTCACGTACGACTCGAGCATCTTCCCGATTTCGCACGATCGCTACGGCATCCCCGGCGCTTCGACCAGGCCGGGCCGCATCCGCTCGCCCAACGGCTCGCAGATCGTCGAGTTCCCGCTGACCACGCGCAAGGTCCTCGGAGCGCGCGTGCCGGTGGCCGGTGGCGGCTACTTCCGGCTGCTGCCGTACTGGTTCACGCGCTGGGCACTCCAGGGTGTCAACGAAGACGACCAGATGCCTTTCGTGTTCTACCTGCATCCCTGGGAAATCGATCCGGAGCAGCCGCGCGTGCGCGCCAGCCTGCTGTCCCGGTTCCGCCACTACAACAACCTCGAGGTCTGCGAACAGCGGCTCCGTTCGCTGATGCGTGACTTCCGGTTCACGACGATGCGCAAGTTGCTCGCACCCTATCTAGAGGCCGCATGAACGGCCCGCAGTTCCGCGTCGAGCTCGTTACGAATCGTGACGCGCTGCCTCTGGGCGCGGACGAGTGGAATGCGCTGGTCGCCGCGAACGAAACGAACACGGTATTCCAGACTTACGAATGGTTCGATGCCTGGTGGCAGAGTTTCGGTTCCACGCGCGAGCTGTTCCTGCTCGTGGTGCGAGAGGGCGACGACATCCGCGGCTTCGCCGCGCTCATGCGCCGCTCGAACCTCTTCGGCTGGCGCACGCTCGAATTCGTGGGCACGGGCAATGCCGACTACCACGATTTCGTCTTGCCCCACGACAAGCCGCGCGCCATCGCGGCCATCTGCAAGTTCCTGCGCGCCAACCGGCGCCGCTGGGACCGGCTCGCGCTCGGCAACGTGCCCAGCTATTCCTCGACGCTTCCGGCACTCATCGAGGCAGGCCTCGGCTCGGGGCTGCATCTCGTCAAAGAGGTGCGCGTGCCATGTCCGTCCATGCTGTTGTCCGAAGATCCGGCGCGCGCGCGCGCCATCATCGACAAGTACAGCGTGCGCCGGCCGCAGAACTGGTTCGCCAAGCGCGGCGACGTGCAATTCCGCCATGTGACCGATCCGGCCGAGATCGAAAGCCTGCTGCCGAGTTTTTTCGACCAGCACCGCCGCCGCTGGAACGCCGCGGGCAAGCCGAGCCTGTTCAGCCAGGCGCGGCAGAAGAAGTTCTTCGAGTTGCTGGCCGGCAATCTGCAGCTGCGCGGCTGGCTGCAGTTTTCGGTCGTCGATTTCAACGGACGGCACATCGCGTTTCATTTTGGTTTCGACTACTTCGGCTGCCTGACCTGGTACAAGCCGACGTTCGAAGTGGAGTACGCCGATCATTCCCCGGGCCTGCTGCTCACGCGCCACCTCATCGACGATGGCCTGCGCCGCTCGCGCCGTGAACTCGACTTCACCGGCGGCGACGAGTCGTTCAAGGAACGGTTCGCGAGCGTGCATCGCTACATCGACTACTCGGGTCTCTACCACGGCGCGTTCTCGCGCCGGGCGGCGGTCCTGGTCCGCGTTTCCCGCCGCTTCGCAGGCTCGGTGCTGCGCAAGCTGCGTGGACTGAATCCTCGCCCCCTGGTGCATGCCGAGCCCGGATCCCCGGAGTCGGCATGAGCTCGCCACGCGTCAGCGTCCTGATTCCCACGTACAACCGCGCGGACCTGCTCTGCGAGGCCCTCGACAGCGTGCTCGCACAGAGCTTCCAGGACTTCGAGATCATCGTCATCGACGACGGTTCCACGGACGACACGCGCGACAAGGTCGCAAGATACGGTGAACGCGTGCGCTACGAGTACGGCGCGCACGAGGGTCCGGCGCCGGCGCGCAACCGCGGCTTCCGCGCGGCGCGTGGTGAATACGTCTGCATCCTCGATTCCGACGATCTCTACTACCCGCACAAGCTCGCCATGCAGGTGGCGCATCTCGACGCGCGGCCGGACACCGTCATGGTGTACAGCGATTTCTCCGCGTTTGACGGCGAAGGCTTCTGGGACGAATTCCACCTGCGCACGTACCACAAGTCGGCGTTCCGCACCGAGCGCACTTCGTACGCGCACCTCTTCGAGGAGCGCTGGGGATTGCACGACGACGATGCGCTGCGCGACGCCGTCACCGCGGACGGTTCGCATGCGCACTGGCTCGAACGCTCCGGTTATCGCGGCCAGCTGTTCGACGCCTATCTGTTCGACACCATCGTGTTCACGAACAGCATGATGTTCCGCCGTTCGTTGCTCGAGAAAGTCGGGCTGCAGGATGCCTACTTCGGGCACTTCCATGACCTCGAGTTCGCCCTTCGCATCTGCAAGGCGGGGCCGGTCACGTTCCTCGACGTGCCGACCTACAAGCTGCGCTACCACCCGGGGCAGGTGAGCGGCACGGCGGGCGCCGAAGGCGGCCTGAATGCCGTCAAGCTGCAGCGCGGGCTGCTTCGCGTCGCGCGCCGGCACGGACTCCACGATCCCGCTTACTACGCGTCCAACCGCGAGCGCGTCGATGCGCTGATCGCGCGCCTGTGCCGCGCCGCCGCGGTACCGCTCATCGCGTACGGCGGCCCGGGCCGCCATCGCCAGAAATATTTCCCGCGCCGCGCGCGCTGCTACCTGCGCTGGTGCGCGCGCCACGGTCACCCGCACACGATGCTGAAGCTGGTGTCGTATTGGCCGACGCTCGCCAAGCGCATCTATTTCCGCCTGCAGGCCATCCGGGAGCAACGCGTCGAGACCGGCGCGATGCAGTCCACATGATCACCGCTGAAGTGCTTCCGGCCACGCACGGTCTCGAAAACCTGCGCGCCGCGTGGGATCGGCTGTTCGGTGAAGCCGGACGCGAGCCTTCGTTGTCGTGGGCCTGGTCGCACGCCATCATGCGCAACCACCTCGCCGGCAACGCCGACTGGTTCACGCTGGTCCTGCGTCGCGATCGGCGGGCGGCCGCGATCATCCCGATGCAGGCCACGCGCCAGAAGGTCTTCGGCCTCGAGCTCGTGACGCTGCAGCCGATCCAGGAACGCAACAACACGCACACCGATCTCCTCATGGGCGCCGACCCGCAGCTGCTCGATGCCTGGCTCGAAGAGCTGGCGCGGCTGCCCATTCGCTGGGACGTGCTGTCGCTCACGCGCGTGCTCGAAGGCTCGCCGCTGCTCAAGGAGCTCGAGAGTGCATTGCGCCGCCGCGGCCAGAACTATCGCGCGCGGCTCGAGCAGCCGTCTTACTACCTGTCGCTGCCAAACAGCTTCGACGACTATCTGGCGGCGCGCAGCGGCAAGTTCCGCAACTACCTCAAGCGCGCTGAGAAGAAACTGGCTGCCGTCGGCACCGCGACGTTCGAAGTCATCGACGACGCGGATGTGGGTGCGCGCTACGAGGAAATGCTGGCGATCGAACGCGCGAGCTGGAAACACGCGCACGGCACGGCCATCAGCGCCGTCGCGCACCAGTCGGGGTTCTATCGCGACCTCTGCGCCGGTGCGCGCGAGGCCGGCATGCTGCACCTGTCGTTCCTCAGGCTCGACGGCGTGCCGCTCGCTTACAACCTCGGCGTGATCGTCAATGGCCGCTACTACTATCTCAAGACGAGCTACGTCGAGACGTGGAAAGAGCACGGCGTGGCGACGATCGGCCGCGCGCGGCTCATCCGCCATCTCATCGAGAACGGCTGCCGCGAATTCGATTTCCCGGCCGAACCCTACGAATGGGAAAAACAGTGGGCCGACGTCGTGCGCTGGCACCGGTCGCTGTTCGTGTTCCGCCAGGGACTGCGCGGCCGTCTGGTGTCGCTCGCGATGACGCTGCGCGATCGCGCGCGCAATCGGCGGCGGCGCGAGATCGTCTATTCGAATGCGCGCGATCTGCCTGCCCCGGGATCGGAGTGATGCTGGGCGTCATGACGGCTAACTCCTTGCTCGAGTCTTCCACCGGCGTTTCGACCGGCGCCGAACTATTGCGCGGTCCCGACGCGCTGGCGCGCCTCGCGCCGGAGTGGGAGCGCCTGGCGGGATCCGCGGCCGAGCCGATGCAGTCGCCGCAGTGGGCGCTCGCGGCCGCGCACAATTTTCATCCGGGCGCCGAACTCCTGACGATGGCGGTCCGTCGTGGGGGTGCGCTGGTCGCAGTGCTCGCGCTCGTCGAGATCCGCGCCGGTGTACGCCGCCATGAAATCCCCGGCGCCGCCGCGCTGGGCGAGCCGCTGCGTCCCGTCGTCGCCGACGATGCGGCGCGCGTCGCGCTCGCGCAGGCGTTGCTCTCACTGCGCCGGCCGCTGTCGCTGCCGCGCATCGATGACGCGGAGTTCGTGGCGCAATTGCGCGCCGGCGCGCGCGGCCGCGCGATCGCGATCTGCAATGACGGCGGCACCAGTCTCGTGGCCGAACACACCTCGCCCGACAGCTGGCTCGACCGTTGTTCGGATTCGCGGCGCCGCGATCTGCGCCGCAAGCGCCGCTCGCTCGAACGCGAAGGGGTACTGCGCCTCGACGTCATGGCGCCGGCTCCCGAAGAGACAGAAGCGGTCTTGCGCGCGGCCTTC
>Ga0315912_10003427_pt1 | contig 15774 bp, 13 predicted proteins | sample VfabasoilMG_FD_204469 | JGI IMG/M metagenome (GOLD analysis project Ga0315912, IMG submission 204469) | Garden soil microbial communities collected in Santa Monica, California, United States - V. faba soil | ecosystem: Environmental > Terrestrial > Soil > Garden | place: USA: California... | reverse complement strand
CCGCAGCGTCCAGGGCCCACAGATGTTGCGCGGCATAGGCGCGCCAGGGGCGCCAGCGTTCGGCGCGTTGCTGCAGGGCACTCGCGTCGAGCTCGCGTTCCGCGCAGCGGGCGATGCCGCGCAAGAGGCCGCGATCGCCGGGCGGAAAAGCGTCCGGCTCCCGCGCCGCGCGCAGCGCGATGTACTGCGCCGTCCAGTCGCCGATGCCGCGCACCGCGCGCAGCCGCGCCAGCGTCTCCTCCAGGCTCCGCCCCGGCTCGAACAGCAACGGATCGCCGAGCGCAGCCCGAGCCACGGAGAGCAGCGCCTGCCGCCGCGCCTGCGGCATGCCGAGCTGCGACAGCTCCGCTGCCGCGACCTGCTCGGCGCTCGGAAACACGCGCGTGAGCGCAGCCCCGAGCAGCGCGGGGCTACCGCACAGACGCACCAGTTGCTCGGCGAGCCGGCGCGCCGCCGACACGCTCACCTGTTGACCCAGGATGGCGCGGACCGCGAGCTCAAAGCCCTCCCAGCCGCCCGGCACGCGCAGCCCCGGGCGTGCGGCGAGCGCCGGCTCGAGCCAGGGATCGCCGGCCAGCTGGGCGCCGATCGCCGTGACGTCCGCGGCCAGGTCGAACACGCGCCGGACCCGTGCGACGACCCGCGGTAGCGCCGCCAGCTCGCCGATGCGCACGTTCACGAGCAAGCTGCACTGCTCGGGCAAGTGACTGATCTCCACGCTACCCACGCCGCCCACGCCGTCCGGCTCGCGCCAGGTGCGCAGGTAGCGGCCCGGCTCGACCCGCTCGATGCCGGCGATGGCGCGCGCTTGCAGATGCTCCAGCATCGCCTCCCAATCGTAGGGCGCGCGGTAGCGCAAGCGCAGCGTCACACCGGCGGCCGCGCTCGAGCCCGCGCGCAGCGCCACCACCGCCCGGCGGCGCAAAGCGCTGGGCGCACGCCGATACAGGGCCCGAAACGTCTCGTTGAAACGCCGCACGCTGCCGAAACCCGCCGCCAGGGCCACCTCCGTCATGGGCAAACGAGTCTCGTGGAGCAGCTGCTTGGCGAAGAGCACGCGCCGCGTCTGCGCCACCGCGATCGGAGAAGCGCCCAGGTGTTGCTCGAAGAGCCGGCGCAGCTGGCGCTCGCCCACGCCCAGACGCTCCGCCAGCCGCTCGACGCTGGCGCCCTGCTTGTCTAGGGCGCCCGCCGCGATCAAATCCAGGCCGCGCGCCACGGTGTTCGAGCTGCCGCGCCAGGCGCCTTGCTCCGGCGCCGTCTCGGGCCGACAGCGCAGACAGGGACGGAAACCGCCCTCCTGTGCCGCGGCGGCGGAGGCGAAGAAACGGCAGTGCTCCAGCTTCGGCGTGCGCGCCGGACACACCGGCCGGCAATAGATGCCGGTCGAGGTCACCCCCACGAACAGGCGCCCATCGAAACGCGCGTCCCGTGTCAGCAGCGCCTGGTAACACGTTGTCGGATCGAGCGCCGCCATGCCCAGAGACTAGACCCGAGCCGCAGGCCAGGCTCGCGGTTTTCGGACCTGGTCGTCCCGCGGCGCAAGAGCGAGAGACCGGGCCGCCGGGCCTCGAGGATCATCAGAGCCAAAGCTGCGCGAAGACGCGCGAAAGAGTGGGCCGAGCCTGCAACACACGGCGCCGGGCGGCAACTCGGGGCACAGGGCGGCAGCCCGACGAGACGGCGTCGCCCCTGTTGCGCGACCCACTTCCAGCCGCCGCGCCGCGAGCGACGCCCGACCGCTGCGGCACCGCGGACACTTCCGTCCAGCGATCCGCGCTGCGCGGATCCCTAGAGCCGCCGCGCCGCAACCAACGCCCGGTAGCCGTCGCTACCGCCGACGCTGTCAGCCCACCGATCCGCGCTGCGCGGATCCACTGCGTACGCAATACAGAGCGGACCACGTCCGGCGTGGGCGATCGAAGCGGCCGCGCCGGCGAACGGCCACGCAGCGAACGGCGCGAACGGCGCGTACGGCACGCGTACGGCCACGCAGCGAACGGCCACGCAGCGAACGGCCACGCAGCGAACGGCCACGCAGCGAACGGCGCGAACGGCGCGCAGCAAACGCATTCGGTTAAGACGGGTGCCGCAGGTTGATGTAGCTTGACGAGATTTTCCGTGTGCTGCGCGTTCAGGTCGCGACTGCTGCGGCGAAGGCATCGTGCAGCGCCGCAGCGGCCTCGAGTGCGACGTTGGGGGCCGTCCGCGGTTTGCGCGACGTTTGCCTGCAAATTCGGGCCAGGAAGGGGCACGCAGAGCCCCGAAAATGCGCGGGGTAGACTCGGCAGTATGGCAGACCTAGAGCTTTTCTGGAAGTTGGAACATCTCTCCGATCGGCAGCTGCTCGAGCGCATGCAGCGCGTGCTGCGCACGCAACGCTGCACCCTGGCGGAGCTGGTCGCTCAGCTCGGTGAAGTCGAAGAACGCCGCTTGCATCTGGCTGCCGCTCACGGCTCAATGTTTTCGTATTGTGTCCAGCAACTCGGCATGAGTGAGGACGAGGCGTGCCGCCGCATCGATCTCGCACGTCTGGCGCGAAGGTACCCACTGCTGTTCGGCGAGCTCGCGAGCGGACGTATCAGCCTGTCCGTCGCGCTGCTGCTCAAACCCGTGTTGACGCCGGACAATCACATGGACCTGATCGCCGCGGCTCGCGGTGCGTCGTTGCGCACGGCTCGGGAGCTGCTGGCAGCGCGCTTTCCCAGCCCCGATGTGCCCTCGCGGATCCGCAAGTTGCCGGCGCGGCTCGCTTCCAGCTCGATACCGACAGCGGCTGACCACATGGCCGTCGCGGTGTCCGTTGGGGCGGATGACGTCGCCCACACGATACCGGCAACGGTCGGCGAGGTCATGTCAGCGTGTGTCAGGAGCCCGGGCGGCATCACCGACACCACGACGGCGTCCGCGCTGGCGTCCTCTCCGCAGCCACCTCGAGCGCCCGAGTCCGAACTGCGTTCGCCCGCAATACTTCGTGCGCAGAGCTCGGTCCAGGCGGCGCCTGCGCCATCGCCCGCGCCTGCGCAGGCAGCGCTCCCCCGGCATGCCGACCCGCGCCCGCGCCAGCACATCGACCCGCTCTCCGCCGAGCGCTACCGCATCATGTTTACGGCGGATGCCGGCCTCAAACGAAAGCTCGAGTTGGCACGTGATCTGCTACGGCACTCGCATCCCAGCGGGGACTTCGCCCTGATCGTCTCGCGAGCTCTCGATCTGCTTTTACAAGACCTGTCTCAACGCCGTTTCGGGGCCCGCCGCAAGGATACGCCCCACCGATCGGTACTCACGGCTCCCCAATCAGTGCCTGCAGCTTCCGCACAGCCGCGCGAAACGCCGCCGTCCACGACACTGCCGGTCGCAACACCTGCACCCGTCCGGTCGGTTGCGCCTCCGCCCGCTGCGCCTCCGCCCACTGCGCCTTCAACCTCGCGGATCTCGCGCTCGGCTCGACGTGCCGTGCTCGAGCGTGATGGACTCGGCTGCTGCTGGGTCGACGCGGAAGGTCACCGCTGCGGCAGCACGGCTTGGTTGGAACTCGATCACCAACATCCCTCCGGCAAAGGAGGCAGGTCCGAGCCCGAAAATGTGCGCCTGCTCTGCCGTGCGCACAATCGCTTCGCGGCCGAATGCGCCTACGGCCGCGACCACATCGAGCGAGCCATTCAGGCGCGCCGACGGAGCGCGCAGCGGCGCCGCCAGGGCGGACAACCGCCCTCCTCCTCGCCAGCACCCGCCTGACCGACTGTCCTCCAGCGCTCTGCCGGGCGCTTTCGACCCTTGCACGGCGGGGCGAGGCGTCGCGGCCGCCTCGATCTCCGACGCCGGACGTGGTCCGCACTGTTCTGCGTACGCAGTGGATCCGCGCTGCGCGGATGGGCGGACAGTGTCGGCGGGGCACCTGCCGGGCGTGGGTTGCGGCGCCGCGGCTCTATCCGCGCTGCGCGGATGGGGCGGACGGTGCCCCGAGGTGCCGCGCAGCGCCGCGCGGCGCAGGTTCGGCCCCCATTCCTCGACGTGCGTTGCCGTCGTGGGGTCGCCGCGCTGACCCAACGTTTGGGTCGCCGTGAAGTGGAGGAACTCGCGCGGAAGGAGTGCCGGGGCGCGGCGAGCGGCGGGCGGCGGGCTCATGTGGCCGCCGCGCGATGACCCAACGCTTGGCCGCCGTGAAGGCGCCGCTCAGAAGGCGGCGTTCTGGGCGAGCTCGAGGGCGTAGCTGCGGCAGAACTGCCCGGCGGGGGTGCCGGCGCATTCGCCGCAGGCGCCGTCGGACTCCCCGGGGCGCTTGACCCACAGGAAGGCGTGCACGAGCGGATCGCCGGTGGCTGCCGTCGGCGGTTCACCCAGGCCGGTGCCGGCCGGGTTGCAGAAGCCGCCGCTGCCCGGGCCCCGGCCGTTGCGGCTGGTGTCGATCACGAACGGCTTGCCGCCCACCAGGGCCGACAGCGAGCGCCCGTAGTTGATCAGCGCGTCGGTGGGTTGGAAGTTGGAGACGTTGATCGCAAAGCCGGTGGCCTGCTCGATGCCGGCGCTGCGCAGACGCGTGGCCATCTGGCTTGCCGCCACCCAGTTGGAGTGCCCGCCATCGATGTACACCGCGACGCCGGGGTTGCGCCGCAAGCTGGTCACCGCGTAGGCGATCAAGCTCTCCGTCGACGCTCCGCAGCTCTGCGCCAACGCGTCGGGCTCGAGGATCACGGCGGCCTGCCTGCCGGAGAGCGAGCTCGACATGCCGTCGATCCAACCCTGATACTCCTCGGGGCTGCCTGCGCCGCCCGCGGACTGCCCGCTGCAATCGCGATTGGGAATGTTGTAGGCGACCAGCACCGCGTAGTTGCCCCCCGCGGAACCGGCGATGCCGCCCGCCTGACTCGGATCGCCCCCCGTCAGCCAGAACGCCGTCGGGTTCTCCGCCACCTTGGCCAGCAGCTCGCGCTCGGTGCCCTGCGCCGAGTCGTACGCCGCCCGCGCGGCGCCACCGTCCGAATGCAGCGTGCGACCGGCAAAGGGATTGCTGGCATCGAGGGGACCCCCGAGCCCACCGCTCGCCCCCCCCGCGACGCTGCCCGGCTCACCGCTCACGAGCGGCGGCAGGGGCGCGAGCAACGTCACGCCCTCGAGGGACAGATCGATCCCCACCGGACCGCCCTCTGCCCGCGACAGGAAGTTGATCGCCAATACGCTCGTCAGATCGAGCGCGACGGGCTGACCCCACTCGGGCTGGGAGAGCGACGTGAACAGCAGCTCTTGCTCGGCGTAGTCTGCGCCCAGCACGAGGTTGGCCGCGTAGTGACCGAAGCAGCCGTCCCCGGTGCAGATGCCGCCCTCTTCGGTGCCGGTCGTCGTGGGCGTGACCAGCTCTACCGCGAGCGTGCCGGTGCCGCGGGCGCGGATCGACAGACCTCGATAGGCGCTCAGATCCGCGGGCTGCCGTTGCCCCGTCGGGTTGTTCAGATCCACCGTCAGCCCCACGCCCCAGGTGCCGAAGCCCGAGCCGGTGACCTGCACCGCGCCGTTCACCGGCACGATGTCGGTGTCTACCGGCGGCATCACCTGGCCCGTACCGTCCGAATACGTGTGCCAGCGCCCCGCAAAGCTGCCGCTCGACAGGCGGCCGTCACCGTCGGCGAAATCCTCGAGCACGACGTTCATGGGCACGGGGGCTTCACTCACGACAGGGCTGGGTGGAAGGGCAGCAGGTGCGCTGGGGTTCGTGCTGGCAGGCAGGTCGCTGGCGACCGGTGCTACGGGCAGCAGGCTCGCGCCGTCGGTCGTGCCGTTCGGCTCCTGCTGGCGAGCTGCCCCGTACGCGCCGGGCGGCGCCTCACACGCGGCAGCCGACACCGCAGCGCAAACCAACCCCAGACCCCAGCGCGCCATCCCACTTCGTCGCGTGTTCATGCCTGCGGATCCCTAACATGCAACGCCAGCCCGGGGCACGCTTTCGCGGCACGTGCGCAGACACGGAGCGCGAGCCTCGTGCATCGAGAGCGGCAATCTGCATGTCAGGTGATGCTGAGAGCGATTCCACGAGAGATCGCTGACATCGCATGTGACGCGCGTGCCACACCTTGCGTGCGAGACGACGCGCAAACATAGATCCATCGGATCACACTTGTCACGAGCGCGCGAGGCTGCGTGCAAGCGGCGTGAGCGCGCAAGCGTTTGGGCGTCGCGCCGCGCTCGAGCGCGTTCCGCGCCGTCCAGGGTCGTGGCCGCGCGCCGCATGCCGCAACGGCGTCGGACACCCGAGCACCGCAGCCGCACTCCGTGCCCAGGCCACGCGAGAAACCTCGCTCCTCCTCGCCCCGCGAGGGGGTCGGCCCTCGGCGGCTTCCCTCGTGCCGGGTTTTGCGCTATCGAACGATTCGGGTCGGGAACACGGCGCGTGGCGTACAAGAACTACTACGAAGTGCTCGGCGTCGCGCGCACCGCCTCGGACGAGGAGATCCGGCGAGCGTACCGCAAGCTGGCCCGCAAGTATCACCCGGACGTCAGCCGAGAGGCAAACGCCGAACAGCAGTTCAAGGATGTCAACGAGGCCCACGACGTCCTGAAAGACGAGCAGAAGCGCGCGCTCTACGATCGCTACGGGCAAGACTGGAAGGCCGCGGCAGAGGGCCACCCGCCGCCACCCCCCAATCAGCGCGTCGCGGAGGATTTCGGCGCCGCGGGCTTTGACCCGAGCGAGTACCCGGACATGGGCTCGGTGTTCGAGGCCTTCTTCGGAGGCCCCTTCCGCGCCGGGCGGGGCGCCGGAGGGCGGGGCGGCCAGGACTCGGGCGCCGATCAGGAGGCGACGATCGAGCTCGACCTGGAAGAGGCATTCCAGGGCGGGGAGCGCTCGCTCGGCCTGGTCGATCCGAACAGCGGGGAGCAGAAGCAATACAAGGTCCGCATTCCGGCCGGCGTGCGCGCGGGGCAGCGCATCCGCCTGGTGGGGCAAGGCGCACGCAGCGCCGATGGCGCGGGCGATCTCTATCTGCTGGTCCGGCTGCGTCCGACGGAGGCCTTTCGCCTCGCGGGCAACGATGTCCACACCGCGCTGCCCGTGACGCCCTGGGAGGCCGCTCTCGGAGCCTCCGTCACGCTGCGCACGCTCGACGGGAGCGTGCGCATCAAGGTCCCGGCCGGCTCGTCCAGCGGCCGGAAGATCCGCCTCGCGGGCAAGGGCTACCCGAGCGCGCCGGGCGCGCGCGGCGATCTGTACGCGGAGCTGCGCATCGTCGTACCGTCGGAGCTCAGCCCGGAAGAGCAAAAGCTCGTGCAGCGCTGGGCGGAGATCTCCTCGTTTCGTCCGCGCCCGGAGGATGCAGCGTGACCCCGCACAACCCGGACCATCCGCACGCAGGCACCGAGCGCTCGTTGCTCACCTTGCAGGAAGTGGCGCTGCGCGCCGGGGTCGACACGGTCTTCGTGCGGCGGCTCGTCGAGCTCGGTGTGATCGAGGTGCAGGGCGAGCAGCAGCTGTTTGTGTGCGAGGTCACGCTGCGCGTCCAGCGCTGCGTGCGGCTGCAGCGCGATCTCGGGGTCAACCCGGAGGGGGCCGCCGTGATCATCGAGCTGCTCGCCCAGATCGAGGCGCTCGAGCACGAGCTGCGCAGCCTGCGCCGGGGCTGACGCTTGCCCAGCCCCGAACGAGACCGCCTGGAAGCCCGCAACGCGGGCGTGCGGCGCGTGCTCTGGCTGACCCTGGCCCTGAACACGCTCGTCGCCGTCCTGAAGCTGGCCTACGGCAGCATGACGCACACGCTGTCGCTGCGCGCTGACGGCTTTCACTCCCTGACCGACGGCAGCAACAACGTGCTGGGCCTGCTCGGCATGTGGTGGGCGGCGCGGCCACCGGACTCCAAGCACCCCTACGGTCATGAAAAGATGGAGGTGCTGGCCGCCAGCGCGATCGGCGCGTCGCTGCTGCTCGTGGCCTGGAACGTGGTGAGCGGAGCCATCGAGCGGCTCCAGCACGGCGCGCAGGCACCCGAGCTGAACCTGGGCACGTGGGTCGTCCTGGTGCTCACGCTCGGCATCAACCTGGGCGTCGCCGGCTACGAATCGCGGCGAGCCAAGGCGCTCGGCAGCACGTTCCTGGCCAGCGACGCCGCGCACACGCTCTCGGATGTGATGGTGACCCTGGGTGTGGTGGTCACCGTGGCCTTCATCCAGCTCGGTTACGGCTGGGTCGACCCGTATGCCAGCCTGGCCATCGCCGTCTTCATTCTGGTCACCGGGGTGCAGGTGATCGTCCGCAATCTGGACTATTTGATGGATGCGGCGCAGGTCGAAGAGGCGAAGATTCGGGACATCGTCTGCCATGTGCCGGGCGTGGCCAGCGCCCACAAAATCCGCACGCGCGGCACGCCGGGGTCGATCCGCATCGATCTGCACATTCAGATCGCGCCGCACCTCGACGTGCGCCAGGCCCATGAGGTGACCCACTGGGCGATCGATGCGCTGAAGCGCGAGGTAGAAGGCGTGCGCGACGTCGTAGTCCATACCGAGCCGGCCGGAGACGGCGCGCCCTACCCCGAGCTGCCGGCGCGCATGCACAAATGCCCAAATGGGCGGCAAATCACCGATAGATAGAGGACAGACGGCGTTTCACTGCTGCGTCAGGCCGGCCCTGCCAGCTGCCGCGCACTGCCCTTCGCAGGTAAAATAGGCTATAAATACCGCCTCCCGCAGCCAGCTGCGCGCGAGGTGTGAAGCCATGGCCCGCCGCCGTCGTCAGGTGTGACGGTGAGGCTCATCACCCACGGGGGGGCGTCCCCCCTAGGGAGTGCTCCCGTCGCCTTGCGCTCGGGGAATGCGGGGTTAAATTGCCACACAGCCGTAAGATTCGAGCTCCGGAGCGCCAAGCCCGAGTCGCGGCTGCACGACCGCCAGATGTTCTGGCGGCCCCCCGCTGGTTCAGCCAGTGGGACGAGGCCACTGCCCATCCCGGTAGCAGAGCGGCCAAGTTGCTAGCGGGCGGGGGCCCCCCGTCACGTCCCACCGGGTTGTAGAGGAACCTGGGCCCAGGCCCGCGGCTAACCATGATTTCATTGAAAACTGCCTCCTCCAAGCCCAAGAGCGGTTCGTCCGCCGCCCTCCCCGCTGCTGAACAGTGGCACGGTGCCTCGCGCATCAGCCACGCCGATGAGTTGCAGCTCGCTTGCCGGCTCTCCGAATGCCGTCGAGAGATGCTCACGCTCATCCTGTCGGCGCCGGCGTGCCTGGCAGAGCTGCGTCGGATCCGCGCCGAGCTGAACGGCCGCAGACTGCGCATCGAAGACGTGGTGGAGCTCGCCGAGCGCTCCCCCGACGAGGGGCGCGCCGATTTTTCGGCATGGCTCGAGCGCGTCGAGACCCTGCAGCACGAGGCGCCCACCCGCTCCGCGGAGGAGCTCCTGGAGAGCAGCCTGGAGCTGGTGCGTGCGCTGAGCCTGACGATTCCCGTCGTGGTGCGGCTGGTGAGCAGCGTCAGTGGCTCCATGACCGATGCACCGGTGGCCTCGCCCGCGGCGCGGGGTGCGCTACCGCCCCTGGCCCAGCATCGCCTGCGGCGCCTGGAGACGGAAGTGGCGCGCATCCGCGACCGTTTCATGACCGCGAACCAGGGCCTCGTCACCTATGTGGTGCAGCGCTACCTGGGCATGGGCCTGAGCCATGACGACCTGATGCAGGAGGGCAACATCGGGCTGATGCGGGCCATCGAAAAGTTCGACCATCGCCGGGGCGGCCGCTTTGGCACCTATGCGGTGTGGTGGGTCCGGCAAGGCGTGCGCCGCTCGCTCGCCAATCAGTCGCGTACCATCCGCATCCCGGTGCACGCGCTCGGCACGCGCTACTCGCTCGATCAGACCGCGCGCCGGCTGTCGTCTCAGCTCGGCCGGGACCCGACCACCGAGGAGCTGTCGGGTGCCACGGGCGTGGCGGCGGGCAACGTGACCCAGCTGATGACGCTCGCCAAAGAGCCGCTCAGCCTGGACGCGCCCAAGGGGCCGGACTCCGACGTGCGGCTGGGCGATTCCCTGCCCGATTCCGGCGCTTCGAACGGCATGCAGCAGGTCGTGACCAAGCAACGCTGCCAGCAGGTGCGCGGTCTGCTCGGCTCGCTCAGCGCGCGCGAACAGGAGATGCTGCGGCTGCGCTTCGGTCTGGACGGCGCGGACGAGTGTACGCTGGAGGAGATCGGCGTCATCTTCTCCGTGACGCGCGAACGGGTGCGTCAGATCGTGACCGCGGCGCTCGAGAAGCTGAACCGGCAGTCGCGCATGCTACGCCTGGAGCTCGAAGGTTCTCCGGACTGAGCGCTCGCCCGCGCGCTCGCTCCCGCAGTGCTTCCGGGAGCGACTCCGGGCGTCACTGCGGGGGGCTGGACGCCTGCCCGCCGGAGTTGCGAGGCGCGAGACTGGGCCGACCTTCGCGCTCCGCACTGGGCGGGGCCGGCTCCCCCGCTGCGCTCGGTTCGGGGGGGGCACGTTGCACGTCGAGCAACTCGACGTCGAAGATCAGAGTGCCCCTGGGCGGGGTACCCGCCGCCTCCCCCGGCTCGCGCTTGCCATAGCCCAGCGAGCCGGGGATCCAGAGCCGCGCCTTGTCGCCCGGCGTCATCATGCGCAGCCCTTCTCCCCAGCCGCGGATCACCTGATTGAGCGCAAAATCGATCGGCTGACCGCGGTCGACGGAGCTGTCAAACATCTCCCCCTCCTCCGTCCAGCCCGTGTAGTGCACCTTCACGGTGTCGTTGGCGGCGGGAACCACCCCGGGAGGCCCCTCCACCAGGATGCAGTAGGCCAGGCCGATGCCCGTGCGGTGCACGGCCGCCCGGGGATTTTCCAGCACGTGGGGCGCGGTGCGCTCCGGACACGGGCCGGCGGGGGCCGGCGCCTCGCCGAGCTCCTGTGCCAGCACGGCCTTCTTGTCCTCCTCGGCAGAGGGCACGCTCACCGCGGGCGCCGTGGGGCCGCCGCAGGCCCCACCGAGCAGAAGCAGCGGCAGACTGACCCGCCAGAGGCGTGAAGGGGCGTTATTGCGCTCTCGCATGCCCGCCCATACCACGAGGCTACAGGGTTGACACCCCCGCCCGAACGCACCTAACCAATGGGGCGTCGTGACCATCCCAGCCGTCCCCAAGCTGCCGCTGTTCGGCGACTACGCTCCCATCGAAGGGACCTACGACGAATTCTTCTCGGCGACCGGTCAGTCCCGCCCGGAGGTCGCCCAGCTGGTGCGCGCCCTCGATCGGCTGGGTCAACGCGAGTTCCAGCAGCGCCAGCAGCTGGCCAATAGCGCGTTCCTGAACGCGGGCGTGACCTTCAGCGTGTACTCGGACGAGCGCGGCGGCGAGCGCGTGTTTCCGTTCGATCTGATCCCGCGGGTGATCTCCGCGCAGGAGTGGGACCGGGTCGAGCGCGGGCTCGGGCAACGAGTGCAGGCGCTGAACCTGTTCTTGCACGACGTCTACGGCAAGCAGGCGATCCTGTCGGAGGACGTGCTGCCGGCGCGGCTGGTGCTCGGCTCATCGGGCTACCTCGAGCGGCTGCGCGGCGTCACGCCCCCGGGCGGCGTGTACATTCACGTCGCCGGCATCGATCTCATCCGCAGCCCGACGGGCGAGTTCCTGGTGCTGGAGGACAACGTGCGCACGCCGTCGGGCGTGTCTTACGTGCTGGAGAACCGCGGCGTGATGAAGCGCGCGCTGCCCAGCGTGTTCAAGAAGCTGCACGTGCGCTCGGTGGACGACTATCCCACCGTGCTGCGCGATACTCTGCTCGAAAGCGCGCCCAGCTCCGCGCCCGCGCGCAGCTCCACACCGCCCTCGCCGGACAGCCCCGTGCGTGCGGTCGTGCTCACGCCGGGTCCGTTCAACTCGGCCTACTTCGAACACAGTTTTCTCGCCGGGCGCATGGGCTGCGAGCTGGCCTACGCCTCGGACCTGTTCGTGCGCGATAAAAAGGTCTACCTGAAGACCACGGCCGGCCCGCAGCAGATCCACGTGATCTATCGCCGCATCGACGATGCGTACCTGGACCCGGAGTTTTTCCGCCCCGACAGCTTGCTGGGCGTACCGGGGCTCGTATCCGCCTATGCGGCGGGCAACGTCACGCTGGCCAACGCGCTCGGCAACGGCGTGGCGGACGACAAGGCGATCTACCCCTACGTGCCCGAGATGATCCGCTTTTACCTGTCGGAAGAGCCGCTGCTCGAGCAGGTGCAGACCTACAACCTGAGTCGAAAGCCCGACTTCGAGTACACGCTCGGCAACCTGGACAAGCTCGTGGTCAAAGCGGTGGACGGCTCCGGTGGCTACGGCATGCTGATGGGCCCCACGGCGAGCGAGAGCGAGCGCGCCGAGTTTGCCACCAAGCTCAGGGAAAACCCGCGCGGGTACATCGCCCAGCCGCGCATCGAGCTGTCGACCGCGCCCACCTGGTGCGATACGGAGCTCGCGCCCCGCAGGCTCGATCTGCGGCCCTTCGTGCTCACCGGCAAGAAGGTCTGGGTGCTGCCGGGCGGCCTCAGCCGCGTGGCCCTGGGCGCCAACTCGTACGTCGTCAACTCCAGCCAGGGCGGCGGCTCCAAGGACACCTGGGTGCTCGGGGCGGGGGTGCCATGATCTCGCGCGTCGCCGATAGCTGTTTCTGGCTCAATCGTTACGTCGAACGCGCGGAGAGCTGCGCGCGGCTCGCGTCGGTCAACCGCCTGCTGGTGCTCGACGCCGAGCTGGACAGCGCCGAGCGCTGGAAGCCGGTGATCGTGGTGCTGGGGGAGCAGGCGCGCTTCGAGGAGCTGGTCGGTACCGACCACTATCACGACGACGACGCCGCCCTCGAGTACCTGACCTTCAATCAGAAGAGCCCGGTCTCGATTCAGAGCAGCCTGTATTGGGCGCGAGAAAACGCTCGCATGATCCGCGAGGTGATCAGCCGCGAGATGTGGGAAACGCTCAACACCGCCTGGCAGTGGTTCAGCAGCAAGGCGGCTCAGCGCGAGTACAAGAAGGACCCGAGCCAGTTCTATCGCCGCATCCGCTCTTTGTGCGCCGAGTTCGGCGGCATCTCCGAGAGCACGATGCTGCACGAGGAGCCGCTGGACTTCATGCTGCTCGGCCTGGCGCTGGAGCGCGCCAATCAAACCGCGCGGCTGATGGACGTCAAACACCATCGCCTGGCCAGCTCGGATCGGGAAAACGTCGAGACGCCCTGGCAATCCGCGCAATGGATCAGCCAGCTCAAGCTGTGCTCCGCGGAAGAGACCTTCTTCAAGCGCCACCGCGCTGCGCCCACCGGGCGCCGGGTGGCGGAGTTCCTGCTTCGCGATCCGAAGTTTCCGCGCTCCGTGCTGCATTGCTTCGAGCGAGCCGCGGAGCTGCTGGAGAACATCGAGGCCGCCGCCGAGCGCAGCGCGCCGACCGCGTCGTCGAAGGCCATCGGGGCGATGTTGGAGCACCTGCGCGGCACCAAGATTTCGAGCGTGCTGCACGGCGGCCTGCACGACGAGCTGACGCGCGTCGTGGATACGGTCGTGCTCGTGGGTGAGCACCTGCATCGAGATTTTCTGGATCCGACCGAAGCTCCAGAAGCACGGCCGCCGGAATCACGCCCGCCGGAACCCCGGCCCCCCGCGGCCAAGCCCGCCGAAGAGGTGCAGCCCGCCGCACAGAGCCAGAGTCAGAAGCAGGGCGCGGCCGAGTAAGGGCCTTGACGAGCCAGTTGCGGTGCACCCGAGCAAACGCGCAACCGATCGACGCCTCGATCGCGGACAGCGAGAGGTCGACGTCGAAGACGCCGCGCCGAGGAAAGAGAACTTGGAAGCACCCACTACGATCGGAGCGGCCACCGTGACCGCCGATGGAACCCTCGAGCTGACGTTGCGCGCGACCGACGGCAAGGGCGTGGTGGGCGACGCATTCTCGCGCATCCCCCCCAGGCCACACGAGTTCGCGCGCGGCGCTGCACGAGTATGCCGACGCGCGCGCCGAGCAGAGCGCGAGCGACGCTCCAAAGCCAACGGCGAGCATCGCCCAGCTGCCTTTTCCGGAGCCCATACGCCGGCATACCCTAGCAGGTGCTCCCCCTCGGACCAGCGCCCCCTCTCCTTCGTGGCCCGCTTCAAAGTTGCACGTGGCCCGATGCTCCGCTCGGAGCGGCGCCCGCCATGGCGCAAACCGGTGAATCCTCCAACTCGGAGCTCGCTCCCGACGACGCCGGAGAGGCCCTGCTCGACCGCCCCTCTCCACGAGGGGCCCCTCCACTGTCCTCCTTCCAAGTTCGGGCCCGAACTTGGAATCTCTCTCAGAGTGGGAGCACCAAGGCCTCCCCCCGCCGCTCGCTGACTATCCATCTGCTCCCCATCTGACGTGACCGCCCCTCTCCACGGGGGGCAAAGGCGAAGGGCCGCGGCCCAACTCTTGCAATCCGATTTGGATCGCATGCCCTCGATGCCGCGCGAGGAGGCGGGCGACGTGTCATCTCATGAGCACCAGTATGGGAAGGCCTGGATCGAGCGCTGGCGCGAGGCCATGCGCTGGCGGCGCCGCGTGGAGTTGGAGCTGGCGCCGTTGGGAGTGTCGTTCGCCCAATGGCTGGCGCTGGACTGCATCGCGGCGCTCTATGCCGAGCTCAGCGATGCGGTATCGCAGATTCAGATCGGTACCCGCCTGGAGCTCGGCAGGGCTGCAACGTCCGAGCTGATGCAACGCCTCGAGCTCCTCGGACTGATCGATCGCGCCCCCGCGTTTGAGAGTCGCGAAAATCGCATCTATCTCACGCCCAGAGGCAAGCACCTCGCGGCGGGGGGTCGCGGGGTTGTCGACAGGGTGAGCGTGCAGCACGGTTCGTCGTGAGGATCATCGCTGCGCATCAGCGAAGCGGGCGCAGAGCCGAACCGGCGGTCACGCGGCTCGTGAACTCAGGGGGCCGGCTGCCGGCGTGGTCGACCGATGACACCCTCGCCGCATTGTTTGCGTTGCGGCGCACGGCACGACCCCGGCGACGCTCGCGATGCCCACCGGACCGGAGAAGACACTCCCCCAGGGCGCGCGACCTCCGCCTGTGGCGCGTGCTACAACGCGGCCCATGCCCGCAGGGAGAGCGAAAGCTTGGAGTGGCAGCGCGGCACTGCTCGGTCTGTGCCTGAGCGCCTACGCACCGGACGCGGACGCCTGCGGCGGATTCTTTAGTGCGCGGCAGCCCGTGGATCAGAGCGCGGAGCGCATCCTGTTTGAAATCGGAGCAGGCACGGTCACGATGACCACGCAGATCTCCTTCAGCGGCGAGGCCGCTGACTTCGCCTGGGTTCTACCCCTGGCCGAGGTGCCTGACCCCGACAGCCTGGCGGTGTTTTCTCAGCAGGCGCTGAACGCGCTCGACGCCAGCAGCGGTCCGACGTTCCTGTCGGCGTGCCCCGGTTCGGGGCTGGGGGCCCCTTGCCCGCCATGTGCGGGAGCCACGGTCGGGGACGGCCGGGTCGACGTATATCTGCGCGCCGAGGTGGGCGCCTATGACGTGTCCGTGGTCGGCTCGGAAGATCCCGGGGAGCTGGTGAGGTGGCTGCGGGATGCCGGCTACCGCATCACGCCGGTGATGGAGCCGTATATCGCCGCGTACGGCAAGGAGGGCATGAAGTTCCTGGCGCTCAAGCTGGTGCAAACCGCGGGGGTGCAAGACATCCGGCCCTTTCGCTTCACCGTGCCGGGCGACGCTCCGAGCATTCCGCTGCGCATGACGGCGCTCGCGGCCGAGCCGGAGATGTCGATCGTGGCATTCGTGCTCGGAACCCAGCGCTACGAGGGGA
>Ga0315912_10003426_pt1 | contig 15777 bp, 12 predicted proteins | sample VfabasoilMG_FD_204469 | JGI IMG/M metagenome (GOLD analysis project Ga0315912, IMG submission 204469) | Garden soil microbial communities collected in Santa Monica, California, United States - V. faba soil | ecosystem: Environmental > Terrestrial > Soil > Garden | place: USA: California... | reverse complement strand
TGTCGGCTAAGACCGTAATAATGTTTGGGCGGACTTCCATAAAGCCGCCCGAAATGGCGTAGATGTCTTCCTTACCTTGCGCGCGAACTTTAAGCACGCCAGGCTTGAGTGTAGTGAGGAGCGGCGAGTGATGCGGCAAGATGCCCATCTCGCCATCCCCACCGGGGGCGACGACAATGTCCACTTCGCCTTCAAACACCGTGCGGTCTTGGCTGACGATTTCGCAACGAATAGTCATAAGGGATAACGATGAATGATGAACGATGAGCGATGAGTTTTAGTCATCATTCATCATTCATCATTCATCCTTTCTTTTTAGCCTTCGGCCATCTTCTTGGCTTTGGCCACCGCTTCGTCAATATTGCCGACATAGCGGAAAGCGTCTTCGGGCAGGTCGTCGTGCTTGCCATCCAAAACTTCGCGGAAGGAGCGCACGGTGTCTTTCATGGGCACGTACACGCCCTTGGTGCCGGTGAATTGCTCGGCGGTCACGAACGGTTGGCTGAAGAATTTTTCGATCTTGCGCGCGCGCGACACCAAGAGTTTGTCGTCTTCAGAGAGTTCGTCTACGCCCAAGATGGCGATGATGTCTTGCAAGTTCTTATAACGTTGCAGTACCCGTTGCACCTCGCGCGCGGTGGCATAGTGCTCCGTGCCCACGATGTTCGGGTCCAAGATCCGGCTGGTAGACGCGAGCGGGTCAATCGCCGGGTAAATGCCTTTTTCAGCGATACCGCGTTCCAGTGCCAGGGTGGCGTCAAGATGGGTGAACGTCGCCACCGGGGCCGGGTCAGAGTAGTCGTCGGCCGGGACGTACACGGCTTGCATCGAGGTGATGGAGCCCGTCTTGGTGGAGGTGATGCGCTCTTGCAGTTCGCCCATCTCCGTTGCCAACGTCGGTTGATAACCCACCGCGGAGGGCATCCGTCCGAGCAACGCCGACACTTCCGAGCCGCTCATCACGAAGCGGAAGATATTGTCAATGAACAGCAACACATCTTTGCCTTGATCGCGGAAGTATTCCGCCATCGTCAAACCCGTCAGGCCAACGCGCAAGCGCACCCCAGCCGGTTCGTTCATCTGGCCGAAGATCATCACGGTGTCTTTCATCACGCCCGACTCGGTCATCTCGCGGCGGAGGGCCGTGCCTTCGCGGGTGCGTTCGCCGATGCCCACAAAGACCGAGTTGCCCTTGTGCACGCGCGCCACCGAAGAAATAAGTTCGGTGATGATGACGGTCTTGCCCGTGCCTGCGCCGCCGAAAATGCCAGTCTTGCCGCCTTTGGTAAAGGGGGCGATCAGGTCAATGACTTTAATACCCGTCTCAAAGACTTGGACGCTCGTCGCTTGTTCTTCAAACTTGGGCGCGCGGCGGTGAATGGGATAACGCAGTTGCGTCTCGACCGGGCCGGCGTTATCCACCGGGCGGCCTAAGACGTTGAAGATGCGCCCCAACGTGTTGATCCCGACGGGGACGCTGATGGCCGCGCCCGTGCCAACGGCCTCGACGCCCCGTTGCAGGCCGTCGGTGGTGTCCATCGCCACACACCGCACCCAGTTCCCGCCGAGGTGTTTTTGCACTTCCAAGATCAACGTGTCTTGGCCGGGGCGTGGGATTTCAATCGCGTCGAACAAATTCGGGAGGCCTTCGTCGGGGAACTCGCAGTCCACCACGCCGCCCAACACTTGTACTACTTTGCCGGTTGATTTTGCCATAAGGAGGTCTCCTAATGAATAACCAATAACAAAGAGCGCGTTATCGGTTATTGGTTATTTATTTAGCTACTCGCCTTCGCCAAGGCTTCCACGCCGCCGACAATATCCAACAAGTCGCTGGTGATGGCGAGCTGACGGGCTTTGTTGTATTGCAGTTGCAAGGCGCTCAACAGGTCTTTGGCGCTGTCGGTGGCGTTCCGCATGGCGACCATGCGCGCGGAGTGTTCGCTGGCCATCGCTTCCAAGACCGATTGATACACTTGCAGTTCGATGAAGCGCGGGACGATGACATCCAGCAAACCTTCTTGGGAAGGCTCGTAGATGTACGCCGCCGCTGGGCCTTTGGCGAGTGTCGTCCCGCCGGTGGCTTCTTGCGCTTCTTCAGTTTTGAGCGGCAACAACAACTTCAGGCGTGGTTCTTGCCGCAGGGTATTCACATAGTCGGTGAAGCCTAAGTACACTTCATCGGCGCGCCCCGCGAGGAACTCATCCACCGCCATCCGTCCGATGGGCGAAATATCTTTGAACTCGGGGTTGCCGGGGAGGTTGATGAACTCGCCCATGATCGTTTGGCGGCGGCGTAACAACAGGTCGCGACCTTTTTTGCCGACGGCGACAAACTTAATAGGCGTGGCTTTGTGATCACGCACAAAGCCCATCGCCGCGCGGATCATGTTCGTGTTGTACGCGCCGCACAAGCCGCGGTCGCTGGTGATCAGCACGACCAGGATGTTCTTGACTTCGGCGCGTTGTTGCAAGAGCGGGTGCAAACTCGCCGCCGAACCGGGTTGCATGCCGAGGTGTTGCAGAACCTGAAACGCCTTGCGCGCATACGGCCGTGTGCCTTGCACCGCCTGTTGTGCTTTCCGCACTTTCGAGGCGCTCACGGCTTCCAACGCCTTAGTGACTTGCGAGATATTTTTGACGCTCCGCATGCGGAGCCGCATGTTACGAAGAGAGGGCATAGTAGGAAAGGATGAAGGCTGAAGGATAAGGGATGAATGATCTTACTTCATCCTTCATCCTTTAAATTAGTTTTGCCACGCCGCATTGAAGGATTTGATCGCGTCCTTCAACTTAGCCTCGGTGTCTGGTGCGATCACTTTCTTCTCGGCGATGTCTTTGCCGATGTCTGGGTAAGAGGCTTCCATGTAGCGGATAAACGCCGCTTCCCAGGCCTTCATCTTTTCAACCGGGATGGTGTCGCAGAAGCCGCGCGTCCCGGAGTAGATGACCATCACTTGATTTTCCAACGACTGCGGCTCGTATTGCGACTGCTTGAGGATTTCGGTGAGGCGATAACCGCGATCCAATTGGCGTTGCGTCGCCTTGTCCAAGTCGGAGCCGAAGGTGGCAAACGCGGCCAATTCCCGGAAGGCGGCCATGTCGCCTTTCAGTTGACCGGCCACTTGCTTCATCGCTTTGGTTTGAGCATCACCACCGACGCGCGACACGGAAATACCCACGTTCACCGCCGGGCGGATGCCGGAGTAGAACAAATCGCTTTCCAAATAAATTTGTCCGTCGGTGATGGAGATGACATTGGTCGGCACATAGGCCGACACGTCGCCGAGCAGGGTTTCGATGATCGGGAGCGAGGTGAGCGAACCACCCCCGCGTTCATCGGAGAGTTGCGAGGCGCGTTCGAGCAAGCGCGAGTGGAGATAGAACACGTCGCCCGGATAGGCTTCGCGGCCGGGTGGTCGGCGCAGGAGGAGCGAGACTTGCCGATAAGCCCAAGCATGCTTGGACAAGTCGTCATAGATAATGAGCGCGTCGCGCCCGGTCTCCATGAACTCTTCGCCCATCGAGCAACCCGCATACGGCGCAAAGTATTGCATGGCCGCTGGGTCATCCGCCGAGGCGACCACGATGATCGTGTAATCCATCGCGCCATGTTTTTCGAGAATGCCTTGCACGCGCGCGATTTGGGCCTTCTTTTGACCAATTGCCACATAAATGCAGAGCAGGTCTTGGCCTTTTTGGTTGATGATGGCGTCAATGGCGATGGCGGTCTTACCCGTTTGGCGGTCACCGATGATCAACTCGCGTTGACCGCGCCCAACCGGGATCATCGCGTCAATGGACTTGATGCCGGTTTGCACGGGGCGCTTCACGTCTTTACGTTCGATCACGCCGGGAGCGATGCGTTCGATAGGGCGGAATTTGTCGGTGGTAATCGGGCCTTTGCCGTCAATCGGCTCGCCGATGGCGTTCACCACGCGCCCGATCAGCGCGTCGCCCACCGGAACCGAGGCGATGCGGCCAGTGGCGCGCACGGTCATCCCTTCAGCGATGCCACTATAATCGCCCATGATGATGACGCCCACATGCTCTTTTTCCAAGTTGAACGCGACGCCCATGATGCCATTGGCAAATTGCACGAGCTCTTGCGCACGCACGCCGCCCAAGCCAGTGACACGGGCGATCCCGTCGCCCGTTTCCAACACGGTACCGACGTCTTGCGCTTCGAGTTTGGGCGCAAAGGCGTCAATTTGCTTTTGGAGCGATTGGGTTAGGTCTTTGACAAAATCAGTCATCGAAGAAGCCTCCGGGGGAAAAGTAATTAGCACGACTCCGGCTTGGTAGTCGCCCAAGCCGGAAGTGTGGTGAGTATAGGTGAACTGCACGCGAAGCGCAAACGCGCTGGGGAGTGGATCGTCATGCGCGGGGAATGATACTTTAAAGGGGGAGGAATGTCTAGTGAAATGCGGCGCACTAGGACGCCCCCCGGCGTAACAGCCCGTGCCGCCAGCACATTCACCAGCGGCACGGGACAGTTTTCACGCTACTAAGGCTTGGTAATCATGGGCATATAGATCAAATAGCCACTCTGCACCGTGGTCGAGAGCGGTTGCCCAACCGTAACACTGCCTTCAGCGGAACGCACCGCATAACGGTCGTTTATGATCAAGGGGACGTCATACACCCGCACCCTATATTTGAAAACGAAGTCTTGCGCGGTTTCCAGTACGGATAGATTCCACGTCACGGTGTCACTGACCACTTGCCCGTTCGCAGTAGCGCTCGCCGCCACATACACAGTCCGATTTGGCAACACATCCGTAATAACCAGAGCCGTCGCCTGCTGGCCGGCGTTCAACACGTCAAGCGTATACTCCAACTCATCACCGTATTTGACCGGGTCGGGCGAAGCCGATTTGGAAATAAACAGCACCGGCTCATCGGTGATGTAAGCGATAGCTTGCAAGTTGACCGGCGCGAGCAGACTCGGATGGGTGATCACGGCGGTGTTTGTCACTGGCCCTTCATAGTCCGGATCAACTTTGACGGTCAATGTGATCCATTGCGAAGAGAGTGGCCCGACGGCACCGGTCCAGTTAAGCGACACGATGTCACTCACTACTATCCCAGTACTGGTCAGCGCATCCCGCTGATAAGTCGTGTTCGCCCAGGGTAGATCATCAGTCAGGCGAACATTGGTCAGGCTCAAGCTACTGGAGTTGGCGACCTCGATCACATACGTCAACATCACCCCTGTCCCCGGCAACGCCCAGGCTGGAGTGACCGTTTTAATCGAGGCGTTTAGCCCTTCATCTTGCACCGTCGAAGTCACCGGGTCACCCCAATTCACCGACAGTGTGCCAGTTCCACTTTCTGTCCAAGCGACTCGATACGCCTCGTTCACCAACAGGCTCCCGCTGATCACCGCGTCGCTCACCCGGACACTAAAGTTCCGATAAATGAGTTCGCCTGTGTTGAGGGCCGGCAATGTCCACGACACCATCGCTCCACTGGAGATCACCTGAGTGACGCCAGCGTCGCTGACATTCAGCACCGTCAGGCTCACCGGCACGACGTCGGTCAGGATAAATGGCATGTCACCCGCCAGCCCGGCATTGTAAATTGCCAAGTCATAGGTATAGACTTCGCCCCGTCCCACAACTGCTGGCGCACTTTTAGTAACCAAATAGTTTGGCAAGTGCGTTACGTGTCCGACAGCAGTTCCGGTAAAGGCTGGTGACACCGCATTGGCCAAAGTGTCAGAAATGACCAAGGTGGCCGTATAGAGATTACCCTCCGCGCCACCAATGCTGTTTTGACCCGTTGAGGTCGTGAACGTGACAGCCTCACCCATAGCCAACGAACCAACCCACACATAAGAACGGCAGTTACTTATTCCACCTCCACACACTGGCCCGGTTGGATAAGGTGTAGCTGTGCCGATATTCGGGATAGCATACAAGTCGTTGGCGCTGACCGAAATGTTCTCAAAATACAGAGTGGCGACGGCACTTATAGCGTTGCCGGGGCCGATATTCCTTACGATCAAAGTAGGCGTCACCGGACCACCACCGCCGCCCGGCTTTTTAGCGATCGGATCAAGAGTCACTTCTATCTTAAAGTTTGGTCCGCCAATCGAGGGCGAAATAGGTTGCCCCGTCGCGCAAACATTTTCGGCACTACAAACGCGATAATTAGTGTTTGCCAGTGGCGTATAAGCGATGTCGGTGACAGCGACCGTATAAGTGAACTCGGTTGAGGCAAACGTGTCTAATTCGGCCACCGTCCACGACACCACGCCATTGGCGTACGCGCCACCGCGCAGATAGACCGCATTCGTTGGCACTTGGTCGGTGATGATGACATTGGTCGCCAACGAGCCTAAATTCAGCAAAGTGAGGGTGTACGTGACTTCGCTGTTGGCCCCCGGCGGGTCGGGCGTCTGATGTTTAGCCAGCGTCAATTGCGGAGCCACAATTGTGACCGAATATGGAACGCCCTGACTCGTCTCAGTCAAGACCCCTTGTACTTGATAGGTGGCGTTCGTGATCGCGCTCCCCGGCGTGACATCCCCCACCCGCACGCTAAACGTAAACTCAGTCGTAGCGCCTAACGCCAGCGTCACATTTCTGGTCCAAGTGAGGGTGGTAGTACTCGTCACCCCATCTACCCCAACCATATCTACCGTAGTGCTGAGGGGCACCTGATCGGTGACAGTGATCGGCAGATCAACCGCTGGCTGGCCGTTGTTGGTAACAGTGAGCGTGTAGATGAGGGGTTTATTGGGGCCGGGTTTAAGGGGACTACTGGTCTTGGTGACCGTCAAAATCGGCACATTAGTCAAAATGGTCGCGGCGGAAACCGTCACCGGGCGCGCGATTTGTGCATCGCTAATGACGGCGGTGTTGATGATTTGTGTGCCTGTAAAAGCTGGATCCAACTCCACGCTAAAGGTGAGTTCTACATAACTATCAAACCCGACACTCCCCGTCCAAGAGATAACCCCATTGGTGAAGACAGCCGTGCCCGTGAGGGCCTGCAATGAGCCACTCAAATAGGTAGTGCCAGTCGGCACGACATCCATCAAAGAAGTGGCGGTGGCCGTGGTGGCCCCTGTATTTAAAAGGCGGATGGTGTAAGTGAGAGTGGTCGTAACCCCCGGAGCGGTGACAGTGGGTGTCACCTGTTTGGTAGAAAAGCTAAGCTTGGGCGTACTGCTAATCACCATCACCTCCTCGACGCTCCTCGGCTCAGAAGCGCTGACCGACGCGGCTGGCAACGTCGAGAAGTGGATGACTCCCAAGAGGGTACTAACGGCAAATGCGGCTAAACCAATCACCCCCAACAAGTACGTACAGCGTAACAACCATTCGGGGTAAGGACGAACGTCGCGAAACATACTGCCTCCTTATGATGGATGAATGATGAGTTTGAAGTTCACTATATAGCCGAAGACAACTGCCGAAAACGACTGATGAGAAGTTCCACTTTCCCGCCCTTTAGGGCTATTGTATAGTCATGAAAAAGTTAGAGTTTTGCGCTTTATGACAATCAAACGGCACGGAGTTGGGCATCTACATTGGTTAACGTCATAAAACTAATTTGGATTCAATGGACTTTGCAAACACTCTATTCCCGTCCTACCCGCCAACAAGTCGCTGACACCGGCCTCCACAGAACCGTCGTTCGTAACCGGAGGCCAGTATAATAACCCCATGACCCCCTCTTCCCCTTTTCTGGTTGGCTTAGGCGGGACACTCCGCGAACGATCGCGCTCACGGGTGGCCTTGCAAGAGGCGCTGGCCTATGCCGAAACCAAAAACGCCCGCACCGCCTTGTTGGACCTGCGCATACTTAATCTACCCATGTATATCCCCGACCTGCCGCTTGAGGCGTATCCAGCCGAGCATCGAGGGAACCTGCAACAGCTCATCACCAGCGTGCGCCAAGCCGACGCGCTCATTTGGGCTTCACCGAGTTATCATGGCACGGTGGCTGGCGTGTTTAAAAACGCGCTCGATTTTTTAGAATTGCTCAGCGATGACCCGCACCCTTATCTCACTGGCAAAGCGGTTGGGCTGATCAGCATCAATGACTCTCTCCCCTTTGAAGCGATGGCGAACTCCGTCTACGAATTGCGCGCTTGGCTCGCCCCCTCCCGGCTCACCCTCAACGGCGATGATTTCGACCCCGCCTTCACCCTTAAAGCCGGGCGCCCTCAGCGTCGTTTGCACCGCATTGTGGATGATCTTTTAACGGGCGTGAAAATCGGGGGATCGTGAGCGCGTACTGCCGAACTCACCTTACGCACTGTCACTGCGAACGAGCGCCGCTTGCGCTTCGGTTTCGCTCAGGACAAGCGATTGCGAGTGAAGCCGCTTCGCTCCCACGTCAGTTTTTTTGTATAGAATCTGAGTCTAAGCGCAGTTTGTAGAGTTGGTCGCTAAACCCAAACGGCTATACTATGCGTGAAATGGGAGCAGAACGATTGCTGTCTTTGTGGATGTGATCACATCATAAATTGTGGAAAAGTCATTCCGTAATTTGTCCTTGTGCGGGGTGTTATACGGAAAAATTCCGTATAACCAATGGTTAGGCGGCAAGTCAACCGTTTGACTCACAATATCAATTTGTAGCAATAGAAGACTTACCATGACCAAAGAAGATTTCATAAATTTAGACGGGGTAACACTGCATTACCTTGATTGGGGTGGCACTGGAAGACCAGTGGTATTGCTTGCAGGGCTTAGTCGAACGGCAAAAGGGTATGATGCTCTTGCACCAAAACTTACAAAACGATTCAAAGTATTAGGCCTTACTCGACGTGGACATGGACGATCAGACCACGCCGCCGAATATAATCTCGATGTTTTTGTCGAAGACATCCGCCATTTCTTGGACGCCATGCGTATCAAGCGAACCATTCTAGTTGGACATTCGATGGCTGGTTTTGAAATGCCACTCTTTGCTATTCGCTACCCTCAACGCGTAGAAGCCATTGTTTGTATGGATGCAATTTTCCCCAAGTTGGACTCTGAACCAGATTTTTCAGATGACCCAATCGATGCCCTGCCCTCTGTCAAGCCAACTCCTGATGATTTTGCTTCACTTGATGCCTTTTTTGCATATCAAAGAAAAGCTCGCCCTGCTTGGGCTAGAATTTGGTGCAAGGCTGTTGAAGATGACATATTGGAATACGTCAGGATTTCGGCTGATGGACGTGTTGAAGAGACTAGAGATGAAGAGCTTTTCCGTCAGATTTGGAAAGAAGTTAGTTCAAAACGCCCTGAATATGACAAAGTAAATTGCCCCATATTGGCGATAATGCCCGTAGGACATTATCATCCTCATGTACCAGTTGATGCTTCATACGACATCCAACAAAAGGCAGACAAGTATTGGCAAGAAAAAGTTCTGCCGTTTACACAAGAAAAAATAAACTCATTTCGCCAAACCGCGCCCGAAGCTAAAGTTGTTGAACTTGATACGCCTATCCATCGTATATTCACGGCAAAGGAAGATGAAACGGTTGAAGCAATATTCAATTTTCTTCCAACTACCTGAGGGCAAAATTCGTAGGCGCAATCTGTATTTGCCGCCCAACCCCCGCGTAAGCCGACTCGCTCCGCTATCGCTACGCGAGCGGCTTACGCGGAACGTTCTAATTTCCACTCACCATCGCGCTAAACCTCTCCTCCCCGCCCCACCCGCCAACAATTTGCTTTCGCCAATACACGTTCTAACACCACGCGGTTTTTCTGCCACACGGCCTCGGTGTCGTAATACAGGCTATTGGCGAGCATCGCCTCCCACATCTCTACGTACTCGATGGGCTGGCGAGAAATCTCATCTGGCTGTAACAAATACAACTCAAGTGCGGTAGGCGTGAAGACTGACTCCTGCACTCGTTCCGCGGCTACGCGGCGCAAGTCCAGGCGATACTTCGTCTCGCCGCGCAATGGTTCAGCTTGCAACAGCGGTTGCAGGTCAGGGAAGGTCTGCGCCATGTCAGCGCGCAATTTGATCTGCCCGACCGGAAAGCCAAGTAACTGCACAGCTTCGGTGTGCGGCGCGATGAAGACCATACTATCCGTGAGCAACTTGTCACCGGCTAGGAACAAGCGCAACGCTAACGTGGACTTGCCCACGTTATGCGGGGCCATCAGCAAGAGCGCCGTGTCGTCACGCACTAAACAAGTGGCGTGGAGCAATCCATAGCCACTGGCGATAAAAAAATTGGTGAGAAGCGTATTGAGCAAACACCGCCCCAACACCTCCGGGCGGTGCGCGAGTTGAGGCGTCACCACCGCCCGCGCGCGTTTCAACGTCAAATCCATTTGAGCGTGCCCCCACTGTCCCAGTTGTAGAGCGATCCACTCGCCTTCCCCAGCATATTGAATGTAGCGCATGAGGTCATCCGGCGCAGGGTCGAGCGGGAGCGGCGCAGTTTGCACGATGAGTTGGATTTGAAACGGCGGCTGGTCGAGCGGCGGGGCGCTTGAATAGAGCGGCACGCACCAATCGAGCGCGGCGAGGGGCGCTTCGGCGTTGCTGAGGAGCAACACGCGCTGGCCGAAAATCCGCGCTTCTTTTTCAAAGCGAGGCGCATTGGCGCGGCGTTGCCAGAAATCTTCCAGTAGGTCGGGTTGCCAATCCGACCTACCGATGCGAATCGAATCCATAACTTTTAACGCGCTCAACCACATGCCGCGCATATAACCACGGCGTCAGCCAGGCGGCGCGTTGCTGATATTTAGCGCGTAATTGTTCGAGCGGGGGAAAGGCGGCAAAGCGCGCGATGCCCCAGACCTCACGCCCGGATTGAGCCGCCATCAACGTCAATTGATAATCCTTGCCTTTGGCGCGGCGGCGATAGTCACTGGTAAGTGCATCCGCGACGCCATGATGCGTCAACCAATGTAGAAAAGCGGGCGGCGTTTGCGCGCGCAACGTTTGCCAAGCGCTGGCGGGTGGCAGAGGCGCGCCAAAAATTTCATGCGCGAGATAGAGCGCGGCGTACACAAAACGCCCAATGCCTACCGCCTGTGCCTCACGCGCGACTTGCTCCCAATTTAAACCGGGGGTGTCGCGCACAAAACGCGCTAAGTCTAAGAGTTGATTCAGCCGCGCCTCGCGTTCAATGAGATGTCCAGCAAAGTGCATCGCCAAATGCAAGGCGGTGTGTTCATCCGAGAGCATGGCCATCGGCGTCCCGGCTAAGGGGCGCGTGCGCAAACTCGCCCACAGCCCAGGTAGGTTGGTCAATTGCAGACCCCGCCAGCCTTCTTCCCACAAACGCACATGCAGTTCCACCGGGCGCGGATAATGCGGGTCGTATAAATAGCCATTCCAAATATAGCCATTGTTGCGCCAAAGCGACGGCAGATGTTTTTCGATCCACTCATCTTTCACTGGCAAGGGGTGATAGCCAGCCGCCTTGAGCGCGCGATGCCCAGCCTCGGCGTGTTCGGGCGGGACGAGGAAATCTTGGTCGGACATGTAGCGATGCGCGGGGTCAGCATAGAGCCGCTCCACCAGCAACCAGCCCTTGAGCGCGATATGTGGCACTTGCGCGTTGTTGAGGATGTCGTGGACTTCGAGCAGTTCGTTGCGGATGTTGAGATTGCGTACCGCGTTGTCTACATAGGCTTGCTTCAAGCGTTTGCGAAATTCAGGCGGGAGGGTGTCTAGCGCGTTGGCCTTTAACCAAGTGGCGTATAGCAACGGGGTGAGGGTGTGACCATCGGCATGATGGAGGAGTAAGGCCCAATCGGCTGGCCCAAAGGCGGCCAAGCGCGCGCGCCAATCAGTTTCAAGCGCATCTACCCGCAGTGAGTCAGTGAGCAGACGGGCGAGGTCTATTAAAGGCAAGGTCATGGTTGGCGAGGGCGATAAATGATCTGAGGGCGTACGGGCATCCCAACTGGCGCGAGCGGCGAGAGTGATTCGGGCAAGGTCTCAACGGGCGTGTAGTAGGCATTCAACAAATTGTGAAACACGGGCTCTTGTTCAAAAAAACTTTCATCCGAGATGATCGTGGAATAGTACTGTTGTTCAATCCGTTGCGCGAAATCGGCAGGCAGAGGGTGCGTGCCCCGCCCTCGAACATACCACAAGGTGGCAAGTTGTGTGGCGGGTTCCTTGCCCGCCAACCAAGTGTAGTAGGGGTGCATCAGCGTCAACACGTGCCCCTCGGTGTTTGCGATCCGTTGAATGAGTTGGTCACCACTGGCGCGCATGGCAACCGTGGGGATATAGCGTGGTGGATAATAAACGCCTAATGCAAATTGCGCTATAGCGAGTGCCAACAACGCCGGTTCGGCGCGCGGCCACACCTTGAACAATAACGCCGGGGCAAGACAGAGCAAGGCATAGACCAGCATTAGGTTATTGAGATTGCCACCCACCGAGGCGCGCACCGTGCCGCTGATGACGGCGGCGAGGCCGATCCCCAGCCACCAGGGCTGGGCTTGTAGGAGTGCCCACCTTGCTGACCGCGCTTCATGGAATAACCCCGCCAAAGCCATCAGGCTCAAACCCAACATACCACCGCCGAGTTCGGCCCACACATAATGCAGGATCCGGCCAAGCTCGGTGGGGTTGCTACTGGCGATCTCAAATGTATGTAAGAAGAACCAGCCGTCGGTGAGGATATAAAGTACAGACAAAGGGAGCGCTACCAGCACAAGATAAGTGATCCCAAAGAGCAAAACGCGATGACCAAAACGCCACCACAGCCAGCCCCCCACCCCCACGCCGATGAGCAATCCCGACTGCTTGGCAAAGAAGGCGAGTGCGGTGAGCACGGCGGCGAGGAGCAAATGGCGTGTGGTGCGCGCGTAAAAACTCGCCGCGAGCGCGCCGAGGCTACACAACACAAAGAGCGCGTCCACGCGCACGAGGTCGTACCAAAACCCAGTGAGGCGATAGCCGCCCAGATACAACCCCGCACACAACCAGCCGAGCCACGTTTCTCCACTTTCGCGGCGCGCGATCCAAAAAATGAGCCCTGCCGTGCCAAGCGTAGCGACGAGAGAGAGCAAGCGCAATGGCGCTAAGGCGAGGCCAGTGACCTTTAAAATGATGCCACTCAGCAACGTGTGGAGTGGCATATATACATGCGGGTTGAAATCGGCGTTGGGCGCGAGGTAAATGGGCTGGCCCTGTGCGAAGCGCCACGCCTGCATCATCATGCTGTCTTCAATAAAATCGAGGTCGTAAGGATAAGCCACACGCGGGAGGGCGGTGGCGAAGAACATGAGGGCGAAGAGGAGCGCGGCAGAGAGGGCGAGCGGGCGCAGCGCGCGCGAAACCAGCGGTGACATGTGACGTAGACGTTTCAGTCTTTTTGAAATTCATCCCACAACACTTGCCATAATTCCAATATTCCGATCTCAGACGCCCAGTGTTTAATATACGCCTGATCCAATTGATCGCCTACAACGGCGAGCATTTTGGTGATGTCTTTGGTGTGCTTCTGGGAGGTGCCTTGACTTTGGCGGAAATAGTCTAATTTGTAGAGGATGACATCTTCGGGGGCAAGAAACCATGCTTCGAGATCGCTTTGCTCATCCCGTATACGTTGTCGCCGCCCCATCGCTGACCCCGAAAACCCAGTGGATTGCACCACAAACATGTCGGCTTTAGTTCCGGCAGTGCCATCATAAATATTAAACGGGAGCCCATGCGGAATATCTTCCTCTAAAATAGCCTCCAACGGCGCGATGTAAATTTGCCAAGCGTTTACGGCTTCAACGAGTTGAGCTAACTGCTCTACTCCAGCGAGTAATGCGATGTCAACGTCTACTGTCAAGCGACGTTCGCTATAAACCATTGCGGCCAGAGAACCGCCTATCGCATAGGTGATATCCAATTGCTATAAGAGAGCAACCAAGCGACGGACAAAAGCGTCCTGATTGTCTGAGTCAGACGGTTTCATGCATCATTCTTTGTCTCTAGTAAGCGGCGGGCCGCCTCGCGCATGGCTGCTTCCGGAGTCAAGCCACGCCGAATGCCTTGCGAATAAAGCATGCCGCGCGCCGTGCGCCAAAGGGCAAAAGCCTGATAAAGTTTCTTGCCACGTGGTAGCTGACGTAAAATCTCAATCCAGCGCGGTTCCATCTCCAACTTCGCCACCTTGACCCCCATCCGCACGCGATCTTCCAGCGTCAGGCCATTGGGGAAAAAAATTTTTTCCATCCGCGCCTGTACTCGATCAGGGTGATGGGTGATGCGCTGTAACGTCTCCATAATTTTTCCCTTTGTTTCTCGCTCTGGCCACGCCAACCTTTTCACTAACCGTTTGAGCAAAACGACAGGACGCTAGTTCGCAGTGACAGTGTGTAAGGCGGATCAATTATACGCTCGTCGCGTCTAATAATGCCCCAAGGTCCCTTGCCGCCGCACATGGTCCAGCGCCCAGCGAAAGGCGACGAGGCTGGTGGGGAGGAGCAAGAGATTAAAGCCTAATAAAATGATCACATAATTCCCCAATGCGCTGAGGGGCGTGCCCCGCATGAGTGCCAAGCGCAATGCTTCGAGCGCGTGGCTGAGCGGGAGCAAGTAAGCGAAGAAACGCAACACGGGCGGGATGACTTGTACTGGAAAGTAAACCCCCGCTAACATGAAGAGCGTCACATCCACCAACCAACTGAGGGGTTCGGCGCGCTTGAACAGCAACACAAACGCCGCCGAGAGGATGCCCCAACTGTTGAGTGCGGCCAGCGCCAGCAGGGTGATGACCAACGCGGCCCCCCAGTTGGCGTGAGAAAGATCCGCGCCAAAGAATAATACGCCAAGCACGAGTTGGAGCACCATCAACAAAAAGCCTTCCAGCAGAATCCACAACGAAGGCCCCAACAAGGCCAGCATCGGTGAGGTCGCTGTGACCATGATCGGCTCGATGGTGCCCGCCGCGAGCTCTTGTTCTAGTTCCCGCCCAAAGTGGCGCAGGCCGAGGCTAAGGTAGCGCGCAAACGCGCCGCCGATGAGCAAGAAGGTGAAGTAATCGCCGCCATATGGTTCTAAGGCCGCAGAACGTGAAGTCCCATAAAACTGCGCCAGCACATAGAGAAAGACCACCGTGAGCGCCGTGCCAATATAGGCGCCGACAAAATTTAGGCGATAACTACTGGCCTGCCAAAAGCCGCGCCGGAGGAAGGCGAGTAGTTTCATCCGCGTAACAGGCTGACCAAACCCTCTTCACGCGGCCCAAAACGTTTGAGGCGCGCTCGATGTTCTACGACGGTGGACCACACCGCTTGTTCTGGGGCAACGCTATCGGCGAAGGCCACATCCAACACGAGAGCATGTTCGGAGCGGGTGACGATGGCGACGGACTTCACGCCGTCCAAGCGCGACAAATGCTCTACGAGATCAGCGGGGGCATGGGTTAACTCTAACCGATAAACGACACTGGCATTGGCTTCGCGGATGAGGTCGGCGGGGCGGCCTATGGCCCGCAACCGGCCCGCTTCTAAGATCCCCACTTGGTCACACAGTAATTCCATTTCTTCTAGGTCGTGCGTCGTTAAGATCACGGTCTTGCCACGTTGTTCTACTAATTCGCGGCGCAACAAGGTGCGGAGCGTCTCGGCGGTGAGAACATCCATCCCTTTCGTCGGCTCATCTAAAAATATGACAGGCGGATCAGATAACAAGGCGCGGATGACATTCAGTTTTTGCCGCATGCCAGTGGAATACGTTTGAAACGGCGCGTCAGCGGCACGGGTGAGGTCGAACACGGCCAACCACTCTGTCATTCGCTGGCGCACCGTAGGCGCGTCTAAATTTTGGAGCGCCGCGAAGAATTCGAGA
>Ga0315912_10003425_pt1 | contig 15779 bp, 13 predicted proteins | sample VfabasoilMG_FD_204469 | JGI IMG/M metagenome (GOLD analysis project Ga0315912, IMG submission 204469) | Garden soil microbial communities collected in Santa Monica, California, United States - V. faba soil | ecosystem: Environmental > Terrestrial > Soil > Garden | place: USA: California... | reverse complement strand
GCGGGAAGAAATCGAAATCCGTCTTGCCGATCAGGTCGGAAGGATTCACGCCCATGCGATTCGCGACCAGCTTGTTGCAGGCGGTGAAGCGGCTGTGCGCGTCCTTGGCGTAGATGAAGGCGGGGATAAGGTCGATCATCGTGCGCAGCACATTGCGCTCGTGCGCCAGTGCATCCGCGAGGTTGCGGCGTTCCGCACTGCGGTCGTCCGCGTCATCCGCGGCTTCAGTTTCGAGATTCTGGGGCAGGCTGTTCACGACATATACGTAACGGCCCGCCGATCCTTTACTGAAGACCCGGAAACCAAAAGGTGCGGTGCCTCACAGGCACGAAATCCGGGCTTTCCAATTTCAAAAATTGTTTAGGCGCGCTCCAGCTTCATCTGGTCGAACATGGCGTCAAAACCGGCCCCTTCCGGCGCCGCACACATGACGCCCGCGAGCACCTTCACGTCGGCGGGAAAGTAGCCCTGGCGGATGGTCATGTATTTCTCGCCGTCCCTGGAACACTGCGCCTCGATGGAGTCTTTCTTTCGCACCACGCGCCACCAGACCGGGCCGGATTGCGAGAGGTCTTCCATCGTCGACCAGTCGGAATAGTCGTGCGTGAAAACCACGCTCGCCCAGCGCTTGCCTTCGACCAGTTCGGAGCCGCATTTCATCCAGTGCTTCTCGTCGAGGCGAACCATGAGACCCGCCTGGTCGTAGAGCGCGGAGTAGTTGCCGTCGACGCGCGCCTGCAGCGTGAACTCGCCGAGCACGGGCAGATTCATGAAATGCCCGTTGTCGGTGACGTACCCGTAAAAGGTCTTGCGCCAGAAATCGGTCTTGCCGCGCGAGCGCGCGGTCAACGTGCCTTCGCTGAAGTGCTCGGAGGCGGGCGGATTGAGCCATGTCATGCGGGAGAGCAGGTCGCCACCGGTTCGCACCTTCTCGCTGTCGCCAGCCGCGAGTGCCATGCCGGCCTGCGCTCCGAGAGCCATGCCGGCCGCCTGTTCCAGGAAGCGTCTTCGGGTGGTCATTGATGTGGCTCCTTGTTACAGCTCGATGGCCGGTAGATAGGCACGCAACTCGTCGCGGCAGCTCGCCGCATCGCGGAACTGGATGGCCTCGAAGCCGCACTCGCGCGCCGCGACCACGTTCTTGAGAAGGTCGTCGATGAATACACTCTCGGCGGGCACGATGCCGGTCTTTTCGACCAGGTGTTTGTAGATCGCCGGGTCGGGCTTGATCATGAGGATGGCGCCCGAGATGACGAGATGCCTGAAGTGGCGGAAGAAACGGTGGTGCTGGACCAGGTATTCGAACGTGCTCACGGGCATGTTCGACAGCAGGTAAAGGTGCACGCCGGCCGCCGCCAGATCGTCGACCATGCGCACCGTGCCCTCGATGGGCCTCAGCGATTCACGCGTGGCGTGGATCAGTGCGCGGGTTTCCTCGGCGGATAGGCCCGTCGTGCGCGAGAAATGCTTGATGGCGCCGTCGTAGGTCAACGAGCCGCGATCGAACTGATGCCAGTCGTCGTGTTCGAACATGTGCTTTCGAATGACGGCTTGTGATGCCGCATCGGGGTGAAGTCTCGCAATGACATCGCGCGGATTCCACTCCAGCAACACACCGCCCACATCGAAGACCACGTTTTTGACTGACATGCCGCTAGTATGGCGACACGATGAAGCCGTATCTCAAGATTTGTTGCATAGCCAGCCACGAAGAAGCGTGCCTCGCCATCTCCGCGGGTGCCTCGGCGATCGGACTCGTCTCGGCGATGCCGAGCGGGCCCGGTCCGATCGAGGACTCGCTGATCGCCAATATTTCGGCGGTGGTGCCGCCACCGATTGCGACGTTCCTGCTCACGTGCCGGCAGGATGCGGATTCGATCATCGAACAACACGCGGTGTGCCGTACGACGACACTTCAGCTCGTCGACACCGTGGCGCCCGCGGAGCTCGAGAAACTGCGAGCGCGGCTACCCGGCATCAAGCTCGTGCAGGTCATCCATGTCGGGGGCGAGGAATCCATCGATGAAGCGCGCGAGGTGTCGCGCTTCGTCGATGCGCTGCTGCTCGATTCGGGGAATCAGAAGCTCGCGATCAAGGAGCTCGGTGGCACCGGACGTGTGCACGATTGGCGCATCAGCCGGCGCATTCGCGACGCGGTGGACGTGCCGCTGTTCCTCGCTGGTGGATTGAATGCGGGCAATGTCGCCGCTGCGGTGGCGGCCGTGCAGCCGCACGGCATCGATGTTTGCAGCGGCCTGCGAACCGAAGGCCGCCTCGATGCCGCGAAGGTCTCCGCGTTCGTCGCCGCTATTTCCGGCTGAGCAGCAGCTTCACTCCAAAGAAGATCAACGCGCCGCCGAACGCACGTTCGAGCCAGGCAATCGCGCGCGATCCCTTGAGTGCACGCGCGCCATGGGTCGCGAGCTTGGCGTAGGCGAGGAGTGCGATGCTGTCGATCACGATCGTGACCGCCAGCATGACGGCAACCTGCAGCGCGAGCGGATAACCCGGATGGATGAACTGAGGCAACAGCGCCAGCACGAAGAGCAACAGCTTGGGATTCGTGAGCTGCACCGCGAGGCCTTGCAACACCAGCCCGCCATGCGCGCGAGGCGCCGGCGTCGTCACCGCGACCTCGCCGTTCCTCGGCTTCGCGAACAACATCTTCGCGCCGAGATACATGAGGTATAGCGCGCCCACGATGCGGATCGTCATGACCGCGCCGCTGTAACTCGCGAGTACCGCCGCGAGACCAAACGCCACCGCACCGAACACGAGTACGTGGCCCACCATGATGCCGGCAGTACCCGCGACGGCGCCGCGCATTCCGTGGCGCGTGGCCTGCGACATCGAGAACATCACCGCGGGGCCGGGCGAGAGAGCGACGAGCGTCCAGGTCGCGAGGTATAGAAGAAAGGTGTCGAGTGGCATGGCGCCAGATTATTAGAGTGCGCGCGCGCCGTCACAGCCAGTTTGTGGGATATTCGTCGCCACTGTATTGGCGGGTAGTTGGATAGGCGAATGATCGTTCCCAGGTTCTGGGCGGAAGGCCGGGCGAAGCATCGCGAGAAGCGCAAGCAGGTCACGATCCGGCGCTATGGCTGGTCCGACCTGAGCCAGGCTGACGCGCAGGCCAACGCGGATGCTCGCGCCGACGACGCGTTGGCGCGCGTGCTTGCCGGCGAAAAGCTGCACCCCCGGGATCACAAGGTTCCGTACAACGGCGCCGAGGGGCTGCCGATCCGGGAAGAAATACTCTCGACGCATGGCGAGGCCGTCATCACGCGCAATTCATATGGCGCGCATTGCCTCAATACACCCAGCGTCCTGTTCGCCGACGTAGACCTGCCGGAGCCGAAGTTCCGGACGTCGCGGTTCACGCTGCTTTGTTTCGCGGCCCTGGCAAGCCTCGCCATCCAAGCCGCCCGCAATTGGGGTGCTGGCTATCTATATCAATCCGACAGGAATCAACTGCTCCTCGAAACCATCGGGGGCGCGATCATCGTGTACATCCTGCTGGTCGCCATCGTCGAGAAGGCATTGAAGAAGCGCCATCGGGTGCGGTTGGCAGAACGCGAGAAGGCCGCCCTCGACCGCATCCGGAAATACTCGTCGCAACACGCCGGTTGGGCCCTGCGCGTGTACCGCACTCCCGCGGGATTCCGTTTGCTGGCGTCGCATGCCACGTTCGCGCCAGGCCAGCGGGAGGTGGCCGAGTGTTTCGCGAGTCTCGGCGTCGACCCGGTGTATGTGCGGATGTGCCAGAACCAGCAGTGCTTTCGCGCGCGCCTCACGGCAAAGCCGTGGCGCACCGGGCTCAAAGCGAAATTCCGGCCAAGGCCCGGCGTGTGGCCGATCAAACCAGACCAGCTGCCGTCCCGCGCCGCGTGGGTCGCCGAATACGAGCGCGCCGCGATCGGGTATGCGGCCTGCCGGTACCTCGAGACTATCGGCAAAGGCATGACGCACCCCGACGTCCGCGCCGTCATCGAGTTGCACGACTCCTTCAGCCGCGCCCACACCGAACTGCCGCTCGCCTGAAAATCGTCAGGCTTTGACCGGCATCGGGATCGGGTCATTCCTCGTCGGCATCGGCGCCACCATCGGCGACGTCAATCCGGTCACGAGATCGGCCACCTTCACGGCGCCGCCGCTCACGAAGCTCTTGTTCGCCGATGCGCCGATGAGGCACGAATACAGGCCGCTGCGTTCATCGGCTGCGCGCTTGTACTTGTCTTCTTCCGCCGAGCCGAACACCTCGGTCAGCATGACGTTGTCGCCACCGCCGTGGCCGCCCTTGCCGGTCCACACTTCGAGATCCTGCGGCGCGCCACGCAGCGGGATGATGCGCGTGCGTTCGCGGTCACCGCCCGTGCCCTGGTAGTTAGTGGCGCCGGCCGACACCGCGCCGCCTTCGACGATCTGGTGTTCGAGGCGGCCCTTCGTGCCGTTGAACGCGATCGTGTAGCCCTCCCAGGCATTGAATGCATTCAGCGAGTAGGAGAGCGTGGCGCCCGTCTTGTACTTCACGATGACGTTCATCGTGTCTTCGATGTTGATGTCCGGACGGAACACGCAGCGATCGCGGAAGTAGCCGTCGTGCTTCTCGTTGTCGAGATAGAGGTCCTTGAAGTTCTTGTCGGCCGCGAGGTCGAGATAGAACGTGCACTTCGCCTTCTCGGGGCAGGTGAGGCAGCGTTCGTGGTGACTCTCGAGCCCCATGCGTTTCGCCATCTTCGGCGTGTAGTACTCACGCTTGCCGTAGGCCTGCACGATTTCCGGCTCACTGCCCAACCACCAGTTCACGAGGTCGAAGTGGTGCGTGGCCTTGTGGATCATGAGGCCGCCGGAGATTTCCTTCTGGCTGTGCCAGCGGCGGAAATAGTCCGCGCCGTGCAGCGTGTTGAGCAGCCAGTGGAAGTCGACCGACATGACGTCGCCGATGGCGCCGCTCATGAGGATGTCTTTCACCTGTGTGCGCGGCGGCGAATAGCGGTAGTTGAACAGCACGCGCACGTGTTTGCCGCTGCGCTTGCACGCGTCGATGATTCGTTGCGCCTTCTCGGGCGTCGTCGTCAGCGGCTTTTCGGTGATGCAGTCGCAGCCCGCGTCGAGCTCACGCACGATGTATTCGTCGTGAAAGGCGTCGGGGCAGGTGACGATGACGCAGTCGGGTTTCGTCTCCTTGAGCATCTTGTCGAAGTCGGCGGCCAGGTATTTCTTCGGTTTGCCGCCATTCGGCTTCACGAAGTTCTCGGCCACGTCGAGGCGCCCGGGGTTCACGTCGCAGACGGCGACGAGCTCATTGCCCTCGGCGAACGTCTTGGTGATCGCGGTGAGGTACATGCGCGAACGCGAGCCCACGCCCACGTTCACGAACTTGCGGCGGCGTCCGGCCGCGTACGTGCTGGCTGCATAACCGACGGCGGCGACACCCGCAGTCTTCAACAGGGCACGTCGGTCAATCGTCGACTCACTCATTTCCAAGTCCCCCACGTTCGTGACGTACGATCGGGCGCGAAGATACCTCACTTTCGATCAATTGCGCTCAAGGACGAGCACGCCGAAGATTAAATTTTCACCACATACTTCGCCGCCATGCACATGACCCGCGCGATCGCCTCCCTGCTTACGACTTTGGTCTTGTCGAGTGCCGCCGCTGCGGCGCCGATCGACCGCTATGCGCTGGTTACGCGCCACAACCCCACGATCACGAAGGTCGACCCATCGGCTCCCTTCATGGTGGGCAATGGCAATTTCGCCTTCACGGCGGATATCACTGGCCTGCAGACCTTCCAGGACTCGTATTCCTCGCTTGTGCCGCTCATGACCCAGGCGCAGTGGGCCTGGCACAGCTTCCCGAACCCCGGGAAGTTCACGCTCGACCAGGCGCAGGTGCCCATCAAGGTGCGCGGCAAGACGCAGTGGTACCCATACCTCTCGGATTGGGAGCAGGCGAAGAAGCCCGCGATCCAGTGGCTGCGCGAAAACCCGCATCGCTTCTCGCTGGGTCGCATCGGCCTGTACCTCGAGAACGGTGGGAAGCCCGTCGCGCTCGGCGATCTCTCCGCGACTCGACAGACCCTGTACATGTGGAGCGGGCAGCTAGTGAGCAGTTTCGAGTTCGGGGGCGAATCGGTCGTCGTCGAGACTTCCGTGCATCCCGATCGCGATCTGATCATCGTGAGGCTGGTTTCTCCGTTGCTTGCCAAGGGCAAGCTGGGCGTGGACCTCAAGTTTCCTGGCGTCTCCGCGAAGTTGAATCCGGATCCCGCGGACTGGGCGCATCCGGAGTCGCACTCCACGCGTGAAGTGGCGCGCAGCGCGGCCGGGCTCACGCTCGCGCGCCAGCTCGACGACACGCGCTATTCGGTGCGTATCGCCTCCGACCGTGACCTGGCGGTCGCGACACCCACGCCCCACGCCTGGCGGTTCACATCGCCTGGTTCGTATGAGCTCACCTTGTTAGTCGAGTTCGCGGCCACGCCGACCGCGACGATGCCCACCGCGAAAGAGGCGCGCGCGGCGGTGGCGAAAGGCTGGGAGAGCTACTGGATGAACGGCGGCGTCGTCGAACTCAAAGGCAGCCGCGATCCGCGCGCCAACGAGCTCGAGCGCCGCATCGTGATGTCGCAGTACCTCACGGCCGTCAACAGCGCCGGCAATCTTCCGCCGCAGGAAGAGGGGCTCTTCTCGAATAGCTGGAACGGCAAGTTCCATCTCGAGATGCACGTCTGGCACTCGGCGCATTTCGCGGTGTGGGGCCGGCCGCAACTGCTCGAGCGCAGCATGCCGTTCTATTTCACGCAGCTCGCCGACGCGAAAGCGCGCGCGAAGGCGCACGGAGTACGCGGCGCGTGGTGGCCGAAGATGGTGGGGCCCGAAGGGCGCGAGAGCCCGAGCAAGGTGAATCCGTTCATCATGTGGCAGCAGCCACATCCTATCTACCTGGCCGAGACGATCTACAAGGCGAAGCCGACGCGCGAGACGCTCGAGAAATACCGCGAGATCGTGTTCGAGACCGCGGAGCTGCTCGCGAGCTGGCCGTACTTCGATCGCAAGGCACAACGCTTCGTGCTCGGCCCGCCGATGATCCCGGCGCAGGAGAACTTCGAGCCTCTCGACACCTTCAATCCCACGTTCGAGCTCGAGTACTGGCGCTTCGGCATTGCCACCGCGCAGGAGTGGCGCGTGCGGCTGGGGATGCCGAAAGACAAGGCGTGGGACAACCTGCTGTTCCGCCTGTCGAAGCTGCCGGAGAAGGACGGCATCTACCTGGCCGCCGAATCGCAGCAGGATCTCTGGGAGCGCGCTCGCTCACCGCAGTGTTCGAAGGGAAACACCGCGCCGGAATGTCCGAACCGCGATCACCCGTCGTTCGTTGCCGCTCTGGGGCTTCTGCCCGGCTGGGGCGCGGATCGCGAAACCATGCGTCGCACGCTCAATGCCGTATTGAAGGACTGGGACCTGCGCCAGACCTGGGGCTGGGACTGGCCCATGCTCGCGATGACCGCGACGCGCCTCGACGAACCCGAAAAGGCCGTCGATTTCCTGCTGTGGGACGCGAAGAACTTCAACTTCGGTACCTCGGGCATGACACCTCGCGTGCATCTCGACCAGAACGTGAAGGAGTTGTTGGGCAACGCTCCGCCGATCGGGCCCGACGGCCCCGGGTATCGCCGGGCAGCGGAAACGTATTTCCCCTCGAACGGATCGCTGCTGCTGGCCGTCGCGCTCATGGTCTCGGGCGGCAGCGATGTCCATGAGCTCAACCCCGGCTTCCCGCCGAACGGCCAATGGATCGTGCACAGCGAGGGCATCCTGCCGCTGCCATAGCGGTGGCGACGCCGGGTTGGACGGCAGCACCGCCGGGAGTGAAGATGCGGGTCGCATGACCCTCACCGAACTCCGCTACATCGTCGCGCTCGCCCAGGAGCAGCATTTCGGCCGCGCCGCCGAACGCTGCCACGTGAGCCAGCCGACGCTGTCCATTGCCGTCAAGAAGCTCGAGGAAGAGCTTGGCGTGCTGTTCGAGCGCGGCAAACAGAAGATCCTGCCGACGCCGCTCGGAGAGAAGATCGTGGCCATGGCCGGGAGAGTGCTCGAGCAGGCGGCGGCCATCAAGGACGTTGCCGACGCCGACAAGGACCAGCTCGAAGGCCCCATCGCGCTCGGCACGCTGCCCACCATCGGTCCCTACCTGCTGCCGCAGTTCATTCCGCTGCTGCAGGAGACGACTAACAAGCTGTCGCTGTACGTGGAAGAGGGCAGTACCGCGGAGCTCGCGACCAAGCTGCGCAACGGCGATCTCGATGCGCTACTGCTCACGGCCCCATTCGTCGAGGCGGACGTCGTGACGCAGCCGCTCTTCGACGAGCCGTTCGTGCTGCTGCTGCCGGGAGATCATCCGCTCGCGAGCCGTGCGCAGGTGCAGCCGACGGACCTCAAGCCCGCCGAGCTCCTGTTGTTAGGCGAGGGCGATAGCCTGCGCGAACAGATCCTGGCCTCGTTCCCGCACCTCGATCCTCACAAGGAAACCGGTGTCGGCGTGCGCACGTTCACCCAGGGCGCGACGCTCGAAACCCTGCGTCACATGGTGGCTTCGCGCCTCGGCGTGACCATCCTTCCGCAGACCGCCGCCGAAGCGCCGCTATACGCACCGAACCTGCTGGTCACGCGACCCTTCGTGAGTCCCGTGCCCAAGAGGACACTGGCGTTGGCCTGGCGGGTCAGTTTCCCGAGACATAAGGCGATCGACCTGCTGCGAAAAGCCATTCAGGCGAGCAGTTCGGCGTACTGGAATTACAATACGGCCAAGTCCCAGGAAGCCCCTGGCGTGATGGTGGAAAACCGGAACTGGTGATGCGGCACATCCAGAAGTTCGTGATCGTGGGCGGAGGCACCTCCGGGTGGCTCGCGGCCTCGATGTTGTGCCAGCACCTGAAACGGGAGCTCTGCGAAATCGAGCTCATCGAGTCCGAAGAGCTCGGCACCATCGGTGTCGGCGAATCCACCGTGCCGCCGTTCGTCGGTCTCATCCAGCGTCTCGGCATCGACGAGACCGAATTCATCCGCGCCGTCGACGGCACCTACAAGCTCGGCATCAAGTTCGTCGGCTGGCACCAGCGCAGCGATTCGTACTTCCATCCATTCGGTGTCATCGGCAAGCCGATCGACAACCACGACTTCTACCAGTGCTGGCTCAAGGCGCGTTCGCACGGCGACACGTCGAACCTGCAGGATTTCTCGCCGTGCAACGTCATGGCCGAGCAGGGTCGGTTCTTCCATCCGTCGAAGGCGCGCAACACGCCGATTGGCGGGGCTAACTACGCGCTGCACGTGGATGCGCTGCTGGTGTCGAAATACCTGCGCAAGTACTCCGAGGAGCGCGGTCTCAAGCGCACCGAGGGCAAGGTTGTGGATGTTTGCCGGCGCGAGGACGGTTTCGTCGAGAGCGTGACGCTCGAGAACGGCCGCAAGGTCACGGGCGACTTCTTCATCGACTGCACGGGATTCAGGGCGCTGCTCATCGGCAAGACGCTCGGTGTCGAGAGCGTCGACTGGTCGAACTATCTACCCTGCGACCGCGCGGTGGTTTGCAAGACCGAGAACAAGGGGGCGCTTGCGACCTACACGCGCGCCACGGCGCAGGCGGCCGGCTGGAGCTGGCGCATTCCGCTGCAGCATCGCGTGGGCAACGGCTACGTGTACGCGAGCCGCTTCTGCACCGACGCCACCGCGCGCGCCACGCTGCTGCGTGTGATCGACTCGGCGTGCATCGAAGAACCGCGCTTCATTCCCTACACCACGGGGCATCGCCGCGAGTTCTGGAAGCACAACGTGTTGTCGCTCGGTCTCGCGTCGGGATTCATCGAGCCGCTCGAAGCGACCAGCATCCACTTGATCGCGCGCGGCATGGATTTCTTCTTGCGCTATTTCCCCGACAAGGATTGCGAACAGGCGCTGGTGCGCGAGTACAACCGGCGCATGATCGCGGACTTCGAAGAGGTGCGCGATTTCATCGTGCTGCACTACGCCGCCACCGCGCGCGACGACACGCCGTTCTGGCAGTGGTGCAAGAGCATTCCGCAGCCGGATTCATTGCGCGAGCGCATCGAGCTCTTCAAGGCGCACGGCGCGATGCGCGAAGGCGTCGACGAATTGTTCCGCGCGTCGAGCTGGCAGTCGGTGTTCGAGGGCATGGGCATTCGTCCCGCGAGTCCGAATCCGCGCGTCGAAAACCTGGACTACGCCACCATCGAGCAGACGCTGAAAAACGCCAAGGCCGCGATCGCCGGCATGGTGGAGCACCTGCCGACGCACGAGCAGTTCCTCCGAACCGGCTGAATAGTCAGCGCCCGACGAAGTCCGGCCAACCGTAAACGCGGGCAACCGCGCGAATCACCTGTTCCGTGATCTCATCGCCGCGATCGCTGTTGGTCATGACGACGGCGCCTTCGCCATCTTCGTATGCCACCAGAAAGCAGCGATAGCCGAAGTTCCCCCCGCTGTGCGCGAAGAGCTTCCGCGACGTGCCGCCTCCCAGGACCGGGCCGAGACCCCAATCGCCCATGACGCGCGTGAGCATCTCGCGCGCCGTGGCCGCCGAGATCACGCTGGATTCTCCGGCCAGCGCGGCTCTCACGCCCAGCGCATACCGAGCGAGATCCGACGGCGTCGTCCACAGGCCCGCAGCCGCCAGTTCGGGATGAATACGCGGTCCGTTGGCAAGGGCCTTGCCGTTCGATAGATACGGCAGCGCGGCTTCGCCCATGCGAGCCGACGGAAGCGGCTGCTCGAAGGTGCTGTGGGTCATGCCGAGCGGCGCGAGCACCGTGTCATGAAGCAGCTTTGGCAGTGGCTCGCCGGTGACGTCGCTGAGCAATAGTTGTGCGACGACATAGCCACCACCTGAGTACCGTAGCTTCGAACCCGGCAGCCAGTCGACGAGAACCGGTGGTGAGTTCACGGGCGGCAAGCCGTTCAATATCTCGACGGTGGTGGGGATTGGGTCTCCTGGCTCGTAGCCTACGAAGCCACCCACCGTGAGACCGGCCGAATGCGAGAGCAGCCGGCGCAGCGTTACTTTCTGCTCGGCCGTGAATTTGTTTTCAGGAACCTTCCAGCTTTTCAGATATTCGTTGACGTCCGCATCGAGCTCGAGCTTGCCGGCATCCACCTGGTGCAGCGCTGCGAGTGCGAAGACGGGCTTGCTGATGGACGCGGCCTGGAACAGCGTGTCCTCCGTGACCGGCGGCCCGCCCACGCTCACGACGCCGAATCCGCGTGCCCATTCGATGCGTCCTTCGTGAATCACTGCGATGCTGACGCCAGGCACCTTGAGCTTGGCCATCCGTGCCGCGAGCGGCATGAGCTTCTGCCCTTCACCTAACTGCTGCACTTGCGCGATGCGCTGCTCGATATCAGCAGGCGGCGCCGCCAGCGCGGGGACCGAAAGCAGCGCGGCGCAGGCGACATACAAGAGTCGGGTCCGAGAATTCGCCATGTCGCTCCCTTGCTAGTTAGCTGCGGCAGATACGTAGCTACGTTACCGCTCTCATGGCCATTTTGTCTCGCAGCTATGCATGAAGCGGCATTTGTCCGGCGCGTGGCGCTCGTTAGTCTCCCTCGCACAAGGGGGATCTATGACACGGAAGTTGTTCTTCGCGGCCATGATGGCCGCTGCCTTCTCATCAGCGCACGCCGCCACGGTTTCACTGACCGCCACGCCGGGTGCCGCATCCGCCAACCTCACCTGGACGGTGAGCAACGGCTCCGTCAACGCGCAAGAGGTGTATCGCGACACCGACTCGAACCCGAGCGGCCGCGTGCGCATCGCCACGATCGGCGCCGGCGATCGCAGTTTCACGGCCACGGGCCTCACGAACGGCGTGCAGTACTTCTTCTGGATCAAGGCGCGCCAGTCGAGTGACGGCGCCTGGGTGAATTCGAATGCGGCCTCGGCCATCCCGATGGCCGGTTCCGGCGGCAACACCTATCACTGGCCGCTGACGGGCAACCTCGGCACGCACGATCCGACGCTCATCAACGAGAACGGCGCGTGGTGGCAGTTCCAGACTGGCGTCGGCATCTACGGCAAGGTTTCACGCAATGGCGGGTTGCAGTGGGATCCTCTGCCGTCGGTGTTGCCGAATGGCTTGAGCTGGTGGAAAACGTACGTGCCGAACCAGTCGGGCAACGATGTCTGGGCGCCGGACGTGAAGGTCTACAACGGCCGCACGTACATGTATTACTCGGTGTCGACGTTCGGATCGAAGGTCTCGCTCATCGGGCTGATCTCCGCGTCGAGCATCGCCGCGGGAGACTGGCGCGACGACGGCCTCGTAATCCGCACCACGGCATCGAACGACTACAACGCGATCGATCCGGATCTCACGGTGGATGCGAACGGCGCCGCGTGGTTGTCGTTCGGCTCGTGGAATACCGGCATCAAGCTCACGAAGCTCGGCAGCAACATGAAGCCCACCGGCACGCTGTATTCGATCGCGAGCCGCGGCGGCGGTATCGAAGCGCCGGTCATCGTGCTTCGCAACGGCTACTACTATCTGTTCGTCTCCACGGGCACCTGCTGCCAGGGCGTCAACAGCACCTACCAGATCCGGTACGGGCGTTCGACCAGCATAACGGGACCGTACGTCGACAAGAGCGGTGTGAACATGATGAGTGGCGGCGGCACGTTGTTCGACGGCGGCAACGATCGCTGGAAAGGCCCGGGCGGGCAGGACATCGCGGGGACCGGCGTCATCGTGCGCCACGCGTACGACGCGCAGGACAACGGCAACGCGAAGCTGCTCATCAGCAACCTCAATTGGGATTCGGACGGCTGGCCGCGCTACTAGGCGCGGCTACTTCGCGGTGAGCTCGCGATGGAAATTGCGGACCCAACCGTCCAGCCCTTTGTCCGTTGATTGCCATTTGGGGACCGAGTCCCGGAACTGGTCGAATGGCCGTTCCGCCGTCAGTTGCTCGAGGGTCTTGCCCTCGCGGACACCGGCTTCGACCACGGATTTCATCTGCTTCAGGACGTCGAGACCACGCGCGACGTCCGCGCGGGAAGAAATCCCGCCGTGGCCCGGCACGACCTTGGCGTCCTCCGGGATCTGCGGCAGCAGGAATTCCAGCGACGCAATGAGCTTCAGCAATCCGCCGCCGTAGTGACGGTCAGCGAAGGAAGCGGCCGGACGCATGAACACATCCCCGGTCGCGATGACGTTGGCCTTCTTGAAGAAAACGACGACATCGCCATCGGTGTGACCCGGAGGCAACGTCAGGAGACGAATTTCTTCGCCGTTCAAGTGCAGCGTCATCTCGCCCTCGAACGTGATGACAGGCAGGGCTTCGGGCGGGCTCGGCTTGTCGCGTGTCACCTCGTTGCCCTTCGCGAGCCAGGTGCGCACATTCCCGGACGCGATGACCGGTGCGACCTTCTGGAAGACGGCGTTGCCTCCGGTGTGATCGCCGTGCACGTGTGTGTTGATCACGAACCGCAACGGTTTGGCGGACAGCTTCGTCACGGACGCCAGCAGCTTGTCGGCGGTCTTTTCCACGCAGGCATCGACGAGAACGATCCCATCGTCACCAATCGACGCAACGTGGTTGCAGTCGCCCTTCACGTGGGAGACGCTGCCCGCGATCGGTGTCACGAGAACTCCGGCTTCCGGCTCGGCCGCGCCGGCAACCGCCACGCCGTACAACACGAGCCAATGCATTCGACTGAAGACTGACATGTCGATCTCCCGTTCGTTTTTCGCCGCGCCCCGGATGATAATCCACCCCCGAAGGGGGTTCTGATGGAAAACGCGGATATCGCACCCGGTGCGGTTAGGAAGGTTGTCATCGCCGGCGGTGGCACCGCTGGCTGGATGGCGGCGATGACATTGTCGACGCACTTCAACAAGCTGCTCGACATCACGCTCGTGGAGTCGGAGGAAATCGGTACGGTCGGTGTCGGTGAATCCACCGTGCCGCCGATCGTCGCGTTCCACAAGTTGCTAGGCATCGACGAGAAGCACTTCATGACGGAGTGCGCCGCCACGTTCAAGGTCGGCATCTGGTTCGAGAACTGGGCGCGCATCGGCGACCAGTACATCCATCCGTTCGGCCGGCACGGCCAGGCGACGTGGATGGCCGAGTTCCACAATTTCTGGCTGCACAGCGCGGCGAATGGTTCGCAGGCGAACATCGGCGAGTACTGCTACGAGTGGCTCGCCGCGATGAAGGGCCGCTTCGCGCTGCGCGAAAACCCGCGCATCAATTACGCCTATCACTTCGATGCCGCGCTCTATGCGCGCTACCTGCGCAAGCTCTCCGAGCCGAAGGGCGTCAAGCGCGTCGAAGGCAAGATCAAGGAAGTCCGCAAGAACAACGCCGGCTTCGTCGAGTCACTCGAACTGCAGGACGGCAAGATCATCGAAGGTGATTTCTTCATCGACTGCACGGGCTTTCGTGGGCTGCTCATCGAAGGCGCGCTGCAGACGGGCTTTGAAGACTGGAACCACTGGCTGCCCTGCGACAGCGCGTGCGCATTCCAGACTGTCGTTGAGGAGCCTGCGCAACCCTACACGGCCTGTTACGCGCACGAGGCGGGTTGGCGCTGGAACATCCCGGTCCAGCATCGCGTCGGCAACGGCGTCGTGTTCTGCAGCAAGTACATGAGCGACGACGAGGCGCGTGACAAACTCGTCAAGGACTCGGGCGGCCGGCCGGTGAAAGATCCCTGGCTCATCCGCATCAAGGCTGGGCGTCGCAAGAAGGCGTGGAACAAGAATGTGGTCGCATTCGGACTCGCGAGTGGCTTCGTCGAACCGCTCGAGTCGACCAGCATCCACATGATCATGACGGCCGCGGTGCGGCTCGCGCACTTCTTCCCGTGGAACGGCGTGAACCAGCCGATGCAGGACCGCTACAACGAGCTGTCGCGTTACGAGATCGAACGCATCCGCGACTTCGTCTGCATGCACTACAAGTTCACCGAGCGCGAAGACACGGCGTTCTGGCGGCACACGAAAAACATGGAGATTCCCGATTCGCTGCGCGAGCGCGTGGAGCTCTTCAAGCAGGGTGGCTACATCTACAAGATCGACGGCGAGCTCTTCACCGTGGATTCGTGGATCTCGGTGATGCTCGGCCAGCGCATCAAGCCCGAGACCTATCATCACTTCGCGAAGATCAACGACCGCGAGCTGAAGGACTACATGGCAAAGCATCGCGCGCACGTGGCGCAGATCGTCAACGCGTTGCCATCGCATGCGGATTTCGTGAAGCAGTACGCCGGGGCCAGCCCCGACGCCTGGAAGTAATGGGGAATTCCCGGCGAGCCATGAATATTCACGGACGGCGTCGCTTCGACGCCGTTTTCCGTTGTGGCCGTCAGGCCTGACATGAATGTCCCCATTTTCTTTCTCCAGATGTTCGTCATCCTGGCGGCCTGCCGGCTGTTCGGCTGGCTTGTGCGCCGATTCCTGCGTCAACCCCAGGTGATCGGCGAGATGATCGCGGGCGTGGTGCTCGGACCCTCCTTGTTAGGGGCGCTGGCGCCCGATATCCAGACGTTTCTGTTCCCACCGGAGTCGAAGTCCGTGCTGTACGTCGTCGCGCAGCTCGGCATCGGCCTCTACATGTTCCTGGTCGGGCTCGATTTCCGCAGCGAAGAATTCCGTACGCATGCGCCAAGCGCCGTCGCCGTGTCGGTCACCGGCCTGGTCGTGCCGTTTCTCGTCGCGATCGTGGGCACGCCGTATCTCATGGGCGTGCCGGGG
>Ga0315912_10003424_pt1 | contig 15780 bp, 16 predicted proteins | sample VfabasoilMG_FD_204469 | JGI IMG/M metagenome (GOLD analysis project Ga0315912, IMG submission 204469) | Garden soil microbial communities collected in Santa Monica, California, United States - V. faba soil | ecosystem: Environmental > Terrestrial > Soil > Garden | place: USA: California... | reverse complement strand
TCCGCCATCGAAGAATTCCCCCATCCACCATCGGCGAACGAACCACGTCCGGCAAACAACAACAACCCGCCGCCGCGGCGATCCACAAACTGCTTGATCAACTCCTGCTGCGTAGTATTGAAATAAGCCGCCTGCGCAGAGCCAATCACAAGAGCGTGATACTTGAACAGATCTTCCACCGTAGTCGGAAAACCGTCCTTCAATTCATCCGGACCATCCACGCCCTGTCGATACAACTTGTTCTCCGCCGTGCGTTCCATCGATACCACCTGCACCGTGCGGTCGTCTTCCAAAGCGCGCCGCAGGAATTTATATTCCCAAGCCATCTCGCCCTGGAAGTACAGTACCTTGCGCTTGCCCGACTCCACATTCACAAGCTTGCTTAGCACATTGTTATGAACGTTCTCTTCGCCATCCAGCAAATCAATCGAGAACTGCAGAGTCTTTGCACCAGCCAGACCCGCATTAAACATCACGCCCTCGGTCTGCTGGTTCCCATCAGGCGCCAGCGTGACTTCTTTAGAGGTGAGAAGCTTGCTGCCGTCCTTCACACTGATCTTCGCCTTGCGCCCGGCGTACCCTCGTTGATGGAACGTGACATCAGCCGCTAAACGGGAATCCGCCAGCGTGCGTGCAGCCACTTGCGTATTCTCCATCTCCACGTCCTTCGACGCTTTCTCTTTGCCAAAACCAACCGTATGCACCGGAATGCGCCGATTCCGAATCGCGGTGACCGTACTGAGGTCAATGCCGCCGGAGTTATCCGCACCGTCGGTTAGCATCACAACAGCACCAACAGGCAACCCGGCAGTCTCGTTCACCAGTTCTTTCAAACTGTCATTGATATGCGTGGTAGTAGCATCCGGCTTCAGCTCCGCTAGCGTGGAAGCCCATCCAAGGTGACTCTCAATCTTGTAGATGCGAGTCTGAAACTTCTTCTGGAGCTCTTCCAACACACCGCTATTCAATGCCTTGATCGCCTGACTATGTCGCGACCCGCCACCATCATCCAACGCCATGCTCTTGGAATCATCCACCACCACAGCAACAATATTCTGTTGCGGCTTCAACTCGGAAACCAGCAACGCCGGATGCCAAAGCAAAAACAACAGCAGCGCCGCCATCGCCGTCTGCAACAACCAAACCACACCCGCACGCCAGGTTCGCATCCGATCAGAAGCCTCGGGAAGCTTCTGCCGAATCAGAAACGCCAGCACCACCGCCACCGCGACAATCAACACACCCAGCAACCATACCGGCCACGAACCAAGCAAAACGAAGTCGCCCTTAGCGAACACAGACCGCGGGTATTGAAAGAAAAACTCAAACATCGTCTTGAATAGCGCCCTTTCAGTGTGTCATTGCATAAATGACGTAATTCACGCCTAGCTGGTAGGCCAGGGACGCATATTTTCCCGGGTATCGCGGGTCGTCAGCCCACTCCCAGGCATCTCCGATATCCATGTTATGGCAGATCGCAACAATGATGCGACCCTTTGGATCACGCACCACGCGCCAGTGTGGCTCAGTGCCGCCCTTTTGCGAAGTCTCACCAACCGAAATCGTTCTCCACGCCGGCACCTGAGCCAACTCGCGCACATCCTGCAGAATATGGAACGAGTCATCCTGAATCGACAGATCCTCAACAACAGCGTCCGGCAGCACCCGCTTCAAGCCCTCTTCAAATGCAACCCATTCCTCATCGCCATGGAAATCATCCACCATCAGAAACCCACCGCGCAACAGATACTCCCGCATCCGCTTGGCCTGCCCTTCGTTAAAACCCCAGGTCCCAACCTCAACCGCATAAACCCACGGATACTGAAACAGCCGGTCATCGTCGGTACTAACCACATCAGGCAAATAGTTCGCATGAACACGCGACATCCGCTGCACACCAATCGTAAACTGGCGCTCGGCCTTGGGATAATCCGTCGCCCACTTGCTGTAACTGCGGAAGCCCGAATACTGCAACCGGATGAATTTCCACTCGGTATCTTTGTCGGTGTACTCAGGATCAGAGATCTTCACCGGATCTTCATTGAACGAATTCCGCCGTCCGCCACCCTGCCAACCATACTGCGCAAGGGCACCCGTGGCCAGACATAAAGCCAGTGTTGCCAACAAGATCTTGGACCGCAGTCTCATTTATTTACCTTGGGTTTGACTCACAACAATACCACAAGGAGAAGGCGGCCTTGCAATGTCCAGCTAAACTATCGAAACCCATAGTAGTTAGACGTTGCAGAACGTGATTTGATTACAGATTGACCGCCTACTGGACGTGGATCAATAACACCACCCGATCCCGGTGCCGTCCATAATAATGCCCGCCAATCACGCCAGCCGCAAAGATAGTCGGCGACACAACAATCGAACCAGCCCTAACCGTCTCATCGGGCCGCGCATAAAAAATAGCACCGAACAACCCAAGAAAGGCGTAGGACGGGGTCCAAATTACCCGACTCCATCCCTTGCGACCAACAACCAGTTCGATCACCCGAACCTGATCCTTGGCAATTCTGCGAGAACGTCCAAATTCCAGCGCTTCGGCGGACACACGCGAAACCTCACCGCCCATCCGGCAAAACAGTTCGGATCTTTCGGCCTTCCAGCAACGCTGGTAGTTGATCCCACCGGGCATCCACCGTCCGAACCTCGGCAGCCGCGCCTCAATGCGTCATTGCATAGGCAACGTAGTTAATTGCAATCCGGTAGGCCTGCGAGGCATATTTTTCTGCATACCACGGAGCATCGGCGTGCTCCCAGCCATCGCCGAGGTCCATATTGAAGCAAATCGCCACCATCACGCGGCCTTTGTCGTCCAGAATCCCGCGCCAGCGCGGCTGGTAATCCCCGCCGTAATCTTCAAACGTCCGGTCAAACTGAAGCGCCGCCAAACCCGGCACTTGAAACCTTTGCTCAATGTCATACACCGTGTGAAAGATCGCATCCCCCTCCTGTAGGTCCACAATCGGACGGTCCGGGAAAATCTCCGCCATCGCCTCAGCAAATCCCGCCCACTGACGGTCACCGTGAAAATCATCCACCATCAGGAAGCCACCCTTGAGCAGATACTCCCGCATCCGGCGCGCTTCGAACTCGGAAAAACCCATGCCGCCCACTTCCACGGCATAGAGCCACGGATAGTCAAATAAGTTGTCTAACGCCGGATCTACAACCTGCTCGGTCGATCTTGCATCCAGCAACCCACTCGTCAGACGCCGCAGGCCTTGGATGAAGTGGCGGTCAGCTTTCGGAAAGTCGGTGGACCAGTCGCCACGATTCCATCGCGGAGGATGGTTGGTATAACGCAGCCGCCCGAAAACCCACTCGGCGGGCGCATCGCCGTCTTTCGGCCAGGGCATCGAATCATCTTCGGGCTGCTGGAAAACTGATAACGGCACCGCGCCGACGAACCACTGATCGCCCTTGCGCGTCGGGGTCTGCGCAAACAGCAGTCCAGCCAGGAGCAAAGCAGCTAGAGAAACAACCAGAGATTTACGACGGCCTATAGACACTCGGATGTTCCCACACTAACATAGACGCTCTCACCGCCAAGACGTGCCATCATCTAATGGTGTATTGCTGCGACGAACTCTCCAACATGGTCGACCGGGACCAACTCAAAGTAGCCCCCCTGGCCACCCTCACCGGCAGAATCCTAACCGAATTCAACACCGAATACTTCCTCGTCTTCGGAGAAGATCGCCCCAGCTACGTAGGACTCAACTACTGCCCCTTCTGCGGAAGAGCCCTCTCCATCGACCTCTGGAATCGCGAAAAGAAGAAATAGCCTACTCGACGGCCTGAAAGAGAAGGTCACAGTTTTGTGCAGCTCTCCGTAGCAAGGTCGGATCAATAACACCCAACAAATCCGGGCCATGCGCTGTCTTGTGATACTTGCCCTTCGTAGTCTTAACCGTCGCATTGCGAAGCGCCCTAGTGACATCATCTTTGGGAATTTCTTCCACATTGGGTCGCCTCGGAAGCGCACTTGCCTGGAACCCTTCGCCGTAATAGCGTTTCAAAGCTTCGGGATCAGCCAGAAACCAAGCCTCCATCAATTGGACCATCCAGAATTCTGATGCACCACGTGAACTCGTTAAGTCTTCCTGATCGATCAGAAGCAAGCAACGATCCTCTGGATTGCTGGCTCGGCCAAGCTCGAACCGCTTCCGGGTCTCCGCAGTCGATTTACCAGCCACCCACTTCAGTCGACTCGAAGGGGAAACCTTGGCAAATAGTCTCCCGAAGCCCTCCCGCAACGCACGATCACCTTCATAGTAAATCCGCGTCACCATCGATTACCGCCAATTTCACCAGACCGCCAGATCTCGCCAAGGCTGTAATTCTCCAGCCAACTCGCAAGCCTTTCCGGCTCAAGGCGCTTGAACTCAGATGTCCCTGCCTCACCCCGCTCGCAAACCACAACAGTTTCGGGCTTACCAGAAAGTCCATCCACCAAAGTTTCCGAATGCGTAGTAACAATCAACTGTGTTCGCGTAGACGCATCAATCAAAGCTTCAGCAACAATCCGTAGAGCATCCGGATGAAGCCCTGTCTCTGGTTCATCAATACAAATCAACGGTGGAGGAGACGGATTGTGCAATATCGCCATCAGGCAAAGAAACTTCAAAGTACCGTCAGAGAGCCGCGTCGCCGCAAATGTACCGCCCGCTTCTTTTAGATAGACTTGACGCAGCCCACCTTCATCCCGCGTTTTCACTTCAAGAAACTGATCGCAGAGCCGCCGAAGACCTTCGTTGATTCGCGGCAAAACATCAACGAATTGAAGCTGATCCAGCACGTTCGCCAGATTGTAGCCACCGTCCAACAACCTATCTTTCTCCAACCCGCTCGGCGAACCAGTCCGGGTCTGCGAGCGGGGGCTCGTATCAAATCCATAATGGATCTCGATCTTGCTCAACCGATCCCCAAGTCCACGAGTCGCAGGTGGGCCGGAAAGACCACGGAGTTGCGAAAGCGCCGTCGCATTCACAGCAATATCTTGCACCTCCGGTCGCCCAAACACCGTTACCGAGCTACCGTCTCGCAGAAAACCAAGTAGGTCCGATTCGGAATGAATCGACAACCCTCCGGATTGATCTCCAAACCGAAGGTAGTAAAATGGATCCAACGGTAGGTTAAATCGGAATCCAAAACGCGCCAGATCCTGCCCAGCCCGAATCCAAGCTCGTGCCCCGCCACCACGCACAATCTCAGAATTCAAATCCCCAGCACAAGACCGCAACAAACCCATCGCCGCAATCAGATTTGACTTGCCAGACCCATTAGGCCCAATACAAACATTGAGCGGCTGCAATTCCAATTCCATCTTCCCAAAGGAAAGCAGGTTTTCGAATTCCAACTTGCGGATCAGCATAACTGTCCCACCATCCTACCCGATCCAACTACTCACCCAAACGCCGAGGCACCCCAGGCTGTGAACTCTCCATCGCAGCCAACTCCTCATCCGATATCCCAACACCCTCTTCCAAATAATCCTCGTCCACATGGATATTCCACAGATCGAAATGAGCACCCATGATATTCCGAGCCGCAAGTAACGCCGTCAACATCGAGTGATCCTGATTATTGTACCGGTGCATCCCGTTCCGCCCCGCCACCTGCAAATTCGGAACCGTTCCTAAGAACCTGCGGAAAACTTCCAGCGCTTCCTTATACTGCCCGTCGTAGATCGGATACGCCTTGCGCTCCCGCACCACCGTCCCATCCACATACGCATCCTTAGGAGCCAATCCCAGCAGCGCCACTTCTTTGATCCCCAGCTGAATCAATTCTTCATTCGGCGCATTCCACATCCCGTCGCCTTCTTGAACGAAATACTCCAACCCAAGACAAGTCATCGAAGCATCCGGCACCATCTCCGGACTCCAATTCTTATAGTTCTGAATGCGCGCCAGCTTCACCCGCGGATCATGAATATAAATCCAGTTGTCCGGAAACAGCTCAGGGCTGCGAAAAATCAAAGCCACCGTAAGAAAGTCACGATACCGCAGCATCGCCGCCGCTCTCTTCAACTCCTCAGGCGGTGCCGGATCCAGCATCTGAATCAAATCCCGAATCGCCAGCGTACTGATCACCTGATCCGGCTGATACGAAACACCACCCGCCACAACCTCTTCAATCTTCCCAGGACTCCACCGGATCTTCTCCACCGGAGCATCGGTCAACACCTTGCATCCGCCCTCTTCCGCCTTGGTACGCATCCGGTTCCACATCATCCCCGGACCCTTCCGAGGATAGTGAAACGTCTTGATTAGCGTCTTAACAACCTTATCCTTGCTCTTGGGAGCAGGCATGATCGTATCAAGAATCAGCGACTTCATCGACAAGCCCTTTATACGCTGTGCCGCCCACTCTGCTTGAATTTCATCGCAGGGAATACCCCACACCTTCTCGGTGTAGGACTTGAAAAACACCTGAAACAATCGATCCCCAAAACGGTTGCGGACCCAGGACGAGAAGTTATCCTCCGGCTTATCTGGATGCAACTGCGCGTACACATAACTCAACCCGCAATGCATAGCCTCTGCAAGCCCTAACTTTTTCAGCGCATCCATGGGCTGCAACGGATACTGGAAAAACTTGGAATTATAGAAAATCCGCGACAACCGCGGTCGCTCCAAAAATGCCTCGCCCAGCACCTCATGCCACAACCGCTCAATCAGCGAGACCTTCGTATAAAAACGATGCCCCCCGATATCGAACAAGTAGTCCTTGTACTCAATCGTCGCCGAGAGTCCGCCGACGTAGGAATTCCGCTCCACAACCACAGGCGCAACACCTTGTTTGGTGAGTTCATAGGCAGCCGTAAGACCCGCAGGTCCGCCGCCCAAAACTAGGACTGGTATGCGAGAAATGGCGCTATCTCTCCGACGACTGTTCTAGGCTTGGTGCCGCAATGGAATGAATCTTGGGACGAGACACCGTCCAACACAAACACCCCAGTCCAAACGATAACGCGCTGTACAAAAGATAGGTCCAATTAACGAAACACGCCCCCAACGTAAACCATGCGCCTTTGCGCCGGTGAATAAAATAGTATAGGTCACGGTTCTCGAAAAACACCAGCCCACCCAACAACAGCACCGCGACGCCGCTCCATGTCTCCACACCCGCAAACGCAACATATATCATCAGGATCAACGTCAACCATGCTGCTACCGCGCTAAGACGCTGCGTACTGCGCAAATTCAAATCGTCGGGCAAACGATGACGGCTCAAAATCAACTGCGTCCAAGGGATTCCTCTGTCCAAAACATCCGTACGTATCATCCCCCAGAAATTCCAACGCTTCAGGTGTGTCACCTGAAGATCATGATCCATCGCGATTCGGAATCCTTTTTCAATCGCACGGTATCCGAACTCGATATCTTCGACGCATGGCCGCCGGTAGTGCTCGGAAAAGCCCCCTACCCTGAAAAATACTTCCCGTCGAATCGCCCCGCACCCCGTCCAAAATGTACTCGCCCGCGGATTACCGCGCTGGTGAAAATAGCAATGGCTCAGATTCTTGTATTGAGAAATGAAATTCGGCTCGGGCGGATCCTGATCGTAAGAACCAATCACCGCATCTGGCGCATCCAAGCCCAGAAACGTCTGCTTCACGCGGGAAATCGTATCGCGATGTACAGCCACATCCGCATCCACAAAAAACAGAATCTCTCCAGTAGCTTCTTTTGCCGCAGTGTTCCTGGCCAGCGCCGGTCCACAATTCTGCGCAAGACGAATCACCTTCACTCCAAAGCTCTCGCCTACGCTAGCCGTATCGTCCGTAGATCCGTCGTCCACAACAATGATCTCATCAGCAAGAGGCTGGCAATGCGCAAGCTTTTGCAAACACAGACCTAGGTGTGTTGCGGCGTCCTTCGCCGGTATAATGACGGTGACAGTCAAGTTTTCCACTACCCGCCTCCGAGCGGGCCACTAATCAACCCATTGTAGCTCACACCACCTACCTTCAGCACTTCCACTTAGCCCACAGCCATCCAGATCCCTCATTGCTCCGAACGCAATCGCCGATCCAAATCCATCGAAACCTGCTCTACTCTCTCCGGACTCCGCAACAAACTCCGAACCCCCTCCGCACCGTACGCTCCATAAAGAACCTGCACCGCCTTCAACGAACTAGCGTACGCTGCAGCCGCCTGCTCCGCCCCCAACCGTGCATACGTCTCCGCCATTCTCCCCAGCGGAGGCATTGCCCCGGACCCAATCAGCCGCTTCACCATCGCAGCCTCTCCAGGCGAAAGCGTCTCCCCCGACAACTTCTGCGCTAACCCTTCATGCAGCCACGCCGGCCATGTCCCCATCCCAGCCAGACATGCATGCACAATCTCATGCACCACAGTCTTGCGAGTCGCCTCACCCAGCCGAGGCTCCATCATCGCCACCCGGATGCGCCCGTCGTAGGATCCGCCAGACCACTCCGCCGCGCCCGTCGACCTCAAATACGCTTCCCTGCTCTGAATCACCGCCGTCAATCGCTCCTCCGTCCGGCACCCCAGTTCCTGCGACACTCGCTGTAATTCACGATCCAACAACGGCGACAACTCTCGCGCCTGCTCGGTCGTGATCGCCCCCGCCTCATACCGCATCACGAAACGCACGCCCACCAGTTTCTCCAAACTTCGATCCGCCACCGCTTCCCTCCGCGCACTACCCAGTAACTTTTCCACTTCCGGATCAGAACGCAGCGCTAACGATTCCTCTAAATACTCCACCGCATCACGAATACGATCACTTCGCATCGCCGCCAAACCCGCCAGGGCCAGTACTCCCGCATCCTTCCGATTTGCCCTCAACAACGATTCCAACAACCGCAAGGCCTCCTCCGGTTGATTCGCATGCAACAATTGCGCAGCACGATTCCCACTCCCAGCCGCACTGCGAGCAACGGGCAACTCCGCCACAGCAGCGTTTGCCGCTACACCAACGCTACCGCCGGACTGCCGCGCCTGGTCAAACGACTCCGTCCCGGCCACCGCATTCTTCGGCAAATATCCGTCGTAAGTCTTCCCCCCGCTCTCAACAGATACTTTGTAACAAGTGCCTTCACCGCCCGAAAGCGCAAAACGCACCGTAACCGCATCGCCCCGCTTCAACGTGGCGACAACCGGCTCGCTCGTCCCACACCCGGATCGTAACGGAAAGGTCTCTGGCGCAACAGCCAGAGTCGTTGCCAAAAACAGCAGGATGCTGGGAACTATCATGTGCCCATCCTACGGTGAAATAATCAAATAGTCGCTAGGCAAAACAACTTAGATAAGAACCGAAACGACGCGCACCACAGCCTTACAACCGCCAGCCGTCCCGCGCCTCCGCGCTCGTCAGAAACGTCTTCGACATGTGATCATGCCACGACAGTTTCTCTTCATCCACAAGCGCCCACAGAAATCCAAGCCCACCCGACATCAAACTCAGGATCCCGGAAAACAGCCGCAGAACGCGCTCCCGCCTCGAAGGAGGGCCATCATCAAATGTCGTCAGCCGCAGTCGCAACCACTGCAACCCCGGACTATCTGTTCCCGCCAAAGCCCACAGCAGCTTATACCCAATTCCGATTAAGATCCCGAACAGCCCGAACCACGGCAAGGTCAATTGGTTCACCAATGCATCCCCAGCCAGCCAGTAGCACAGCCCCATCGGCAAACTCAAAGCAATCACCACAAAACTCAGATCAATCGCCCCTGCCATTCCCCTGTGAATCGGCAAGGCCACCGGATCCCGGCTGGTCCGGTCCGATACAGTGCTCCGGCGACTCCAGGCAGTACCGACATCGGCGGCAAACAAAGTCTGCTGAAATGCAGCCGGTTCCGCTTCCTGCTGAGATACCACCCGAGGTGAGGAATCCGCCCGCCGTCCGCGAGGCCCTCGTGGCGCACTGTTCCCCTGTATCGACACAACCTGCCCTGGCTCCCTCGTCGGGAAAAGCTGCTTTTGATAGGAGCCCCGCGCAACCGCCTCAACAGAAGCAGAAGCCACTGGATCGGGCATTCGTACCGGCTTCAGCACATGCACGCCATCTACAGGATACGTCTCAGGTGCAGAAACCGGCCCCCGCGAAGGCAGCCTTCGACGGCATTGTACACACCGATGATCCGGTTCCGAATTGTAAGTTCCACAGTATTCGCAGGTCATCCTAGTTGCAGTCCGATTCCGCACCATGCTACGTTCTTCGGTTGGTGCGACATTCTACTATAGCGCCGTTTCTTAACCCTTCACATAAACTACTACTCTCTTTCTGTAACATACTTCAGGGTTTTTGTCACCAAAAATCTGCGTGGACCCTTTTTTTTGTGGCCGCAACCCTCTTCGCACAATCCAACGACATCCAAATCCGTGCCGAAACAGAACGAGGAGAAGGTCCAATGCGCTTTCTCCGAGGCAACGTCGTCATCGAAACCAAGGGCATGACGCTCAAAGCCCAGGAGATTGACTATAACGAAGAGACAAAGTACGCCGAAGCCCGAGGCCAAGTCAGTTTTTCCAGCAAAAACCGCGGCGAAACTCTCGAAGCTGCAAAAGCAGAATACAATGTCCAGGAAGAGACCGGAACCTTCTTCCAAGTCAAAGGCACTTCCCCTGCCCCAACCCTCTCTCGTCCAGGCCTCCTTCGCACCGACAATCCTTTCCTGTTCGAAGGAGAATGGGCCGACAAGATCAAAGATCGCTACATCCTTCACAACGGCTCTGTCACAGACTGCAAACCTCCCAATATCTGGTGGACCATTCGTGCAAAAGAATTCGACATCATCCCCAAACAACACGCCATAGCCAAAGGAGCCACCTTCCGATTCCGTTCCGTACCGCTTCTCTATGTGCCTCTCTTCCCAAAATCGCTCGAAGAACGCCCCCGTCGTAGCGGCTTTCTTACCCCCAACTTTGGCCGCAGCACCCGCCGCGGCATCATGGGTGGCACTGGTTATTTTTGGGCCATCAATCGCAGCTACGATGCAACCTATCGTGGACTCCTCTACCTCCAAACCCGAAGCTCCTCACACAACATTGACCTGCGCGGCATTCCCAATGACAAATCAGAATTTACCTTTTCCGCCTTCGGTGTCGACGACAAAGGACTCAACCCCGGAGCAGCAGAACCCGGCAAACAAGGCGGCTATCAAGTCAACTTCCATGCAAAGGCACTCCTCCCGCATGGATTCCAAGCCCGTGCCGACATCAATTACTTAAGCTCATTCGTTTTCCGCCAGGCCTTCACAGATTCATTCAACGAAGCCGTTCAAACCGAAGTCCGCTCCCAGGCCTTCGCCGTCAAACACTGGGACGGCTATTCCTTCAGCGCCGAATTCCAACAACTCAAAAATTACCAAAGCGGCTCCGACAACGACAGAATCGTCATCCGGAAATTCCCTTCCCTCGAATTCCAAACCCAGGACCGCGAACTCTTCAAAGGCCTCCCCATTTGGATTTCTCTCAACTCCAGCGCAGCCCTCATGCGCCGCAATCAACCCCTGTTCCAAACCCGCCGCATGGTCGACCGCGTCGATTTCGCCCCGCACATCATGACCTCCATCGGCTGGCAGGGCTTCCGCCTCACACCATCTTTCGGAATTCGCGAAACCAACTACGGCTCGTCCTTCGAAAAAGGACTAGTAGTCGGCCAGGGCTATCACCGCTCCTCCCGCGAATTCGACATCAATCTGGATCTTCCCTCCCTCTCACGCGTATTCAACAATAAATACAAACACGTGATCGAACCCAGAGCCGGCTTCCGCTGGATCACCGGCATCAACGACTTCAGCAAACTCATCCGCTTCGACGAAACCGAACTCCTCACCAACACCAAAGAATTCGACTACTCCCTGACAAACCGAATCTACATCAAGCAAAACGGCAACGTTCGCGAGTTCGTCACCTGGCAGCTCTGGCAAAAACGTTATCTGGATCACACCCTGGGAGGGGCTGTCATCCAAGACCAACGTAACGTCTTTGCCACCCAGGCCGCCATGACCGGCTACGCTTTCTTCGATCAGCCAAGGCACTACTCCCCCATCGTGAGTTCTCTCCAGATCTACCCCATTGCATCCTTTGGAGCGGAGTGGCGCACCGATTATGACCCCCTACGTAGCCGCGTAGTCAACTCCAATTTCAACGGAAACTTCCGCAAAAGCAAAGCCTTCGTCTCCGCCGGACACAACCAAATCAGATCCGTCTCCACCCTAAGCCCAAACACCCACCAGTTCACAGGCACCATAGGCTGGGGAGACACCGACAAAAAGGGCTTCAGCGCAGGACTCCAGGGAGTCTACGACATCCGCCGCAGCACCCTCCAATTCACCACAACCCAGGTATCCATGAATAACGACTGCTGCGGCTTCAGCATCCAATACCGCCGCTTCAACGTCGGCACCCGAAATGAAAGCTACTTTCGCTTCGCCTTCTCCGTCTCCAACATCGGCTCCCTCGGCACCCTAAGACGCCAAGAGCGACTCTTCTAGTCCACTCTTTATCCTGACTTCGATATCAGGAGAGTCCATTCGTAAGAGTCCGGCTTATTCGCCCAGCCGTCTTGCCGCCTCATTTTCTCAAACGGATGTCAGAAATAATCCGATGTCTTCCTGGAGTGATCGAAAGGCTGGCAAGACGTTAAGGGGAGAATAATCGTCAACATAATTCGGAATCCGACGAACCCGATCACTAATGGGGAAGCGAGCCCGGCGTCGGGCGTTAAGACCGCACGCAGTTCTAAGTGCTTCATGTAGAACCTGCTTAGGGTCCGGGAGCCCCTCCAAACTGCGTATGGCGGGTAGCCTCAGGTCTTCCCTCCCGTTCGGATTGCCCGCCGCATGTCGAATTGCCCTCTCGTCCAGCAAAAGCCACGCCTCCGTCATACGGACTGGCACCACCGGTATGTGCCTAACTCCAAGTCCGCGAACGGCGTTGCTAATTTCTATTCGCCGCATCGTTGGTGGACTCCCTTCGGCATCCCGATGCACGAACAGCAGGTCACATGGGTAAAGTTCAAGGGCTACGCTCAGTCGGTTCTCTAACCCTAAGCCTTGAAGGCGAGGCATGCGGCTGAAATCGGCCGCTGAACCCGAAACATTGCTCGCGCCCCCTTGAATTAGAGACCACGTCAGCAACTCCACGAGAACTGCGTCTGACGCTCCATCAGCGACAAGCGTAAATCTCACGCGGAAAGCTCATCAAATGGAATTGAGTATTGCCGTAGATCCTTGCGGTCAATCACCCTCCGGGAAGGCTTCCTGCCTGGAGCAGAGCGGCCATGGATACCCTGTTCCTCTAGCATTGGCGGCAAGGAAATAGGGTTCAGGTAAGACAGAAGACTGCCCCTTGACATCGTTTCTAGCTTTGTTGCAGTTGCCCGCCATGTATCTGGGAGACAGCGAAACCGGAGTGCGCGAAAAGGAACCGGATCACCTGTTATATCGACTGCCTCAGCCATTACCAGACTCTCGTCAGGAACCTGCATGACAACGGACGGCGAGTGTGTATTGATGATGACCTGCCGGAGAGGGTTTCCCAGTTCAGATGCTTCCTCGTCCACATCCGTTGCTAGGTCACGCAAAAGCGCAATGATCGCCGGCACGCGCTCTGGATGTATCCCGTTCTCTGGCTCCTCCATGCAAATAACTCCCCGCGCGTTGGGATCCATCGACAGCACAGTCAAGGCAAGAAAGCGCAACGTGCCATCAGATAGGGCACGCGCCGGATGGGGCGTGCCGTCGCGCCCCATCGCGTAAAGAGTCAATAGCTGCCTCGGTTCGTCCCGTTCCACATAAACGGATCGAACATCGCCAATCAATTCGGAAAGCCGGTTGGCAACTTCTGCATATACGGCGGCAGAATCAGCACCTGATTCACCAGAGGAATTCGCTAGATGGAACAAAGTTGCGGGAAGATGCCCGCCATCACTTTCAAGCTCAGATGGAGCCGTGAAGTTATCTGGAGCGCGTAGAGAGGACGGCTCAAGCTGCACCAATCGCCACGATTGCATTTCGCGCTTCACCAGCGTTGCTGTTGGCGATTCGGCTGAATTGGCAGCAGACAAGACCGTGCGTGGAAGACTGGCTGCCAGGAGCTTTTGCGGTTTCCCGCTGCTTCCACCATCTTGATGTACCTTGATTACCCGTGTAGCACCCTCTCCTTCAGTCGAAATGTAGTTTGGTGCCCGGCGTTCATTTCTGACTACTCTCTTTCGCCATGCGGTAGAATGCGGGAAGGGGAGACGTCCGATAGCCTCCCGCAATGGAATATGCTTTAGATCCTCCCTCACTAACTCCAGCGAACCAAGCGCACGAGCGCTTTCATCGCGCCGATAGCGCAAACCAATCTCGTACTGAACAAACGTCGCCGTGGCCTTGGCAGTCTGGCCTAAATCATCAGTGCCACTGTCTGGAATGATCATTTCCGCTAGGAAACTCATCTCCTCTTCAAAATGGTCTCCTACATGATGGAAGAGGCCGCGAATATCACCTGTTTTTGCGCCCTGATCTCGGACAGACAGTGCGGCATCCAAAAGAGGACCATCCGCCAAAGCGCTCAAGAACAGAATCGCATCCAATAAGTTAGACTTGCCCACCCCATTCGCCCCTGCGATGCACGTAAATGGGCCAAAGCTGATATCTACATCAACAAGATTCTTGAATCCGGACACCCTCAATCGAGTCAGCATGGCTGAACTAGATTATACCGACACGAACAGTAGGATAATATCGAGCCATCCATTTGACAACAGTCCCAAGCATCGCCCCGCCCCGCTCGCTAACAGAACACACCGATGCCCCCCGCCACACACACCAGAAATCATTGATATCCTACATAAAATCATGGACCCCGCCTGCCTAACCCACAAACTTACACCCGCCGAACGCACCGCCTTCGAAACCAACGGCTATCTAATCGTCGAAAACGCACTCGACCAACCCACCATCAATCGCCTCACCGCAGTCGTCGACCGCGTCAACGCAAGGGAAAGAACCCCGGACATGTCCGGCAAACTCCTCTCTGTCACCAACGTCATCCGCGAAGACCAGGCCATGGTCGACTTAATCGATAACCCAACAACCTTCCCCAAAGTCTGGGGCATTCTCGGCTGGAACATCTACATTTACCACTCTCACCTCGACGTAACCCCGAAAGAAAACGCCCGCGCACAAAACTGGTCTGTCGCCTGGCACCAGGACAGCATGCGCATCAACGACGAAATAGAATCCAACCCTCGACCGCGCCTTTCCCTGAAAATTGGTTACTACCTCAGCGATGTCAGCCAGCCCGACAGAGGCAACACACTCCTGGTCCCCAAATCCCAGCTCTGGAATGAAATCGATCTCCCACAGGATGGAACCACAAGCCCCGAAGGTGCCATCCCTCTCTGCGTCCCGCCCGGCTCGGCACTCATCCTCGACCGCCGCCTATGGCACTCCAGAAGCGCCAACAATTCCGACATCACCAGAAAAGTCATCTGGTACGGCTACAGCTACCGCTGGCTCCGCACCAAAGACGCCATGACCGTCGATCACCTCTACCCAACACTCGACCCCATAAGAAAACAAATCCTCGGAGCCAACACCACAGCCAACGGAACCTACGACCCAACCGATGCCGACGTCCCCCTCAAAACCTGGCTCCAACAACACGACCCCGATGCCGCAGGCCCCTCCCCCCACGGCCGCGGGGGCGGGCCCCCCCCCCCCCCCCGGATATTTGAGAAAAAAAGGCGGCCACCGCCGCCCCCCCCCCGGGCGCCGGGGCCCCACAAAAAGCGGGCCC
>Ga0315912_10003423_pt1 | contig 15783 bp, 13 predicted proteins | sample VfabasoilMG_FD_204469 | JGI IMG/M metagenome (GOLD analysis project Ga0315912, IMG submission 204469) | Garden soil microbial communities collected in Santa Monica, California, United States - V. faba soil | ecosystem: Environmental > Terrestrial > Soil > Garden | place: USA: California... | reverse complement strand
GGCAGCCTGCCTCAGCTGGCCGGCATCCTCTCGCGCGACGCGCGCGACCACGACAGCCGGGTCATCGGCATCTGCTGGAGCTTCACCGACTTCCTGCTCGACCGGCACGCCACCGAGTTCTCCGACTACCTGCGCACCTACGACCTCGATCCCACGCTGAGCGACCGCTCGCCGCGCCGACTGCACGAGCGGGCGTGGGAACGCAGCTTCGCCGTGACCGTGGACGAGATCGAGGACGAGTGGCACTCGTGGGCGCTGGCGCGCTCCGACCGCTTCCCGACCGAGTTGCTCGACCGCCGCTGAGCGCGCGCCTCAGCCGTCCGAGGCCGGCGGCGGGCTGGCCGGCAGCGCGCCGGCGGAGCTCGGGACCACGGGCGGCGGCGGCAGGGCCGCGTCCTGCGGCGCGAGCGGGTCGGCGCCGTCGAGGAAGCGCGCCGCACCCGGCACCTGGCGCACGTCGTGCTTCAGGGCGGCCAGCGAGGGCTGCTGCGCGTCCAGCGGCAGGTCCACGTCGAGCGGCAGCCTGCGCACGTCCTCGAGGGAGCGCCGCAGCACGTAGAGCGCCGCCGAGCGCAGGTCGGGCGGCAGCGATTCGTCCTCGACCTGCGCCACCATGGCCGCCGCGATGCGCCCGTCGAACAGCTCGATGCAGGCGTCCGGCACGTGCGGGTGGAGCGGCTCGTCGCGCATGTGGTCGAGCAGCCAGCGCCGGTCCATGCGGGTGACGTGCCGGCGCACCGATGCCGCCCGCGCATCGGCCGGCGCGGCGGCCTGCAGGCTCGCGATCTCCTCGGCCCAGGCGTCGCCGAAGGTGGCCTCCGAGACGTTGCGCCGCAGCGTCTCGACGGCCGACGGATCGTCCACGGACAGGCTGAAGGCCAGGCCGTCCCCGATCTCGGCCAGCCGGGCCAGCACGCTGCGTGCGCGCAGCTGGTTCTCGGTCGGTCGCTGCTCGCCGGGGTCGCCCACGTAGATGGTGTTGAGCAGCGCGTCGCCGCCGCGCACGAAGTCGCGCACGGTGGCCAGCGCCGCCTGCTGGTCCTCCTCGTGGTAGGGCGCATCGCCCACGAGCAGGATCACGCGGCGTGCCTCGGGTCGCCAGCTGGACTGCCCGACCGCGACCGCCAGCCCCACCTCCACCGCCTCCTCGAAGTCGGCGCCCTGGCGCTGCCCGCCGGCTGCCTCGAGCTGGAGCAGGAAGTCGTGGATGCGATAGCGATCGGCGTTGAGATCGAGGCGCCGCGTGACCCAGTCGTCGGCCAGGTCGCGGTAGGCCACGAGGCCGATGCGCAGCGAGGGCACCACCAGCGCCAGGTCGTCGATGATCCCGTCCAGGGCCTCGCGCGCCCGATCGATGAAGCGCTGCATGCTGCCCGTGGCATCCAGCACGATGACGAGGTCGAGGCCGCGCACGCGCAGGTCGTCCACGAAGAGGCGGAAGGGCGAGCCGAGGTCGCCGGCAGGCATGATCCCGTCGGGCAGGCCCCAGGCCGCGCCGCCGCGCTGGCCGCCGCTGCCGCCGAGACGCCCGGCCGCACCCAGTCCCAGCGCGTCGTCCCGCAACGCGGGCGGCAGGCTGTCGTCGGTCGTGGGCGTGCTCGCATCGAGCAGTGCCTCGGGCACCTCGACCGGCGGCAGTTCGGGTTCCTCGAGCGGCGGAGGCGGCTCGATCGGCGGCGGTTCGACGTGCTCGACGGCATCCACCGCGGCGCGCAGCACGCGCTCCGACTCCACGACGGGTTCCCCGCCGGTCGCGAAGTGGACGACGAGCCCGATGCCGGCCGCATGCAACAGCAGCGACAGCAGCATCGAGGGCAGGCCGATGCGCAGGCCGCGCACGCGTTCGCGCCGCAGGCGTTCGGCGCGGCTCGTCCCGACGGCCACGGCAGGCGGCAGCTTGCCGCCCGACGCGGCGGCCGCCCTGCCCCCACTCGCCGCCGGATCCTTCCCCGGCTTGCCGACTCCCGGCCTGCCGGCAGCCCCACCCGCAGGCGGGTGCTCGGGAGGAGGTGGATCGACGGCCATCGGAGGACTGCGCGGCGGGGAGTCGGGGACGACCTATGATGCCGCGGCCTGCCACCCGACGCGGGAGCATAGCCCCGACATGCCCGGCCCTCACTCTCCGACCATCTGCGGCGGCCGCCTGCGCGGTCGACGGCTCGAGGTGCCGCCCGGCCTGACCACCCGCCCGACCCGCTCGCTCGTGCGCCAGGCGCTCTTCAACATGATCTCCGCCGAAGTGCCGGGAGCCATCGTGCTCGACCTCTACTCCGGCTCGGGTGCGCTGGGCCTCGAGGCGCTGAGCCGCGGTGCGGCGAGCGTGGTGTTCCTGGAGAGCGATCGCGCGGCCCTCGCCGCGCTGCGCCGCAACATCGTCGCCTGCCAGCTCGCACCCGGCCTGGCCACCCTCCTCGGCCAGGACGTCCTGCGCTACCAGGGCAGCGGGCGCGAGGCCTTCACGCTCGTGCTGGCCGATCCGCCCTTCAGGCTGCTGGACGCGTTGCCGCCCGGGCTCGGGACCCCGGGCGTGCTGGACCCGGCGGCCACGCTGGTCTGGCATGCCCCCTCCGAGCGCCCGGCCCCGCGGCCGGTGGGCTGGCAGCTCGAGAAGAGCCGCCAGCACGGCCGGTCGGGGCTGCACATCTACCGTCGCGCCGGGGCCTGATCCGGGGAGCCCGGAGTCCCCGGCCAGCGCCCCCCCGTGCACCCGGCCGGCGTCTCCGTGAGGCGGTCCCCCGCCTCGTGCACCCGCCTGCCGGCCGGCCGACGCTGGCCGAAATCGCCGCTTGTTGGCTCTCTCCAGGCACATACGCACGTCGTTCCATATGGCTACAGCAAGCCATCGGCCTCCGTCGATATGTGCGCAGCTCCATCCAAGGGTTCCCCTGGGACCAGCACCGATGAATACCGACAGCGTTGATTGGAAGGCCCTCGCCGCCTGGCGCCGGAAGCTCGCCGATGAGCCCGATGCCGACAGCCTGCGGCGGGTCGAGGAGATGTGGCGCGAACGCCTCTCGCCCGACTCCGATTTCAGCGAGGAGCAGCTCGACACGGAACTCGTGAAGCTGCTCGAGAAGATCCACCACGCGTTCTGACCCCTGGCGCACCCGGCCCCACCCGGGACCGGGTGCGCCAACAGCTCCGGGCCGGCCGCCTAGGCGGCGTGCACGCGACCTGCGAGACTGCGGGGTCGCGCCGGCCGTTCCGACGAGCGGACCCCCGGCCGACCCGCTCCGCGCGCCCTGTCGCGCGCCACCCTGGGGTCCCATGGAACTGCAACGTCTCCAGAAGGTGATGGCCTCGTGCGGCGTCGGTTCACGCCGCGCGTGTGAACAGATGATCAGCGATGGCCGGGTGGAGGTGGACGGCGAGATCGTCACCGAGCTCGGCACGCGCGTCGACCTGGACGTCCAGGCGGTGCGTTGCGACGGCCAGCGCCTGCGGCCTCCGCGCCTGTTCACCTACCTGCTGAACAAGCCGCGCGGCGTCATCTGCAGCCAGGCCGGCGACCCCGACCGCCCGAAGGCCACCGACTACGTGCCCGCGCGCGCGCGCGACCGGCGGCTGTTCACCATCGGCCGGCTCGACGTGGACTCCGAGGGCGCGATCCTGCTCACCAACGACGGCGACCTGTGCCACAAGGTGACGCACCCGCGTTTCGAGATCCCCAAGACCTACCACGTCGAGATCGAGGGCGTGCCCGACGACGAGACGGTGGCCAAGATGCGCAAGGGCGTGTGGCTCGCCGAGGGCCGCACGGGCGCACTCGACATCCGTGTCGTCGCCCGCCTGCGCCACAAGACGCGCCTCGAGGTGCGCCTCAACGAGGGCATGAAGCGCGAGATCCGCCGCGTCTGCGCGCGCTTCGGCCACGAAGTGCTCAAGCTGCGCCGCATCTCCATCGGCCCGATCCAGCTCGGCAACCTGGCGGTGGGCGCGATCCGCGAGCTGACCGGCGAGGAGCTGAAGGCCCTGCGTGAGTCGGCGCAGGCCGTCGTGCGCCTGGGCAGTGCGCGGCCCGCCAAGGCCAGGCATCGCACCCGGGCGCGCCGCGGCGACAGCTAGCGCAGCGTGCGGCGCACGGCCGTCACGGCGCCACCAGCGAGCGGCGTCAGCGCTCGCCCGGGGTCGCGCCCCGCGCCAGGAGCCGCTCCAGGCACGCGCGCCAGCCCGCGTCCAGCTCGGGCCAGGTCAGCAATTCCCGAGCCTGCTCGCGCGCGCCGGATTCGCCCTGCAGCAGCGCCAGCGCCGTGGCGTGCAGGGCCGGCAGCCCACGCGGGCCGTAGACGTCAGCGGCCCGCAGCAGGCGGGCGCGCGCCGCGCCGTCGTCTCCTGTGAACAGCAGCGCAGCCGAGAGGTTCATGAGCACGCTGCGATCGTCCGGCGCCACGGCCTCGGCCTGACGCAGCATGGCGAGCGCCTGCTCGGGCAGCTGCAGCCGCAGGAAGACGCCGCCCAGGACCCCGCCGAGCGTGCCGTCGGCCGACGTGCGCAGCGCCTGTTCGAGCAGGCCACCGGCATCCAGCGCGCGATCGGCGTCGAGCAGCACCTGCACGCGTTCGAGCAGGGCCGTGCGGACGTCCGGGTGCCCGGGCATGGCCGTCCAGGCGCGCAACAGGCTGCCGGCCAGCGCGGCGTCCAGCTCGCGCAAGGCCTCTCCCTGCGGTGCCTCCAGCGCGAGGGTCAGCGCAGCGGCACGCGCACGCAGCAGGTCGGCGAGCACCTGGGCGCGCGCCTGCAGCTCGACGCCGAGCCGACGGTTCTCCTTGGCGGCGTGCGGTCGCTCGGTCAGCGCCGAGGTGTCGAGCGGCACGACGAGTTCCGCCAGCAGGCGCGTGTTGGTGGCGGCGATGCTCGCCTCGTCGCGTTCGCGGCGCAGGCTGAGCAGTTCCGAGCGCGGCCACGCGCGCGTGGTCGGCGCCGCTCCGCCGAAGCCCGACTCCAGGCCCCAGGCGTCGGTGAGCACGAGATCGAGCAGCTCGCGCGCGCTGTTCGGGCCGCAGGGGAGCACGGCACCGGCCAGCAGCGCGTCGGCCGCCTCCATGCCGGGCAGCCCCTGGTCGAGGCCGCCCACCAGCGCCACGAGCGGCAGGCTGGAGAGCGGCGTCGCGACGAGCAGGCGCGCCGTCGGGAAGACCCGTGAAAAGGCCGTCGCCACCGAGGCGAAGGCCGGCCAGGGCAGCTGGTGCAACGGCAGCCACTGCACGACGACGCCGCCCTCGACGAGCGCCGCGCGCAGCGCGCGGAACTGCTCCAGCGCCAGCAGGTCTCCCGCCCCGCTCACCCACGGATAGAAGAGGTCGCCGACGATCAGGTCGTAGGTGGCGGGATGGGCCTCCACCCAGGCGCGGGCGTCGGCATGGCGCACCGCGGGCGGCCCGCCGCGCGCGCCCGTGCCCTCGACGAAGGGCAGCGGCAGGTCGAGCGCCAGGATCTGCGCGTTGTGCTCGACGCAGTCCACGTGCGCCAGGCTGGTGCCCGCGAGACCGGCCAGCGTCTGTCCGCGCCCGAGCCCGAGCAGCAGCGCCCGCCGCGCTCCGGGATGCAGGCTGGCGGCGATGCGTCCGAGGCGCTGCTCGAGCCACGCGCCCGAGGCTCCCGTGCCGCCGAGGCCGAAGCGGTTGTCCAGCTTGAGACGCGTCTCGCCGTCGGCGGTGGCCACCAGGCTGACCACGCCGTACGGCCCTTCGCGCTGGGCGAGCAGCTGCGTCTCGAGCGCATCGCGACGCCAGGGCAGCTCGAGCGGCGGCGTGCGCCACGCCAGGGCGACGCCGCCCAGCAGCACGACGGCCACGAGCAGCGACGAGCCCCGCCGCGCCGCGCACCACGAGCTGGCGGCGAGCCACAGGCCGACGACCAGTCCCGCCGCGCTGAGCAGGTGCAGCGCGCGACCGGTCCCGATGCCGGCTGCGGGCGCGAGCCAGGCGCCGTAGAGCACGCTGCCCGCGATGCCGCCGGCCGTCGACCAGGCGCCGAGATCGCCGACCCACGAACCGAGGCGGCGCTCGGCGCGCACCGCGGCGCGGCTGGCGGCCGTCACGAGCGAACCCGCGCCGAACCCGAGGGGCAGCGTGAACAGCAGCGAGAGGCCCGCCGGGTCGGCGTCGGCCAGGCGTGCGGCCTGCAGCGCGGGCTGCAGCAGCGCCCCGGCCGCGAGCGCGAGCAGCAGCGCCACGAGCGCCCGCGGCGCCAGGCCGCGCCAGGTGGCAGCCAGGCACAGCGCACCGGCGGCCATGCCGAGGTGCACGCCGAACAGGATCCCGGTCGTCGTCGCGAGGCTCTCGCCGCCGACCTGCGCCGCGACGCGCAGCATGGCCAGCTGGCCACCGACGAGCAGCGCGCCGCCGAGCGCCGCCGCGAGCACGAGTTCGAGACCCGTGAGCCGTGCGCCCCGGACAGGTGCGCTCGCCTCCGGCCCGGATCGCGCGCCGGCGTCGACGGCCGGCGCGTCCTGCTCGAACAGGTGCAGGGCGGCCGCCAGCACGGCGCCCGCCGCCAGGCAGAGGGCGGCGACGAGCGCCGGGTCGTTGCCGGCTGCGAGCAACGGCAGGTACCACTGCGTGCCCACGGCCCCGCCGAGCGCGACGGCCGCCGCGACCGCACCCGTCGCACGGGCGGAGGGCAGGCCGGCGGCCAGCCGCAGGCGCGCGAAGAGCGGCAGCGCGCCGCCCAGCAGCAGGGCCGCAGGCACCACCGGCAGTCCACCGCGCGCCAGCCGCGCCCAGGGCCCGGCTTCGCCCGCGGAAGGCGCCATCCAGGCCAGCAGCGCCGGCACGGCGAGCACGGCCAGCGCCGCCGCGGCCAGCCAGCGCGCGGCGAGCAGCAGCCGCAGCGGGCAACGATCCTGCAGGCGCCCAGCCCACATCGATCCGGCGCTCCAGGCGGCCAGGAAGACGGGCAGCACGAGGGCCGCCGCCGGCAGCGTGCCAGGCAGGGCCGCGGCCGCCGCGCGCAGCCAGCCCAGTTCGAGCAGGGTGCTCGCGACACCGGCCGCGAAGGCGGACAGCAGACAGAGGAAGGCGGCGTTCACGCGCAGGTTCCGGGGGCGGGCAGCTCGGGCGGCCAGAGCAGACCGACGAGGTGCAGCGAACCTGTCACCACGATTCGCGCCGAGGGGCCGGCCCGCCGCCTGGCCTCTGCCAGGGCTGCCGCCGGCGGCTCGACCACGAGCGGCCCGTCGCCTGCCGGCCCGCCGGTCGGAGGAGCGCCCAGGGCCGCGAGGAGTTCGTGCGGATCGACGCCGCGCTCGCCGGGCGCGCGCGTGAGCACGAGCGGCGCCGCGACCGCCCGCAGTGCGCGCGCCATGGCAGCCGCATCGCGGCCGTGCGTGGCGCCGAAGACCACCGGCCCGCGCGCACCACCCTGGCGCTGGGACTCGGCCAGTCGGGCTGCCAGGCGCTCGACCGCGGCCACCGTGTGCGCGCCGTCGTAGAGCACGTCGCCGACGAGCTGATGGCGACCCGCCACGCCATGCGCCGCGATGGCTGCCCGCACGCGGGTCTCCGGGGCATGCGGCAGACGCCCGAGGCGGTACAGCGCGTCGAGGACGGCCGCGGCCAGGGCGCCATTGCCGGACTGCACGTCGCCGGGCAGGTTCGCGCCGCCGGCCGCGGCTCTCGCGCAGTCGGGACCGGTCGGCGGCCTGCGGCTCGTGTCGCTCCAGGCGGCCACCTCCGCCTCGCTCAGCTGGTGCAGCGGACAGCCGAGTTCCTCCGCCTGCCGGGCGATGACCTCCCGCGCGGCGCCGCGCACGCCCGGCCCCAGCACGAGCGGCGCGCCGGGGCGCAGGATACCGGCCTTCTCGCGCGCGATGGCCGCCTCGGTGGAGCCGAGGATGGCGGTGTGCTCGAGGCTGATCGTGGTGATGACGCACACGTCGGCGGGCAGCAGGCGCGTCGCGTCGAGGCGGCCGCCGAGGCCGGTCTCCCAGACCGCGGCCTGCACGCCTTGCTGGCCGAAGAGCACCACCGCGGTGGCGGTGAGCGCCTCGAACCAGCTCGGCGAGACGGACGCCGAGCGCGCCGCGGCCAGCACCGCCGCGACGGCCGCTCGCAGGGCCTCGTCGGTCGGCCACCGGAAGTCGATGCGCAGCCGCTCGCGCGCGTCCACCAGGTGCGGCGAGGTGTAGGTGGCCGTCTTCAGGCCGTAGGCGCGACAGCCGGCGGCGATGCGCTCGGTAGTCGAGGTCTTGCCCTCGCTGCCGGCGACGTGCACGCACAGCGCGGGACGCGCGCGGGGCGGCAGCGCTTCGAGCAAGGCCGCCATGGTGGACAGGCCCAGCGGCGCACGACCCTCGTGGAAGGCGCGGCTGCGCTCGAGGTCGAGCAGTCCGTCGAAGGCGGCGAGCGGCGAGGTCCCCTCGGGGCCGGCGAGCATCGGGCCACTATACGGCGGCCGCCACCCCCTCACGCAGCCGTGCGGGCGCGAGGCCGCCGAGGGCGCGGACTCGCAGCACGCGTCACCCGGCGCTGTCACGGCCGGTGCGGGCATTCCTATAATCGGCGCATGCGTCCCCTCATCGGCATCACCTGCAGCGCGGAGCCCGACGGCCGGCCGGTGGTGCGGCCGCACTACGTGCAGGCGGTGCATGCGGCCGGCGGCCTGCCGGTGCCGTTGCCCTTCGTGCAGGACGAGGCCGAGGCGCGCGAGCTGCTCGCCGGCCTGCAGGGAGTCGTGCTGAGCGGCAGCGAGGACCTCGACAGCGCGCTGTGGGACGAGCCCCTGCATCCGGCGGCGGCGCTCATGCACCCGAATCGTCAGGCGACCGAGCTGGCGTTCTGCCGCGCGCTGCTGCGACTCGATCTGCCGGCGCTCGGCATCTGCGGCGGCATGCAGACGCTCAACGTCGTCCTGGGAGGCAGCCTGCACCAGCACCTGCCCGACGTCGTGCGCTCGGGCTGGGACCACGCGGCCGGCGTGGACGGGCCGCGGCACCCCGTGACCGCCCAGCCCGGCAGCCTGCTGGGTGAGCTGCTGGGCAGCGAGTTCGCGACGAACAGCGTGCATCACCAGGGCATCGCGCGCCTCGGGCGCGGGCTCGTGGTGACGGCCCGCAGCCCGGACGGCGTCGTCGAGGGCTTCGAGAGCCCGGGGCGACGCTTCCTGGTCGGCGTGCAGTGGCACCCCGAGCGCATGCCGGACGCCCCCGCGCAGCGGGGCCTGTTCGCCGCCCTGCTCGACGCCGCCGAAGCCCAGCCCTCCCCGGCGCCCTGAGGCCGCGTGGACCGCGCACGACTCGGAGCCGCGGGGAGCGCAGGCAGGGCGGGCGACAGCACGCGCGCGATGCAACGTCGCGTCCTGGTGTACGCCGTGATGGCCGTCATCCTGTTCGCCGTCTGGAAGCTCTACCGGCACGAGCCGCCACCGCCGCCCGACGTGGACACGCCGCTCGAGGTGCTCGACGTGCCCGACGACCGGCCGCTGCCGCCGCGCGCCCAGGTGGACCCCGCGCGCCTCTCGTCGGTGCGCGACGGCTCGCGCACCGAGCGGGCGCTGCTCGAGCCCGACGCCAGCATGCACCTGCTCGAGGAGTGCACGCGCCTGGCCTGGGGCGACCTCGACCAGCTGGGCCTGCGCGCGGGGAACGCCGCCGAGCTGGCTCGCGACGGCGCGGCGCTGCGTGGCCAGCCGTTCTGGGTGCTGGGCGAGCTGCAGTGGTCGGTCTCCGAGACGATCGACTTCCTGCCGCGCACGCGCGGCGAGATCGTCGACCGGGACGGCACGTCCTGGGCGTTCCTCGTGGTGGTGGAGCCCTTCGCCGTCGAGCCGGGTGACGTCGTGCGGCTCTCGGGCTTCTACCTCAAGCAGTACGAGCTGCTGCGCCCGTCGGGCGAGTTCGTCACCGCGCCGCTGCTGGTGGGCGAGGAACTGCTGGCCTCGGCCTACCGCATCGAACCCGTGACGGCGCTGCGCGAAGACCTGTTCGACGACCTGCGCGACCGCGACCTCGACCAGGCCAACCGCCCGCTGGAGTGCATGGCCTACTACGAGCTGCTCAGCTACGCGTTGCACGGCTCGACGGAGGGCAGCCCCTCGCCCGCGCTGGCCGCGCCGGAACTGCGCCCGAGCGACCTGCTCGCCGCGCCCGACGACTGGCGCGGGCAGCGCGTGCACATGACCGGCTCGCTCATCTACATGAAGCGCTCGCCGCTCGGCCCGCGCGGCGAGAACCCGCTCGGCGAGCCCTTCGTGTGGGAACTGTGGATCACCGATGCGCGCGCCGGCGAGATCGGCACCATGCTGGCGCTCTCGCTGCGCGAACCGCAGGGCGTCGCCGAACGGCAGATCGTGGAGGTGGAGGGCTACTTCTTCCGCCGCTGGGCGTTCGAGAACCGCGCCAACCACCCGCGCATGGTGCCGGTGATCATGGCCAGTTCGATCGAGCGCTTCGTCCCGCGCGAGGACACGCTCACCCCGCTGCTCGTGCGCATCAGCCTGGGGATGGTGATCGTCGTCGCCGCCATCATCGTGTACGCGCAGCGGCGGGAGCGTCGTGCCGAGCGGGCCCAGCGCGACAAGCGCGTGCGCCGCAAGGGCAAGCTGCTGTCCAGCGTGGCATCCCGCCCTGCGGTGGGCGGGTCGGGTACGGGCGCCCCTGCGACCGCGGGAGCGCCGGCCCGACCGGAGGCCGCGCAAGACGTGCCGCCCCCGGACGGACGCACGCCGCCGGCGGGATGACGACGCGCAGCGCCAGCGACGGCGTGCGCGTCCAGCGCGGACTGCTCGGCGCCCTGCCGGCCGGCCTGCCGCAGGGTCGCCGCACGCTGTGGCTGACCGACGCGCACGTGGAGCCGCTGCTGCCCGCCGGCGTGGACGGACTGCCGCGACACGTGCTGCCGCCCGGCGAGGCCACCAAGAGCTGGGAGCACCTGGAGCAGGTGCTGCTCGCGCTGGACGCGGCGCGCCTCGATCGCGACGACCTGCTCGTGGCCGTCGGCGGCGGCGTCGTCACCGACCTCGGCGGGCTCGCGGCCAGCCTGCATCGACGCGGCATGGACTGGGTGGCCGTGCCCACCAGCCTGGTGGGCCAGATCGACGCGGCGCTGGGCGGGAAGACGGCCGTGAACCTGGGCGGCGGCAAGAACACCGTCGGCACGCTGCACCTGCCCCGCGCCGTGCTGGTCGACCCCCTGGCGCTCGCGTCGCTGCCCCGACGCCACCTGCTGGCCGGCCTGGCCGAGGTGCTCAAGACGGCGCTCATCGCCGGCGAGCCGCTCCACGGCGAGGTGCTCGCGCTCGAGCCCGAGGCGCTGCGAGACGCCAGCCCGCAGGCGGTGTCTGTCATCGAGGCCTGCATCGCCACCAAGCTGAAGCTGGTGGAGGGCGACCTGGCCGACCAGGGTCCGCGCCGCCAGCTCAACCTCGGTCACACCTTCGGGCACGCCTTCGAGGCGCTCGCCCTGCGCGGAGCTGCCGGCGCCATCGAGGCGCAGCCCGATCACGCGGCCGGCATGCCGCCCGCGGGCCGGGCACCCGACGAGGCGGCCCTGCTGCACGGAGAGGCCGTCGGGCTCGGGCTGCTGTGCGCGGCGCGACTGGCCGCGGGGGCGCCCGATCGCCCGCTCGAGAACGGACTGCGGGATCGGCTGCGCGCCTGGGGATTGCCCGTGACGTTTCCCGCGGCAGCACGCCCGGACGAGTTCGCGGCCGCAGTGCTGCACGAGATGCTGCGCGACAAGAAGCGCCGCGGCGGGCAGCTGGCCTGCGTGCTGCCGCGGGCTGTCGGCCAGGTGGACGTGGTGACCGGGCTGCCGGAGGCGGCGCTGCGGGCGGCGCTCCTGGCCGTGCTGCCTCCCGTCTGAGGCTCCCGGGCCGGGCCGGGAGCCCGAACGGCCCGCCAGCGCGACTCAACTCCGAGGCAGCCGCCGACCGACGAGGGGGATCCGATCCGCCAGCCGGAGAGCCCCATGGGCGCCACCCACGTCCTGCCGCCGCCACTCGATGTCGCCTGCCACCAGGGGCATCCGCTCGAGCTGTGGGTGCTGGTCAACGGCGAGATCGTGCAGTGCGCCGGCTCGTTCATGCGCACCGACAAGCCCGGCCGCCCGCTGGTCAACGCCACGCTGCCCGAGGACTTCGTCGGCGTGGTGCGCAACGGCGCGGCCGTGCGCGGCTTCTTCACCGACGAGGGCGGGCAGGTGCACACCTTCCTCACCTCGATCCACGAGTGGCAGGCCTACAGCGACCGGCCGTCGGCGGCCAAGGTCGTGCTCGAGGCGCCGACCGCCGTGGCGCCCTGCCAACGGCGGCGGGGCATGCGCCAGGCCGCCAAGCCCGTGCCCGTGAGCCTGCTCGTGACCATCCGTGGCGAGGCCGAGGCCGTCGCCGGCCGTCTGGTCGACGTCTCGCCCACCGGCATGGCCGTGCGCGTCGTGCGCGCGGCCCGCAACTGGTTCGCCGAGGGCACGCTGCTCGACCTCGAGGTCAAGCTCGGCGATCGCCCCGACCCCGTCAGCCTGGCCGTGACCGTCTCGCGCGTCGAACGCGAGGCGCTGCACTACCTGTACGGGTTGCGCGTGAACAATGCGGCCGAGCGGCGCGCGCTGCAGGACATCCTGCAGGAGCTGCTGCTGGTCTAGTGCGGCGCCCGATGGGCGGAGTGCAAGCTGCTCCGACCGATGGCAAGATGCCGGCTCGTTCCGGAGCCAGGGATGGACATCTCGCTGATCAGCCTGGGCGCTGCCGCCTTGTACTTCCTGGGCATGCTCGGTGCCCTCGACATCGGTCGTCGCATCGGCATGCGTCGCATGTCGTTCGGACCCGACGCCACGCGCGGCACGGGCGCCATCGAAGGCGCGGTCTTCGCCTTGCTGGGCCTGCTCATCGCGTTCACGTTCACCAACGCTGCCCAGCGCTTCGAATCGCGCCGGCAGCTCGTGGCGGACGAGGCCAACGCCATCGGCACGGCCCTCCTGCGCCTCGACCTGCTGCCGCCCGAGGCGTCCGGCGCCCTGCACCTGCTCTTCCGCGACTACCTGGGGCAGCGCCTCGAAGTGCATCGTCTCCTGCCGGACATCGAAGCCGCCCTGGAGGCGGAGGTGCGAGCGGATGCGCTGCAGGAGGAGATCTGGACGCTCGCGGTCCAGGCGGCGCAGCAGGACGGGCGACCGCAGGTGGCCACCATCGTGCTGCCGGCGCTCAACGAGATGTTCGACCTCGCGAACCTGCGCCTGGCGTTGGCACGCGCACACGTGCCCCTGCCCATCCTGGGCATGCTGCTGGTCCTCTCGCTGCTCGCCGCCCTGCTCGCCGGCCATTCGATGGCCACGCCCCTCGTCCGCTCCTGGCTGCACGTGCTCGTCTTCGCGGCCCTCCTCTCGGCCACGATGTACCTCATCGTGGACCTGGAGTTCCCGCGCGTCGGATTCATCAACATCAATGCCGCCGACGTGCTCCTGGAGCAGCTGCAGGACTCCTTGCGCTGAGCGCCGGCCCGCCGGGCCGACCGACTTGCTGCGCCCGAGGCACACCGGCGGGCGGACCAGCGGGCGCATCGCCGGCCGCACCGGCGGGCGCACCGCCGCGCCCGCTCCCTGCGCGTCGTGAGCCGGCCTGAGTTCACGCCTTCTTGACGCGACGCTGACGGAATCCCCGTCAGGAGAGTGCCTGCTGGTGCCGACATGGAACCCAGCATGGGACAGCAGCGCTTCGAGATCGGCATGCGCGTGGTGTACAGCCACTGCGAGAGCGGCTCCCGACCGCCCCAGGGCGCCCACCACATCCGACCGACGCGCAACGGCGACAGCATCCAGTGGCTGCGCGACAACCCGGGCGAGGTGCTCGAGACGCGCCCCGACGGACTGCTGCTCGTGCGCATGGACGACGGGGAGCAGCGCCTGCTGGCCGCCAGCGACCCCTCGCTGCGGCGGGCCACGCTGGCCGAACGCCTGCTGCGCCGGCGGTCCTTCCCGCGGGCGGGCTGACGCACGCGGGCGCCGGGCACCCACGCCGGCCCACGACTTGCTCTAGACTCTGCGCGATGGACGGCGCACGTCGGCAGGGCACGCGGTACGTGGTGAGCGAACAGGAGCGGGCCGCCTTCCGGCGCGACGGCTACGTGCACCTGGCCGGCGTGCTCTCGGACGCGGAGCTGGAGCCCATCGCCGAGGTCTACGAGCGCTTCCTGCGCCTGGAGATCCCGGTCAGCGGCAAGGACCTGTGCGACATGTCGGGGCGCGCGGCGACCCGCATCGAGGACTTCTCGATCGTCAACGTGATGCTGCCGCGCGTCTACTTCCCGGCCTGGGCCGGCAACCTGTACGAGCTGCGCGCCGCGAGCATCGCCGAGCAGCTGCAGGGCCCGGGCCTCCTGCTCGACTACGACCAGCTGCTCGCCAAGCGGCCGCAACGCGACGATGCCGTCTTCGCCTGGCACCAGGACCAGGCCTATTGGCCGGAGACGCCCGACAGCCGCACGGCGACCTGCTGGCTGGCCGTCGACGACAGCACGCTCGAGAACGGCTGCATGCGCTTCGTGCCCGGCTCGCACGTCGGCCCGCTGCGCCCGCACCGGCCGCTGCTCGACGACCGCGGCCGCTCGCACACGCTGGCCGCCGAGGTCGACGAGCGGCGCGACACGATCCGGCCGGTGCCCATCCGCCGCGGCGACATCACGGTGCACGACGAGCGCGTGCTGCACGGCTCGGGCGGCAACCGGAGCCCGGGCTGGCGGCGCGCGTACATCGTCGCCTTCCGGGCCGCCGCCACGGTGGCGGAGGAGCGGCGGCGCGGCTTCACGCATTCGCACAACGACGCGCCCGAGGTGCTGGACGGCGTCGGCATCACCGGCGAGAGCCGCCGCGCCTGAGGTCGTGGCCCGGCGCGGCGACACCCGCCGCGGACCGTCCGGGGCGCGCTCGACCGCCGCGTTCAGCGCACCGGCTGGCGCAGCGTGACCACGATGGGGTCGTGGTCCGAGACCTGGGCCAGGAAGCCCGCGTTGACGTGCGCCACGTGCGCCTGCGGGACGCTCATGTCGTGCAGCGTGCGGCTCAGCAGCACGTGATCGAGCACCTCGGCGTTGCCCTGGTAGACGTAGGTGAAGCCCAGCTCGACAGGCACCTCGTCGGCCATGTCCACCAGCGCGCCGCCCGCCACGAGCGTCTGCAGCGGCTCGCTCCAGGAGAAGTCGTTGAAGTCGCCGAGCAGCGCGATGCAGGCGTCCGGGTCGTCGGCCAGCAAGGCGTCCACGTGCTGTCGCAGGGAGCGTGCCTGGGCGCTGCGGCGGCTCTCGCTGAGCCGGCGCGGCGGCTGGTGGACTCCCATGTACGGATCGTCGCCGCGCTTGCTGACGAGGTGCACGGCGACCACGTGCAGGTCGAGGCCCGCCCAGCTCAGCTGCAGCGCGAGCGGCTTGCACGAGTGCTCCCAGCAGGCGTCGTCCGCGCGCACGCGCGCCGGGTTGGACGGCAAGCGCAGGCGCTCCGGCGGAGCGAGCGTCAGGCCGCGGTCCTCGCGCAGCAGGAAGGCGACGCGCAGGTTGCTCCCGGTGGCGCCGCCGTCCTGCTTGTCGGCGGGCGCGACCTCCAGGGCGCGGTAGGCCGGCCCCCCCGCCTCAGCGATGGCCGCGCAGAGCGCCTCGAGCGTGGCGGTCGCCACCACCGTGCCGTCGTCGGCCGGGCCGCTGTCGTCCTGGATCTCCTGCAGCGCGAGCAGGTCGGGCGCGCCGAGCGCACCCACCACGTGCGCCGCCACGGCGGCCAGCCGCCCCGGCTCCGCGAGCCCCAGGTACTGCACGTTGTAGGTGGCGAGGCGCACCGTCCCGGGCAGGCTGGGCGGCAGGTC
>Ga0315912_10003422_pt1 | contig 15789 bp, 15 predicted proteins | sample VfabasoilMG_FD_204469 | JGI IMG/M metagenome (GOLD analysis project Ga0315912, IMG submission 204469) | Garden soil microbial communities collected in Santa Monica, California, United States - V. faba soil | ecosystem: Environmental > Terrestrial > Soil > Garden | place: USA: California... | reverse complement strand
TGACATTGAACGCGAATGGGAACGATTTGGGCGATACGACGATCACCGTCAAGGCGAATCAGGATTGCACCGGTGTGACCAATGAAACGGTGCGCCGATGTTTCACCATTGTTCCGACAAATACCAGCGGGCTATCGGCGACGTTGACGCTCTATTTCTATGAGAGTCAAATCCCGTCTGGGCAAACCTGTAGCACGCTGGAAGTTTATACCTGGGACGGGTTATGGCATGGGCCGCTCACGCGTGACACCAGCTATGGGACCAGCGGACGCCTGTGTCAGACTTCACCCTACACCGCCCCCCATTCGATTCGGATCAAGGATGTAGCGGATTTCTCCACCTTTGTGATCACGGGCGGCCCAGCCCCGGCGGAAACGGGCACGCCCACCGCCACGCCAACCAACACCGCTACCCCTACCGCGACGGCGACTGCTACGGCGACCCCGACGCCCACCGACACGGCCACCGCGACGCCCACCGACACAGCCACTGCAACGCCCACTGACACGGCCACGGCAACACCCACTGACACGGCCACTGACACGGCCACGGCTACCGCTACTTCAACCGCCACCGCGACAGCGACCGCGACGCCCACTGATACGGCGACACCGACGCTAACTGCCACCCCGGCCAATGACTCCACCGCCACTGCTCAGGCCACTGCCGCCACCGCGACCCATGTGGCTGGGCAAACTGCCACTTCCGTAGCACTCTCGGCCACCCCAACGGCGACCGCTACAAGTACCGTGACCGACACACCTACCGCCACAGCCACTGGGACTCCAACGAACACTGCTACGGCAACGCCTACTGACACAGCCACGCCAACCAATACTGCTACAGTTACTCCAACGGCGACCGAAACCGCAACGTCAACCGCGACTGCGACACCGCCTCCAACTGATACTCCGACAGTCACATTGACCGCCTCACCCACCGCTACCGGCACGTTGCCAACCTCTACTCCAACGGCAACTGCGTCGGCCACAGATGTTGCCACGAATACCCCAACACCCATTGACACGGCGACCACGACTAGCACAGCGACTGAAACCGCAACGGAAACCGCTACTGCTACACCACCCGCAACGGATACCCCGACAGTCACAGTGACTGCTTCGCTGACACCTACCGGCACGTTGCCGACCTCCACTCCAACGGCAACTGCCTCGGCTACCGATGTCGCCACAAATACCCCAACGGCGACTGAAGCCGCAACGGAAACCGCAACTGCTACACCTCCCGCAACTGATACCCCGACGGTCACGTTGACTGCTTCGCCGACACCCACCGGAACGTTGCCGACCTCCACTCCAACGGCAACTGCCTCGGCTACCGATATCGCCACGAACATCCCAACGGCGACTGGCACGGCGACAACAACGGCGACGCCTCCTCCAACCAATACCCCGACAACCACGTTGACTGCTTCGCCAACACCTACTGGCACGTTGCCAACCTCTACCTCAACGGCAACTGCGTCGGCTACCGATGTCGCCACAAATACCCCAACTGCGACTGGCACGGCGACAACGACCGCGACGACTCCTCCAACCAATACCCCGACAACCACGTTGACCGCTTCGCCGACCCCTACCGGCACATTACCGACTGCGACATCCACAGCAACTGCAACGGTAACAGATGTTGCGACTAGCACAGCGACGGCGACCGCTACACAAACACCCCCATCAACGGCTTCACCTACACCAGCCACCGGCACGATCATACCGGGTGGTAGCGTTTTGACCTTCACCGTGCAAGGCCTGACTCTGACGTTGGACTTTCCGTCGGGGACGACTACAGAAACCCTCACCGTAACTGTGGGTGTAACCGGGAGTCATCCTTTGTCTACTGGGTTGAAATATGTCGGTGATGGGGCATTCTTCGTGGAGGCCTTCGGTGCCAATGGTCAACCCGTGACCTCCTTCAACCAACCCTTCACCCTCACCCTGCGCTATTCAGAAGCCAGTTTGCGAGGATTGGATGCGATGCTCTTGAAAGTATATTTCTGGGATGTGACCGCTCGTCAATGGGTCGTCATTCCGGCTACGTTGGACATCACGGATAATGCCGTCATTGTCAAGTTGAATCACTTGACCGAGTTTGCCCTCTTGGCCTCCCTACAACACAAACTCTATTTGCCGCTCCTGCAACGCTAGCTTTGTGAGGCCCCAGTTCAGAGAGATGACTACCCCTCTAAACCTGGGGCCTCATGTCGCGTGTTCATCACGATGTAGATGTGATCGTGCCGCGCTCAGCGCAACTCGCGCTCCATGAACATTTGACCGCGCACAGAGCGGTAAGGAACGCGGAAAAGACCAGACCGACTTGAGCGTGTGTTGTTGGAACACTTGGGGGCCGAACAGCGAGCGTGATTGGGGCGGTTGTAAGCTATGTAACCTCCTCGTGTTTTAAAAAAGTCAATCTCAGACTCAGTAACCTGATTTTCCCTTGACGGGCCAAGCGAGCCAGATTAGACTCAGCAGAATGTTAAGGAAAAACTTAATCTTCACCGAAATTCGGCCACGCCATGACCTCCTCCTCCGCCTCTCTCTTTAAAGTGCTTGGGCACGTCGAACGGTCGGCGATCCTCAAACAGCTAATGACGACCCAAGCCACACTCTCCCAGCTCGGCGTCACCTTTCGCAAGACCCCGGCGCACATTCGGCATCATTTAAAAGTATTAGAACAGGCTGGTTTAGTCGAATTTGTAGAAGCCCGCCCGGTGCAAGGTGGGCCAGAAAAGTATTACCGCGCTACGCAACGCGCTCTGTTGATCCATCAAGCGGTGCTCCCCGATGGCCCTAAAGGAAAGTTGGGAGTCGTTATTGGATCAATAGACCCCGGCCTCACGGAGCTGGCGGCTCGCCAGCCAAAGTCTTTTTTTGTGCGCCTCTTGCCGCTCTCCAGTTTGGACAGCCTGATCGCATTGCGGCAGGGCTTGTGTGACATGAGCGCCTGTCATCTCCTCGACCCTCAATCTGGTCAGTACAATCGCTCTTTTGTCCGCCACTTATTTCCCAGCCAGCCGATGGCGCTACTGCAAGTGTATCGCCGCGAAGAAGGGTTCATCGTGCCACCCAGTAACCCGCTCCGCCTGCGGTCGGTAGAAGATTTGGCCCAACCGCAGATCCGCCTCGTAAACCGCGAACCGGGCTCCGGGGTGCGCCAATGGCTAGATTGCCACCTCCAACAACTTGGCCTGTCGCCCACACAGATCTCCGGTTATGCCCATGTCGTGCAATCGCATCGCGCGGTCGCTCAGGCCATTCAGTCCGGGCAGGCGAATGCCGGGATCGGCCTCGCCACGAGCGCCAAAGAATTCGGCTTGGAGTTCATCCCTTTATATGAAGAACCCTATGAGATAGTTATGCCGCGCGCGACAACCACTGAGCGGCGTTACGCGCCCTTTTTTGATTACTTCCATTCGGGTGAATTTCGCGCCACCCTCCGCCACTTAGAGGGCTATGTCGTTCCGCAACGTTCGGGGGAGATTGACATCATCCAGTAGAACCGCCAGAAATTCATTGCACGCCGTTCTGTGTAGTCTGTGTTCAAGCCGCGTGTTCTGAATTTGAGTTTTCAGGCGCATTCTTAAAAACACCCCAAAGAGAGTTTAAAATGAAACTGAAGGTTCTACTTCGACTTATATTAATGATGGAGTTGCTAGCGGCAGGTTGTGCACCGCAACCGACTGCGCCGACTCAGTTTCCGGCGGCCACCGCCGCCCTCCCCACCCCTCCCCCCATGAACACATCCGCACCAGTGGAAGCCATAGACCTGAACGTCTTTGCGGCCGCGTCGCTTACGAACGCATTTGAGGAAATCGGCCAACACTTTGAAGCTCAACACCCCGGCGTGACGGTCGTGTTTAATTTTGCCGGTTCGCAACAACTTGCCCAACAGATCAACGAAGGCGCACCGGCGGATGTCTTTGCCAGCGCCAATAGAACTCAAATGGAGATCGTGATCAAGGCTGGGGGTGTGGTCAGTGACACTCAAAAAACATTTGTTAGGAACCGGCTCGTGGTTGTCTTTCCGCAGGATAACCAGGCCAAGTTGACGACTCTGCAAGACTTAACCAAGCCCGGCCTCAAGTTGGTCTTCGCCGCTAAAGAAGTGCCTGTCGGGCAATACTCGTTCGATCTATTGGATAAGGCCATCGCCGACCCGGCCTTTGGCGCAACCTACAAAGACGATGTCCTCAAGAACGTCGTTTCCTACGAAGACAATGTCAAAGCCGTCCTGACCAAAGTTGCGCTGGGTGAAGCGGATGCGGGCATCGTCTACACGAGCGACGTTTCCGGGGCGGATGCGGGCAAAGTCGGACAGCTCGACATCCCAGATGCGCTCAATGTGATTGCTAGCTACCCTATCGCACCCATCCAAACCTCGAAACAGGCCGAGCTCGCGCAAGCATTTGTGGATTGGGTGCTTTCACCAGACGGCCAAGCGCTGTTAGCGAAGCATAACTTCATCCCAGTGGTTAAGTAAATGGAACAGAAATGGGGAGGCTATACTATCCCTCCTAACTCATGGCGCTAAACAGACCAAGCCCGGTGGGACGCTGGACACAGCACGCCTGGCGCCTCACCGCTCTTCCGTTAATCTTGTTGTTCTCCATTCCGATCCTAATGTTGTTTGGCCGGAGTTCACTTCAGGCCATCTGGGAAAATCTAGGGCATGAAACAGTCATTCAGGCGATGCTGGTCAGTCTGGGAACCACCCTGACGAGTCTCGGGTTGATCTTATTATTGGGGACACCTTTGGCCTACCTGATGGGGCGACATCAATTCCGCTATAAAAGGGCGCTCGACACGCTTATTGATTTACCCACCGTATTACCACCCTCCGTGGCGGGGCTGGCCTTGCTCATCACACTGGGGCGGCGCGGGCTGATTGGAGGCTGGTTGACCGAGTTGGGGATCGAAATCGCCTTTTCAACGACGGCCGTTGTGATCGCCCAAACGTTTATCGCGGCTCCCTTTTATGTGCGCGCCGCGACTCTGGGGTTTGCGAGTGTTGATGGGGAAATCGAACAAGCGGCGCAGTTGGATGGGGCCAGTCGCTGGCAGATTTTTAGATTCGTGATCTTGCCGCTCTCGCGGTTGGCCTTGTTGAGCGGCGCGATGATGAGTTGGGCGCGCGCGCTCGGCGAGTTCGGCGCGACGATGATTTTTGCCGGAAATTTTCCGGGCCGCACCCAAACGATGCCCACCGCCATCTACTTGGGTTTTGAACGGGATTTCGACAGCGCCCTCACCCTGTCAGTCATCTTGGTTGTGATCTGCTTCCTCTCGCTCTTGCTGATCAAAGTGATGGTCGCCTACGAGGCGGACAGCGCCTAAAGGAGAAGCAACGACTTGGCTCAATCGGGGTTTTCGTTTTGCGTAATGCAGATTATACTAATCGAAATTACACCAAACCGAACATGTCTCAATCCCCCTTTGTTGCCCGCGACCACGAACTCCACCTCCTCACCGAGCAATGGCGGCATCGCCAAGCGCGCTTAATGATCTTGTATGGACGACGGCGGGTGGGCAAGACGCGCCTCGTCACCCATTGGATGCGCGAGTCCGCAGCGCGGGCGCTCTATTGGGTGGCCGAGCCGACTTCGTCTTTTGATCAACTCCGCTCCTTCTCGCAAGCGCTCTACAACCTTGAGCAACCCGACTCCGCACCCGAAAATTTTACTTATGCCACCTGGGCGCAGGCTTTTCAACAAGTGGCACGCCTCGCCAAGCACGAACGGCTAGCGTTAATGCTCGATGAGTTTACCTACCTGCTTGAAGTCGAGCCGGGCATTGCAGGCGTTTTGCAAAATGCCTGGGATCACACACTTAGCCCATCAAATTTGTTTTTAATTTTGTCGGGATCGCACATCGGGATGATGCAACGCGAGTTATTGGCGTATCAGGCCCCGCTCTACGGGCGCGCCACCTCGTTGCTCCTCCTGCCCCCCCTGCCCTTTAGCGCCACCCGCAATTTCTTCCCTCGCTATCGCACCGATGAGCGCGTCGCCCTGTATGCGATGTTGGGCGGCATCCCCGCCTATTGGGAACTGTTTGATCCGAACCTAAGTTTAGATCGCAACATTCGCAATCAATTCTTGAGTGGCGCAAATTTATTACAAGACGAACCCCGTCTGCTCTTACAAGACTTCGTCTCCGAGGTGCATAACTACGTCGCCATTCTGCGCGCCATTGCGCATGGGTTTCGCACGCCGAAAGAGATCGCGGGGAACGCCGGGTTGAATGACCGGCATGTCTCGATGTACTTGAGCAATTTAGTCAACACGGGCTTTGTCGAGCGGCGTGTGCCGATCACCCAAACCGAGAGTTCACGTTTGGGTCGCCATCACATTAGCGACCCGTTCCTGCGTTTTTATTTCCGCTTCCTCTCAAGCCGCCAAGCGCAATTAGCCATGGGGGTGCAAGAGCAAACATTGGCCGAGATCAAAAAACACCTCGTGGATTTTATTGGCACGCACACGTGGGAAGAGCTATGCCGGGAATGGGTCTTGCGCGCCAGCGGGCACAAACGGCTACCGTTCTTGCCCGACCAGGTGGGGAGTGCCTGGACCCGTGAGGCTCAAATAGATGTGGTGGGCATCAACGCTATGGAGAAGACTTTGATCTTGGGGGAATGCAAATGGGAACGGCAAGCGGTGGCTAAAGATGTTTTAGATAACTTGATTCAGAAGACGGAGCAAGTCGTTCCCGCCAATGGCCGCTGGACGGTCTATTACCTCGGCTTTGCGCGCGCGGGATGGAGCAAAGAAGCGCAACGCCAAGCGGCGCGCCTCAATGAAAACCCGCCCTGGGGTGAGAACTGGTCAGCGAATGGCGCTAAGTTGCTAGATTTAGAGGAAGTGGATCGAGATTTGGCGGAGTGGGTATAAGCAGATCATCGCCTCTCAAAACTCACTTCCGCATATTCTGCTGACGGCTCTTTCAATAACGCTTCCGATTCACCTTTCAAATACTGATCAAAAAACGCGCGCAAGTAAACATTCACGATCTCAATTACCCGGTCGCCGTCTAATGGCCCTTTCAACCCCATCACGGGCGTGAGGGGCGAAAGCAAAGGCAGGTCGGTGAAGTCATAATGCTTCGTGCCAAGGATCGAGAGCCGATAGCCGTCCCCATGCAAATTTGCGTAAAGTCGCGCCAAACGATCTTCGTTCTTGCCGGTAGACCAAGCCTCACTCCGCATGAATAAAAACGGCTGATCCAAACCGGCCGTGATCACCGCTTCTGGCACCGGTTCCACCCACGCATCCATCCCCAAGCCCGCTTTGCACCGCGCGTCTTGCGCGCAGGCGATGACCGTCGCGCCGCCACCGGTTGAATGTCCGTAAACCCCGATGTGCGCTAAGTCGAGTCGTCCGGCGAAACGTTGATCGCCGAGCGTGCCTTGATCAAAATCGGGCAGGCGGTCAAAGACATAGCGGATGTCGGCGGCATACACGCTTTCCAACGTTTCGCTGGCTTGTTGATATTCGGCCGTGGGCACACCGCGCGGCAAGGCCTGAGGGTTGTTGAGGGCGACCCGCCCATCCTCGAACACGGTCACCATTGAGCCATAAGTATGATCGATGGCAATGACGATGTAACCCTGGCTCGCCAGTTCTTCTACTTGATTGGTCTCTAAAGTGCGAAAGCCGTTCCAACCATGCGAATGGACAATGACTGGAAAACGTTGCGGCGCGGCCACCATCAGCGCGGCGGGATAGGAACGCGCATGGACGAGATTGAGATGGTCGAGCAAAAAAGGCGGAAGGCGCAAGTAGCTGGTGATCGCCGGGGCGACGATCTCCATGCGCTCCATCCAGGCGCCGGTGGTCGCGTCGGGCGCAGGCGCGGCTGGATACCAAACTTGGATCATGAGTTCACGGTGGTCGTTGGGCTCGGCCGTGTAAATTTCGGCGCGGGTGGAATCAATTAGGTGATAAGAGATCGTGCCGACGGGATACTGACCGGTGAGCGGTGGAAATTGCGGCACTGGGAAGAGATACGGCAATATGGCCGTCACGATCAAAGCCCCCCACCCCGCCCCACCTACCACCCAGGGCCGCCAGCGGGTAGACGGCTTCTTCGGCAACGAAAGGTCAAGCGTTAAGATCACGATGCTCAACCCCAACGAAAAGATATAGGCCGGCAACATTTGCCAGCGATATTTCTCAATCACCAAATGTAATCCCACTAAGGCTAAGGCCAGCAACGGCGCGCCGTTGCTCCAACGCGGCCAGCGTTGTACCCAAAGCGTCAGGCGCGTGAGGCTGAAAAGATTCAGACCAAGGATGAAAATTTCAAGCGGACGCATCGCTGACCTCCTGACGAAACTGTACTTCCAACGTGGTCTGGCTGAGGGCAGTCACCACGCGCTGAATAGCTGGGGTTAAACGGTGCTCGAGCCAATCGCGGGCATACGCATTGGGGACGCGGATGGTGAGGACACCCGTTACAAAATTGATCGGGGTTGTGTCGCGCAGACGGGCCTCAAAAGTGGTCGGGCTCATTTCTAAACGCAGTTGTTCTAAGGCCTGTTCCCAGAGTTGGCGCGGGGTGAGCGCACAGGGTGTCACGGGTGACAACTGATACATAGGGGTATCTAAAATAGGGTCCGGGGCAACTGGGGTTTCCGGTTCGGGTTCAACCATTTCGACCTCCACCAACGGGGATTGCGGAGGCACTTCTGGAGCGCGGCGATCTTGTAAGGCCCATAAGAGTAATTGCTCAAAGTCGAGTTCGCTGGGCGGCATGTAATCGGGTGGGCACGGTTCGCAGCGCGTTAACACATCACGCAAATAAGCACCGGGTTTAGTGTAGGGACAATCACTTGAACGGCTATACGCGATGTGACCAAGGAGATCGGCTAAGTAGTTAACTTGGCGCGTTTTTTCATGCCGCAGGAGGCGTTGCAGAGTCTCAGCGCGGAGGTTAGGCCAGATGCCGCCGGCGATGAGCGCGGTCAGTAATTTGTCACGATGATTTTGCCCAGCCGTCAGCGCGCACTTTTTCGCCCAGGCCAGATGGTCATTGGTTTGGCGTGGCAATTCGGACACGGCGAGCGGCGACTGCGGTTTTTCCGCGCTCGCTGTAGGAGATGAGTCTGAGAGAGTCATAGAGGATTCTATTAATCTTTCTGACTCTCTTAGCACCGACTGCGGTTTTTCCGCACTCGCTAATTGGACACTCTGCTGAGGTAGGAAAAACTGCTGCGAGTTAGCAGTCAAGGCCCACTCATTGCGGTTGTTGGGGTTGCCTAAACATACGATCAATCCCCGCCGTGAAAGTTTGGTGAGCGCTTGGGCTACCGTCTCGTTGTCGTTGTAGCCAGTTTCTTGGCTCAGCTCTTTGTTGCTCAGGGGGCGCGAAGCAACGAAGAGCGCGACTAAGATCGAAATCTGCGCCCCTTTGAGGTCGCTCAAAAGCGTGGTCATGCTCCCCCTCCCCGTGTTAAATTCAATGCGCACATAGTGCCTCACGATGTGAGCGACACCGGTGAAGCCGCTGTGGCCTAGTTGCTTACCCGAATCGGGCGTGTTATACTAGGTCTGTCTGTGGCGGCGTTTCCCCGCGTCGCTTCAGTTGCGCCGCTCTGCCTCATCCGGAAAATGTGCTAGAGCGGCGCGATTTATTTAACGAACAATAAAATAATATAATACTATTTTATTGTTCGTAAGTCTTAGACTTTCTTCAACAAGTCGGCCAACCCCTTCCAGTCGGTGATATGTTCAGGAAGCCGCACCTCGCCAGGCGTCGGCGTGGCTGTGAGCAGATAAGTTTTGAGCAAGCGCAATCCCAGCCCGGTCACTTGGCCGCGCGAGACGGTCGTAAGCGCGCCAGCTTTCGATAAGTTAATCTTGAGCGCATTTTGAATCTGCACGAGCGTCATTAGTTCTTCATCGGTGAGTTCGACAGTGACGCGCGTGCGCTTGATCGGGCGCGCCGGGCGGCCAACCTTGACGCGTTGCTTAACGGGTATCTTGTGCGACTCGAGGTTATAAAGTTCAGCCCAAGTATCCGTGATGGGGTTGCTTTTCGCTTTGCTCATGTTATTCGCCGACTCTTTTTACGAGGTTTTGGTTTAGGGTTGGTGCGGGTTGACTCGACGCGCGTGCGGCGCGCCGCGGCTTCGGATTTAGGGGGTTGATAGTCTGGGCGCTGGCGATGGCTATCAATGGCCTTTAACACGATACCATCGTCCGCCACATATTTGCCATCGCGCTCCAGCCACGACAGAATTTCGCTACAGACGATCACCACTGTCCGGGGCAGGCCATTGGAGTATTCGTAGAGCCGTTGAAAGGCTGACTCTTCTAATAGGGGTTCGGGCCGCCCAGCAACCGCGCATCGGAAATTGATCATCGCTAAGGCCTCTCCGGCGGGCAACGGCAAAATCGTTTGCCAACTCACCACCCGCGAGAGCAGGCCACTACTTTGCGCGATCAGTTCGCGGATCTCAGATTGGCCAAACATGATCATTTGCGCGAGTTTGTCGTGCAAATCAAAGTTGTAGATGTATTGAAACGCATCCAAACTGCGCATGCCGAGGTGTTGGGCATCGTCAATGATGATCACGGGTGCGCGGCCCGCGGCGCGCTGTTGAATCAACCATCGTTCAAAGGCGTGCGCCAGCGCCTTTTCACTCCGTTGGGGCGGGACGCCAAACCGTGAGGCAATGTCGGACAGCGCCTCCCAAGTAGACTTATAGGAGGCCGTGTGGATATAGAGTGGGTGGAAATAAAACGTGTCAGCGTAGAGCAAGTCATAGAGCCGCCGGGCGAGCGTGGTCTTACCCACCCCGACCCCCCCTTCGATCACCGCCAGCCCTTGTCGGGTGGCGATGACGCGCTGAATCGCCTCCAACACGAACTGATGTTGGGAGGAGAGGAACAAAAAGCGCGGATCGGCTGAGACCAAAAACGGATGCTCTTTGAAGCCGAGCTTTTTGTAAAATTGCGAGAGCGCGAGAGTCGCGGAAGACATACGCTTGAACCTTGAACTTGACGCTAGAATCACCTTACACAGCACATATTTTATGTCGGTTAGGCCAAAAGAGTCAAATGTCTCTTGTCTTGTGCTACCTAATGCTCTAAACCACAGAGTTAGGCTAACTAGTTGTAATTTGGAGCGAGATACGTTATGATGGGTGTCAGCATGAGCAACCGTCCCCGGGGACGGTTGGCGCAGGAAAGGAACAGCGATGCCGATTATTACGGTTTCTAATCTCAAAGGCGGCACCGGCAAGACCTCAGTGGCCGTAAATTTGGCGGCCGGGTTGACGCGCCGCGCGGGGCCACAGGGCGACCCAGTAGTAGTGGTGGATTTTGACCCCCAGGGGAACGCGCTCAAAACTATTTCCGGTACGACTCAATATACCAACGCGGAGAGTCTGGCGGCGGCGATTGCCGACGACGATTTGTTAGACCTGCTCGGCCTCACGCGCCCGACCGCTGTTTCGCTCGTGCGGCGCGCCCCTGAACCGTGGTATCCCAACCTGCATTTCGTCCCCTGCCGGGAAATGATGTTGGTGGAAGTGCGGCGGCGTTTGCCCGCCATCGAAAACCGCGCGGCGCTCATGCGCACGGCCCTCCACGCCCTCGCCGAACATTTTCAGTATGTGGTGGTGGACACCGGGCCCAGTATTGATGATTTGCTCGTCAGCATTTTCGCGGCGACGGATTACATCGTGGTGCCGGTGGAGATGGATGAGAACGCGATTGAGGGCGCGGCGCGCATCACCAAAAAAGTGGCCGAGGTGGCCGGGGCGTCCGCCCGCCCGCGCATTGTGGGGTATGTGGCGAACAAGTTTATGAGCCAACGCATTGGTGACCGCAACGCGATTGAAAGCCTGCGCCAATTGTTTGCCAAACAAGTTTACGACACCATCATCCCGCATAACATTGACATCCGCTATAGCCAAGCGGCGCGGAGTGACATTTATCGCTTTGCACCCAAAAGCCCCGCCGCCGCGGCGCTGGCGTTGATGGTGGAAGAGACCTTACAGCGGATCGCTAAACTTGAAGCTAGCCCCAGCCGCGCGCGGAAAAGCTGAGGCCGTTCCCTCGTTCGTGCTGTGATGAGAGGCCACCATGCCCACTAAACCTCAACCACCTGTTAAAGCCTCCAAACCCGCGCGTGGCGCGATCTCCCTGCCCGAGTCGGATCTGTTTGGCAATCAACTGGCCGAAGGGGGCACGCCCTTGCAACTGAGTTGGGACCAGATCGAGCCCGACCCCAATCAAGCGCGGTGGGTGTTGCCCGTCGAGTTGCGGGCCAAGTTCATTGCCGGAAAACTCTCCGCCATGGAGGCCATGCGCCAATGGCAGAAGCAGGTGGAGCGCAGTCAGGCGCGGGCTGGCAAAGCGCCGCTCAAACCCAGCGAGGCCTCCGAAGCGCGCAAATTAGACGAGATCGCCGCCTTAGCGCGGAGCCTCCAAGCCGGGGGCCAGGTGAACCCGATCACGGTAGCGCGGCACGGCGGGCGTTGGCGTATTGAAACTGGCGAACGGCGTTTTTGGGCGCATGTGTATTTGGTGAGCGTGCTGGCAGATGACACGGCGGCGCAGATCCCGGTGGCAGTGCGCGCGCAGATCGATCCCTTTCGGCAAGCAGTGGAAAACTTACACGCTGCGCCGCTCAACGCGGTCGGCTTAGCGCGCGAGATCGCGCGTTTGCTAATGACGGCCTTGCCCCACCTCTATCCGGCCCCGGGGCCAGAGGCGCCGCTCGATTGGCCGCTTTATCGGCAGGTGGCGGAACAGCGTGTGCCACCCGGCGGGTGGAGTCGGATCGAGGACGCGATGGGGCGCAAGGCGGATCAGCTCGGGCGGTTTTTGCGGTTGCTCTTGCTCCCGGCTGAGGCGTTGGCACTGGCCGACCGCCATGACCTGACCGAGAAGCAACTGCGCGCGGTCAGTGAACTGGGTGATCCGGCCCGCCAAACACGCGCGGTGAGTCTGATCACTGAGTTGGGATTGTCTTCGACTGAAGTGGAGTGGTTATGCCAGCAAACTGATTGGGAGGCGGCCGAACGCGACTTGCGCGCACAGCGCGTGGGAATGTGGCCGACGGCGACCACCAGTCCGCGCGCGCGGTTTGCGCCTGAGCAGGTGTTGTATAAACGCTTGGTCAGTTTGCAACGCTTTACAGAGAGTGTCCGGCGTGGCGGTAGCGAACCGGCCGAGGCACTGGCGGAGCAACTGCAGTTACAAGCCAGTCCAACCGCCTTGCCCGAGTTGCGCGCGTTGATTGAATTGTTGGAAACAACCGCGGCTAAATTGGAGCGATCACTCAAACCGAGTGGGGGCAAAGCGTCCCTGGGGACGGTTGGTGCAAAGAAAAAGTTGGACTAGCCGTAGCCACGGCCTGCGGTTAGATTAGTCCTTCCCTTTTTTACTGCGTTTCTTCGCGCGTTTGATCTGCCGTCCGACATCTTCTGGGGAAATTACATCTTCATCGGTCCATAAATTTAATAGCGCGCGCATCACGCTTCCCAAGGACCAGCCGCGTTCTTCGGCTTTGCGTTTGGCGCGTTCGGCCAGCTCGCTATCAATACGGATTTCTAGCCGCTCATCTTTGCGTTTGGGTGCGCCCGGTGGCGGTGGGGGAGCGTTCACTTGCTGGGGCATGGGCGGGAGTGTATCACAAAACGCACGGACAGTTACGGGCTTGTACGTACACCAATTGACACTAAACGCCGTATATGTACGTACACTAATTGACAATCGGCTTAAAAAGACTTATATTGTACGTACATATACGGGCAATTACGGAACTTATGAAAGCCGAGGGCCAAACCATGCGCCACTTTCTTTTGTTGTTAGGGATGTTGATCCTTGCACTCTGGCTGGGCTGGTTTATCAGCGCACCCACCGTGCAAACCGCGTTGGCTGACTCGATCCGCGCTGACACCACAACTGCCCGCACCCAAGCGGCTTGGGCAATGGAATTTGAGCGACAAGTCGCGCCGGGGGCTAGACTTGCATGGCAGATTTTTTATCTAAGTCTGAGTCTATCGAGTGCGTTCGCGTTTTTTGGTCTCGTTGGCGTAGGTCTGCTCTGGCTCATGCGGCAAGCGAGTCTAATTCGACCGACAGCGACGGGGCAGTTTCCGCTGGTGCGGGTCGGGGGATGGGGGTGGGGTGGGGTGATCGATCCAAATAAAATGCCGGGCGTGATAGTGTTAGCCGCACCAGTGCAATTGGGTGCACTACCCCAGGTGTCGTTGCCCCTCGCGCTCTCTGAGGCTGGCACAGTGCAACTCGCCGCACAAGCGACGGCATTGGCGATGACCGCGAACGCGACTCGCGGAGATACAGTGAGGCGCGAAGCGCCTGTGCGCCAAATGTTAGCCGCCGCATCGCCCCCCTTAGCCTTACCATTACCAACGGTTGAACAGATTGATCCGGCACATATTGATCGCCTGTTGGAATTGACGGAAGGCGCCGAGGAGTAACGCCCATGTTCAACACCGCCACCGCTGTAACGCAATACGCGACTCAAATCCGTGATGCCCTGACCAATTTGGGGTTGGCGTACACCACACACAAAGGCGAAGTGGTGCAGATCAATTACAAACGTTTAGCGCTAGCGGGCGAGCAATATGCCATCTTGGAAGTAGACACGCGCCGCTTGCCGCCGCGCATCTCGATCCCTGACTTAGAAACGCCACGCGTGCTGTCGCACTTGAGCGCAGTAGTGGGCAAACCAGTGAAGAAGCTCAACACCATCGGCTTAACGTATGTGGTATTGCTCCAACCGCCTAAGCCTAAACCTTGGCCCACCCAAGTGGGTTTACCAGAGCCGCCAGACAATTTGACCTACCCTTGGCCGATGGGCATGACGCGCGAGGGCAACGCCGTGTGGGGCGACCTGTTGACGACTGGGCATTTACTCGCAGGCGGCAAACCCGGTGCAGGCAAGTCCACTTGGATCAACGCGGGTTTAGTGGCGTTACTTAAGAAGCACGACCCGGATACGTTGCAATTGGCGCTGGTTGACCCGAAGACCGTCGAACTCTATCCGTATAGCACTCTGCCGCATCTGATCGCCCCTGTCGCCACCGAAGCCGAGGCCGCCAAAAGGGTGGTGACTCAACTGATCGCTGAAATGGAACGGCGCGAGGCGCTCTTCAAAGAAGCGGGCGCGAAGAAGTTTAGCGACTACAACCGAGCGACTGCCGCGCCCTTGCCCTTGCTCTTGGCCGTTTTCGATGAAGTGACCGATCTCGTGATTCAGTGGGGTGGGCCAAAGGCCGCGCCATTTTTAGAACTGATCCGCCTCTCCTCTAAAGCGCGCGCGTTTGGGATCGTTTTATGCTTCGCCACTCAAAACCCAAAGGCCGATATTTTGGACACCGCCGTGCGCGAAAATTGTGGCACGCGCATCGCGTTCAAAGTGGATACGGCAACCCAATCGCGCTCTATCTTAGGGCGTTCCGGCGCGGAAGGATTGCCGCTGGGCAAGCCGGGGCGCTTAGTGGCGCAACTCGCTGGGCGCACGCTCCAGACTCTACAAGGCTTTGCGGTGAGCGAGGATGCGATCGCCGCCGTTATTCGCCAACAGCAAACCGCGCGGGCTCATCCGTTAACCGAGGCCGAACGCGACTTAGTCAATTATGCTCAAACATATTTGGGTGGGGCGTTCAAAATTGGGCCGTTGGCTGAGGCGTTTAAAGGCGTAGTCAGCAAGCGCCAACTAGAGAAGTTGGCGCAACGCTGGGAACTGCGCGGTTGGCTGACCAAACCGGTGAGTGTGGTCGCGCCACGCTGGG
>Ga0315912_10003421_pt1 | contig 15795 bp, 10 predicted proteins | sample VfabasoilMG_FD_204469 | JGI IMG/M metagenome (GOLD analysis project Ga0315912, IMG submission 204469) | Garden soil microbial communities collected in Santa Monica, California, United States - V. faba soil | ecosystem: Environmental > Terrestrial > Soil > Garden | place: USA: California... | reverse complement strand
CTGGCCCAACGCCAAATTCATAAGCCCCAATGTCACATACCCCTTGACGCGCAAAGCCACGTTGATCAGTGGGTTGACACACGGCCGGGTTACCGGCGTTAATGGCTGGGCTACGTGCCATCAGCCCTAGTGTTAAGTTGAATCCGCCATAATTTCCCAGTGGCCCGAACCATGGATTAACTGGAGCCGCCTCGGTCCCAACAATATCGCCAACAGTTGAGGTAAAAGAGCAACCAGTCGTAATTCCCAAAAGATTGTATCCAAGCGAGGTGACCGCTCCTGAACAATCGGGTGACAATTGGCCATTATTTCGGGCGATGAGGGTGTTCTGCATCTGTAGTGTGCCCGCCGAATTGACAATCCCGCCTCCAGACATGGTCGTCGTGTTATAAGCGATAGTCACGCTTTCCAGACTGGTCGTTCCAGAATTAATGAGAAGGCCACCGCCCCTCTCAGCAGTGTTATGGCTGAGCGTGCTATTGGTGATAGTCACGTTCCCACTATTGACTATCCCGCCCCCTCCAGAACCGGGATGACATATATATCCATTATGATCGATTGTGGAAGCGCTGATGACTAACTCACCAGTATTGTAAATTCCTCCTCCGCTGTTACAGGTTTGGTTGTCACTAATTGTGCTGCTGATGATGGTGATCTGGCTGAGGTTGAGGACACCACCAGCTTCCCCGGCCGGCTTAGCGCCGACAGTGGCAATCGTGTTTTTGCTAATGGTGCTATGCGTCATCGTGAGGTTACCAGAATTATAAATCCCGCCTACGTCCATGCCGATATTATTGCTAACCCGGCTGTCTACTAACATCAGCTGACCCGTTGGGTCATTCCAGATGCCAGCGGACTCGTTCCGCTCCAATGTTGTATTAAGGAGAGTGGCATTCCCAGAGTTATAGATACCCCCTCCGATATTGGCCGAGGAAGGGTCAACATTAGAAGCGATCAGACTATTTGTAATTGTCATCGCCCCCACATTCGCAATCCCAATGCCGAGGTTGAAAAACATCGCCGTCGAGCGATTCCCCGTCACAGTGCTACTCATCACAGTCAGACTACCCTCGTTGAAGATGCCTCCCCCACCACTCCCGGAGAACGCTAAAGTGATGTTGTTATTACTAATGTGGCTATTGGTCAACGTCAAAACGCCTTGGTTATAGATGCCTCCGCCATCACCAAATATGTCTCCTCGTTGAATGGTGAGGTTAGTTAAGTTCACTTGCGTGTCCCGAGCAACATTAACGACTCGCCCTAGGTTGTTGCCATCTATAATCGTCGTAACGGCCTCCGCACCTATAATGGTCAGGCTCTTTGTGATGACGATATTTTCGGTATATGTGCCTGCCGTCACGCTGAGCGTATGACCAGCGGTGGTGTTGGGGGCATCTATAGCCGATTGAATGTCTGGATACCAGATGCCAGTCTCTAAATTTAAAACCCGCTCGGCGGCTCCGCTTGCTTGCACAGCACAACCTCTGCATAAGGCGATACCTCCCGTCACAATAAAGAGGGAAACCAAACCAATCAGTGACAGGGGAAGCATCATCATCATCCATCTACTGAAAGGGCGAGGCGAGTGTGATCTAGCGAATTGGCGCTCAAAAGAGGTAATGAAGAAAAAATTGAGCATATCGGCTGGAGGTTCAGCGATCTCGATATTGTCTAACTCGAACTACGCGTATCACTTTCTGGACCAATTCTGATTTTCGTTTGGCATCCGCGCGTTTTAAATTCAAGCAGGCTAATTGGAGTTTAACATAGTTTCGCACCCCAACCTAGTTACTGCAACGCCGCCCACAACACCTGCGCCAAAATGATCTTCGCAATCGTCGCCAGCGGGTACACGGTGGCGTAGCCCACATTGGGCGCGTCGTCGTTGGTTTGTTCAAGCGCGAAGCCCAACACGGCGGGTTGGGTCTGCAAGCCCGCCACGATCCCCAGCAACAAGCCCATCGGAATTTTCAGCACGCGATAGCCAATCCACAACGCGGCGAACGCCACGCTAAACGTGAGGAGCGTGCCAGCGACGAAGAGCGCCACGCCTCCGCCGCTGAGGAAAGTAGACACAAAGGCATAGCCCGCGCGCGTGCCCACGCCCGCCAAAAACAACACGAGGCCGATCTGGCGCAGAGTTTGATTGGCGCTGTAGGGCAAGCTCCAGACGAAATTGCCCGTGCGCTCCAAAAAGCCCAGCGCCAACGCCACGAGGAGCGGGCCGCCCGCCAAGCCGAGTTTGATGGTCACGCCTCCCGGCAAGGGGATCGGCACAATGCCCACCAGCAAGCCCACCGCTAGGCCGAGGCTGAAGGTCAAAATATCCACCTCGCTCACCGCCCGATACGAATCGCCAAAAAATTTTGCCACCGCGCCGATATGTTCCCGCTGGGTGAGGACGCGCACGCGATCGCCCAATTCCAGCACGGTGTCGCCATGCGGCAAGAACTCCACATCACCCCGCCGCACGCGCGTCATTACCGCGCCAAATTGTTGCGGCAAATTCAGGTCACGCAGGCGATGCCCTGCCACCGCCGGATTGGAGACGAAGAACCGCTGATAGTCCAAGTGCCGCCGATCCAGCTCGATCTGGTCGGCGCTCGGTTCGCCGAGGAACGCTGTCACTCGCTCCACTTCTTCCGCCGTGCCGACCACGCTCACGATATCGCCGAGGTGCAAGACGGTATCGCCGCCCGCCAAGCCCAATTGTGCGCCATGTTGCACGCGTCCGAAAACGATCTCCCAGCGTTGTTGGCCGATGAGGGTCGCAATGGGATGTTGGCTGGCGGCGAGTTGGGTGATGCGCACGGTGCGGTTGGTGAGCGTCTTGGGCGACGTGGGCAAATGGCGCAAGCGGCGCGCCTCGGCGGCATAGTCTATTTTCCACCAGCGTTGCACGACATAGATCGTCAGCAACATCCCCAACACGCCCATCGGGTAGGTGATGGAATAGCCGATCACGGGCTCGGCCAAGAGTTGCGTTTGCGCGGCGGGTGGCACGGCGCTCTTCACCGCTTCTAAGACGCTGGCGAGGGCGGGGGTGTTGGTGAAGCTTCCCGCGAATAGCCCAGCGGTGAGGGTCGCGCTCAACCCCAATACGCGGTGGGCCAACACGGTCAGCAAGGCCGCGCCCACCAACAACCCCAGCACAAACAAGTTGTCGCGCCAGCCTTTGCGCCGAAAGGACGCGATGAAGCCGGGGCCACTGCTCAGGCCAACCGTGTAGACGAACAACACGAGGCCAAGGGTGTAAATAATTTCGGGGAGTTTGAGATCGGGGTGTAATGAGCCGAGGGCCAGCCCCACAAACAACACCGCCGCCACACCCAAACTACTCCCGCCGATCTTGATCTTCCCCAGCGGGTAGCCAATGGCGGCGACGGTGAAGAGCAAGAGGAGTGGATTGGCGATGAGGAGATCGAGCATGAGGTAAGCAAGCCACAAGACACAATATTAAATACACAAGCGCTTTGTATTAGGTCTTGGGTCTTTTTTCTTGAGTCTTTTGTCTTCGATTTTGTGTCTTATTTCTGTTCTGGCATGAATAATTTTCACGGCTTCCCCTCTGCCTCGCGCGCCTTCGGCCCTCCATCTTCTGCTTTCGGGCCGGTCACTTCTGCCCCAGCCCCGAAATCAATCACCTCGCGCGGCTTCGCGCCGGATTCGGCCGGGCCGATGATGCCCTTCTCTTCGAGGATGTCTATCAATCGTGCGGCGCGCGTGTAGCCGATCCGTAAGCGACGCTGGAGCATGGAGATCGAAGCGCGTTTCATCTCGCGTACCGCGGCGATGGCTTCTTCGAGCATGTCATCGGTGTCTTCGGCTGGGACGGTGATGTCTTCCAACTGCGTTGGGTTGAACAACGGCTTTTGCTTGGTCGGCAGTTTGGGGGCAACGGCTTCAGGCGAAGCGAGCGGGGTTTCGCCCGCTGGCGATACGGGCGCAGTGGCGGCCTCCGTTTCGTCTTCGCTCAAGCCCCGCGCCGCGCGCCAATAGCGCACGACGCGCAAAATCTCTTTATCCGAAAGAAACACGCCTTGCATTCGCAGAGGGCTGGCCGAATCGGGCGATTGAAAGAGCATATCGCCCCGCCCAAGCAAGCGTTCCGCGCCGGGCTGGTCGAGGATGACGCGCGAGTCTACCGAGGACGCGACGGCAAACGCGATGCGCGCCGGAAAGTTAGCCTTGATCAGGCCCGTCACCACATCCACCGAGGGGCGTTGCGTGGCGATGATCAGATGAATGCCTGTCGCGCGGGCCAATTGCGCGAGGCGCGTGATAGTGCGCTCGGTCTCGTCGGGCGCGAGCATCATCAGGTCGGCCAACTCATCAATGATGACGACGAGATACGGAATCTTCTTCTCGCCACTGTTGGCGATGCGCGCGTTGTAATCGCTAATGTTGCGCACGCCCACTTTGGCGAACTTGCGATACCGTTCGTCCATCTCGCGCGTTACCCATTGCAACGAAGCGACGACGCGCTCCAATTCCACCACGACTGGCGCGAGCAGATGCGGGATGCCGTTGTATGACGTGAGCTCCACGCGTTTCGGGTCTACCATCACAAAGCGCAGATCATCCGGTGTGTTTTGCAACAGGAGGCAAGTGATGATGGCGTTGACGCACACGCTCTTGCCCGAACCGGTCGTGCCGGCGATGAGCAAATGGGGCATGGCACTGAGGTCGGTGGCGATGGCTAACCCAGACACATCTTGCCCCAGCCCCAAACGCAAATTGCCTTTCAATTTGTGGAACGACTCGGCCTCCATCACATCGCGTAAGGCCACCAACGCCGTTTCGACATTCGGCACTTCGATGCCCACATAGCCCTTGCCCGGCACCGGCGCTTGGATGCGGATGGAGTGGGCCGAGAGCGCCAGCGCGAGGTCATCGGCCAGCGAGGCGATCTTGCCCACTTTCACTTTCGTCTTCTTGCCGCCCCGTTGCTCCACAAAATCCGGTTCAACGCCGAACTGGGTGATGGTGGGGCCGCGATTGATCTCCACCACCCGCACGGGCGCGCCAAACGAGTTGAGCGTGCCTTCGATCACCTTCACGCGCAAGCGATCCGCTTCGTCATCCGAACTGCCCTCGGTGCCGGGGTCGAGCATCTCGGCCACCTCTGGCAACACCCATACCTGCGCTTGTTCATTGCCGAGGATGATCGGCGCGGGCACAACAGTGTTTTTGTCGAGGGCGGGTTTGGCGCTGGAGGGGGGGACCTCGGGCGAGGCGGACTTGGACGAGGTAGGGGCGGGCGTGGCTTTAGCCGCTTGCGCTTTGGGTTGGGGGAGCGGCAGTTGAACATTTTCACCAGCGGCGGGGAGTCCGCGCCACTGTCGAATTCGATCTTGGATCAGCATCACCAATTCCGGCACGGAAAGGCCCGCCGTGAAGACGATGGCGATGATCCACCACGCGCCGAGGAGCACGGCGCTCCCCAACGCACCCACCGCCTGAAATAGCGCCGCTAAAATGAAGGCACCGATCAACCCGCCGCCACTGCCACGCTTCACCATTTCAAAAATTTGATCGTCGGTGGGCGTGGCGATGAAGTGCAGGCTGACCAAGAACGCGACATAGAGCATGAGTAGGCCCACCAGACGTTCTGGTTCCACTTTGGGTAATTTGTCGCCAAACTGGCGGAGTACCAACCACAGCCCCACCGCCATAAACGCCAGCGGCAAACCAAATTTGCCCCAGCCTGCGAGTTGCGTCAGCAGATTCAACCATGCGGCGATCCACGGGCTTGAGTCGGCGGTGAACAGGCTCAGGCCACTCCCCAAGCCCACAAAGAACAATACAATGCCGATGATGTCCAGCTTGCGATCCAAGGACATGCCGGGCGCTTCATCGAGGCGGGGCGGGTGGGGTGTCGGGCGGTTAGGACGGTCAAGGCGACCCGCACCACGCGCGAGCGGCTTCTGCCCCGGCAGTTTAAACTTGGGCAGGGGGATCGGGAAGCCTTTTCGGCCTTTGGGCGGTGGCTTGCCCTTGGTGGTTTTTTTGCTACGCTTGAACCAATCGAACATGGCGAGATTATACTGCGAGAGAAACTACTTAGCCGGAACGCGCTCCCAATGTTCGCGCACGACGTGGAGCGTGTCAGCGAGGGGCAGGTAGTATTCCAAATAGCCACAGGTGGCACAGAGATATTTGTCGGGGGCCGCGCCTTGGCTGATCAGGTCGCCTTTGAGGGTGATCATTTCGTGGGCAAAGCGGCTACCAGCATGGCAGTAGACTTCACGACCGGCACATTTGGGGCAAATTCCGTTTTTCATAAAGGGTCTCCTAAGTTGATGAGCATGACTTCATTTTATAGCGAATCCCACTTTGGCTTATTTTCATGCGAGCCACTTATCCCCTTCGACTGCACAGGAAAAAACGCACCGCGCGCTCAGGGCGAACGTTGTTTAGACAATAAGCAACCGCTATAAAGCAAACTGGAAACTACTATAATCTACAAGCGGAGAAAAAACCGACAGTCCTATAGCAAATTGCCATTGCAGTGATGGGTGGTTTTTAACCGCCAAGGGCGCCAAGAACGCAAAGAAGCTAACTTTGCGCCCTTGGCGTTCTTGGCGGTGATGATGTGAACCATCAACTGATAGCAATTTGTTATAAAGGATTAAATTCTGACGACTGATTTCTGGCTACTGGCGACGGATGCCTGTTTCTGAACCTTTGACACCTCCCCAGAGTAGTAGTACAACTGTGATCTATCGGATGGTGACATGACGCAAGATGCGCAACTAATCAATCGGCTTAAAATTGGCGACCTCGACGCGCTGGGTGAGTTGTATGACTTGTATCGCCTGCGCGTGTATCGGACTGCGCTCGCCATCACCCGCGATGCGGACGCCGCCGAAGATATTTTGCAAGAGGCCTTTCTCCGCCTGAACACTCACGTCAATCGGGTGGATACCTCGCTCCCCCTCATGCCCTGGATTTATCGCATCACAGTCAACCTCAGCTACACGTGGGTGACACGCCACAACCGCTGGACGGCCCCCCTAGAAGATTTTATTGAAACGCTTATCGGCTCGGCCCGACACAGCCCCGAACCCGAAGCCGATCGCCGGGAAGACATTCGGCTGATGCAACAGGCCATCGAGTCGTTGGCGTTTAGTCATAAGGCCGTCATCGTGCTGTATTACCTCAACGACCTCAGCCTGCAAGAGATCGCCGAAATCCTGAATTGTCCAGTGGGCACGGTGAAGTCGCGCTTGCATTATGGGCGCGAGAATCTCCGTCATATTTTGGAGGGTGATCCCGTCGGGGCAGGAGTGCAATATGAATTTACGTAAGACCGCACAACCAGTCGAAGAGATCGACGTGTTCATCCGGCGCTGTGTGGAGGCGGAGGTCGCCACGGCCCAGCCCCACGCCGCCACGCGCTCGCGCCTGCTCCAACGCGCCGAACAACGCTGGCTGAAAGTGTGGCGCATGTTATTTGTTGAGCCGGAAACACCCTATGAGACCACTTGGGGGCGCACCGTGGCCAGTTTCAATTTAGTGCGCACGATGGATTTGTTTGGGCTGGCGGTGTTTAAGTTCGCGTGAGATGTCGCAGGGACACTTGTAAGCATACATATGAAGAGACGCGCTAGCAATGTGGCGCGTCTCTTTTGCTTCATTATCCTGCTTAAAAAATCAGATACGTTGGTTGAATGAGTTTAAATCATAAAATGCGCCTTACTGGTAATCTTTTAGCTCAACTAGGTTTCACCTCCGAAACCTAGTTTTGTTTTAGACCCACTATGAATCTCACCTGGAACACTACTCATCTCCCTACAACGCTCCGAATCCAAACACTCGATGTCCATGCCGCTGGCGAACCGTTACGGATCATCACTGGTGGCTTGCCGCCGCTGATAGGCAACACCATCTTGGAACGACGGCGTTACATGCGCGAACATTTTGATCACGCACGGCGGGCGCTGATGTGGGAGCCGCGTGGTCACTTCAATATGTATGGCTGTGTGTTGACGCCGCCCGTTTCGCCGGAGGCGCATTGCGGCGTGTTGTTCTTGCACAACGAAGGCTATAGCACGATGTGCGGGCATGGTATCATCGCGCTCACGACGGCTTTGGTAGAGACCGGCGCTTTGCCCGCCACCGCTCCGCGCACTCCGATCAACTTCGATACTCCGGCGGGCTTGGTGCGGGCGACCGCGCATCTCACCGCCACTGGGCGCGTGGAGCGTGTATCATTTATCAAGGTGCCATCATTTGTGTATGCGCACGATGTCAGATTAGCGGTCCCTGAAATCGGGGAACTCACGATAGATGTGGCGTTCGGCGGCGCGTTCTATGCTTTTCTCCCCGCCGCGCGGGTGGACTTGCGAGTCGTACCAGAACAGACCGCGCAGTTGGTGGCGGCAGGCGAAGCCATTAAGCGCGCTGTGAATCGCGCCTTGCCGATCCACCACCCGATTGAACCAGATTTAGGTTTTCTTTATGGCACGATCCTCACCGACTCGCCCGAAGACCCCGCGCATCACAGCCGCAACATCTGCGTCTTCGCCAATGCTGAAGTGGATCGTTCACCCACCGGCACCGGTGTCTCAGCGCGGTTGGCGTTACATCACGCTCAGCAAGAGTTGGCCGTAGACGAACCGATCCTTATCGAGAGCATTTTGGGCAAGGCTAGCGTTTTTGGCGGGCGCGTCATAGGCCTGTCGCAAGTGGGTCAATACCCCGCCATCTTGCCAGAGGTCAGCGGCACCGCTTTCATCACCGGGCGGCATGAGTTTGTGATAGATGAACGTGACGAATTACGAAACGGGTTTTTGATCTAATGCGAAATAATAGAAGCAATACTCAAGACACACTAGTCAATACATTGGTTGCTGGTCTGTTGCGGATTGTGTCTTGTATGTTGATCGTTTCATGCACGGCCTCGCCCACCCTCCCGCCGCTCTCCACGCGCCGCCCGCCGGGCACCCCCGGCACGCCGGAACCCGGTGCGACTCTGCCCATCGGCCAACCAGTAGATGGTACGCCCGCCGCGCGTTCTACCGCGACACGCGCTGTTTCCCCCACGCCGCCGCCGCCGCAATTGGTGGTGTGCCAAACTGAAGAGCCCGCCTCGCTCTATCTCTATGGCGAAGACCTCGCCGCACGGCAGGGCATTCTGGATGCGCTCTTTGATGGCCCGATTGATTCGGTGGGGTACACCTATCAGGCCGTGCTGTTGCAAAGTTTGCCCAGCCTTACGGACCGGAGCGCGACCGTGCGAAACGTGGAAGTGCATCCCGGTGATAGAGTCGTAGATGCGGCGACGGGGGCGGTGACGCAGTTGGTGGATGGCGTACAACTGTGGCAAGCTGATGGGAGCCGCATCACTTATTCGGGTGGCGCACCAGCCCAAACGGCGCAATTTTCGGCGGTGTTTAAATTGAAAGACGCTCACTGGTCAGATGGCGAGCCGCTTACCGCTGACGACTCGGTGTTCTCATTTGAGATGGCCGCGCAAGAAGCGACGCCCGCCAGCAAGTTCATTGTGGAGCGCACCCTTCTATATGAAGAGCTTGATCAAACCAGCGTGCGCTGGGTGGGGCTGCCGGGGTGGTGGGACACCGATTATTTTTTACGGTTCTGGACTCCTCTGCCGCGCCATGCTTATGGCGCTATCGCCCCTCTGGAGATGTTGACCGACCCGAACGTGACCCGCGCGCCGTTAAGTTGGGGGCCGTTTATGGTGAGCGAATGGAGCGCGGGCAGTCAGCTCACACTCACGCGCAACCCGTATTATTTTCGCGTGAACGAAGGCTTGCCTAAAGTCGAGCGCGTGGTGTTTCGCTTTGGCCTGACCGCCGCGCAGATCATCAGCGATCTCTTGGCTGGGCGGTGCGACCTCGCCTCCGAGAGTGTGGCCTTTAATACGGATGAACTCGCCGCGTTGCGGGATGCGCAACTTAATCAGGAACTCAACGCGCAATTTGTGTCGAGCTTGTCTTTTGAACATTTAGATTTTGGCATCCTCCCCGCCGAGGATTACGAACGCGCGGCGGGCTTCACCCTCTTCCAAAATGTGAAGATGCGGCAGGCCTTTGCATATTGTTTGGATCGCCAAGCCCTCGCCAACCAACTCTTTGGCGGGGTGGCTGAGGTGCCCGACACATATGTGTCGGCCAAGCACCCGTTGTTTGCCAGCGAGGCCGTCACCCGCTATGTGTTCGATCCGCAGCTGGGCGATCAAGTGTTGACCGACTTGGGCTGGGTCGATCGCAACAAAGACGGCGTGCGTGAGAGCGGGCGCAAAGACCTGCGGCTCACGTATAGCTCTGGCCCGCCGGGGAATGCCTTTCGCGAAGCGTTGATGGGCTTGGTGCAGGCGCAACTGCGTGAGAACTGTGGGATTGATCTGCAGATCGAATTGCGCGTTCCCGAAGAGTTGTATGACCCGTGGCCGTATGGCCTCTTCTTCGGACGGAAATTTGATGTGGGGCAATTCCCGTGGCGCAGTGGGATCGAGCCCCCGTGCGATCTGTATCTGACTTCAGCGATCCCTTCACCGCAAAACCCGGGTGGAGCGAACAACACTGGCTATAGCAATGCCGACTTTGACACGGCGTGTTCAGCCGGGCAGAGCGCACTTAACCCGGAACAGCGGCGCGCCCAACACATCGCGGCGCAAATTATTTTTAGTCGTGAACTGCCATCCTTGCCGCTCTTCTTCCGGGTCAAGGCCGGTGCGGCGACTTGGCGGGTGGGGGGCTATCAACTCGATTCGACCGCTCGCTCGGCGTTGTGGAACGTAGAAAACTTAACCGTGAGTCGGTAAACCTCACCGGCCTGCTTTGCAAAGGCTGATGAGGTTTCGCTAAAGTTCATTGAACATTCTCCCCTCTCGCGGAGTATTACCAATCAGGTTTGCTGTTTAAATTTCGATTTGCCGAATTGCCCAATTCTGTAGTAGAGTATGGTTGTTCCTCATTAAGGACTAAAAACAGCCGATGGATTTCTCGTGGAGGCCCAAATAACCGATGGATACTACTGACACCATCCTGGAAGTCAAAGATTTAGTGACACGTTTTGCGACTCCTGAGGGAGTCATCCATGCCGTCAACGGCGTCTCGTTCAACTTAAAAGAAGGCGAGACTCTCGGCGTGGTGGGGGAAAGCGGCTGTGGCAAGAGCGTGACCATGCTCACCATCCTCCGGCTCATTCCTCAACCCCCAGCCAAAGTCATGCGCGGCGAAGCCCTGTTCGGCGGGCGTGACTTACTCAAAGTCTCCAATGATGAAATTCGGCATATTCGCGGCGCGCAGATCGGCATGGTGTTTCAGGACCCCATGACCTCGCTCAACCCCGTGTTGACACTGGGACGTCAGTTGACCGAACCGCTCGTCACCCACCTGAACATGAGCAAGACGGAGTCTCGGGCGCGCGCGGCGGAACTCCTGAAGATGGTCGGCATCCCGAAAGCTGAAACGCGGTTGGATGACTACCCCCACCAATTTTCGGGTGGGATGCGTCAACGGGTGATGATTGCGATGGCGTTGGCCTGCACGCCGCAAGTCCTCATCGCCGATGAACCGACCACTGCGTTGGATGTCACCATTCAGGCGCAAATTGTGGAACTGGTGAAGCGTCTGCGCGATGAGATCGGCATGAGCATCATCTGGATCACGCACGACTTGGGCATCGTAGCCGGGTTGGCGCACCGGGTGATGGTGATGTATGCCGGGTTTATCGTGGAGCGGGCCGAACTCAAGGCGCTCTATAGTAAACCGCTCCACCCGTATACCCTCGGTTTGTTGGGTTCTTTGCCGCGCATCGACTCAGATGAGTCGATACGTTTGACCAACATTGAAGGCCGCCCGCCGGATTTGTCTACCGCACCGGTCGGGTGTCCGTTTGCGCCCCGTTGTAAGTTTGCCTACGAACGTTGTATTAAAGAAAACCCGCTCCTGAAAGCAGTCGAAGTTGGTCATGAAGTCGCCTGCTGGTGGGATGTGGAACGAGGAAAACCACGCTATGACGGATAAATCCACCGGCAACGGCAAGACCGAGCAAGTCCTACTTAAAGTTAAAGATCTAAAGAAACATTTCCCCATTCGCCGTGGCATGTTGCAACGGGAAGTGGGGGCCGTGAAGGCTGTGGATGGCGTGACGTTTGATGTGTTTCAGGGCGAAACGTTAGGCTTGGTGGGGGAGAGCGGTTGTGGCAAATCCACCACCGGGCGGGCGGTGTTGCAATTGCACGCGCCCACCTCGGGCGAGGTCGTTTTTGAAGGCAAAGACCTGACCAAGCTCAAAGGCGAAGAACTGCGGAAGATGCGGCGCCGGATGCAGATGATCTTCCAAGACCCTTATGCTTCGCTGAACCCACGGATGACAGTCGGTGACATCATCGGTGAGCCGCTGGAAGTGCACGGGTTAGCCACCGGCGAAGCGAAAGTGAAAAAGGTGCGCGAACTTTTGGAAACCGTCGGCCTGCCGCCGGTGTTCGGCAACCGCTTCCCCCACGAGTTTTCGGGCGGGCAACGCCAACGCATCGGCATCGCCCGCGCGCTGGCGCTCAACCCCGCGTTTATTGTGTGCGATGAACCTATTTCGGCGTTAGATGTATCTATTCAAGCACAAATTGTTAATCTGCTGGAAGACCTGCAAAAGAGTTTAGGGCTGACTTATCTGTTTATCGCCCACGACTTGAGCATGGTACGACACATCGCTGATCGGGTGGCGGTGATGTATCTCGGCAAGACGATGGAGCTGGCGGATAAGAACGAGTTGTATAACAACCCGCTCCACCCGTACACCCAAGCCTTGCTCTCGGCGGTGCCCGTGCCCGACCCGTTGGTGGAAGAGAAACGCAAACGGATCGTGTTACAAGGCGATCCGCCCAGCCCAGCCAACCCACCCAAAGGGTGTGTGTTTAGCACCCGCTGTCCGTTGGCAATTGATGTGTGTTATCATGATGTGCCCGTCTGGCGGGAGGTTAAACCCCGACATTTGGTGGCCTGCCATCGGGTTGAAGACGGTGGCATTGTGCCGAGTATAGTCTAGCTTTGGTCGGGGGTGGAGCAAGGCTCCGCCCTTACAAATTTTATAAAGGAGGTGATTTTAGCGCATAGCCTTATCCTCGTTCGTTCACCGGTATTCGTCTTTTTAGAACATCTCTTTGGAGGAGAAACTTACTATGTTTAGCACCAAACGTTTGGCGATGGCATTCAGCTTTGTGGCCATTGCTAGCATGATCTTGGCGGCTTGCGCCCCGCAAACCGTGACCGTCAAGGAAACGCAAGTTGTCACGGCCCCGCCGAACACTGTCATCCAGACTCAAGTGGTGGTCGCTACCGCCGCTCCGGTTGAAGCCGCACCGAAGGAAAAAGTGTTGCGCATCAACCTCGGCACTTACCCGGACGTGATTGACCCGCAAAAATCGTCCTTCGTCAACGAAATCGCGCACCTCAAGTTGATGTACGAAGGTCTGACCCAATTCAACACCAAGCTCGAAACCGTCCCCGGCGCCGCTGAGAAGTGGGAATACAACTCCGACGCCACCGAACTGACCTTCACCCTGCGCAAGGGTTTGAAGTATAGCGACGGCTCCTTGCTCAATGCCAAGCGCTTTGAGTATTCGGTGCTCCGCAACATTGACCCGGAAACCGCGGGTGAATATGCGTCCATCACCGATGAAATCCTCAACGCCCCCGAATGGCGTGCGGCTGACCTGGCGACTGATTACAGCCGCGAGGATTGGGTGGCCAAAGTGGGCGTGAAGGCCCTCGACAGCGCGGGTGCCCCTTGCGCCGATTACGCGCAAGAAGACTGCCTCACCCTCAAGATCAACCTGTCTAAGCCCGCCCCGTACTTCCACACCATCATGGGCATTTGGGTTGCTTTCCCCGCTAAGGAAGAGAACATCACCGAAGGCGGCGAGAACTGGTGGAACAGCTCCAAATACCAAATCGGCAATGGCCCGTTGGTGCTCAAGAACCTCGAGCCCTTCGTGCGCGGCTTCTTCGTCCCCAACGAGAACTACTGGGACGGCAAGTCCAAGATCAGCGTTGAATATCGCTATGTGACGGACTCCGCCGTCGCCTTTGAAGCCTACAAGAACAACGAATTCGACATCATCGGCTCCGCCGCTGAAGACCTCGACACGATCAACGCCGATGCCGACCTCAAGGCGCAACACATGCAATACGCTGGTGCCTGCACTACCGTGATGAAGTTCGGCTTGGTCGCCAAGGTCAAGACCCCCGATGGCAAGGAAGTGGATTCGCCGTTCCTTGACAAGAAAGTCCGCGAAGCCTTTGCCTATGCCTTCAACGCCGAAGGCTGGGTGACCGATGTGGACGGTGGTTTGAGCTCCGCTACTTGGACGTGGATCCCGCCCGGTTTCCCTGGCTATGATGGGGAAAACCAAATGTGGAAATACGACCCCGAGAAGGCTAAAGCCGCTTTGGCTGAATCGTCCTTCAAGGATGCCGCTGGCATCAACGCCCTCGGCCTGAAGCTGACCTTCGCCGACACCCCGCGCAACCGCACCCGCTCTGAGTGGTTGGTCAACAACTACAAGGAAGCGTTGGGCGTGGACATCACGCTCGACCCGGTGGAAGCCACGACCTTCACCGAGATCACCAAGGATCCCAAGACCTTCCCGACCCTAGCCCGCCAGGGCTGGTGCGCGGACTATCCGGATCCGCAAAACTGGCTGAGTGTGTATTGGCGCAGTGACACGACCTTCGCTTCCCGCCAAGGCTACAAGAACGAAGAGTTCGACAAGCTGGTGAACGAAGCTGACGTGACGCTCGATCCTGCCAAGCGCATGGAACTGTACATGCAAGCGCAACGCCTGCTCTTGGAAGACATTCCTTCCGCGTTCGGCTACAACAGCCTCAACCACTACTTGGTTAAGCCGTGGATCAAGGGTATCACCACCACCCCGCAAGATTCCGACTGGCCGGGTAGCTTCGACGTTCTCGGTATTGATATTGATACCGCGATGATCCCGTAAGCTCCTCGTGATGAATAGGGCTGGTTGGCTTGCCAGCCAGCCCTATTCTTTTCTTAGTAAAACGATTAAACATTTGGAGACGCCCCCATGGTTACTTATCTCCTGCGCCGCTTATTTTGGTTAGTGCCAGTATTGATTACTGTCGCGGCTGTCACTTTTCTCCTGATGCGCAATGCGCCCGGTGGCCCATGGGATCGCGATGGCGACCGACGCCAAGTGGACCCCACTACTGAAAAACGTTTGAACGAATATTATGGCCTCGACAAGCCTCTGTGGCGGCAGTTTATTGGCTACACATTTGGTGATTTCAATGTCAAAGGTGAATTCGTCTGCGGCGCGATGTGCGGCAACCTCGGCCCTTCCTATCGCATTCGCGGCGTGCAAGTTCAAGAAATTTTATTCACACCACCGGAAGATAAGATATTTTGGGAGAGCCGCTTTGGTTACTCGGCACGGCTCGGGGTGATCTCGCTCGTGCTGGCGATTTTTATCGGCATCCCGCTTGGGGTCATCGCCGCCCTCCGCCAAAATACTTGGGTGGACTACATCTCGCTCTTCCTCGTCACCATCGGCATCTCCGTCCCCAGCTTCGTGGTGGCGATCTTCCTGATCATTATTTTTGCGTCGTGGCTCAAGTGGGTCAGTGTCATCCCTAGGAGTTGGGACGACCCGAAGGTGTGGGTCTTGCCCGCGCTCGTGTTGGGCTTTGGCACGATGGCCTTCGCCGCGCGGCTGACGCGGGCTTCCATGTTGGAAGTCATTCGGCAAGACTACATTCGCACCGCCCGCGCCAAAGGCTTAGCCGAGCGGGTGGTAGT
>Ga0315912_10003420_pt1 | contig 15798 bp, 13 predicted proteins | sample VfabasoilMG_FD_204469 | JGI IMG/M metagenome (GOLD analysis project Ga0315912, IMG submission 204469) | Garden soil microbial communities collected in Santa Monica, California, United States - V. faba soil | ecosystem: Environmental > Terrestrial > Soil > Garden | place: USA: California... | reverse complement strand
CCATTATATCATGGGCGGAGTGAAAGTAAATGCCGATACACAAATGACAACCACTCCCGGATTGTTTGCTGCCGGGGAATGTGCGGCAGGGTTGCACGGGGCAAATCGCCTGGGAGGAAATTCTTTATCGGATTTACTAGTGTTTGGAAAATTAGCAGGAGAGCATGCTGCTCAGTATGCGAAAGCAAATCCATCAGTAACCATCAATAACAATGAAGTAGAAGCTATTGCCAAAGACGCATTGGCACCATTTGAGCGGGATTCACAATCAGATAAAGAAAACCCATTTCAAATCCAGCACGATCTGCAAGACATGATGCAGGACTTAGTGGGCATAGCGCGGATAGGTAAAGAATTGGAAGAAGCCATTGTCAGGTTAGATGGCTTATCAGCCAGGGCGACCAAAGCCGCAAGTGGTGGCAACCGGGGATTCAATCCGGGTTGGCACACCGCTATAGAGTTAAAGCACATGCTCACCGTTGCAGAAGCAATTGCCCGCGCTGCGTTGGAGAGAAAAGAAAGCCGGGGCGGACATTTCCGGGAAGATTTTCCTGAGAAGAGTACAGAGTTTGGGAAGATGAACACAGCGATAATAAAAGATGGTTCGGGAAAAATGATTATTAAGCAAGTTCCAAAAGAAAAAATGCGCGATGACTTACAGCAGATTATTGATGAAATGAAATAAGTAAAAATTATTAGTTGTTCGTGAGCTGATTCAACGCCAACAACTAATAACGAATAAACTAACAATTAAAATGGCTAACACGACCTTCCAAATCTGGCGAACGAACGAACAGGGCGGAGCCTTCAAAGAATACCAAACCGACATTACCGAAGGCATGGTCGTATTGGATGCTGTACATCAAATTCAGGCTGAGTCGGCTAATGATTTGGCTGTACGTTGGAATTGCAAAGCCGGGAAATGTGGATCATGCTCGGCAGAAATTAATGGTCATCCTAAACTAATGTGCATGACACGCATGGAAGACATGCCCAAAGACAATCCCGTATCCATTCAACCGATGAAAGCCTTTCCGGTAATCCGCGATTTAGTTACCGATGTTTCAGTCAATTATCGAATCAAAAAGAAAATCAAAAAATTTAAGCCCCGCCCACCCGATGCCCCCGATGGAACCTGGCGAATGGCGCAAGCTGATATTGACCGTGTTCAGGAATTCCGGAAATGCATTGAGTGTTTTCTTTGCCAGGATGTTTGTCACGTACTTCGGGAACATAGTATGCATGAGCAATTTGCCGGACCCCGACATATGGTTTACACAGCAGCCCTTGAAATGCACCCGCTTGATGTTGAAGACAGGCGTGGCGATTTAAAACATGAACATGGCATTGGCCTTTGTAATATTACCAAGTGCTGTACCACGGTTTGCCCTGAGGGAATTACCATTACCGATAACGCAATAATTCCACTAAAAGAGCGGGTTGCCGATAAATTTTATGATCCGTTAAAAAGTCTTTTCCGTATATTCGGGATGAAATAAATTCAAAACTGATATGAGTACCACTACTCTCACGTCCACCAAAAAAGAATTTAAGCTGAAGCCCATTTCAAAGGAAGGGATCGAAGCTGCTATCCATAAAGCAGAGCATTATCGCTTGCTTAACCAGCCTCGCCTGGCAGAAAGCATTTGTCTAGATGTTTTAGAGGTTGATCCGAAAAATCAAAAAACAAACATTATTCTTTTGCTGGCCTTAACAGACCAATTTGGCCAATCGCATCCTTCAGCGCCCACTCATGCCCAAATGATTGCCGATTCCCTGCAGGATGAGTATTCGAGATTATACTACACCGGCATCGTTCGGGAGCGTCAGGGCAATGTTGCCTTAGCCTCGTCCGTACCTGGATCAGATTTTGATGCCTACGAATGGTATTCCGAAGCCATGGATCTTTACGAAAAAGCTGCCGCAATCAATAAAGATCCTAAAAACGATGACCCCGCGCTGCGCTGGAACACCTGTGCACGCATTATAATGAGTAGTAACCTTCGTGAGCGCCCCAGGGATGAGGAAGGGCCTATTTTCGAGTAGGATAAGCATTTACATTACTGCTGCCAAGCATTACCTTTGCGTCTATGAAGCCGATGCTGGAAATGCTGCAACAAAAATTGGATGAGCTGAGAAGCCAGGGTGCATACCGCTATTTTTTGGAGGTTAACAAAAGCGCCCAGCATTTTCCGGATTTTTATTACAAGGATGAGCAAGGCCACCAGCACCGGGCGGTGAACTGGTGCAGCAATGATTATTTAGGGCAAAGCGCCAACGAAGAGGTTATCTCGAAGCTTTCTTATACTGCTCACAAGAGCGGAGCCGGAAGTGGCGGCACCCGAAATATTTCGGGCACTACTGTTTACCACCGCGAGTTGGAACTATCGCTTGCCCGCTGGCATAAAAAGGAAGCCGCTTTACTTTTCAATGGAGCCTATGCGGCCAATGTTACTACACTGCAAACTTTAGGCAGGCACATTCCGGACCTGGTATTTATTTCTGATGAGCGTAACCACGCCAGTTTAATTGAGGGTATGCGTTCTTCCGGAAACCAAAAAATTATTTTTAAACACAACGATGCCGGTCATCTTGAAGAAATCCTTAAACAAATTCCATTCGAGCAACCTAAACTAATCGTTTTTGAATCGGTGTACTCCATGAGCGGAAACCTGGCACCGATTGGAGAGTTTATTTCGCTGGCCAGAAAATACAACGCCATGACTTATGTGGATGAAGTGCATGCCGTTGGTTTGTATGGAGCAACTGGTGCAGGAATATTGGAACGGGAAAATTTACAATCTGAAATTGATATTATTAATGGAACACTGAGTAAAGCAGTGGGAGTGTTTGGCGGCTATGTTGCCTCATCGTCAACGCTGGTGGATTTCGTGCGAAGTTTCGGTGGTGGATTTATTTTTACTACTTCACTGCCTCCTGCGGTTTGCAGTGCAGCATCGAAAAGCATTCAGCAAATTCAAACCAAACCGGAAATTAGAAACAGTTTTACAGCTAATGTAGCTTTACTGCGTCAAGAATTATCGAACCAGAAAGTTCCGTATCTATCCAATGATACTCACATCACAATAATTCCAGTTGGAGAGGCTAAACGATGCCGATACCTGGCAAACGAACTGCTTCAACTGGGTGTGTATTTGCAGCCCATCAACTTTCCAACCGTGCTAAAAGGCGAAGAGTGCTTACGGGTTATTGTTACCAGCCGTCACTCTAAGGAGCATATTCAATACCTGGCGCTTTGCCTGCACAAAGTATTACATGGAAACCATCACGCTCACCGGTCGCAACTCCAGCCTGTCGCTTCTTCAAATTGAAACAGTAAAGCAGAAAATAGAATCTGCATTTCCTGGGATTGAAGTAAAAGTAAAACCCCGCTCTACCCGAGGCGATGAATTACAGCACATACCGCTGCAAACCGTAGAAGGCACCGACTTTTTCACTGAAGATATTTTTCACGAACTTGAATCAGGCGATGCTGATATTGCCGTGCATTCATTGAAAGACATGAGCGCACAACATTTTTTTGGAGGAAATATTTTTTCTGTTGTGGATAGGGATGATGTGCGCGATGTGGTCATCTTTCAAAAAGATATTATCTCGAAAATTAGTTTGGGAGCTGAAATTGTAATTGGCACCTGTTCACCCAGGAGGGAACATATGGCCATTCGGTTTTTGCAAAAAGCTTTACCACAATTGCATCCGGATTTTAAAGTAAAGACTAAAATTATTCGCGGCAACGTAGATACCCGCCTCAGAAAATTAGATGTCGGTGAGTACGATGGCATTATTTTAGCCGCAGCCGGATTGAACCGCCTATTGCGAAGCGCAGAAAATGCCGATTCAATCAGGAAGTTTTTACAGGATAAGCGTTTGATCGTTCTCCCATTGATCGAGTGCGTGCCCGCTCCATGCCAGGGTGCAATCGTTGCGGAGACACTCCCTCAAAACAAAAAAGCCCAACGCATTCTGAATAGAATAAACGATGAACATCATCTCAATCGGTGCTCCGAAGAAAAAAAGATTGCCCTTCGATACGGTGCGGGCTGCGACCAAAAATTTGGTGTCACTACAGTTGCCTATGGTGAGCATGAAAGCTTCTACTCTGCCGGTGAAGACGGAAACAAAATTGAATTTGAGAATTGGCATAACCTTCCCGACTTAAAAGCGGAGAAGAAAATTATTTACAATGCTTCGAATCTAAATCAGGAATTATTCGATGTTGAACCAACATCAAGTGAAAGCGAAATAGAGCAACCGGTTGTTTTCGTTTCTAATGATAAAGCGGTAGGAGAAAATCTTTTAAATAAACTTCGATCGAAAAGAGTATGGGCTGCAGGCACCAAAACATGGCAAAAGCTGGCAAAAAAGGGCATCTGGGTAGAGGGCTGTGCTGATGCGCTTGGCTTGGAAATGGTGACCCGTGCTTGGGAAACACCAGTCGTTCAAATCAATCGGCAAGAGGTACTAATTTTGACAAATGAAACGGGTGCAGCGAACTGGACAAAAAAAGGATGGAACGCACGAGGCACATACAAAACAGAGTGGAAAGAGAATTGGCCAAAAGAAAAAGTTCAATCAGCCGATATTATTTTTGTGACGAGTTATCATCAATACCAGAAACTAAAGCCCAACCTCAGAAATGATGTGACCATTGTTTGCCCGTATGGGGAAACAGCAGTTCTGTTAAAAGAGAGTGGTGTTGAACCTGTTATATTTCCCACGATTAAATCATTTGAGCAATGGAAAACGAATACCCATTCACCCATCGAAGGGTAAGGGCTAATCAGCACATCAGGGAATTAACGGCTGCGGTAAAACTGTCGCATAGAAATTTTGTACAACCTCTTTTTGTTGAAGAAGGCCTGGCATCGCCAAAAGAAATAACAGGACTTTCCATTCACACCCGTGAAAGTATTATTAACGAAATTGAAGAAACCCTTCGGAAAGGAGTTTCAAAATTTTTATTGTTTCCAATTCCATCATCCAAAGCCAATAAAGATTTTAATTTTTCTTTTGTGGCTTCGGTCGTTCAGTTAATCAAGTTGAAATTTCATGGTGAAGTGTGGCTGGCGTGCGATCTATGTTTGTGCAGTTATACGCAGCACGGTCATTGTGGAGTCCTCAATCAACAGGAATCAAAATTATTGAACCACGAAACCGTTGAGGTCTTAGTCAACTACGCGCAAACTTTAGCGAAAGCAGGTGCCGATTGTATTGCCCCCAGCGATATGACCGATGGCCGCATTGGTGCTATCCGAAAAAAATTAAACAGCATCGGCTTTGATGATGTCAGCATAATGAGCTATTCGGCAAAATTCAGTTCTCAGTTTTATGGCCCTTTCCGGGATGCCTGCCAAAGCACGCCTCAGTCTCAGCAGTTAAAAAACAGAAAAACATACCAGGTTTCTCCGCTCAATCCTCAAGACGCCATAGCTTCGAGTTTGCGAGATGTAACCGAGGGCGCGGATATTCTCATGGTAAAACCGGCAGCGCTGTATACGGACATCATCCTGCGCTTGCGCCAGCAAACTTTAAAACCAATCGCGGCTTATCATGTAAGCGGTGAATATGCCGCCATTGAAAGCCTGGTTGAGAAAAAATTGGTGAATCGGGAGGCTGCCCATCTTGAAGTGTGGACTGCTCTGCAAAGGAGCGGGGCGGATATCATTATTTCGTATGCAGCAAAGTTCGCGAAGGAATGGATTGAAAGAATGGAGTATTAATTGGGTGAATATCTTACCGGTAAAGAACAAATGAGTAATAAAAATAAACTATTCCCCATTTTTTTAAAACTTGAAACACTTTCGCTTTTGATTATCGGAGGTGGAAATGTTGCTTTAGAAAAGCTTACTGCCGTTTTAAATAATTCACCTCAAACAAAAATTAAATTAGTCGCTAAAGAAATTATTGATGAGGTGAATAACCTGGCCGTTCTGCATCCTAATCTCAAAATTATTAAAAAAGAATTTGAGGCTGGAGACATGGACGGAGTGGATCTGGTAATTTCAGCCATCAACGACAAATCGCTATCTCAGTCCATACGCGATTGCGCAAAAGAAAAAGGCATTTTAATTAATGCTGCCGATAAACCTGACCTCTGCGATTTTTATTTAGGTAGCATTGTTCAAAAAGGGAATTTAAAAATTGGCATCAGCACCAATGGGCAATCGCCAACAGCTGCTAAAAGAATTAAGGAAATGCTGAACGAAGCTCTGCCCAGCGAGCTGGATGAATTAATTCAAAACCTTCACCAGGTTAGAGATAAACTTCAAGGCGACTTTAAGGAAAAGGTTAAGCAATTAAATGAGCTCACCCGAAAATTGATTGAATAATTTTTTGATCAAGTCATTTCAAAACCCCTAACTCCTTCCCCACTTTCGTAAAAGCTGAAATTGCTTTATCTAAGTGATGTTGCTCATGCGCGGCACTAATTTGAACCCGTATGCGTGCCTGTCCTTTAGCCACCACAGGAAAAAAGAATCCAATTACATAAATTCCCTCTTCCAATAATTTTTCAGCAAACTGTTGAGCTAAAGGAGCCTCATAAAGCATAATGGGCACGATGGGGTGTTCTCCGGGTTTTATATCGAACCCTGCTTTAGTCATTTCCTGGCGAAAGTATACTGTGTTAGCTTCCAGTTTATCCCGAAGAGCCGTTGTCTCCGAGAGCATATTAAATACTTCGATGGATGCCCCGACTATTGATGGGGCCAACGTGTTTGAAAACAAGTAAGGCCGCGATCGCTGTCTGAGCATTTCAATAATTTCTTTTTTTCCGGATGTAAACCCACCCGATGCCCCACCCAGCGCCTTGCCAAGCGTTCCGGTAATGATGTCCACCCGGCTACTCACACCACGATATTCAGGAACGCCACTTCCGGTTTTGCCGATAAAGCCCATGGAGTGGCATTCATCAGTCATGACTAATGCTTCATATTTTTCAGCGAGGTCACAAATCTTATCCATCTGGGCGATAGTGCCGTCCATGGAAAAAGCTCCATCGGTAACAATTATGATTTGATTGGCCCCAGCCGTCTTCGCATCCTGAAGTTGTTTCTCCAAATCGTCCATGCTGTTATGTTTAAACCTGTAGCGCATGGCCTTGCAAAGGCGCACACCGTCAATTATGGATGCATGGTTCAGTTCGTCAGAAATGACGGCATCTTTTTCTCCAAGCAAAGGTTCAAACACGCCACCATTGGCATCGAAGGCAGCTGCGTATAAAATGGTATCTTCTGTGCCAAGAAAAATTGAAATCTTTTTTTCAAGCTCTTTATGTATGTTTTGTGTTCCACAAATAAACCGAACAGAAGACAATCCAAACCCATGAGTGTCAATCGCCTTCTTGGCCGCTTCAATAACACGCGGATGCGAACTAAGGCCGAGATAATTATTGGCGCAAAAATTAATAACCTCGCGGCCATCTTGTGTTTTAATATCCGCTCCTTGTGGCGTGGTTATAATGCGCTCCCGCTTCATCAATCCGGCCTCGGCAATGGAAGCCAGTTCTTTTTCTAAAACGGGTTTCAGTTTTTTATACATCGTTAAGATTGAATTTTATTGTCAGCTTGCTTTGGAAAACGCCTCCGGATTGAATTGATGAGATATAGTTTTTGTGCGGTGAAACTATTGGGATGCATTTGGTTGAATGAACTCTCCCAATCGCTATACAAGGCAGGCTCCATCTCCTTAAGCTTTAAAGTATCAATTTTCTTGGATTCCAGGTATTCTTCAAAAGTCATATACAAAGCTATAATCAATGATTTACGGATCAGCAAATCGATGAATAATTTGCATAATTTAGGTTATTATTCACAGGAATGGCAAAGACCAAAGTACTACTTGTTGGCGCTGGCGGACAACTCGGTTCGGAACTAACGCAAGGGCTTTGGAATATCTATGGAATGGAGAATGTGATTGCCTCCGATATTAAAGACCCGGTCGGGGTTTTAAAGGAAGGTCCTTATGAAAAGTTTGACATTATGCAACGTGACAAACTTTTTGAATTGATAAAGAAAAACGGAATCAATCAAATTTATCACTTGGCGGCCTTGCTTTCTGCTACCAGCGAAAAAGACCCTCGATGGGCCTGGAAGCTTAACATGGAAAGTTTGCTGTTTGTGTTGGAAGCTGCGCAAGAGTTGAAACTTCATAAAGTTTATTGGCCAAGTTCTATTGCTGCCTTCGGACCAGCCACACCTAAACAAAATACACCACAGGATACTATTATGGATCCCACCACTGTTTACGGAATAACTAAACTGGCAGGGGAACTCTGGTGTGAATATTATTTCAGGAGATATGGTGTGGATGTTCGCAGCCTTCGCTATCCGGGTCTAATCGGATGGAAAACACTACCGGGCGGTGGCACAACCGACTATGCCGTTGATATCTACTTCAAAGCAATAAGAGACAAACGGTATGAGTGCTTTCTCTCTGCAGATACTTACCTGCCCATGATGTATATGGACGATGCCGTAAAAGCCACGCTTGATTTGATGGAAGCACCGGCAGAAAAAATCAAGGTGCGCACCAGTTATAATATTTCATCCATGAGTTTTTGCCCTGCCCAGGTTGCATCGACTATTAAAAAACATATTCCTGAATTTGAAATTTCCTACAAGCCCGACTTTCGGCAGGCCATTGCCGATTCATGGCCTAAATCTATTGACGACTCAGTGGCGCGCAACGACTGGGGGTGGCAACACAAATTTGGACTAGAGGAAATGACGGCCGAAATATTAAGCGGCCTGCAGTCTCGTATGATAAAAATTAAGGGATAATTATCCTTTGCGTCTTGGTGAAATCTCCGGTTGTGACCTTCAGCAGGTATGTTCCTGATTTTAAATCCAATCCGTATGAACTCAACTGATCTTTATTCTGATAACGCACAATCTCAACTCCATTAAGATCCAGAATTTGAATTAAGACAGGATCCGCAGGTGAAAAAGAAAGTTGAACACTGACCGTCTTGTTCGAAACAGGATGAGGAAAAACGCTTACCGATTTATTGCCTTCGTAGCTAACGGAGATTACTTCAAAAATTTCTTGATATCCGTCAAAATCTGTTGATTGAAGACGATAGTATGAATTTCCAAAAAACGGTGATAAATCTTCAAATGAATAATTCTGGGGCTCAACCGTAGTGCCATGTCCTTTAATTTTGGCAATAGTGGTAAAGTTCAACCCATCCAGCGATCGCTGCAGAGAAAAGAAATCAAAATTAATTTCAGTAGCCGTTGACCAATTAAGTATTATCGATTTTGGTGTGGCTTGTGAATTGAAACTGGTTAAAACCACAGGTAATACATTGTAAGTGGCGCAAAAACCATCACCCGAATTACAATTGGAAAACCCACCGGAAACAGGACAAGGTGATCCGCAGGTTGAAGAATTTTTAACATCCAACGTTCCTCCTGCTATCGTTCCACTTCCCGTAAATGCATTACTGTTTTTTCCATACAGAGTGCCATCAGCAAGAATGTGATCAGTAGTTAATGGTACAGAATATTTTACCCCGTTATTAGCGGCATCCCCAAGATCACCTGTAACATGAAGTGTCGTATTAGTACCTCCCCCGGAGACACTTAGTTCTGATCCCGGGCCACCGGAAATTGGAAAATTCCCGATTATATTAACATTATTAGTTATGGTAATGGTTCTATTATTGGCAAGGTCAACAATCACGTTGCCGGTAAATGTAATTAACCCATCGGCCATGTTATTGCATTCTGTAACTGTCGCTCCACCTGTAGCCGTCCATACAATCGCCCCAAAATTGATGTCGCTATTAATCGTGGTTGGGTTGGATGTACAAGTCTTCTGGCCATATGCAGCGAGGCCGGAAATTATACTTATAAAAAGGCAAACTCTTTTCATTTTGTTGATGTGGCTCTTAAATAGAGAATTCTATACAAAAGTAATCTACTAAAATACCAGTTTAATACGTAAAAACACTCAATTATTACATATGACCATTTTTCAATTGTTTATGGCATCTTTGACGTTCAAAAAAAGTAGAAATTGACTGGAGAAATCAAAAAACTGGCGTCAGAAACGGTTTTATATGGGCTTGGCACTATTCTGCCTCGTACGCTCAATTTCCTTTTGGTGCCCTTGCAAACGCGCGTGTTTAGGCAAGAAGATTATGGAGACATTGCCGAGCTTTTCGGATATGTAGCTTTCTTCAATATGATTTTCCTATTCGGCATGGAGACGGCCTATTTCCGATTCTCTAACAAACCTGGCCATGAGGCCAATCATATTTTCAGGATAACACAAACCGTGGTAATTTTCATCAGCGTGGTTTTGTCGGGTTTGTTCCTTGTCTTTTACGGTGCCATTGCCGATGCATTCTCCATAACCAATAAAAACACGATCATTTGGATAGCCCTCACACTTTTGGTTGATGCGGTAGTGGCCATTCCTTTTGCAAAGCTAAGGCAACAAAAAAAGGCGGTGAAGTTTACGTCCATCAAGTTGATTAATGTTGCCTTGCTTATCGGTTTCAATTTGTATTTCCTGTTGCTTTCGAAAAATCCTGTTCCCGGAATCGAGCTGGTTTTCTTGGCTAATCTTTTGGCCAACCTATCTTATCTTATTTTCTTTTTTAAAGACTTGATTTCATGGCGACCACTGTTCGACAAAACAGTCTCTCCTCAAATCCTTTCCTACTCCTACCCTATCGTTTTAACCGGCCTGGCCGGAACGACCAATGAAATGTTTTCGCGCATTGCCATGGACAATTGGCTGCCAAAAGATTTTTATCCGGGCAAGAGCTCGGGCTATGTGCAGGGAGTTTTTGCGGCATGCTATCGTTTCTCTGTTTTTATGAGCCTGATCGTAATGGCCTTTCGCTTTGCCGCAGAACCATTTTTTTTCTCCAAATCATCCGACAAAAATTCTCCAACGCTTTTTGCGAAGGTGAACCATATTTTCATTTTAGTTGCCTGCACTATTATGGTTGGAATCTGCCTGAATTTAGATTGGCTGAAATATTTTGTTGATAGCGGCTACTGGGAAGGCTTAAATATTGTGCCTGTATTATTGCTTGGATATATTTTCCTGGGCATTTATTACAACATCTCCATTTGGTTTAAAGTGACTGACAAAACGCATTACGGAACCATCATCACTTTATTCGGAGCTGCATTAACCATAGGCCTTAACTTTTGGCTCATTCCAGCCTATGGAATTATGGGCAGCAGCATAGTTACACTAACTTGTTATTTCGGGATGACAGCCATGTGCTACATAATAGGGCAACGATTTTATCCAGTGCCATACACCGTTGGAAAAGATTTGATAGTGATTGCGACCACTTGCTTAGTGGTGTTTGTCAATTCTAAAATTACAATCACCAATATTGCCTTTTCCATTGGCCTAAGAGGCGTTGCTTCGCTTATTATGGTTTGGATAGTTTATTCCCTCACATTTAAAAAGGACATACTCCATACATAAAACTTTCGTCAGGAGGGCGCGTTTATTTTTTTAGCTTTGAGTTCTATTCGCCCATTTTTTACAATAACCAGAGTACGATGAATATTATTATCCCTATGGCCGGCCTTGGCAAACGCATGAGACCTCATACACTTACTACAGCAAAGCCCCTGTTGCCCATTGCCGGTAAACCTATGGTGCACCGGTTGGTGGAAGACATAGCAAAACTTGCCCCGGAAAAAGTTGAAAATATTGGCTTTATTATTCACCCCAGTTTTGGAAAGCAGGTGGAAGACGATTTAAAATCGGTTGCCAAAGCCGTTGGTGCGGAGGGTAAAATTTATTACCAGGAACAGGCACTGGGCATTTCTCACGCCCTTCTATTTGCCGCTGAATTATTTGCAGGGAAAGTTATTGTCGCTTTCGCGGATACCCTTTTCAGAGCCGATTTTAAGCTTGATGTATCTAAAGATGGAATTATATGGGTACAAAAAGTTAAAGACCCATCTCAGTTTGGTGTGGTAAAAATGGATAAGGACGGATACATAACCGAGTTGGTTGAAAAACCATCAACCTTTATCTCTGATCTCGCAATCATAGGAATATATTTTTTTCGTCAGGGCGAAGCATTGCGAAAGGAAATGCAATACCTCATCGACAATAATATAAGAGACAAGGGTGAATTTCAGTTTACCTCAGCATTAGACAACATGCGCAAAAACGGGGCAAAATTTATCCCCGGTGAAGTGCGGGAGTGGCTCGATTGCGGAAATAAAAATGTGACCGTTCAAACTAACAGCCGCTACTTGGAGTTTATTAAAGATTCCAAATTGGTCTCAGAAAAGGCTAAAATCACTAACTCAATAATTATCTCACCCTGTTTTGTAGGTGATAATGTTGTACTTGAAAATTCTGTGATCGGTCCCTGTGTTTCAATTGGCGAATCAACCGAAATCCGCGACAGCAGGGTTTCTCATTCTATTATTCAGAAAAATTCTAAAATTTCAAAGTCCGTTATAGAGAACTCAATGCTTGGTAATTTCGTTTCAGTGGAAGGCAAGGCCATTGATCTAAGTTTGGGCGATTTTAGTACAATGGGCAACTAATAGTGAATCGTCTTTGATTAATTAGTCATCGGGAATTTATGTTTCGCGCAATATTTTTATTGTACTTCATTTTCTTCTTCACCGCCTTTTCGGCTGTCGCTCAACGCGAAAAGAAAAAGCCAGTCGTTGTATCCGATGAGGCTAAACTATTGCAAGCTGAAAGTATTTTTGTAGAGGGTGAAAAATATTTTATTCTCGAAGATTACACCAAGGCCCTACTTTTTTTTCAAAAAGCAGTAGAGTTAAATCCCGATGATGCCGGTGGGCATTTTAAAGTGGCCGAAGTACTATCTAAAAGCACTACCTCGGATGATCTCAATCTGGCTGTGGCCAGTGTAGAGTTAAGCTTGAAACTCGATAAGAAAAATAAATATTATTATCAATTGGCAGCCGAGCTATATGCGAACCTTCAGAATTTTTCTAAGGCAGCTTCAATAACGGAAACCATGATGAAAGAAATTCCCGGAACAGAAGAGAGTCTCTTCGATCTGGCAGCTTATCTGGTTTACGCCAATAAAAAAGATGATGCCCTCAAGGCATACAACAAAGCCGAAGATGTTTTTGGGATCAACGAAACTTCGTCTTTGCAAAAACAACGAATACTGCTCGAACAAGGAAAAATAAGTGAGGCCATTGCTGAGACAGAAAGATTGATCGCTGCCTTTCCGGAAGAACCCCAATATGTTATGGCGTTTGCTGAAATGCTCAGTCAAAACAATCAACGTGCACGTGCCATACAGTATCTTGAAAAATTTGATGCCGAAAATCCGGGGAACGGGAATGCCATGATGTTGTTATCTGTTTTATACAAAGAGGACGGACAAGTTGAAAAAGGGAATGCCTTATTAATTTCTGTTTTTAATGATGCCTCTGTTGAGCCTACCAGTAAAATTTTGGTTATTGGAGCACTCAATGCAGAAATTCAGCAAGCACGCGAAAAGAATCGGCCAAATTCAGCTTTGGAGCAATTCGCTATTTCATTATTTCAAAAATTAGACTCTACAGAAAAAAATAATGAAAATGTGAGCATGGTTGGTGGTGACCTATATCTGACCCTCAAAAAAAATAAAGAAGCAAAATATTATTATAGAAAAGCCATTCTCCAGGGAGCCTCCGGCTTTGAAGCATGGCAAAACCTTTTGGTGCTGGAGTCGCAGGATAATGAGTATGACAGCCTGATTGCCCACTCCGATGAAGGCCTTGAACTTTTTCCCAACCAGGCGGCACTATACTATTTTAATGGGTTTGGCCACATGCAGAAAAAACATTTTACAGAGGCCGCCTATTCCTTTGAACAAGCCAAAAAACTATCACCAAACAATAACAAATTCCTGGGCGACATCAACGGAATGTTAGGCGATGTTTACAATTCGAGTCGCCAATATGAAAAATCCGACCAGGCCTACGAAGATGCATTGACCATCAACCCCGACAATGAATTTATTTTAAACAACTACAGCTACTACCTCTCCTTAAGGAAGGAAAAGTTGGATAAGGCCGAGCAAATGGCGGCCAGGCTGATTAAGCGTTTTCCGGAAAATGCCACCTATTTAGACACCTACGCGTGGGTACTTTATATGGAAGAAAAATATAAAGAAGCGCGAAAAATAATGGAGAAAGCCATCGCACAAAGTCGGGTCAGTGCCATCCATTTCGAGCATTATGGTGATATTTTATTTCAATTGGGCGATGTGGACGAGGCCGTGCGCCAATGGGAGAAGGCCAAATCCATGGACTCTGACAATGAAGCCCTCAATAAAAAAATAGCCAACCGAAAGCTAAATTGATTATTTTTGCTCGAAAGCACGTATGAACCAAAGGTTTCCTAACGCCTTTTATTGCCCTTTGCTGATTTTATTTTTTTCGCTGGGCTTAATGTCTTGCTCCAAAAAAATAGTTCCGGCAACTACACCGCCTGCTCCCAAAACTGTGGACGTGGAGGAAATTGAATTCGGCTATTTGGAAGGCAAAGCGCGCATGGTTATTAATATGTCAGTTAATGACGAGAAAAAAGAACGTGAAATGAAAGCGCATGTTCGTGTGCGCAAGGATAGCGTAATTTGGATGAATTTTACGGTGGTCGGTTTTCAGGGCGGCAAGGCTCTTATAAACAAAGATTCAATTACTGTTGTAAGTACGGTTGACCGGGAATATTCCGTTTATGATTATAATGAGTTGTCAAAACGGTTTCATTTTAATGTGAATTATGAAGTGCTTGAAGCGGCTATTTTGGGCAATCTCATTCAGAAAAAAAATGATAATGATGTGGTAAGCCAGGATGGCATTTTTGATGTGCTGACGCAGGCCCAGGGTGACGTTCGGATAAAAAACTCCATTAACCGTGCGACAAAGAAAATAGAGAGGGTAGATTTAGTTGAACCCACAACCGGCAACACACTAAATGTGGTTTATGCCAATTTTCAACCGTTGGGCGATCGGTCCTTTCCATATAATGGCACCATTAATATTTTATATAAAACACTCAACGGAATAATCAGTAACACGATGACTGTTGAATTTAATAAAGCCGAGGTAGGCGATAAGGAATTAAAATTCCCATTCAAAATACCAAGCAAGTATGACCGCAGGTAAATTAAAAATTTCCCTCGCTCTCGTTCTCTTTCTATTGACCTTCGTTAGTTCTGCACAGCGCAATAAATCGCAGTTGCAAAAAGAAAAGCAGAAGAACTTAGAGAAGATAAAAGAAACCGAAAGGATACTGGGCGAAACATCCAAGAAGAAAAAAAATTCATTGGGCGAACTCACTGCCCTCAATCAGCGCATCAAACAACAGGAGTCCCTTATTGTTTCCATCAAAGCCGAAATGGATTTATTGGAGGAGGATATCGTGGAGAATAACGGAATCCTGAATGCCCTGGAAAACGATTTAGAAAAACTTAAAGAAGAATTTTCAGCCATGCTTTTCGAGGCACAGAAAGCCAACGAAGGCCTCACCAAACTCACATTCTTGTTTGCTTCTGAGTCGTTCAACCAAATGCTGATGCGATTAAAGTATATGGAGCAATATGGTCAGGCCAGAAAAGAGCAAGCTTCGGCCATCGCCCTGGTGCAAAGTCAACTGACTAATCAGGTTAAAGAGATTGAAAAGAAGAAAGAAGAGAAAAATAAATTACTCGATGAGGAACTGGCCGAGAACAACCAACTGGTTTCGTTGAAGCAAAAGAAGAAAACGGTGGTGAAGTCGCTGGAGAAAGAAGAAAAATCTCTTCGGGGT
>Ga0315912_10003419_pt1 | contig 15798 bp, 5 predicted proteins | sample VfabasoilMG_FD_204469 | JGI IMG/M metagenome (GOLD analysis project Ga0315912, IMG submission 204469) | Garden soil microbial communities collected in Santa Monica, California, United States - V. faba soil | ecosystem: Environmental > Terrestrial > Soil > Garden | place: USA: California... | reverse complement strand
TGGTCTTCGGGGAGAAGGAACACAGACCGCCCGGCGAGGAGGGGCGTGAGGAAACTGGTGACGGTCGCGTCGAACCCGATCGAGGATTGAACGGGAGAGCCAACGCCGTCGGCCACCGGATACGCATGCGCGCACCAGTTCAAGTAGTTCAGAACACCACGGTGCTCGAGCATCGCCCCCTTGGGCGTGCCGGTCGATCCTGATGTGTAGATAACGTACGCCAGGTCGCCGGCGCCGGCGATCGCCTGAGGGTTCTCGAGGCTCTGGCTTGGCGCGTGCGCCCAGTCCCCGTCAACAGAATGAACCGCGGCTGACGTCTCCGGCAACTTCGCAAGCAAGCGATCCTGGGTCAGGACGACGGCAACGCCGGAGTCCTGGAGCATGAACTGCAGCCGCTGCGCCGGGTAACTCGGATCCAGTGGAACGTAAGCGCCGCCAGACTTGAGCACGCCCAACAGACTTGCCACTAATTCAACGCTGCGCTCCATGAAGAGCCCGACCAAGACACCCGGTCCAACGCCCAGGCTCGCTAGGTGCCGCGCATACTGGTTGGCCAATGCGTTGAGCGCGCGATAGGTCACCCCTTGATCCTGGAAGACCACGGCGACGGCATCTGGGTTCTCTTCAACCCGCGCCTCAAAGAGCTGGTGCACGCACACGTCGTCGCGATACGGCACGCGCGTGTTGTTCCAGTCGACGAGGAGCTGCTGCCGCTCCGAGTCGGGCAGCATCGGCAACTCCTCCAGGCGCACGTCCGGATTGGCAACGATGGAATCGAGCGTGGTCTGGAAATGACCGAGGACTCTTGCAACGGTCTCGGCATCCAAGCGCGCGGTCTCGTACAGGATGCGGATGGCCAATGGGTTGGTGGGAAACGCCATGACCGAGACGGGATAGCTGGTTCTCTCAAACAGAGAGTCGTTCCGAACTGTCAGCTCCTCCTCTCGATCCTTTTCTTCTCCGCTCCAGACATCCGCCGGATAGTTTTCGAATGCAAACGTGCTCTCGAAGAGCGGCGTTCCGCGGGGCACATCGCTGCAACCCTGGATTTCAACCAGCGGGCTGTACTCGAAGTGGCGCAGCTCCACCAACTGCGACTGAAGCTCCTGGAGCCATGGCACCAGTCGAGCGCTGCGTGAGACCTGCGTACGAACCGGCAGTGTGTTGACGAAGTGCCCCACCATCGACTCGACTCCCTTGAGCTCGGCCGGCCGGCCCGAAGAAGTCACGCCAATGACCACATCACTTTTTCCTGAGTAGCGGCTCAGCAGATGGATCCACACGCCCTGGATCACAGTGCCCAAGGTCAGACGATTGGTCCGGGCCAACTCCTGCAGTCCGTCGGAAGTGGCCTTGGACAATCGAATCTCTTGGCCCTCGTAGTCGCCGCCTTCGCGCGTGCGAGCGCCAACCGGCCAATCCAACCCGAGAGGCGTTGGAGACTCGAACCCCTTTAGTGAGGCCTTCCAGAAAGCCTGTGCCTTGGCCTGGTCCTGTTTCTGTAGCCACCCGATGAAATCGCGATAGGGGCGAGGACGAGGAAGACTGAGCGTGCGGCCACGTCGAAACGCGTCGTAGAACCTGCGCACTTCGCCGATGACTCGGGGAAGGCTCCAGCCATCGAGCAGGAGATGGTGGAACGTGCAGACGAAGTAGTAGCGATCCTCGGCCATCTGAAAGAGGGCGAGGCGTAACAAGGGTGCCTGGGACAGCTCGAAATTTCTGGCGAGATCGTCCCGCAGAAAGCGCTGGACATCTTGCTTCTGCGCGGCAGCGTCAGATGCGCGCCAGTCGCGACGATCCCAGGGGACCTCTACTTTCTTCCGAACGATCTGCAGCGGTTCATCGACACCTTCCCAGATGAACGCACTGCGCAGTATCGAGTGTCGATCGACGACCTCTTGCCAGGCCCTTCTGAACGCGTCCTCGTCGAGATTCCCCTGGAACTCATACCCGAACTGCTCCAGGTACACACCCGAGTCCGGAGCATAGAGTGTGTGGAACAACAGCCCATGTTGATTGGGCGTCAGAGGATACAGGTCCTCGACGTTTTCCAGCTTCAGGTTGTCCATTACTAGTTTCTGCTGCGTGCGTCTGCCGCTGCCAACTTCTCTGCCAGACGTCCGAGCTTCTTGACGTCAAGACTGGCCAGCGGAAAGTCCGACGGGGTGAAGCCGCCGGCCTCGGGCGATAGGCAATGTGCGATGAGGAGCTGAAGCGCGCGAAGAACTTCCTGCGACAGACGCTCGATCGTGGCCGTGCGGTGCACGTTCCTGCTGAAGGCGAACACCAGCCTCAGCTGGCTGTCCTGAACGTAACCATCCACCTGCAGCAGCCAGGGGCGTTTGTTGTGAGGACTGTAAACAAGCCCGCTGGACTCTCGTGCGAGTGAGAAATTGGAGCTCTCGGACAAGCTCTGATCGAACTGGCCCAGGTAGTTGAAGCTGACCTCTGGAGAAGTGCTGTCTACGCTGCCGGTCGCATGTCCAGCGTCCTTCAGATAGCGGAGCACGCCGTAGTTCAGACCGCGGTTCGGAACTGCACGAAGTTGTTCCTTGATCGATCTGAGCGAGTCACCAAGCGAATCGTTTGGTTCGATCTGCAGAAGCACTGGATAGATGGTCGTGAACCAGCCGACGGTCCGTGACACGTCCACATCTTCAAATACCGGCTCACGTCCATGGCCTTCGAGACCGAGCAGAAGGGAGTTGTTCCCCGTCCAGGTCGCGAACGCTTGCGCGACAGCTGTGAGAAGAACGTCGTTGATCTGCGTGTGATAGACCTCGGGGATTTCTCTCAGCAGGGCCTCGGTCTCTGCGGCACTCAGAGAGACCGACACGGACTCGCTCGATCCGCCGGTGCTCTCGCCGTTCTCGAAATCCACCGGCAACGGGTCAACCATCGACCGCTGCAATCCGCGCCACAGCGACGACTCGTCTTCGACAGCCGATGACTGTGCGTGCTGCACCAGTCGCTCTGACCAACGTGCGAACGACGTGGTCTTTGCTGGGAGTCGAACTTTTCTCCCCTGGCTCAGTTGATCGATGGCCGTTTGCAGATCCTCGAGCAGAATGCGCCAGGAGACGCCATCGACCAGCAAGTGGTGCACGACGATGAGAAGACGCTGGTGCTCGCCCGGCCCGAGGTCGAACAACGCAACCTGCAGAAGCGGTCCATCGGAAAGATTGAGGCTGCCCTGGATTTCAGCTGCCGTTGTTTCGAGTGCCGTGCGCTTCCGCTCGGGCGCGAGGCTCGAGAGGTCTATCGAACGGAACGGGACCGTGGGCCCAGGCTCGGTTCCGCTTTGCACCCAGCGCTGGCCGTCCTTCTTGAAACGCAGCCGCAGTGCATCGTGATGCACCACGAGAGAGGCGACCGCTTCGTTCAACAGACGGGGATCGAGCGGCTGTTTCAATTCGAACAACACGGCTTGATTGAAGTGTGACGGAGCCGTGAGCTCCAGCTCGAAGAACCATTTCTGGATCGGTGTGAGCGGGACAGGTCCAGTCACCAAACCCTGCTCGGCCTCGATCGCGGGAGCAGAGCCCGCCATCTCTGCCAACTCGGCGACGGTCTGATACTGGAAGATGTCTTTCGGCGTGATTCGCAGACCGGCCTGATTGGCTCTCGAGACGATCTGGATGCTCAGGATCGAATCGCCACCCAGCTCGAAGAAATTGTCGTGGACGCCGATGCGCTCGACGTGCAACACGTGCGACCAGATCTCGGCCAGGATCCGTTCTCGATCGCTACGAGGCAGTACGACCTCGCCTGCCGCCTCGGGCCGTGCCTGGTCTGGGATGGGGAGAGCCTTGCGATCGAGCTTGCCGTTGGGCGTGAGCGGCAGCGCGTCCAGCGTCATGAAGATCGCCGGCACCATGTAGTCGGGCAACCGCTCTTTCAGATAGCTGCGCAGCTCCGCGGTGGTCGGGGCCGGCTCGCGCTCGGCCACCACATACGCCACCAGCCGCTTCACTGACTGGCCGGGCGTCTCCTCGCGCGCCAGCACCACCGCGTCACGCAGGTCCGGATGCGCCGTGAGCGCGGCTTCGATCTCACCCAGCTCGATGCGGAAGCCGCGGATCTTGACCTGATGATCCAGGCGTCCCTGAAACTCCAGGTCCCCGTCGGCCAGATATCGCGACCGGTCTCCCGTCCGATACAACCGTCCGCCCGGCCGATTGCCGAACGGATCGGGAACGAACCTGTCGGCTGTCACGTCCGGCCGCCGCATGTACCCGCGCGCCAGGCCATCGCCGCCCAGATACAGTTCGCCCGATACGCCCCGCGGCACCAGTTGCCGCGCGCGGTTCAACAGATACACCTGCGTATTGGCGATCGGGCGCCCGATTGTCGCCGGGCCCTCGCGCCGCCGCTCGGCGTAGGTCGAATAGGTGGTGTCTTCGGACGGGCCGTACAGATCGCACACCTGATCCACCGTGCCGAGCGCGTACAGCTTCCGCACCAGCTCGGTGGTCAGCGGCTCGCCCGCCAGGTTCACGCGGCGCACCGATGCGGGCACCGCGCCCTGCCGCACCAGCTCGGCGATCGCCGACGGCACGGTGTTGACCAACGTCACCGCGTGCGCCGTCGCCAGCTCCGGCAGTTGCAGCGCGGTCTGCGCCACATGCACGGTGCCGCCCCACGACAACGGAACGAAGAGCTCCCAGACCGACAGATCGAAATTCAGCGACGTGGACGCCAGCACGCCCGCCAGATCCGCGCTCGCATAGTGCGCGCGCGACCAGTGCAGCAGCGTCACCACACTGCGATGCTCGATCGCCACGCCCTTCGGCTGCCCTGTTGACCCCGACGTGTAGATCACATGCGACAACGTGGTCGCCGGTACGGCCCACCCGCCGTTGCTCGCAGGCGCCGCGGCGATCCGCGACCACTCGCTGTCGAGACAAATGCGGTGCGCGGTGTGCGCGGGCAATTGCTCGAGCAATCGCGCCTGCGTCAACAGCACCGGGACCTGCGTGTCCTCCAGCATGAAGCGCAGGCGCGCCTCGGGATAAGCCGGGTCCAGGGCCACATACGCCCCGCCCGCTTTCAGCGTCCCGAGCAGCCCCACCACCATCTCGATCGACCGCTCGACGCACACGCCCACCAGCACGTTGGGACCGACGCCCAGCCCGCGCAGATGGTGCGCCAGCTGATTGGCCCGCGCGTTCAACTCGCGGTAGCTCAGACGCGCCGCGCCGAACACCACCGCAGCCTGGTCCGGCGTCCGCTCCACCTGCGCCTCGAACAGCGCCGCGATCGTTTCGCCCTGTGGGTAGGCCGCGTCTGTCGCATTCCACTCCGTCAGCTGTTGACGCTGCTCGGCCTCGCCCAACATCGGCAACTCGGAGACGCGCTGCTCAGGATCGACGACGATCCCTTCGAGCAACCTTTCAAAGTGCGTCAGCATCCGTTCGACCGTGCCTTTGTCGAACAGATCCGTGTTGTATTCCAGGGAACCGGCCAATCCTTCCGCTCGTTCCGACAGAACGAGCATCAGATCGAATTTCGCCGTCTGGTTTTCTGTCGTCAGCGGTTGGTACTTCAGATTGGACAGTTCCAGCGTTGACGCCGGGTCGCTATCGAGAGCGAACGCAATCTGAAACAACGGCGTCCGGCTCAAGTCGCGTTCGACTTCGAGCTTGTCAACCAGAGTCTCAAACGGCAGATCCTGATGGGCGTACGCTCCCAGCGCTGTCTCTCGCACCTGTTCCAACAGGCTGCGGAACGTCGGATTGCCGCCCAGGTCGGCTCGCATCACCAGCGTGTTGACGAAGAAGCCGATCAGACCTTCGAGCTCCGCCTGGTTGCGGCCCGCGATCGGCGTGCCAACCAGAATGTCTTCGTTCCCCGTGTAGCGATGCACGAAGGTCTGGAAGGCGGCCAGCAAGGTCATGAACAGCGTGGCGCCTTCGCGCTGGCTCAGTGCCTTCAGCTCCGCGGTGAGCTTGTCGGACAGAGCGAACGACTGGTTCGCACCTCGGAATGTCTGAATCGCTGGTCGGGGCCGATCGGTCGGCAATTCCTGGAATGGCGGCGCACCCTCGAGCCGATCCTTCCAGTAGGACAGTTGGGCTTCCAACGAGCTTCCGTGCAGCCACTGGCGCTGCCAGACAGCGTAGTCTGCGTACTGGATCGGGAGCACTGCTAGCGGCGAAGACAGCCCAAGACCGAACACGTCGTAGAGCGCCGACAGCTCACCGCTCATCACGCCCAGTGACCAGCCGTCTGACACGACGTGGTGCACTGTCAATAGAATCGCGTGCTCTTCATCGTCCAGACGCAACAGAGTGGACCGCACCAACGGGCCCTGCGACAGGTCGAATGGTCTTCGTCTCTCTTGTGCCGCGAGCCGTTCGCATTGCGTCAGTCGTTCTGCAGGCGACAGATGGCGCAAGTCCACGATCCGCGTCTCGAGCTCGTCGGCACCGATCTCTTGATGCGGCCGGCCATCGATGACGGGGAAGCGAGTTCTGAGCACCTCGTGCCGATGCACGATCTCTCGCAACGCCTGGTTCAGCGAGGCCGCCTTCAGTGGACCGATCAGGCGTATCGCATAAGGAATGTTGTACGCGTCGCTTCCGGGCGCCAGTTGATCAAGAAACCACAGCCGCTCCTGAGCAAACGAGAGCGGGAGATTGCTCTGATCGGCTCCATCGACTCTCTGCGGAATCGACAGCATGCCGCCGGTGCTGCCTGCCGCCTGGATCTGTTCTGCCAGGCCCGCGACAGTGGGGGCTTCAAATACGCTGCGCAACGGCAGGTCGATATCGAACGCGGTGCGGATTCTGGAAACGACCTGAGTGACGAGAAGAGAGTGACCACCCAGCTCGAAGAAGTTGTCCTCCACGCCGACGCGTTCCAGGTGCAGCACATCGCACCAGATCTTTGCCAGCTTCTCTTCGTAGGGCGTGCGCGGTCCGACGAAACCCGCTTCGAGATTGGGGCGCGCCGCTTCTGGTGCCGGCAGCGTCTTCCGATCCACCTTTCCATTTGGCGTCAGCGGAAGCGCATCAAGCGCGACGTACGCCGATGGCACCATGTACTCGGGCAGCTTCTCTTTCGCGAGCGCGCGCAACTGCTGATGCAGGTCGGCTGAATCCCGCTGCGCAACGACATACGCAACGAGCATCTTGCCGCCGCTCCCATCGTCTCGTGCAACGACGACGGCCTGACGAACATCGTCGTGGTGTCGCAGCACCGACTCGATTTCACCAAGCTCGATGCGGTACCCGCGAATCTTCACCTGGTGGTCCATGCGGCCGAGGAGTTCCAGGTTGCCGTCAGGGATCCACTGGGCCAAGTCGCCAGTGCGATACATGCGGGCGCCCGGCTCATCGACGTAAGGATCGGGCACGAAGCGCTCGGCGGTGAACTCGGGACGCCGGAAGTAGCCACGGCCCACGCCGATCCCACCGAGGTACAGCTCGCCGGGAACACCAAACGGTAGTTGCTCGAATTTCACGTCCAGCACATAGGAGCGCTGGTTCTTCATCGGCTGGCCGTAGGGGATGCTGTTCCAATTCGGATCGACGTCGAGAACCTCGTAAATCGTCGAGTCCATCGAGCATTCCGTCGCGCCACCCATGCTGATGAACTGGGTCGAATTGACCAGCGAGCGCAGACGGTCCGGCAGCGTCACCGGGATCCAGTCGCCGCCGAGCAAGGCCAGGCGCAGCGATACCGGTGCTTCGTCTGTGTGGGCCTCGAGATGATCCACCAGCATCTGCAACATGGCCGGAGCCGTGTGCCAGATGCTGACCATGTGGTTGTTGATTCGATCGGCCCAGGCTCGAGGCTCCTGCATCTCCTCGGGCAGCGGCATGACGATCGTCGCGCCGGCGGCCAGCGTGCCGAAGACGTCGTAGGCACACATGTCGAAAGAAAGAGACGCCAGGGCGATGAGGCGATCGGCATGACCGACCGAGAAGCGCCGGTTGAAGTCGAGGAAGTTGTTCACTCGACCCTGGTGATTGAGCATCACCCCCTTGGGCTTGCCGGTGGAGCCCGAGGTGTAGATGACATACGACAGGTTGTCGAACATGACGCCGGTTACGGGAGTGGTCGCACCGTAGCTCCGGAAGACTGCGTCTGGGGCATCGACGATGACAACCTTCGCGTCACTCTCAGGAATCGAGTCAACGAGGTGTTGTTGCGTCAACAACACCGACACTCGCGAATCGTCGAGCATGTACCGCAGCCGTTCCGGTGGATACGACGGGTCCATCGGCAGGTAGGCGCCACCTGCCTTGGCAATGGCCAACAGCGCCACCGCCATCTCGAGCGAACGTTTGACACAAATGCCAACCGGCGTTTCGCGATCGACACCGAGCTCGCGCAGATACCGCGCCAGCCGATTCGCGCTGGCATTCAGCTCCTGGTAGGTGAGCTGTTTCCCGCCCTGGACCACCGCGATGCAGTCGGGGCTATCGATGGCATGCTGCTCAATCAGCTCGTGCAGGCAGGCGTTGTCGGGGAAGGCAATCCGCTCCCCATCATTCCAGTCGGCAATCTGCTTGCGCTCCTGGTCGCTCAGGAAATCCAGCTCTGATATCTGACCCTCAGGCTGAACGAGCGCGTCGCCGAGCAGCGCGCTGAACTGTGCTGCCAATCGCCGCATGTCCTCGGCGGCGTAGAGATCTGGATTGAAACGAAGCCTGGCGGAAATCCCGTCGTCGTTCTGGACACAAGACAGCCGGATCGCGAATCGGTCCGTGCAACCGTCGATCTCATCGATCGTAAACGTGACATCGCCGGCGTTGCGTTGTGGTGGCTGTAACGAGAAGTCGAAGCCAATCGGACAGAACGGCTCCTTGTCGGCGGGCGCAGTCAGGAGCTCCCAGCTGAAATAACCCTGCCGCTTTGCGGCGCGTTCGCCAGCGTCTTTGATCTTCGACAGCGCGTCTGTGAATCGCAGACCCTCATCAAAGGCGAGTCGCAGCGGCAGATACTTCTCGAACAGCCCCAGCGAATCCGCCAGGTCCTCGTGATTCCGCCCTCCGAAGGCGACGCCGATGACGACGTCTGATTGTCCCGTCAGGCGCCCCAACACGATCTGCCATGCCGTGAGCAGCACCGCGGACACCGGCGCGTCGTACTTCTGTGACAGCGCAACAAGGCGTCGCGAGTCGTCTGCACCAAGCGTCAGCGATACGAGCTGCGGCGAGAAGGCGGATGCGTCAGCAGGCGTGCGGGGAAAGGGCGGCAACTTCGTGTCGCGAATGACCGGCAGATCGAGATCTTCCCAGAACGCTCTGCCGGCCGCCGTCTCTTCCCCTTCGAGTAACTCGTTCTGCCATTCCGCAAGATCGGCGTATTGGAGCGGATCGTTTTCGTATGGTTCGTTCTTGGTGCGGGCCTCGTACGCGCGGCTGATCTGACCGACGAGACGGTCGAGCCCTGGAGCGTCCATCGAGAGCGCCGGAATATTTATGAGAAGCGCACGTCGTCCGGACGAATCGGTGACCAGTGAAAAGTATTCGTCAACACTTCGAGAGGTGTCTTCGTCGATGACTTGCACCGCGAGTGCACCATCGGTTGAGCGCACGTACCGCGTACGGAGGATCTCGTGCCTTTGAACAACGTCCTTCAGCGCTGCCCGCAGCGTCTCAACTTGCCAGGGCCCTTCAATCCGCACAGCACACTGCACGACATATGCCTGGCCGCCATCAGCCTGAAGCAAGCGCCACAGGTGCCGTTGCTGTGGGGAGAGCCTGAACCCGGCGCTGATATCTGGAGTTCTGCCGTCAGTCATGTCAGTACCTCCAGCTCAGATCCGCGCCTGCGGGGGCCGACTTCTCAACGCGCTCGAGAATCTGCGGCATGTACATCTGCACGTAGCGAAGCTGGCTGTAGGCAATTCCACGTTCGTGATCGCCATTCCAACAGTGCTCGGCGCGGTCCCCGTAGTCGACGACGCCATCGTAGGGAGGAGTGGTGGTGGACTTCAGAAACTGCTCCGTCAGGTACACCGCGTTGTTCAGGAAGTAGTTGTCCATGTCCCCGACGTAGATGTGGAGCTTCCCTCGGAGCTTTGGGCCCAGCGTGGCCCAGTCACGCCGCAGAATCCATGACAGGTCGTAGTTGTCTTTCCAGTAGTCCGCCACTTTTCGATCGATCTGCCCGGTGCGTTTGTCCCAGATCGGCCGGGGGTAGCCGTCGTCACCCACGGGCGAATAGACGGCCTGCCAGATGTCCCACTGACCGCCCGATCGACCGCGGCTCGCCAGAGCCAATTCGAGTTGATTGATCTGTTCGAGCGTCACGTTCACGTGGCCGCGAGAGTCGCGCGTCCCCGCCCGAGGCGTGCGACGGAATGGCCCCTCGACCCAATACGCGTTCGTGTCCTCATACAGATTCACGACCGTGTACGCGCGGAAGTCGATTGGATCGGGGCAGGCGACAAACGCGCCGTTGTACTCGTCTGGATAGAAGACCTGCGTCGCCATGGCCTCCCATCCGCCCGTGGACCCACCGTAGAGAAACCGGGCCCATCCCTGTCCGATGCCGCGAAACTGCTTCTCGATGTAGGGGATCAACTCATGGTTGATCGCGTCCCCGTACGGCCCGACGTTCGCCGAGTTCACGGCGTAAGACGAGTCGTAGTACGGGTTGGCGTGTTGAATCTGTACGACCAGCATCCGCGGGAACGCGGGACCGGTCCAGTCCTGGTACAGCGCGTATGCCGCTGCCTGTCGCACGCGGTTGTAGCAGTCCACGTCGTACCGCGCGTTGTACACACACGGCGCTTCGTCGTCAGGTGGTTCACTGCGCCAACCGTCGAAGTCCCTGGTGAAGTGGCCGTGAAAAACGGCCAGCGGGTAGCGGGCCTCGGGGTGTTCCGCGTAACCGGCTGGGAGAAGCACGTGAGCGCCCAGGTACACGTCTGTGCCCCAGAACTTCGACAGCAGCGCGCTCTTCATGCGCACGTGCTTCACCCACGGCGTGTCTTTCGGTGGGTCCAGCGGTGCAATCTCTTGATCGAGCGTCAACTGGATCACGTCGGCCGTCGCGGGATCCACTCTGCTCTCGATCGGCTTCGAATAGAGGTTGCCAGGCTTCGTCGCCCACTGTTGCCCCTCGCCCATATCGGGCGGTAACGACACCGTGTGACCGTCGGCGCGTGTGTACGTCTGGTAGCGATTGAGCAGCGCCTGCACGCGATACGTTCCTGGAGGCAGGCCGCCGAGGCGAGGCACCGGGTAACCGAACACCATCCCGTCAACGACGTGCTTGCTGCCGGGCGTCCAGTCCTTCACGTCCACACCAAACACCTGCGCCGAGCGAGGGCCGTCATTCACCTGGAACCGCGGCTCGCCACTCGGAGCTGCGGACACCACGACGAGAAGGCGGCCCTGCAGCTTCTGATCGCTCGTACGCTCGGGCAAGGTGACTTCGAACTTCAGCGACGTCTCCGCCCCGGTTACTTGAGACACGGGAACGTCGGCGCCAACTGCACGTCCGCATCCGGCACCGAATACCGTGCACAGTACCGACACACAGATCATCTTCAACAAGGTTGCTCTTCGTGGCTCGTCAAGCGAGGGGCTTCTGCCTAGAACTGAAAGTAGATGAACTGCACTTCACCAAAATTCCCGAACTCCACGATGGCCAGTGCAGTCGCCAAGTACAGTGCCCATCGAGCCGGGACAAGCAGGTGGTTGATGTCGAGCCCATGATCGCGATGCCGTTGCGTCCACTCGACTGCTACGAGCGGGAAGACATAGGCAAGTGCCACTCCGGAGCGCGCGTCGATCGGCTCGATGGGATGCGTGACACCGCGCAACAAATAGCCGTAGGCGTGCCCGATCGACTCCGCGCGAAAGAACACAAATGCGAGCGTCACCAAAGCGAATGTGGTCGCGATGCCGATCAACTCGGTTGGCGTCGGGACAAAGCGTGGCCTCGGCTGCTGCGCGACAGGTTCAACGCGATTTGGGCGCACCCACGACCACGCCAGGTAATACGCGCCGTGCAGGAACCCCCACACGACGAACTTCCAGTCAGCGCCATGCCACAGCCCACTCACGCAAAATGTCGCCATGACGTTGCGCGCTGAGGTGAGTCGCGATGTCTGGCGACCACCGAGCGGGATGTACAGGTAGTCGCGGAACCACGTCGACAGTGAGATGTGCCAGCGTCTCCAGAAGTCCGCAATGTTTGTTGCGAAGAAGGGATAGCGGAAGTTCCTGGCCAGATTGATGCCGAACAGCTTCGCAATTCCAACTGCGATGTCCGAGTACCCGGAGAAGTCGCAATAGAGCTGGAACGAGAAGAGCACGCCACCCCACGCGAGAGTGACTCCATCCAACGACTGGTAGTTCTGAAAGATTGAATTCACGTGCGGGGCCAGGTTGTCTGCAACGACTACCTTCTTCGCCATTCCCCACAACGCCTGGCGCAGACCCTCTACGGCCGTGAGCGGCACGAACGAGCGGGCTGCGGAAAACTGCGGCAGCATTCTCGACGCCCGCTCGATCGGACCAGCAACGAGCTGGGGAAAGAAGCTGACGAATGCAAAGAACGCGAACGGATCGCGCACCGCGCTGATCTGTCGTCGATAGACGTCAATCGTGTAGCTCAGCGTCTGAAACGTATAGAAGCTGATACCGACGGGGAGGATGATCCGCAACGTCGGCACATTGACCTGGAACCCGAGCGTCTGAACGAGCTCGCTGAAACTGTCGATGAAGAAGTTGAAATACTTGAACGTGGCAAGAAGACCAAGTTGACTGACGAGACTGACCGTGATGAGCAGCTTACGGCGCTGCTGCCGCTGCTCCCGGTCGAGCAGCAGGCCCACGGTGAAGTCGAGGGCCGAGCTCAGAAGGAGCAGAAACAGAAATCGGACATCCCACCAACCGTAGAACACGCAACTGGCGACGATGAGGACGACATTCTGAAGACGTACGCGAGACGACAGCCCCCAGTGAACCGCCAACACGAGCGGGAGGAAAATCGCAAAGGTGAATGAATTGAAAAGCATCTCGCGATGGGCGAGTTACCGGTCGGGCGCGGCCGATCGTTGGTTTACTTCATCAAGCAACTGATGATCACGCAGGACGCGCATGAACACCGGCATGACTTTGTCGACACCACGTTGATTGAGATGGTCGAAGTCTCTGAAATCCAACCCGTCGTCCAGCGTTACCGCATCGTTCAAATCCACAAAGGCAACGTCGTGCGACTTCGACAGGTCCGATAGTCGACCTTGTACGTCTTTCAGGTTCACTGCCAAATCGCGCCACGCGGCTGTCACAGGAGCCCACACCATGATGACCTTCGCATCATGGGCCCGCAGCAGCGTCAAAGTACGGGACAGATACTTCATCTGCTGTTCGTCGGGGACAACATCGTGCTTCCTACGACCTGTTTCGCGGGCACCGTTGGGTTCCCAGGTTTCGACGTACCCGCCTGATGCGTACGTTTCATCCGGACGCAAACGAATTGCGGTCGCTTTTCCGAACAGGCGCTCGAACAGACTTGACCACTGCGCGTTCAATACCTTCGGGTGTCTCGTCGTCAGAGCCATCTTGACCGTGTCCCAACCTGGCCCGCGATTCGCCGTGATCGCAATGGTGCCTTCGATGCCATCGATCTCGAGGGTTTCCCAATACGCTTCGAGGACGACCAGGCGCGGCTTCAACTGAGAGAGATATCGCTCCAGCAGGTAGTAGGTATTCATCGGCGTCTGGTTCGCCGTTCCGAGGTTGAACGCACGGAGTTGGTGTTTTTCGAAGTACCGAGGGTCGAACGTCCGGAGGCTGTGCGAGGAACCGATGAAGAGCACATCGATGTCGCGCGCTTTCTGAAGCTCTTCGAACCGGAGGGCTATGTGGTCTCGACTAATCCCGACCGGAACATTGGAATACTTTCGAATCGCCGCTTTGAGACCCGGGCTCGCGGACGCGGCAAGAGCAATCAGTGTCACGTGCAACGCCGCAACAAGCGTGACGAACAGCAACAACCTGACAACGAGGGCTCTTATGTTCACGCTTGTGAGGGTGGTGCGATTCTCGGATGCCGATGCCAGGGCAGGCTACCGCCCTGTCAGTCACAGGCGTCGCGCAGCGACGGCGCCCTGAGCACGGACGATCGGCCAAATGGCAGAAACCGCCCAACTCAGGCCAACGCTATGACCTCAGAACTTCGGAGTTGGCAGAGGCATAAAAGAATCGTGCCGCGCCGCAGCACGGATGTACGGCGCCTCAAGAGCTGTAAGTAACTGCAATATATAGAGTTCGGTCTTGCGGAAAAAGTCGCAGAGCACGCACAATTCTGCTCTTTTCTGGACTTTTTATTCTGCCGGCCTGACTTTCTGTCGACCGACGGCAGTGGCGTGATGGGTGGGGGGGCCGATTTGCCGACCGGCGGAGCAACTTCCGGGCTCCGTTTCCGGCCCGCCGAAGCGGCCTAGGCCCAATTTGGTGGGTGGGATTGTGGCTCGTGGAAGGACGTTCGGGCCGCTGTGGCACACGCTTCGCAGCAGGTAAACTGCCGCATGCAGCAGTCTAGAGAATTGAAGATCGGCACGACGATCTTCTACGCATCGCTTTTCTTTTCTGTCATCGGCTGCGCTCTCCTTATATGGCAGGAGTCCAGAGGGCTCGCGCTCTTGAGTTTGTTCCTGGTTCTTGCCATTGCTGCGCCGTTCTTTCTCAGGCGCATGGTCAGTTCGAGCACGCTCGCCGGATGGTTGCTCGCCTTCGCGACACTCAACTTCTTTCTCATTGTCCCCGAGCTGGGACTAAGAGCGATTGGATTCCGAGCAGAGGCCGGTATCCAATTCGGTTATCCACGACCGGAAGAGTTCGTGAGGTTCGATCCTGATGAGCGGCTGTTCTGGAAGCTGCGGTCCTCTAATCGAAATGTCAATTCACTTGGATTCCCCGGCCGCGAAATAGTTACGCCGAAACCGAATGACCGCTATCGAATCATGTTTCTTGGAGATTCCTGTACTCAACAAGGGTACCCCGACATGGTGGAGGCTCTCTTGAACAAGGACGGCGAATCCACGAGCAAGCGATTCGAAAGCATCACGCTTGCGATTTCAGGTTACAGCTCACATCAAGGCCGTGTTCTCGCTGAGTTGTATGGAGAGCGCCTGGAGCCAGACGTGGCGCTTGTCTACTTCGGTTGGAACGATCACTGGCAGGCCTATCAGGCCATCGATTCGCAACGTGTGGCGCCAGCCCCACCATCGCCGTGGGCGACACGCCTAGCCTTCGCTCAAAGCTCCCGTCTCGTGCAAGGGTTTGGAAGCCTCCTTGCCTCATTTAATGGAGCAAGTAAGCCGATTGACCAGGTGAGAGTACCGGAGGCACAGTATCGAGAGAATCTCTTAGCGATACAAAGCACGTTCAAAAAGCGCGGCGTCCCGGTGGTCTTTATTTCTGCGCCCACATCACACTACCGACTCGGTGTACCTGACTATCTCGTCGATCTGAACTTCGTGCGCGACAAGCAATCGTCTGTCAGCATGCATCGACGTTACAACCAAATCGAACGAGAGGTTGTCGCCGAAACCGGCTCTTACATTCTGGATCTCGAACGCGACTTTGATTCGCGTGACGACTTGAGCACGATCTTCATGCTCGATGGAATCCACTTCACTCCCGCTGGCCTCGCGCTAGTGGCGCAACGCGTTTCAGACCTTCTGGGACAAGTGGCCCTGCCTCACCATTGATGTACTCGTCAGTGATGAGTCTGCGGCTGCCTTCGAAGAACGAAGACGCCATAATCCAGGACTCGAGGCACGCGCTTGTCAGGCACGAGCCCAGTTAAGGGAAAAAACAA
>Ga0315912_10003418_pt1 | contig 15801 bp, 13 predicted proteins | sample VfabasoilMG_FD_204469 | JGI IMG/M metagenome (GOLD analysis project Ga0315912, IMG submission 204469) | Garden soil microbial communities collected in Santa Monica, California, United States - V. faba soil | ecosystem: Environmental > Terrestrial > Soil > Garden | place: USA: California... | reverse complement strand
GCTCCTCCTGAACGGCAACAACGTCGGCCGCGGCTACGTGACCGACGCGTTCACGCTCAAGGGCTTCGCGGAGGAGAAGGTCGTCTCGACGGTGGACATCAACTACCTGCGCCTCCCCGGCGCGGTGAAGGAGCTCCTCTCCGACCACGAGGTGCGCGCCCGCGCCAAAGGCATCTTCTACGTGCGCAAGGGCAGCGGCCTCAAGAAGCTCGACTTCGACTCGGAGGCCAAGGTCGGCCTCGGCGGGGAGAACTGAGCGTCCCTAGCTCGTGTGCTTGATCAGCAGCACCTCGTTGCCGAGCTCGCTGTAGATCATCTCGTCCACCACGCGGCGGGCCAGGAGCAGGCCGAAGCCGCCCGGGCGCAGGCCCATCTCCGCGCGCTTCTCCGCGTGGGCAATTGGATCGTCTGGGGGGTTCTCGATGGCGGCGTGGGCCATGCCCTTCGTGGTGAACCCGGGGCCGGGGTCGCGCACGTAAAAGACGATGGCCCGCTCCGTGCGCACCGCGGAGACCTCCACCATCTGGTCGGGGTCGAAGCCCCCGCCGTGCTCCATCGCGTTCAGCAGGATCTCGCGGAAGGCCATCATGAGGTTGTCGCGGTCGTCGCGCGTGAGGTCGGCGGGGAGCTGGTTCAGGAACAAGACCAGGCGGTCGGCGGTGAGGGGGCGGCAGGTCGCGCGCACCGACAGCCACCCGCGATGCGCCGAGACCACTTCGATGCCGTCTTCCCACTGCACGTTGTCGAGCGCACGCTTCGTCATGGCCGCGATGTCGCCGATCTCGTAGGGCTCGCTGAAGCAGGCGAAGATGCTCGAGCGCAGGGCGGCGATCACCGCCTCCGGCGTCGCCTGGGGCGCCAGCAGGATCAGGCGAACGCCCGGCCGGACGCGGCGGATCTCCTCGGCCACGGCCAGGTCCTCGTCGAGGGTGGCCCCGGGGCTGATGAGGGCCACGTCGAACGCGGCCTTGCGCAGCCGGCGCAGCGCGTCCGCCTCTCCGCGCGCGCACTCGAAGGTGGCCGCGGCCAGGTCGGGATGGGCCTGTAACGCGGCGCTCGTCGCCTTGTCGACGCCGATCAGCAGGATCCTTCCCACGAGCGCCTCCGGGAGTCCTCAGCATACAGGACCCGGCAGGGAGACGCGTCGTGATAGGTTTCCCGCGTGGACAAGGGCTTCTCCTGGTCGGTGTCGCGCCACGACACCTTCATGAGCTGCGAGAGGAAATACTTCTACTCGTACTACGCGGCCGAGCAGGACCCCGAGATCCATCGCCTCAAGAAGCTCTCGGCACTCCCCCTTTGGGCGGGCAGCGTCGTGCACGACACCATCGAGAACTTCCTGAAGACCCACGACGCGATGCCCTCTCCCGAGGAGCAGGAGGCGATCGTGCGCGCCGCCGTGCACGAGGCCATGCTCGCGAACTGGCGGCAGAGCGAGGAAGGCTCGCGGGAGTTCCGGCTCTTCGAGCACGAGTACGAGGTGCCGGTCGACAAGGAAGACAAGCGCATCGTCGTGAACACGGTGATGCGGTCGCTGCGGAACTTCTTCAAGAGCCCCGTCCTCCAGGACGCTTTCGCGGCCGGGCGCGAGCGCTGGCTGACCGTGGAAGACCTCGTGTCGTTCGAGGTCGCGGGCACGACCGTCTTCCTGAGGATGGACCTCGCGTACCGCAGCCGGGAGGGCAAGGTCCGGATCGTCGACTGGAAGACGGGCCGCGGCGAAGGGCGCTTTGCCGAGGTGCAGCTCGCGGGCTACGCGCTCTACGCGGCCCAGCAGGGCTGGGTGCAGGCGCCTGAGGAGATCGAGACCGAGCTGGCCTACCTCGTGATCCCGCGCTTCGTGACGCGGCAGGTGGACGGGAAGAAGCTCGACCACGCCCGCGCCTTCATCGAGAAGAGTGCTACGCGCATGAAGACGCTTCTTCTCGATCCTCTTGCCAACGAGGCGCGGATCGAGGACTTCGCGATGATCGACCGGCCCCGCCGGTGCCGGCGGTGCAACTATCGTCGGCTCTGTTTCCCGCGCGGTGTCGAGGAGCGGCCGGAAGCGCCGGCCGCGGCTGTCCTCTCCGGCTCTACTTCTTGAGGTTCTGGGCGAGGAAGGCGGTGGTCCGCGCCCACGCGTCCTTCGCCGCCGCCTCCCGGTAGCCGCCCCAGGGGTTGTTGACGTTGGCGAAGGCGTGCCCCGCCCCGTCGTAGATCTTCACGTCCACGGTCTTGCCCGCCTTCTTCATCGCGGCCTCGAAGGCCTTCACCTGGTCGGGGGCCGGGCCCTTGTCGTCGCCTCCGAAGTTGCCGAGCACGGGCGCCTTGATGGCGGCGATGGCCGCGACATCGGTGGGAGGCGCGCCGTAGTAGGCGACGGCGGCGGCGAGGCCGGGCTCGAGGGTGGCAAGCTCCAGCGTGTAGCGCCCGCCCATGCACCAGCCGATGGCTCCTATCCGGCCCTTCTTCACCTCCGGCCGGGCCTGGAGGTAGGCGTAGGCCGCGCGCAGGTCCCGCACGATGCGGTCGCGAGGGGCGCCGCTCATGAGCTGATGCGCGTCTTCCTGCTTGGTGGCCACCTTGCCGCGGTAGAGGTCGACGGCCAGGGCCACGTAGCCTTCCTTGGCGAGTGCTTTAGCCTGCTCCTTCACCCAGTCGTTGAGGCCCCACCATTCCTGGATGACGACCACCGCCGGGAACGGGCCCTTGCCCTCGGGGACGGCGAAGTAGCTCGTGACCTGCTCGTCGCCGCTCATGTAGAACACGTCGGTCACGGCGCTCCACGCGGGTGCCGCGGCGCCCACCAGAACGGCAATTGAAAAGACGAGTCGCTTCATCCTGCCTCCTAGCACGACTAGATCGAGACGACGGCCGGCGTCAGTGCGCGGCCTGCAGCTCCTTGGCCACGGGCTCGGCGGGCCGACGCGCCGCCTCCGCGCGCTGCCGGAGCAGCGCCGCCACCACCACGAGCACCTCGAAGGCCACGAAGCCGCCGACGTACGCGTAGCCGCCCGAGCCGAAGCCGTAGGAGTGCAGGCCGGTCCCGAGCACGAAGTTCACCCCGTACCAGGCCATGAGGACGAGGAGGTAGCCCAGGATGGCGCCGACCGCGGTGCCGAAGTCCCTGATCCAACCGATCATCCGGCCGTGGAGGATGGCGAGGTAGCCGAGGAGGGCGATGAGGGCCCAGGTCTCCTTGGGATCCCAGCCCCAGAACCGTCCCCACGAGTACGACGCCCACACGCCGCCGAGCATCGTGCCGACGGCGAGGAACAGCGTCCCCACCTGGAGAGCGCGGTACAGGAAGAGCGACAGCGTCTTCAGGAGGCCCGCCCGCTGGGGCGCGAAGAAGTAGAGCCCGAGGTTCAGGTGGCCGATGCCCATGGCCAGGGTGAAGGCGGCGTAGCCCAGGGTGATGGTGAGCACGTGCACGGTCAGCCACATGTTGTCGCGCAGCACGGGCACCAGGGGATCGATCGAGCCGTCGAGGATGGGCACGTTGTCGGCCAGGATCAGGCAGATGACCGCCACCGCCGAGGCGCAGACCGCGATGTAGCGGGCCTTGTAGACGAACTCGAAGATGAGGGCGAAGAGCACGGCCCCCCAGGCCACCCAGATCACCGACTCGTACATGTTGGTCACGGGCGGGCGGCCCGAGATCATCATGCGCAGGACCATCCCGTAGGCGTGGACGACGAAGCCGGCGAGGATGGCGGCAAAGCCGAGCCCGCTCACGACCCGGGACGCGAGCGGGAAGCTCGCGATCAGGAAGAGGAAGCCGAGGAGGTAGAGGATCCACGACAGCCGAAAGGGCTTCAGCCGGTTGTAGCGGACCTCCGTCTTCAGGACCTTCTCCGCGGGATACACGGAGGGCGACAGCTCGGCCAGGCGCTTGGCGAGGGCCGAGCCCGAGGCCTCCACCACCGACTTGTTGCCGTCCTTGTAGGCGACGACGAGGGCGGCGGTGAGCGTCTTCACCCGCTGGATGGCGGGGGCGTCGATCTGGTCGAGGGCGGCCAGGGAGAACCACGTCGCGTTCGCGTCCGTGGGGTGCGGGACGATGCGCAGAGCCTCCCCCGAGAAGACGGTCGACACGGTGGCGAGCGTGTCGTAGAGGGTGGAGACCTCGCGCTCGATGGGGTCGAGCGGGGCCTCGCGGTCGGCCCGGAGCTTCTCGTGGACCTTCTCCGCCGCCTTCAGGAAGCCCTCGTGCTTGCTGAGCTCGTCGAAGGAGAACACGTCCTGGCCGTGGGGCAGCCCGGTGGCGTCGCGCAGCCCGGCGTGCGTCACCTTGATGAACTTCTCCTGCCGCCACTCGGCGGGAGACGAGACCATGGCGAGAAGCCAGTCGAGGGGCTCCTTGCCCTTGACCGACTCGAACCCGAAGGCGCGGGCCCCCGTCACCCGCCGGGCGATCTCCCGCGCGAACGTGTCGAGCGGCTTGGTGCGGCCCCCCTCCTGGATGGCGACGGTGCGGAGAGGATCGAGCTCAGGCCCCGCTAGAAGCGGGCTCGGCAGGGCCAGGGCGAGAAGGGACAGGATCAGCGGACGGAGTTTCATTCCGGGTCTCCCGCTCGCGATGAGCAGCGAGCGCCCGCGCGGCTTGCCGGCGGGCGAGGTACGGCTTGAGGTAGAACATCCATGCGACGCCGGCTCCGATGAGCGTCACCCCCACGTACACGAGGGGGAGGCCGGGAGCGCGAGCCACGGAAAAGATCGACATCATCGGCGAGCCTTCCACGAAGGACGCCTGGAAGAAGATGTAGCCCCGGTAGTGCATCGGGTGGTTCATCGAGATGTGGTGCTCGGACGGGCCGTTCTCGGGGTCGTCCACCCGCACGAAGCTCTCGTAGGTCGCGGGCATGTTGGAGCCCGGGTACTTGTCGGAGTTGAAGCGCAGGAGCGTCACCCGGAAGGGCAGGGCAGCCTCGGGGGCGCGATAGGAGACGGCCACCGGGCCCCCGTCCACGATGAACGCGCGGGAGTCCGTGAACGCGATCCAGTCCGACTCGGACTTCCCGCCCTTGCCCTCGAGGCGCACCTTCACCGCGGAGACGCGCCGCTCTTCCTTCGCGGGGGCGGTCACCGGCGTCACGACGCGCCGGCGAGCGCCGCGGTCCAGGTACTGGTCGATGGTCACGGAGGCCGCGCCGAGCGGAAGGGCCAGCGGCTGGCCCACGGTCGCGACGCCGGTGGTGACCGCGCCGGTGTCGCCCTGCGTGCCGAAGCGCAGCGGTCCTCCGGGTGCGGCTACGAGATGAATCTGGTTCTTCGCCTCGGGATGGCCGGCCATCGCGCTGGCCTCGGCGTCGGACTCGGCCGTGTGGAAGCCCAGCGAGATCGGGCCGAGCTGGACGTGGCTCGGACCCTCGCGGGAGGCGGACAGCCAGCCCTCCTGGGTGCCGAACGGAGCCTGCACCACGTAGTGGAGCGCGGGCGGCCCCTCCTCGCCGGGCGCGAAGCGGTCGGTCACCTCCACGTGGGGCGCGAAGTCCTCGGCCACCAGCACGAGGTCGCGGCCGGGCACGGAGAAGCGCTGCTCGCGGCCGGGACCGGGAGGGCGCTTCTCGAAAACGACGGGGAAGTGCGTGGCGGTGCCGCGGCCGGCCTCGGTCACGAAGAGGTTCTTCTCGAGGAGCGTGACGCGGTCGCTGGTCTCGCCCTCGTAGAGGGGCATGTTCGAGTCGAGGCCGCGGTGGAGCGAGATGAGGGAGCCGGCGAGCAGGGTGAGGATCCCGATGTGGGCGAGCACGAAGCCCGTGTGGTGGACCTTCCAGGGGTACCGGCTCATGAGGACGGCGAAGATGTTGAGCCCGAGAAGGCCGAGGAGCAGGGCGAAGTACGGGGTCAGGTAGATGTCGCGCTGGGCGGCCGGGGTCCCGTGCTCCATCTCGTAGAAGGTCGCAAAGGCGCAGGTGACGCCGAGCGTCACCATGACGATCACGGCCAGCCGCAGCGAGGCGAAGAAAGCGAACAGGCGCGCGGAGAAGGCGGAGGGAGACATGGGCGGGATTCTCGTTCCGGCACCGGCGGAACCTCCTCATTCTAGGAGTGGCCGAAACAGGGTGTCAACGAAGTCCGGACGGGCGTGCGCTCCGTCATTGACGCGCCCCGCCCCCGCCCCTAGAATCGGCCGGTTCACGGCATCCATCACGCCGAGGAGGTAGCCGGATGGCCAACTTGCGACTCGTCCCCGCCTCCGGTCCTCCGTTCGAGGTCACGAAGGACGACGCGCTCGTGGGCCGGGACCCCAGCTGCGACCTCGTCCTCACCGACGGGTCGATCTCGCGCCGGCACGCGCGGCTGCAGAAGCGGGGCTCGGACTGGGCCGTCGTCGATCAGGGCAGCGCCAACGGGACGTTCGTGGACAGCCAGCGCGTGGCGGAGACGACGCTGCGCCACGGCCAGGAGCTGCGGTTCGGGGCGGTGGCCTGCAAGGTCGAGCTCGAGCCCGAAGACCTCGGGGCGACGGTCGCGGGCATCCCGGCCATCCCCGACGACGCCACCGTGGTCTCGACCGCGGCCGAGATCGCGGCCCCGCCGCGGCCCGCGCCGCCGATCCCGCCGCCCCTCCCGCCCCCGATGCCGAGCCCGCCGCCCCCACCGGCGGCGTCGAGACCACCGGCGCCGCCTTCCGCCGCGCAGGCCAAGGAGCGCTTCCGCGGCGCGCCCGGCCCGGGCGCGCCGGCCGCGTCACCGGTGCCGCCGATGGCGACGGGGCCCGCCCCGGCCAAGAAGGGCAAGGGCCCGGTCTTCTGGGTCTTCGCCGGCTGCTGCGGCTGCCTGCTCGTGGGTCTCGTCCTCATCGGCCTCTTCGGCGGCAGCATCTTCTTCATGACCCAGGCTCCGGTCGCGGCGGTGCGCGAGCAGCTCGCGGCCTTGAAGGCGCGCGACGAGGTGAAGGCCTGCGCGCACCTCGCGATCACGGGCAGCATCGACTGCGACCGCCTGAAGGAGATGGCGGTGCAGCACCCGGGCCTCGGCGACAACAAGGATTCGACCTTCATGAACCGATCGGTCACCGGCGACCAGGCCCGGCTGAGCGGCGCGCTCGTTTCCGAGAGCGGGCAGACCGAGACCGTCACCTTCGTCCTCTCCAAGGAAGGCGCCGACTGGAAGGTCGTGGACATCCGCTTCGAGGGCCCGACCTCGAATTGACGGACGTCACTCCCGAGCCGGTCGAGGTCAGGCACGAGAAGGGCGCGCGCCGCCTCGTCGTCACCTGGGACGACGGGCACGTCTCCCCCTTTCCCCTCGACTACCTGCGCAGCTGGTGCCCGTGCGCGAGCTGCCAGGGGCACGCACCCGTCGCCCGGTACCTCGACCTCTCGGGCCAGGACATGACGCACATCGAGGCGGTGGGCAACTACGCGCTCGCCGCCACCTGGCACGACGGCCACAGCACCGGCATCTACAGCTTCCGCCTCCTGCGGCGGCTGTGCCCCTGTCCGCTCTGCGGCGGGGAAAAGCGGTAGCAAAGATTCACAAACTCTGACCAACCGCCCGTCGCCGTGTCCGGTCCCAAGGACGTGGCGTCGTGGCTTTCGGCCGGACGAATCTACAAACGACCGCAGCCGACGCGCCCATACAACGACTTACGGGCCCGCCGTGGCCGCGCGGCCCCTGGCCACGATCTTGCTGAAAGGGGTCCCATGCGTCGATCGCTCGTTCGTGCCGGCATTCAATCCCTTGTCGTTTCGCTTCTCGTGTGCGGCGGCCGTGCCTTCGCGGCCGACCCGCTCTTCGACCAGTCGCGGCTCCACGACGTTCGCCTGTACGTGGCCCCCGAAGACTGGCAGAAGCTCCGGGAGAACTACCTCTCCGACGACTACTACGTCGCGAACGTCTCCCTGGACGGCCTCGTGATCCGGACGGTGGGCATCCGCTCGCGCGGGTCGGGCTCGCGCAGCGGGCAAAAGCCCGCCCTCAAGATCGACATGAACGAGTACGTCGACCAGGACTACAACGGCTACAAGGAGCTGATCCTGCGAAACGCCGTCCAGGACCCGAGCTTCCTGCGCGAGCGGCTCGCCTTCATGGTCTTCGAGGGCATGGGGATCCCGTCGCCCCAGAACGCCTTCGCCAAGGTCTACGTCAACGACGCGTACTTCGGCCTCTACGAGGTGGCGGAGCCGGTGGGCAAGCCGTTCCTGAAGGCCCGCTTCGGCGAGGACAAAGGCAACCTCTTCGACTACGAGTACACCGAGCCCTACGGCCTCTCCTTCCGCAGCGACGATCCCGCGGCCTACGTGCCCTACCCCTTCAAGCCGGAGACGAACGAGGACGACCTCGACGCCTCGGGCCTCGTCGACTTCATCCGCGCCATCAACGGCGCGCCCGACGAGCGGTTCGTGCGGGACATGGGGGCCTGGCTCGACCTCCAGGAGTTCCTCACCTACGTCGCCGTGGAGAACGTGCTCGCCGCCACCGACGGCTTCCTCGGCCGGGAGGGGATGAACAACTTCTTCGTCTACCAGTACGACAAGCAGCGGCGCTTCACCCTCATCCCCTGGGACAAGGACACGATCCTCGCGAACACGTCCTTCTCGATCATGGCCGGGGTGGACACGAACGTGCTGACCCGTCGCCTGCTCCAGGACCCGGCGATGCAGCAGATGTACGCGCGCGCCCTCTACGAGACGGCGACCCGCTTCGTGAACCAGCGCTACCTGATCCCCCGCCTCGAGACGGCGTACCAGCAGATCCGCGAGGCGGCGCTCGCCGATCCCAACAAGCCGTACACCAACGACGAGTTCGAGCAGGGAGTGGGCGGGCTGCGAGGCGTGATCCTCGCCCGCGAGGCCGACGTGGTGGCGCAGACGGGCGTGGTCGCCACCTCCCGCTAGAGCACCTCCGCCCAGCGCGGCGAGGCGGCGAAGGCCGCGTGGATCAACCCCACGTGGGAGTACGCCTGGGGGAAGTTCCCCCACATCTCGAGGGTCGCCGTCTCGTAGTCCTCCGAGAGGAGGCCCAGGGGCGTGAGGGCGGCGTGGACGTGGTCCATCACCGCCTTCGCCTCGGCCTTCCGGCCGAGGGTGGCGAGCGCCTCGGCGAGCCAGAAGGTGCAGATGATGAAGGCGACCTTCGGTGGACCGAAGCCGTCGTCGAGCCGGTAGCGGAAGAGCCACCCGTCCTGGCTCAAGGCCCGGCGGATCGCGTCGACCGTCCCTACGAGGCGCGGGTCGCCGGGGGGGAGGAAGCGCAGCGCCGCCATCTGGAGGAGCGACGCGTCGAGGTCGCGGCCTCCGTAAGTGCCCGCGAAGGCGCCGAGGCTCTCGTTCCAGGATCGGCCGATCAGGTCGGCCTGGATCACCGCCGCCGCGTGTGCGAACTCGTCGGCGAGGTGCGGCGCGTGACGCTCGGCCACGCGCGCCATGCGGTCGGCCCCCGCCCAGCACATGAGCGACGAGAAGGTCTGGGGCTTCCAGTCGGTCCGGTACTCCCAGATGCCCGCGTCGGGAGTCCCCGCCACCGCCACCGCCTTCCGGGCCAGGCGCTCGATCAGCGCGAGCGCCGGCTTCGAGCGCTCGGCGCGGAATCGATCGTCCATGAAGATGGGGGCGAGCGCCAACACCATCTCCCCGAACACGTCGTTCTGGGCGTGGGCGGCGGCCGCATTCCCGACGCGCACGGGGCCGTCGCCGCCGTAGCCCGGCCAGTCGGCGAGCACGCGCTCGTCGAGGTCGGAGCGGCCGTCGACCCGATAGAGCGGCGCGAGCCGCAGGTCGGGAGCGGACGAGGCCACGTTCAGGAGGTACTCCACGAAATGCTCGCGCTCCTCGAAGTGGCCAAGGAGCCGGAACGCCCCCAGGGCGTAGTAGGCGTCCCGCAGCCAACAGTAGCGGTAGTCCCAGGTGCGGCCGCTCCCCGGCGCCTCGGGGATCGAGGTCGTCAGGGCCGCGACGATGGCTCCCGTGTCCTCGAAGCAGTGGAGCTTCAGGGCGAGGGCGGAGCGGATGACCTCGGCCTGGTAGAGGGGCGGGATCTCGCAGTGCTTCACGAAGCGCTGCCAGTAGCGCAGGGTCTCCGCGAGGAAGCGCTCGGCGAGGGGGGCGAGGGGCTCCTCGACGGGCGCGCCGAAGGTGAGGGCGAGGTGGCGGCGCCCGGTCAGCGCGAACGCCTGGCCGCCCAGGTAGGACAACGGGATGTCGGTGGTGAGGCGGAGGGGAGCGGAGAAGCCCTCGAAGCGCACGTGGTTCGAGCCCAGGAGGCTCGCCGGCGCCGCCTTCGACCAGCCGAGGCGCGGCGCGCAGGCCACGCGCACGAGCGGCGTGCCTTCGAGGGGCTCGAGGGTCCGGAACAGCTGCGTGGGCCGGAAGATCCGGTCGTGCTGCACGAAGCGGGGAGCGAAGTCGAGCACCCGGAAAGCCCCGCTGGGGGTGGAGAAGCGGGTCTCCAGCACGTTCGTGTTCTCGAGGTAGCGCTGCTCGCCGCGCTCGCCGCCTGCCGGCCCGACCCGCAGCCGGCCCCCGTGCGTCTCGTCGAGCAGGCTCGAGAACACGGGCTCGGAATCGAAGCGCGGGAGGCAGCACCAGACCACCTCCCCTTCGCGGGAGACGAGGGCCGAGAACTGGCAGTTCCCCACGAGCCCGAGGTCCTCGAGGCGCACCCGCCGACTATAGCCCTTTATACTTGCACCTCAAACTAATTTGTGCGATGGTGCGGGATGCGCCGCGCCCTCCGCTTCGTGGTGGTGCTCGTGCTCGCCCTCGGCTTCGTGGCCTGGGCGGCCTCCCTCATCGTCCACCAGACCACGCGCTCCTGGTTCGAGAAGGACGTGAGCCTGCGCGTGCAGCTCGTGGTCAGCGGGGCCCGCCAGGCCCTGATCGCCCACTGGCACAAGACCCCGCGGCGCGAGCTGCAGGGGCTCCTCGCCGAGATCGCCCACGACGAACGCATCATGGCCGTGGCCGCGTGCGCCGCGGACGGCGCCACGCTCGCGCGGACGAAGGACTACCCGGAGCAGTTCGACTGCTCGCAGCTCGCCGAGCACGTGCGGCCCGTCCCGGAATCGACCCCGGGGGACTGGCGGGCCTGGAGCACGCTCGTGGCCCTTCCCGGCGGGGACGTGCATGCGAGTGCCGTGCCCGTGATGGACGGCGAGAGCGCCCTCGGCTTCGTGGTCCTCGTGCACGACCTCAGCTTCGTCCAAAGGCGGGAGGCGACGACCCGGCGGTTCCTCCTCGTGGCCTTCGCCCTCCTCGCCGCGGCGGCCGCGGTCGTGACCCTGGTCACGGTCCGGCTCTCCTGGCGGGGATGGAGCGACGAGCTCCGCGGCTTCCTGCGCGGGGGGACGCAACGGCCGGAATTCCAGCCCATCCTCCGCGACGTGCGCGACCTCGTCGACCGCATCGTGGCCGAGAAGGAATCCGACCGGGAAGGCGGGGCCTGGACCCCCCAGCGCCTGAAGCAGACCCTGAACCGTCACCTCCATGGCGAGCGGGTGGTGATCGTGGCCAACCGCGAGCCCTACGTCCACGAGCGCCTGCCCGACGGATCGGTGACCGTGCTCCACCCGGCGAGCGGCCTCGTCACCGCGCTCGAGCCGGTGCTGCGCGCCTGCTCCGGCGTGTGGATCGCCCACGGCAGCGGGTCGGCCGACCGCGAAACCGCGGACCGGCACTCCCGCGTCCGCGTCCCCCCGGGGGAGGAGTCCTACGTGATCCGGCGCGTGTGGCTCTCCCGCGAGGAGGAGAACGGCTACTACTACGGCTTCGCCAACGAGGGCCTCTGGCCCCTCTGCCACATCGCCCACGCGCGGCCCATCTTCCGCAGCGAGGACTGGAGGCACTACCAGGCCGTGAACGAGAAGTTCGCGGAGGCCGTGACCTCGGAGGTCGATTCCGAAGACCCCATCGTCCTCGTGCAGGACTACCACTTCGCCCTCGCCCCGCGCCTCATCCGCGAGCGCCTGCCCCGGGCCACCGTGATCATGTTCTGGCACATCCCCTGGCCCAACTCGGCCCGCCTGGGTATCTGCCCGTGGCGCAACGCCGTGCTCGAGGGCATGCTGGGGGCCAGCATCCTCGGCTTCCACACCCAGTTCGACTGCAACAACTTCGTGGAGTCGGTGGACCGCTTCCTGGAGGCCCGCATCGACCGCGAGCAGAACGCGGTGGTGCAGCACGGCCGTAGCACCCTCGTGCGGCCCTACCCGATCTCCCTCGAGTGGCCGGTGCGCTGGTCGGCCTCGACGCCGCCCGCCGAGGAGTGCCGCCGCGTCCTCGTTCGGGACCTGAAGCTCCCCCCCGACGCGCTCATCGGCGTGGGGGTCGACCGCCTCGACTACACGAAGGGCGTGGAGGAGCGCCTGCTCGCGGTCGAGCGCCTGCTCGAGCGCTTCCCCGCCTACCGGGGCCGCTTCACCTTCGTGCAGCTCGCCGCACCCAGCCGCAGCAGCATCGAGCGTTACCGGCTCTACGCGGACAGCGTCGAGCGGCTCGCCCTCCGCATCAACGATCGCTTCGGGGAAGGCGACTACCGCGCCATCGTGTTCCGGCACGCCCACCACGAGCCCCCGGACGTCTTCCGCTACTACCGCGCAGCCGACGTCTGCTACGTGAGCAGCCTGCACGACGGGATGAACCTGGTGGCCAAGGAGTTCATCGCCGCGCGCGACGACGAGCGCGGCGTGCTCGTGCTCAGCCAGTTCACGGGCGCCGCCCGCGAGCTGACCGAGGCCCTCATCGTGAATCCCTACGACCTCGACGAGGCGAGCGACGCCTTCGCCACCGCCCTCCAGCTCTCCGTGGAGGAGCAGCGCGACCGCATGCGCTCGATGCGGGCCTTCCTCGCCGAGTTCAACGTGTACCGCTGGGCCGGGCGCATGCTCGTGGACGCGGCCCGCCTGCGCAGCCGCGATCGGCTGACCGGCCGGCTGACCGACCACCTGGCCGCGGCGGCGGGAGCGCGATGAAGAGCCTCCTCGCTCCGGCCGGCCTCGAGGTCCTCCAGCAGTTCGCGTGGTCCAACGTGATGGTGGGCCTCGACTACGACGGGACGCTCGCCCCCATCGTGGCCCGGCCGGAGAAGGCGATCCTGAGGCGGCGCACCCGCGCCCTCCTGCAGGAAGTCGCGCGGTCGTATCCCGTCGTGGTGATCTCGGGGCGCTCCCAGGCCGACGTGCTCGGCCGGCTGCGGGGCATCGGTGTCGCCGAGGTGATCGGGAACCACGGGATCGAGCCCCGGCACGCCTCGCGCCGCTACGCGGAGCAGGTGCGCCGCTGGCGCCCGCGGCTCGTGGAGCGGCTGCACGCGTTCCGCGGAGTGTGGGTGGAGGACAAGCTCTACTCGTTGGCGATCCACTACCGGCAATCCCGCGAGAAGCGGGCGGCCCGCGAGGCCATCCTCGCCGCGGCCGCGGACCTCGGCGACGTCCGCCTGGTAGGGGGCAAGCAGGTCGTGAACGTACTGCCTGTGGGCGCTCCCCACAAGGGGTTCGCTCTCGAGAAGGCCCGGGACCGGCTGCGCTGCGACACCGCGATCTACGTGGGCGACGACGAGACGGACGAGGACGTCTTCGGCCTGGTCCAGCCGGGGCGCCTGCTCGCCGTGCGCGTCGGGGCCAAGGCCGGCTCGGAGGCGTCCTTCTACCTCCGCAACCAGGCGGCGGTCGACGATCTCCTCGCCGAGCTTTCGCGGATGCGGCCCGAGCCCGCCCTGGCCATGGCCGGACGGCGTTGACGCCACGACCGCGGGCGGCGATCGAGAGCCCGCCCCCCCGGCTCGGAGAGGTCCTGGATTTCCTGCGCCTGATGTGGGCCGCCGATCACGCCCTCCAGGCCGCTTCCAAGCGAATGCGGACGAGCCTCGGAGTGACCGGTCCCCAGCGGCTGGTGATCCGGATCGTGTCCCGCTTTCCTGGACTGCCGGCGGGCCAGATCGCGCGGCTCCTGCACGTCCATCCCAGCACGCTCACCGGGATCCTGAAGAGGCTCGAGCGCCAGGGCCTCGTGCGCCGGCGTCCCGATCCCCGCGACGGCCGCCGGTCGTTCGTCGGGGTGACCGAGAAGGGTCGGCGCCTCGCCGCGGCCGGTGCGGGAACGGTGGAAGCGGCGGTCGAGCAGGTGCTCGCTGCGATGTCGCCAGCTCAGGTGGAAGGGGCGCGGGCCGTGCTCGTCGCCCTCGCGGTCGCCCTCGAAGCCCGGAGCGCGCGCCCCCGCCCTCGTCGGCCGCCGGCCTACCGGGGCGTGAAGGCCTCGGCCACCACGATGCCCGACACGTTGGAGGGCAGCGAGAGCCCCAGCACGTAGAGCGCGGTGGCCGCGGTGTCCACCGTGCGCACGGGCCGCTGAAGCTCGCGGCCTCCGGACACACGCGGGCCGGCGATGACCCAGGGGATCGTCATGTCCTCGGGCATGGGGAGGCCGTGGGTGTTCGAGTGCCCGCCGTGGTCGGCGCTCAGGATCACCGTGGTCTCGGGCGGGAGGGCGGAGAGCAGCCGGCCCACCGCGTGGTCGGCCTCGGTGACCTTCGCCAGGTACGGCGCGGACATCCAGCCCCGGGCATGGCCCGTCAGGTCGGTGTCGGGGAAATGCACGAACATGAGGTCGAACCCGGCCTGGACCTGGACGATCGCCTGGTTGGCCACGTCGGCGTCGCCGCCGGTCGCGAGCACGAACGAGCTGACCGTGTCCGGCGCCTCGATCTGCCGGAACTTCTCCTTGCCCACCACCATCACCGTGCGCAAGCCGGCCGCGCGCGCGATCCCGAACACGGTGGGAACGGTGATGCAGCCCTTGTCCGGCCGCCAATCGTCCCAGGTGAGCCCGTGCACGGTGGGGGGCACGCCCGAGAGCATCGACGAGTGGGCGGGCAGGGTCATCGCGGGAACGATGGTCTGGGCGCTCCACGTGTAGGCGCCGCGTCGGGAGAGGCCGACGATGTTGGGGGCGCTCGCCCCCGCGGCGGTGGTAAAGGCGTCGGGCCGCAGGCCGTCGATGGAGATGACCACGGCCTTGGGCGAGGGCGTCGGGGTGGGCTGGGGCGTGGGGAGGTCGGAGGGGCCCGCGGGCCCGCCGCCACAGGCCGCCGCCGCCAGGAAGGCGGCGCCCAGGAGGATTCGGGCAATGGTAGAGCCCGGTGCGGCCGCGCGCGCACCTCCCCAGGCACGAAGACCAGCGACGGCACGCATCCGCATCGGAAAAAAGCTGGCGAAGGTTAGCGGAAGGCAGGGGTTTGCGCAAATTTCCCGGCCGAATGGCCGGTCAGGCCAAGGGCTTGTCGGAAGGCTCGAGGTGCACGACCACGTCCACGATCTGCGGGTGGGCGGACTGGAGCGCTTCCTCGATGCGGTCGGCCACGTCGTGGGCGGCCCGCAGGCTGAGGTCGCCGTCCACGTGAGCGATGAGGTCCACGTAGACCGCGTCCGCCCCCCCGCGGGTGCGCACGTCGCGCACCGCGCGCACTCCGGCCACCGCGGCCGCCACCGCCCCCAGCCGGTCCGCGGGAAGGGCGGCCCGGTCGGTGAGCACGTTGAAGGCGCTCACCAGGATCCGCACCGCCTGCGTGGCGATGACGCCGGCGATGACGATCGCGACCACCGTGTCCGACCAGCCGAAGCCGGCCTTGGCCCCCGCGAACGAGGCGATGACGCCGAGCGAAACGTAGAGGTCGGAGCGCGTGTGGACCGCGTCCGCCACCAGGTACTCGCTGCCCAGACGCCGTCCTTCCCGCGCCTCGTAGATCGAAACGAAGAAGTTCATGGCCATGGTGCCGACCATGACCGCCCAGTTGAGAGGGCCGACCGCGGGAATGCGGTGGGCCGTCGCCTGGGCGAAGGCGTCCGACACCACGTGGTAGGCGAGGGCGAGGAGG
>Ga0315912_10003417_pt1 | contig 15801 bp, 12 predicted proteins | sample VfabasoilMG_FD_204469 | JGI IMG/M metagenome (GOLD analysis project Ga0315912, IMG submission 204469) | Garden soil microbial communities collected in Santa Monica, California, United States - V. faba soil | ecosystem: Environmental > Terrestrial > Soil > Garden | place: USA: California... | reverse complement strand
GCCAGGGCAATTTCGTCGAGCTGACCGTGACCGACACCGGCGTGGGCATGACGCCCGAGGACCTCGAGCGCTGTTTCGAGGTCTACTACTCGACCAAGAAGGGCGGCACGGGCCTGGGGCTCTCGACGACGCGGCGCATCGTCGAGGAGCACGACGGGACGATCACGGTGGTCTCGGAGAAGGGCCGCGGGACGAGCTTCTCGATCGTGCTGCCGCTCCTGGTCGAGATCCACGGCACGAGCAGCGAGAACCGCGCGGAGGGAGAGCGATGAGCGCGCAGGAGAAGCCCTACCGGGTTCTGATCGTCGACGACAACGAGGCGCACGCCGAGGCGCTCTCGGACAGCCTCCAGAGCGACGGCCACAGCTGCACGCTGGCGCATTCGGGCAAGGAGGGCATCCGGCAACTCTCGGAGCAGCTCTTCGACGTGATCCTGACCGACCTCGTCATGCCCGACGTCTCGGGACTCGAGGTCGTCAAACGGGCGCGCTCCGAGCAGCCCGATGCGGTCGTGATCCTGATCACAGGGCGCGGCTCCGAGCGCGATGCCGTGGCGGCCTTCCGCGACGGCGCGACCGACTACCTCACGAAACCCGTCGACATCGCCGAGTTGCGCGCGCGCCTCTCGCGCGCCGTCGAGCACGTGCGCCTGCGCCGCGACTACGTCGAGCTGCGGCGGCAGATCGACAAGCGCGCCGGCTTCGAGGGCATCATCGGCAGCTCGGCGCCGATGCAGCGCCTGTTCGAGGTGCTGGGCCAGATCTCGGCCACGAACGTGACCGTCTTGATCCTGGGCGAGAGCGGCACGGGCAAGGAGCTCGTGGCGCGCGCGATCCACGAGAATTCGCCGCGCAAGGAGGGGCACTTCGTGGCGGTCAACTGCGCCGCGCTCTCCGAGGGCCTGATCGAGTCCGAGCTCTTCGGGCACGTGAAGGGCGCCTTCACCGGCGCATTCGCGCACAAGGAAGGGCGCATGGTCTACGCCGACCGCGGCACGCTCTTCCTCGACGAAGTGGGTGACATGCCGCTCTCCACGCAGGCCAAGCTGCTGCGCGTGCTGGAGACGCGCGAGGTCCAGCCCGTGGGCGGCAACAAGACCCAGAAGGTCGACATCCGCCTGCTCGCGGCGACCAATCGCGACCTGAAGCAGATGGTCAAGGAGGGCCGCTTCCGCGAGGACCTGATGTACCGGCTGGCGGTCGTCTCGATCGAGCTGCCGCCCCTGCGCGACCGCAAGAGCGACATCCCGCTGCTGATCGACCACTACGTCGGCGAACTGGCCGCAGCGCACAAGCGCAGCGTGCGCGGCATCACGCCCGAGGCGCGCAGCGCGCTGCTGCGCTACGACTGGCCGGGCAACGTGCGCGAGCTGCGCAACGCGCTCGAGAACATGGTCCTCTTGGCGCGCGGCGAGGTGCTCGGGATCGAGGACATCCCCGAGACGGTCAAGGGCGCGCCCGCGGGCGGGGCCGAGGGCGGCGGGGGCTTCGAGCTCGCCGGCCGCTCGATGGAGGAGGTCGAGCGCGCGCTGATCGGAGCCAACCTCGCCTTGATGGGCGGCAACCGCGAGAAGACCGCCAAAGTGCTCGGGATGGGCGAGCGCACGCTCTACCGCAAGATCAAGGAGTACGGGCTCTAGCGCTGTCTGATTGGCAGGCGAGCGCGCGATCTGCCAGTTTGGCGCGGGTCAGGCTGTACGCAAGTTACTATTGCAAATAGGCTTACGTCATCTGATCGCGCTGGCACAGCATTTGGAAAACGGGCGCACCAACTCCCATGAGCAACCAGAGCAAGATCATCGGCATCGACCTCGGCACCACCAACTCCGTCGTGTGCGTGATGGAGGGCGGCCAACCGGTCGTGATCCCCAACGCCGAGGGCGGACGCACGAGCCCCTCGGTGGTCGCGTTCCAGCCCGACGGCGCGAAGCTCGTCGGAGCGCCGGCGAAGCGCCAGGCGGTCACGAACCCCACGCGCACGATCGCCTCGATCAAGCGCTTCATGGGCCGCCGGCACCACGAGGTCGCGGCCGAGGAGAAGAACGTCGCCTACAAGATCAGCGGCGGAGCGGACGAGCTCGTCAAGGTCGAGATCGACCAGAAGAAGCTCACGCCGCCCGAGATCAGCGCCGCCGTGCTCGGCTACCTGAAGGAGGCCGCGGAGGCCTACCTGGGCGAGAAGGTCACGCGCGCCGTGATCACCGTCCCGGCCTACTTCAACGACAGCCAGCGCCAGGCGACCAAGGATGCCGGCACGATCGCCGGCCTGGTCGTCGAGCGCATCATCAACGAACCCACGGCGGCCGCGCTGGCCTTCGGCCTCGACAAGAAGAAGTCGGGCAAGGTCGCGGTCTTCGACTTCGGGGGCGGCACCTTCGACATCTCGATCCTCGAGATCGGCGACGGCGTCTTCGAGGTTCTCGCGACGAACGGCGACACGCACCTCGGCGGCGACGACTTCGACAAGGCGCTGATGGACCACATCGCGGACGAGTTCCGCAAGTCGTCGGGCATCGACGTGCGCCGCGACCCGATGGCGCTGCAGCGGCTCAAGGAGGCCGCCGAGAAGGCCAAGATCGACCTCTCGTCGCTCAACCAGACCGACGTCAACCTGCCCTTCATCACGGCCGACGCCTCGGGGCCCAAGCACCTGCAGATGACGGTCACGCGCGCGAAGTTCGAGGCCCTGATCGAGGGCCTCGTCGACCGCGCCAAGGGACCCTGCCAGCAGGTGCTCAAGGACTCCGGCCTCGCGCCCGCGCAGATCGACGAGGTGATCCTCGTCGGCGGCTCGACACGCGTGCCCTGCGTGCAGGCGCTGGCCAAGAAGCTCTTCGAGAAGGAACCCAACAAGAGCGTCAACCCCGACGAGGTCGTGGCGATCGGCGCCGCGATCCAGGGCGCCGTGCTCGGCGGCGAGGTCAAGGACGTCGTGCTGCTCGACGTCACGCCGCTCTCGCTGGGCATCGAGACGCTCGGAGGCGTGTGCACCAAGCTGATCGAGAAGAACACCACCATCCCGACCTCCAAGAGCCAGATCTTCTCGACCGCCAGCGACAGCCAGCCCAGCGTCGACATCCACGTGCTGCAGGGCGAGCGCGACTTCGCGCGCGACAACCGCACGCTGGGCAAGTTCCACCTGGACGGCATCGCGCCCGCGCCGCGCGGCATGCCGCAGATCGAGGTCACCTTCGACATCGACGCCAACGGCATCCTGAACGTGACGGCCAAGGACAAGGGCACGGGCAAGTCGCAGCAGATCCGCATCGAGTCCTCCTCGGGCCTCTCGAAGGAGGAAGTCGAGCGCATGCGCCGCGAGGCCGAGCTGCACGCGACCGAGGACAAGCAGAAGCGCGAGCTGGTCGAGCTCAAGAACCGCGGCGAGCAGGAGATCCACGAGATCGAGAAGTCGCTCGCCGAACACCGCTCGAAGCTGGCCGAGGCCGACGCCAAGGCGATCGAGAGCGGACGCGACGCGCTGCGCGAGGCGCTCAAGGGCGAGGACAAGCAGAAGATCGAAGCGGCGCTCGAGGGCTTCCGCACGGCAGCCCAGCGCCTCGGCCAGGTGATCTACCAGCAGCAGCAGGCGGCCGCCCCGGGAGCGGGCGCCGGACCCGAGCAGGCGCCGCCGGGCAAGAAGGGCAGCGACGAGCCGGTCGACGCCGATTTCGAGGTCAAGACCTGATCCGCGCTGTGCGGAAGCGCTGAGCGAGCCGTGCGCGGCCGCTCGGCTGCACGCGGCGCGCGGCAGCGTGGGCCGCAGGCGCTGGCGGCACGCGCTTTGCGAAGCACGGCCGACATTTTGGGGAACCGTCGGCGAGCGTGTCTGCCAGGTCCGTCTCGCCGGCGGTGCCCGTTCTGACGTGCGCGACTCCCCGACCGTCGTTGTGAGCCCTGCAGCTCGTCGCTAACCTCCGCGCGTGATCTCGGTCTCCCATCTGACGCGCACGTTCGGCAGCGTCACGGCGCTCGACGACGTCTCCTTCGAGGTGCACAAGGGCGAGGTCGTCGGGCTGCTCGGCCCCAACGGGGCGGGCAAAACGACCGCCATGCGTGTCCTGACCGGCTACCTGCCGGCGACGAGCGGCGCCGTGTCCGTGGCGGGCTTCGACGTCATGAACCGCTCGCTGGAGGTGCGCCGGCGCATCGGCTACCTGCCCGAGAGCGTGCCGCTCTACCGCGAGCTGCGCGTGGTGGAGATGCTCGGCTTCCATGCGCGCCTGCACCGCCTGCCGCGCGCCGAGGCGAAGAAGCGCATCCCCGCCGTGCTCGAGCGCGTCGGCGTCGCCGATCGTTCGCGCGACCTCATCGGCCACCTCTCACGCGGCCTGCGCCAGCGCGTAGGCCTGGCGGTGGCCCTGCTGCCCAGCCCCGAAGTGCTGATCCTCGACGAGCCGACTAGCGGCCTCGACCCGCTGCAGCGCATCGAAGTGCGCACGATCCTGCGCGATCTGGCCCACCAGCACACCGTGCTCGTGTCGTCGCACATCCTGCCCGAGATCGAGGCCGTCTGCCCGCGCGTGATCATCGTGCATCGCGGGCGCATCGCGGCCGACGGCACGCAGGCCGAGCTCGTGCGTCGCCTGGCCGGCGGCAGCCACGTGCGCATCGAGGCCGTGCTGGGCGCCGATGCAAGCGCGGCCGCGCGCCTCCTGGGGGCGATCGCCGGCGTGCGCGAGGTGCGCGACTGCGGCAAGGCCGGGATCCACCAGCAGTACGAGCTCGTCTGCGACACCGACCTGCGCGAGGAGGCCGGCGCGCTGGCGCGCGTGCGCGGCTGGGCGCTGCGCGAACTCTCGTGGCGCGCGCCGACGCTGGAGCAGATCTTCGCGCGCTTCGCCATGGGCGGCGAGGAGACGCCGGCGGCAGCCGCGCTCGCGCCCGCGGCGGTGCATGCCGAGCCGACCGGCCTGGAAGTCAACCTCGGCCCGGCTGCGGCGGCCCCGAAGAAGCAGATCTATTCGCTCAACCCCTTCGACCGCGGCGCACAGCGCGATCTCTCGCGGCCTGTGGGTGACGACGAGGGCGGACCCCCCCCGAGCTAGCGCATGCGCGGATTCGGTGCCATCTACCGCCGCGAGCTCGCGGCACTGTTCCTCGGGCCCCTGGCCTGGACGCTGCTCTGCATCGCGCTGCTCCTGAACGGCTACCTGTTCCTGCTCTACCTGCGCGGCAGCGGGGGTGACATCGATCTGGCGCTGCGCTTCTCGCTGGGCGAATCGTTCGTCTTCTGGGCGTTGTGCGTGCTGCTTCCGCCGCTGCTCACGATGCGCATGCTGAGCGAGGAAGCGCGCTCGGGCCTGCTCGAGTACCTGCTCACCGCGCCGGTCAGCGACACGGCCGTGATCTGCGGCAAGTTCGCGGCCGCACTGAGCTTCATGGCGCTGCTCTGGGGCACGGTCTTCTTCTATGCTGCGGTGCTGGCGGCGCAGGGCGCGCCGATCGATTGGGGGGTCGTGAGCGCGGGCTGGATCGGCGCGGTGCTGTGCTCCGCGCTCTTCTGCGGGACGGGCCTGTGGGCCAGCAGCCTGACCGCGACACCGGTGGTCGCGGCCTTCGCCGCGGTCGTGATCAACCTCGTGATCGTGCTCTTGCCGCTGTTCGCGAGCCTCTCGGGCATGCCGCTGCTGGTGCTGGCGACCGAGTCGGTCGACGTGCCCTCGCACCTGCGCAGCGCCTTCGTATTCGGCGTCATGGACACGGCCTACGTGACCTTCTTCGGCGCCTGGACCGCGTTCTTCCTGTTCCTCTCGTCGCGCGCGCTGGAGGCTCGCCGATGGCGCTAGAGCGGCAGGAGCCCCGCGCCGAGAGCGCCGGACGTGGAACGCGCCTGCGCTTCGGCGCGCAGTTCGCGCTCGCGGCGCTGCTCTTCGGCCTGCTCGCGCTGTTCGTGACGCGCCTCTCCGAGCGCAGCCTCGTGCGCTGGCGTTCGGACTGGACGCGCAGCTCGGAGAACACGCTCGAGCCCGCGGCGCTCGCGGTGCTGGCCGGGCTGCCCGACGAGGTCACGATCGACGTCTTCCTGCGCGGCGCGAACTACCCGCTCGAGGAGCTCGTCATCCGTGCCCAGGAGCGCGTGCGCCGGCTGCTGTACGTGATCCGCGACGCCTCCGCCGGCCGCGTGCGCCTGGTCGTGCACGAGCTCGCGGCCGGGCGCGCCGACGAGCGCACGCAGTCGCGCCTCTCGGAACTGGGCACGCGCGAGGTCGAGCCCGGCGGACTGATCGGAGTCACGGCGGGCAAGCGTCACGCGCTGATCAAGCTGCACGGCGACATCGCGGACTTCGACCCGGGCGATCCCATGGGCCAGCAGGGTCCGCCGCGTCCGCCGCGGATCGTCTCGTTCCGGGGCGAGGAAGCGCTGGTCAACGCGCTGATGAAGGTCGCGCGCAACGACGCGCCGCGCGTCCTGTTCACGACCGGTCACGGGGAATACGACGCCGAGAGCGCCGAGATCCTGGGCCTCTCGCGTCTCAAGGCGGCGCTCGAGGCGGACGGTTTCGTGGCCGGGACCTGGGACGGGCAGAAGACGCCCGAGGTGCCCGACGACTGCCGCGTGCTGGCCTGCATCGGCCCGCTGCAGGCCTTCGCGCCGGCCGAGCTCACAGCGATCAAGCGCTACGTCGAGCGCGGCGGACGAATGGTCTGCGCTCCCAACCCCGTCCCCTTGCCGGTGGATGATTCGCTCGGCACGCTGCTCTCGCCCTGGGGCCTGGAGATCGCAGCCCGCGGACTCGTGTGTCGCGGGCAACTCGACGTCACGGGCCAGCCGCAGTATGGGACCAACGACTGCGCACAGCAGCTCGTGGACCCGAGCGGGCTCTCGCAACATCCGATCACCGAGCCGTTGCGGCGCAGCGGCCGGCGCGTCGCCGTGCTGAACGCGCATGCGCTCGACGTCGGGCGCGGCGCCGCGGGTTCGACCGTGCTGCAGCTGATGCGCTCGGCCGATGGCTCGTGGCTCGACCTGCCGCTCGAGGGCGCGACGGTCGGCAACTGGCAGCCGGAGGCGACCGAGCGCCGCGGTCCGTTCGTGCTCGGAGCCGCGCTGGTCTTCCCGCCCGTGCAAGGCGCCGGGCCGCCGCTGCGCGCGTCCGAGGACGGGCGCAGCGAGGCGCACGTCGTCGTCTTCGGAGCCTCGCAGTGCATGCTCAACGTCAATTTCGAGCGCGACCGCGACCTCTTCCTGAACGCCTTCAACTGGGCTGCGGCGCGCGAGTGGCGGGTGAGCGTGCGCGCGCGCGCCCAGGAGGAGCGGCGGCTCGACTTGCAGGACCCGGCCAAGGTCTCGCGCACGCACACGCTGATCCTGTGGGCGTTGCCGCTCTGCTCGCTGCTGGGCGGCCTGTTCGTCGCCTGGCGGAGGCGCCGGTGAGGTGGGGCCGGGAGCTCGGCCTGGCGCTGGTCGTCGCCGCTGCCGGCACGGCCTTGTATTTCAGCGTGCGCCACGACGTGAAGGGCATCGAGGTCCAGGAACAGGCGCTCTTCCCGGGCTTCGACCCCACACGCGTGCGCTGCATCATCGCCGAAAACGTCCCGCGCGATTGGCGCATGCGCGTCGAGCGCGACGAGCGCGGCGCCTGGAAGCTCGTCGATCCGATCGCGGTGCCGGCGAACGTCTGGCGCATCGATCATCTGCTGACGTGCGCGCTCGGCGCGCGCGGTCGCGAGGTGCCCGCGAGCGAGCGCGACCCGGTGCAACTGGGATTCGCGCCCCCGCGCGCGGTGCTCGAGATCGAGGAGCTCGTCGACGGCAAGAGCCACCACGAGCGCGTCGAGCTCGGCGGCCTGGACGCCGACGGTCGCAGCGTCAACGTGCGCGTGCGCGGCCGCTTCCTGCGCGTGCTGCGCGATCTCGACACGGCGCTCGACGTGCAGCTCGGCGAGTACAAGACCAACCTCGCGCTCGAGTTCACGATCGCGGACGTCGTGCGCGTGCGTCGCAGCGGGACGCTGCTGCGCGAAGGCGCCAGCGCCCCCGTCGACGTCGGGCTCGAGATCGAGCTCACCGACGAAGGCTGGCGCTCGCTCAAGCCCGAGGGTCTCGAGCTCGATTCGACCTTCATCCTGACCTGGCTGCAGGGCCTGGCCTCGATCCAGCACACGGGTACGTTCGACGAGGTCGGCGGGCCGCTCGACAGCGTCGGCCTCGCGCAGCCGGAGATGGAGATCGAGTTGGAGATGCGCGACGGCACGAAGCAAGCGCTGATTCTCGGGCGCCCCGGACACGCCGAGGGTCAGGTCTGGTACGCCCTGCGCAAGAACCTGGGCTTCGTCTGGGGGCTCGAGCAGTACCGCGTCTGGCTGATCGGGTACGCGCTGGAGGCGATGATCGACTCGCACCTCCTGCGCACGCGCCGCGAGGACGTCCTGTCGATCGCGCTGCAGGGGCAGGATGGCGGAGAGCTGCGTTTCACGCCCGAGGGCCGGATCTGGCATCTCGCCCGGCGCCGTCCGGGCGAGAAGGCCTTCGACAAGGCGGTCCTCGCGGACCCGGCCAAGGTCGGCGACCTCCTGGGCCTGTTCGAGAAAGCCGAACTCACGGAGTTCAGCATCGGTCAGGCCTTGCCCGAGATGCCCGAAGCTCCGGCTGTCTGGGTCGCCGTAGGCGGCGTGATGCAGGGCGGCTGGTTCGGAGAGGCCGTCAAGGGTCCAGGCGGTGTCGAGTACCGGCGCTTCCAGCGCCGCGGCGAGAACGCGAGCTCGCTCGTCCCCACGGAGATCTACGACGCCGTCAATCGCCCGATCGACGAATTCTGGAGCATGCAGCTGGCGCAGATCGCCGAGCACGGGCAGGAGACGCTCTCGATCACGGGGCTCGGCAAGGACCTGCACTACGCCCACAACTCGACGGGCAAGTGGGCCAGGATGGGCACCGACGACGAGGCCAAGGAGCTGCATGCCGTGCTCGACGCCTTGTGCTTCCTGCGCGCCGAACGCTACCTGCCTCCGCGCGTCGACCCGGACTGGGACGAGCCGGTGACCGTCGAGTTCACGGACGCGTTCGCGAAGAAGCAGACGATCGAGCTCGGCCGCGCGCGTGAAGGCGACAGGAAGGTCGAGGTGATCTACGACAAGCTGCGCGCGGTCGCCAAGGACCAGGACCTGCACGCGCGCCTGCTGAAGATCCTCCGCGCGCCGTGAGCGCGCTTGCGCCCTGCCCGGTGCGACCCTAACATCCGCCTAACCGCGGAGGGGAAGATGGGCGAAGAGGCGAGACAGGGCGGCGCGCGGCGTGCGCGCGGTAAGGAGGACCTCGGCGAGCTCGTGCGCCGGCTGCAGTCGGAGCCGCGCTGGCGCACGCGCTTCGAGCGCTGGCAGGTCGTGCCCCCGCGTCTCGCGCGCGTCGAGCCGTTCGCCGAGGGACTCGACCCGCGGCTCGCGGAGCTCTGCCGCTCGCGCGGGATCACCGAGCTCTACGAGCACCAGGCGCGGTTCGTGCGACATGCGCTCTCGGGCGAGGACGTGCTGGTCGCGACGCCGACCGCCTCGGGCAAGACGCTGTGCTACACGCTGCCGGTCCTGCAGCGCCTGCTCGAGACGCAGGGCCGCGCGCGCTCCTTGTTCCTGTTCCCGACCAAGGCGCTCTCGCAGGACCAGACCGCGGTGCTCTCGAGCGAGGTCGAGGCGCTGGGCCAGGACTGGCATGCGGCCACGTACGACGGCGACACGCCGCCCTCGGTGCGGCGCACGCTGCGCGACCGCGGGCACCTCGTCTTGACCAACCCCTGGATGCTGCACGCGGGGATCCTCCCCAACCACGCCAAGTGGAGCGAGCTCTTCCGCGACCTGGCCTTCGTCGTGATCGACGAGGCGCACACGCTCGCGGGCGTCTTCGGATCGAGCGTCGCCAACGTGCTGCGGCGCCTGGTGCGCATCGCGCGGCACTACGGCAGCGATCCGCGCTTCCTGTGCTGCTCGGCGACGCTGGCCGAGCCGGAGGCGCACGTCTCGAAGCTCCTCGGGCGGCCGGTGCGCGTGATCGGCGAGGACGCCTCGCCTTCGGGCGAGCGCACGTTCGGCGTCTACAACCCGCCGCTCGTCAACGCGGTCGCGGGCCTGCGCGCGAGCGCGCTCGAGGAGGCGCGCGAGCTCGCGCGCGTCTGCTGCGGCCCCGGCCACCAGACGATCTTCTTCTGCCAGCGCCGCACCGCGGTGGAGGTGCTGACGCGCTACCTGAAGGAGGCCGCGAGCTCGCTCGGCCTCGAGCCCGACGAGATCCGCGGCTATCGCGGCGGCTACCTGCCCGACCTGCGGCGCGAGATCGAGCAGGGCTTGCGCGCGGGAAAGGTCAAGGTCGTCGTCTCGACCAACGCGCTCGAACTCGGGATCGACATCGGCGCGCTGGACGTCGCCGTGCTCGTCGGCTACCCCGGCTCGCAGGCCTCGTTCTGGCAGCGGGCGGGGCGCGTGGGGCGCCGGCAGAAGCCCTCGCTGGCGGTGCTGATCGCGCGCTCGGATCCGGTCGACCAGTACCTCGCCCATCATCCCGAGCAGCTCTTCGGCACGCCGCAGGAGAAGCTCGGTCTCGACCCCGACAACCTCGTGATCCTCTCGGAGCAGCTGAAGTGCGCCGCCTTCGAGCTGCCCTTCCGCGCCGACGCGGACGGCTCGATCGCGTCCGATCCGGGTTTCGGCAGCGCGCGCGACGCGGTGGCGGTGCTCGACTACCTGGCCGAGGAGTCGCGCTTCCTGATCCAGCGCGATCGGACCTGGTGGTGGATGGCGGATGCCTACCCCGCGCAGGACGTCAACCTCGGCGGCGAGGACCCCGACAACGTGCTCGTGCTCGACGCCTCGACCAAGAAGGCCATCGGCGAGATCGACCGCGCGGCCTCGATCACGAGCGTGCACCAGGGCGCGATCTACCAGGTCGAGGGCGAGACCTGGAAGATCGAGACCTTCGACCACAAGAACCGGCGCGCCTACGCCCGGCGCGTCGAGAGCGACTACTTCACCGAGGCCGAGGTCGACGTCGAGGTGCGCGTCCTGCGCCTCGAGGAGCGTGCCGCACGCGATCGGACGCAGGACGCGCTCGAGGACTGGTCGATCTGGCGCGGCGAGGTGCACGTGACCACGCTCGCGACGCAGTACAAGAAGATCCGCTTCTACACGCGCGAGAACGTCGGCGCGGAGGACATCCACCTGCCGGCCGAGGAGCTCGACAGCGAGGCCTTCGTGCTGACGCTCTCGGACGAGAGCGCCGCCGAGCTCGGCTTGCTTGCCGGCGATCGCGGGGCCGCATGGCGCGGCCTGGGCCTGCTCTTGCGCCGCGTCGCGCCGCTCGTGCTCGCCTGCCAGCCGCGCGATCTCGGGCTCTCGACGCAGGTGCGCTCGCCGCACTTCCGGCGGCCGGCGATCTTCCTCTACGACGCGGTGCAGGGCGGCGTCGGGTTGTCCGAGATCCTCTTCCGCTCGCAGCGCGCGCTGCTCACGGCCGCGCTCGAGGTGATCGCGCGCTGCGCCTGCACGCACGGCTGTCCGGCCTGTGTCGGGCCGCTGGAAGAAGTCGGGGCGCTGGGCAAGGAGACCGCGCGGCGCATCCTCGAGCACCTGCTCGCCGGACCTGCGCTCGCCGCGCGCGAAATCGAGGCCGCGGAGGCGCCCGCGTGAGCGAGAGCCTGCGCCAGAAGCTGGCGCGCCTGCGGCGCGAGCCCGCAGCGGCGCCCAGCGTGCGCGAGCAGCTCCTCCGGCGCGCGGCGCGCGAGCCGGCTGCGCTGCTGCCCGAGCGACTGGTGCGCGAGGATGCGGTGCTGGCGCGGCGCACGAGCGGCGAGCGCCACGGCGGACAGCTGCTCAGCGATGCACTCCTGGCCGACCGGCTCGTGCTCGCGCGCGAGGCGCGCGACGAGCGTCTCGCGGCTCTCGATCCGGCCGACGCGCTGTACCTCGACACCGAGACGACGGGTCTCTCGGGTGGCAGCGGGACCTACGTCTGGATGGTCGGTCTGGGCCGCTTCGATGCGGGCCTGTTCGAGGTCTGGCAGGGTTTCCTCTCCGAGCCGGCCGAGGAGCGCGTGCTGCTCGAGCTCGTCGCGCGGCGCATCGCCGCGGCCGCCTACGTCGTCAGCTTCTTCGGCAAGTCCTTCGATCGGCACCGGCTCGAGGACAAGATGCGCCTGCACGGCATCGCGCCGCCCTTCGCCGGGAAGCCGCACCTGGATCTGTACTGGCCGCTGCGCAGGCGCTACCGCGGACACTTCGCCGACTGCCGCTTGCGCACGCTGGAACGCGAGCTGTGCGGCGTCGAGCGCGAGGACGACCTGCCGGGCTCGTTCGCGCCCGCGGCCTGGTTCGACTTCCTGCACGGACGCCCGCACCGGCTCGAGGGCGTCTTCCAACACAACCTTGACGACGTGAAGAGCCTCGCAACTCTGCTCGCGCACCTCGGTAGGGAGGTACCGTCACCAACCGAGGAGTCCACCCCTTGATCGCCACACTCGTACTGGCCTGCGCCCCGTCTTTCGCCTCCGACGAACCGCCGGACTATGCCGCCTTCGGACAGGCTTTCCTGAAGCGCCTGCATGCGACGAAGGTCGAGGACCTGCCCGCCGAGAAGCTGCTCGCGGAGCACTGCGTGCGCGCCCAACTCGGCCTGTTCGAAGTCTCCTACCCGGTCTGGGCGCTCTCGCAGAAAGGCGCGCTCGAGGACTTGCGCCTGCTGGCGAACGCGCTGCTCGAGACCGAGCAGCATTGGGTGGACTGGCTGGCGCAGGGCGATCCGGCCGCGGCCGGGCCCAAGGCCGACATCGAGACGCTCAAGGGCTGGGTCAAGTCCTGGAAGCCCGCCGCGCTGGCGCAGGTCGAGAAGGCGACAGACAAGAATCTGTTCACGCTGCTCGAGTCGAGCGAGGCTCAGAAGACGGCCGCGCAGCGCCTGCGCGAAACACTCTGTCATGCCGACGCGCTCGGCCTCGCGCCGAAGGAGGGCCAACCGCTCTCGCTCGTGTTCGCGCCGACGCGGCGCGATTTCGTGGACCTGGCCGGCTACACGGGGCTCGTCGACGCGACCCAACAGGCGCAGCTCTGGACGAAGGAGGCCAGCCTCTGGACCACTTTCTACCTCGGTCCGCACTTCGTCGTCGCGCTCGAGTATCCGCCCTGGGCCTACGACAAGGAGTTCAAGACCTGCATGCCGATGGACAAGTTCGAGCGCACCGGCAAGCTCGAACACGCGATCCAGCAGTCGACGCTGGCGCTCCTGTGGCTGTGCTACGGCGACAACGACGCGCTGCACCTGCAACAGGCGCTGGCGATGAACATGGCGATCGCGGTCTGCGGCAGCTGCAACGCGCTCGAGGGCGACGGCGGCCGCGGCACGACCGGTGCGCAGACGCAGCCCTACGAGAAGTTCGTGCCCGGCGGCGCGTCCAGCGGCGGGACGCTGCCCGCGATCCCGGCCGCGCCCTTCGACGGCGTGCGCAAGAACCAGTGGCACGAGGGCATGGGCAAGGACCACTACGCCAAGGCGCTGCGCACCGGGCAGAAGAACGCGCAGAAGCAGATGCTCAAGGAGAAGCCGGTCGACGCCGATCCGCTGGTCGCCAAGGACAAGGACGCGCACTTCCTGCTGATTGCCGAGGACGGGTCGAAGAAGGCCTACGTCGTCGCTCCTTTCTTCGGCAAGGCCGCGGGCGAGAAGCCCTACCCGCCGCAGGAGGTGATCGCCGACTACAAGGAGTTCTTCCGCGCCTACCGCAGCGGCTTCGCCTGGTGGATGGAGACGATGGGGGACAAGAGCGGAGCTCCCGCCTCGGCGGCCAAGTGGAAGCAGCTCTTGAAGGCGCTCGCGGTGCGCACGGAAGGCCAGAGCTTCGAAGACGTCGTGCTGGCGGTCTACGGAGTGCCGCTGAGCGCGAAGAACGGCTCGAGCGACAGCCTCGAGTGGCGCTTCCTCGATTGGCTGGCGAAGGGCAAGTAGCCGCTGCGCTTCAGCGCGGGGGCCCGAAGTGCGCGCGGATCGCCTCGGGCAGCGCGATCTGTTCCGCTTCGAACACGCGCGCGGCGAGCGTGTGCACATCGTCGCCCGCAAGCACGGGGACCTTGCGCTGCAGGGCGATCGGGCCCGCATCGTATTCGTTCGTGACGTAGTGCACCGTGCACCCGGACTCGCTAGCGCCGCTCTCGAGCACCGCGGCGTGGACCCGATCGCCGTAGAAGCCCTTGCCTCCGAAGGCGGGCAGCAGCGCGGGATGGATGTTGAGCACGCGGCCGATCCAGGGCTCCGGGATCACCAGCAGGCGCAGGAATCCGGCCAGCACCACCAGGTCGGCGCGCGCGCCCTCGGCCGCGCCGAAGGCCTCGCGGCTGAAGTCCGCAGGCGAGAGCTTGCGCCCGGGATCGATGACGACGCTCGGGATCTCCAGGCGCTTCGCGCGCTCGAGCGCGAGCGCCTTGTCCGTGCTCGAGACGACCAGCGCCAACTCGACCTCGAGCTCCTGCGCGCGGACCTTCTCGGCCAGGTTCTCGAGGCTGCGACCGCCGCCCGAGACGAAGACCGCGACGCGAGGGGCCGCCTTCATGGGCTGACGATCAGGCCTGCTCCTCGACGCCCAGCTCGGAGGCAGCGCGCGCGACGGCCGGCGCGATCTCGAGCAGCAGGTCCTCGAGGCCGGGCGCGATCGCCAGCGCGCGCGCCACGAGACCGGCCATGTCCTGCACGCCTTCGCCGCGATCGGTGAGCGCGACGAGCTCGAGCACGGAGAGGCCCGAGTGGGCGCAGGCGTGCAGCGTGTTGATCAGCTCCTGCACGGCGACGTGGGCGCCGGCCTGGGCCCAGAAGCGCCGTTCCGCAGGCGTCTCGAGCGTCGGACCGGAGACGCAGGCGACGACCGCCTCGCAGCACGGGAGCCCGAGCTTGCGCGCGGCCGCGAACGCCAGCGCGCGCAGCTCGTCGTGGTGCAGGCGCGACTGGTCGGGGAAGAGCGGCCCGAGGCGCGACTCCGTCAGTCCCACGAGCGGCGTGCGACCGGAGAGATTGATGTGGTCGCGCACCAGGGCGATCATGCCCGGCTCGGCCCCCCCGGGCTGCGTGCTCGGCAGCGCCGGACCCGCCGAAGTGTGCACGCAGATGCTCGCGCCGGCGGCGGCGGCGAGCCAACACGGCCAGCCGGCGGTCCAGGCCGGTTCCTCGGGCGCGAGGCTGTTGCCGAGCTCGGGCTGACCGGGCGCGTCCTCGAGGATCCAGACCGGCGCGCCGGCGAGCTCGCCGTGGTGCAGCTCGAGCTCGCGCCAGGCGCGCGGAACGGAGCGCAACTCGCGCAGCGGCAGCGTCCCGGCCTGACGCAGCTTCTGGGGCAAGAGGCCGGTCCCCGTGCCGAGCAGGTAGAGCGCGCGCGGCGCGCCGATCCCGTGCTCAGCCAGCTCGGCCAGCGTGGCTTCGACGGATCGATCTAGGGGACAGTCCTTCATGCTTCTTTCGCCTGGGCATCGGGCCGGGGCCCGAGGAGCGCACGCACCTCGTTGCACGAGCGTTCGACGCGGAACTCCTTCACGCGCGCGTGCTCGCCGGATAGCAACGCGACCTGGTTCGGGCGCAGGCCGAGCAGGTCGGCGAGCAGCCGCAGGAGCCGCTCGTTCGCGCGCCCATCCTCGGGCGGCGCGCTGACCGCGAGCTTGAGCATTCCGTTCCAGGTGCCCGCCAGGCCTTCGCGGCGTGCGCCGGGTTGCGCGCGCACCCGCACGCGGCACGCATTGCCCTGCGCTTCGTCGCGGCATTCGAATTCCTGGGCTGACGCGCGCATGACCCTCCTGTGGGGTTCTACACCATCGCCGCGCGCGCTTCCAAGGTCCTCGGCGGTTG
>Ga0315912_10003416_pt1 | contig 15802 bp, 14 predicted proteins | sample VfabasoilMG_FD_204469 | JGI IMG/M metagenome (GOLD analysis project Ga0315912, IMG submission 204469) | Garden soil microbial communities collected in Santa Monica, California, United States - V. faba soil | ecosystem: Environmental > Terrestrial > Soil > Garden | place: USA: California... | reverse complement strand
GAGTTCGCAGACCAGCTCGCGGGTGCTTTGGGAGGAGGCGTCGGAAGGGAGGGATCTTTTTTTCGGGACGCTCAAGGTTTGTTTCATTCGTGAGGATAAATTACCAGCAATACCAATGATTCTCAAGGAAAACCATGGAACAGGCGGGGGACCGCCGATCGACGCCGATAGGAAAGCCCGAAGTTCACCACGATTGATTTGGCCGTTCTTGCCCTCGTATCATGTGCGTCCTACTTTAGATCGATCCCTTCTCCCTCGAGGGGAAGGTAGAAAAGGTGAAGCACCATGAACCTCAACCAGGACCAGATCAAACGCTATACCCGCCATATCCTCCTTCCCGAGGTGGGCGTGACCGGACAGAAGAAACTGCTGGAGGCCCGCGTGCTCGTGGTGGGCGCCGGCGGGCTCGGCTGTCCCATCTCCCTGTACCTGGCCGCCGCGGGCGTGGGCACCATCGGCTTGGTGGACTTCGATACGGTGGACGCCTCCAACCTCCAACGGCAGGTGCTCTTCACCACCGAGGACGTTGGGAAACCCAAGGTGGAAGCCGCCGCCAAGCGCCTGAAGGCCCTGAACCCCGACGTGACGGTCAAGACCTACCAAGTGGCCTTGAAGAGCGACAACATCATGGAGATCCTCAAGGATTACGACATGATAATCGACGGGACCGACAATTTCCCGACCCGTTACCTCACCAATGACGCGGCTTCCCTCCAGGGCAAGCCCAACATCTACGGTTCCATCTTCCGGTTCGACGGCCAAGTGACGGTCTTCAAGACCCCCGAGGGCCCCTGCTATCGTTGTCTTTACCCGGAACCGCCCCCGCCGGGGGAGGTGCCTTCCTGCGCGGAAGGGGGTGTCATGGGCGCCATGGTGGGCACCATCGGGGCCATCCAAGCCACCGAAGCCATCAAGCTCATCACGGGCGCGGGGAAGCCCGCCATCGGGAAGTTCCTTATCTATAACTCCCTGGATATGAAGTTCCGTGAGCTCAAGCTCCATAAGGACCCCTCCTGTCCCCTCTGCGGGAAGGACCCTACGGTCAAGTCCCTCATCGACTACGAGCAGTTCTGTGGCATGAAGGTGGAGCAGACCCAGACCCAGCAGGTGGCCACGGGCAAGGACGAGATCACCGCCTTGGAGCTCAAGGTCAAGATGGACGAGAAGCAGGATTTCTTCCTGTTGGATGTGCGCGAGCCCAATGAGTACGAGATCGCCAATATCAAGGGCGCGACGCTCTTGCCCCTGTCCCAGCTGCCCAACCGGGTCCAGGAACTGGAGAAGTACAAGGGCAAACAGATCGTGGTGCATTGCAAGAGCGGTGTGCGCAGTATGAAGGCCATCAACTTCCTCAAACAACAGGGTTACACGAACCTGGTGAACGTGGCGGGGGGCATCCTCGGCTGGAGCGACCAGGTGGATTCGTCGGTGCCCAAGTACTGAGGCCTCCGCTGTCCCGAGGGATCCATGACCGAGCCGGCTAAAAAAGAGATCGGTTCGGCCCAAGTGGTCTTCGCCGAGCGGTTCAAGGCCTTCGTCGAGATCCAGAGCCCGGAACAGGACGTCCTCTCCCGCGAACGCGACTCCATCCAGCTCTTCTGCCTCGTGCTGTCCAAGGTCCTCTTCTTGTTGGGCGAGAACAAGCACGCTCCCATGCTCCTGCAATATGTCCAGGCCGCCATGGGGGACACCGTCAATCCCCAGGGACTCCACCGGCCCACCATCCTGGGGCCGGGGCAGGAGCTCCTGGCAGCTCTTCCCGAAAAACCAGACCGCACCATGGCCTTCAAGCTCCTTCGGGAGGAGGATGCCAGGCTCGCGGAACTTTCCCTGGCCCTGGGGGACGAGGGCCATTACTACCCCGCCACGGTCGTTTTCTTCCTTCAATACCTCATCCGGACCCTCGGGGACCCCTCGCTCTTTTTCCTCATGCTGGTGTTGGGCGGGGTCATGGAATATTACGAGAGGATCGGCAAGACCAATGACCTGAAGGCCTTGACCGACGCGCCGGCCTACGGGTTCTCCACGGCGGTAAGGTATATCGACGAAGAAAGACAGAAGGCCTCCCAAGAAGGCGCCCTGTGATCAAGGCCCCAATGTTGGAGGAAAGCCTCAAAAGCGCGTTCGGTGATGGGCTGGTGACCACGGTCCAAGCTCCCGGCCGGGTGAACCTCATCGGGGAACACACCGACTATAACGAAGGCTACGTATTGCCCATGGCCATCGACCAGGGGGTCGCCCTCGCGGGCCGCAAGAGGAACGACCATCGAATCCTCCTCTACTCGGTCGACTACCGGCAAAAGGTGGAGTTCACGCTGGAGTCCCTCCACCCGGACCTTTCCGCCAGCTGGGCCAATTACTTCAAGGGCGTGGCATCCCTCCTGAAGAAGAACGGCCTGCCCTTGGGAGGGTGCGAGGCCGTGATCCAGGGCGACCTTCCCCAAGGGGCGGGCTTGAGCTCCTCCGCCGCCCTGGAGGTCGCGTCCGCGACCTTCCTACAAAGGCTGTTCCAATTCGAGTTGGGGGACCTGGACCTTGTTCAGCTGGCCCAAAGGGCCGAGAACGAGTTCGTGGGGGTCCAATGCGGCATCATGGACCAGTTCGCTTCTTATATGGGGAAGCGGGGCCAGGCCCTTTTCCTCGATTGCCGGAGCTTGGAACACCAGTGGGCCCCCATCCCAGTAGGCCTTCAAGTGGTGGTCTGTGACACGGGGGTGGCCCGGACCTTGGCCGGCTCCGCCTACAACGAAAGGCGCGCCCAATGTGAGGCGGGGGTCGCCGCCCTTTCTTCGAAGCTCCCTGGGATCAGGTCCTTGCGGGATGTCTCCCTCTGCGATCTTGAGAAGCACCAGGGTCTGCTCGATCCGGTCGTTCTCAAGCGTTGTCGTCATATCCTGACGGAGAACCAGAGGGTCCTCGACATGGTGGAAGCCCTGGGCGCGGGACGCCTGGAGAGGGTGAAGGTCTTGATGGACGAGTCCCACGTTTCCTTGAGGGATGATTACGAGGTCAGTTGTCGGGAGCTGGACCTGGTGGTGGACCTGGCCAAGGACCTTCCGGGTGTCCTTGGGTCCCGCATGACGGGTGCCGGTTTCGGGGGTTGTACGGTGCATCTGGTACGGACCGAGGCGGTGGAGGGGTTCCGGGCCGCCGTAGCGCTGGCTTATGAAAAGAAGGCGGGGCGGAAGGCGACGATCCATGTGTTCAACGCCTCGGATGGGGCGAAATTCCTGAACGGGAAGGGATCATGAAACCCTCTCTCTTGATCATGGCCGCCGGCATGGGCAGTCGCTACGGGGGCCTCAAGCAGATGGAGGCCTTGGGCCCGGGCGGGGCCACTCTCCTGGACTATTCCGTGCATGACGCCTTGAAGGCTGGGTTCGGGAAGGTCGTTTTCGTCATCCGCCGGGACATCGAGGACGACTTCAAGAAGATCGTGGGGCGCAAGTGGGAGGCGAAGGTCCCGGTGCGCTACGTCTTCCAGGAGATCTCCATGGTGCCGGAAGGCTTCAAGGTCCCGGAGGGGCGCAAGAAGCCTTGGGGGACCGGGCACGCCATCTGGGTGGCCCAGGCCGCCATCCAGGAACCCTTCGCGGTCATCAACGCCGACGACTATTACGGGAGGGATTCCTTCAAGGCCCTGGGCGGATATCTATCGAAGCTCAAGGAACTCAAGGCTCCCAGCTATTCCATGGTGGGGTTCAAGTTGAAGAACACCCTCTCCGAACATGGGACTGTGTCCCGGGGGGTCTGTAAGGTCGGGGCGGGCTATTTAAGGGAAGTGGTGGAGCGGGTCGAGATCGGTCAAGAAGGACGGAAGACCTATTACCAGGAGGGGGCGAAGAGGTTCCCCTTGAAGGGCACCGAGACGGTCTCCATGAACATGTGGGGTTTCACCCCGAGGTTGTTCGTCCAATTGGGTGAAGGGTTCGTGAAGTTCATGAAAGAGAAGGGTCGGGAGGAGAAGTCCGAGTTCCTCATCCCCCGGGTGGTGGACAGGCTCGTGAGGGGCAAGAAGGCCAAGGTGAAGGTGCTGCCCACCAAGTCCCCCTGGTTCGGGGTCACTTACCCCGATGACAAGGAGAGGGTGAAGGCCGCCATCCTGAAGTTGGTGACGAAGGGGACCTATCCTGAAAGGCCCTGGGCCTGAGTCAGAAAAGCCCTTGGAGGATCTGGGAGGCCTTGGGGGCCTTGGAGATCAGGAAAAGGTAGGTCCCTCCACAGAGGATCAGCAGCAGGTTCAAGAGGCTGGAGATCCCATGGGCCTTCCCGAACTCTTGGGAGAGGGCCGCGACCTTGGTGGAATCCTTGACCTGTTCCGCCGCTTGGCGTTCCACCCTTAGCTGCGCCACCTTCGGCCCGATCCAAAGGCCCTGGGCCAGGGCCAGGACCAGCATGAGCAAGAGGGCCGTGAACTTCCAGCCGTCCTGGGAGCCCCAGTGCTTCATGGGGTAAAGGATGGGAAAGAGGACCACGAGCAGGCCCCCGCAAAGGTAGCCGATCAAGTAATAAGTGGGGAAGAGCTTGCTTTGCACGAGGCCGAAGGTCTCGCGGGGCAAGTTCTTGAAGAGCAAGGGTGCTTGGATGAAGGTGAAGTAGAGGATGGTGCCGAACCAGAAGGTGAAGGTCAGATGGTGGATGAAACGAAGGATGGACATAGGACCCCTTTGGATCGTGATGACTTGGGCATTATAGGATCGGGGAACAGGAAGAGCGAGCCATGACCCACCCTCAAAGAACCGTCCGTATCAGTTTCCCAAAAACGGGGCAGGAATGCGAGGTGGACCGGGAGGACACCCTCGTGGACGCCACTTTCCGGTATGACCTGCCCATCCGCTACCGTTGCGAGAGGGCCGTTTGCACGACCTGTCTTACCGAGGTATTGGAAGGGGAGACGAACCTCTCGGAACCCTCGGATCGGGAGAAGCAGACCCTGGCGTCCATAAAAGCCGAACCCAACTGGCGACTGGCCTGCCAGGTCCAGGTGTTGGGGGACGTGAAGCTGGACTATATCCCCATCACCGATCCCCGTCGGCCCCGTCCCGATCCCGGCCCTTAAAGGTTCTCGAGGACCTCTTTGACGTGGTCCTTGACCGAAACGGGGGACCAGATCTTCCTCACCTTGCCGGTCTTGTCGATGATCAAGGTGGTCCGCACGATCCCCATGAACTCCCGTCCCATGAACTTCTTCTTCTGCCAGACCCCGTAGGCCTTGAGCATGTCCTTCCCCTCGTCGGAGAGCAGGGGGAAGGGGAGGGAGTATTTCTCCTTGAAGGCCACGTGCCGCTTGATGGGGTCCGCGCTCACCCCCAACACCACCGTTCCCTTTTTCTTGATCGCCGCCAGGTTATCCCGGAAATCGCAGGACTCTTGCGTGCATCCGGGGGTAAGGTCCTTGGGGTAGAAATACAGGACCACTTGCTTGCCCTTGAGATCGGAAAGGGAGACGACCTTTCCCGTATCGTCCTGCAACTCGAAAGCCGGGGCCTTTTGACCTTCCTTGACCATGGAACACCTCGTGGATGGGATGGACCGGAACGGCCAGCATCATTCAACAGGATGGAATGGAAGGCAAGGGTCCATCGGTTTCCTCCAGGGAACTATCAGCGCCCCCCGCTGTTCGTGGGGATTTTGACAAGGCCCGGACAAAACTGACCGTGAATGCCAAGCAATCCCAAGATGACAGGACGAAAGAACCGTTAATTCCCGATTAATTCTCCGGAGGCCGTAACTTGGGGACGGCCCATACGTCTATACTTTACACAACGAAACATTGCGACTGCGCCGCCCCAGGGGGCAAAGGTCGGGAAGGAGCCGGTCATGAATTTCTATTTCTCGCTTTTCCAGCTCATCGAGACCGTGGAAAGGATGGACCGCGAGGTCAAGCACCTCGTCGGCCGGGTGCTCCGTATCAGCCCCAGGGACGCCAGGGCCAACCAAGAGCTCCTGGAACAATGTGGTTTCAAGATCGGGGAAGTGAAGAACCTCCTGAACCACAAGGCCCACATCAGCAAGATCACCCTGCGCAAGGCCGCCATCCTCTATCAGATCCTCAATGTGCTCCATCAAAGGGTGTTGCACTTGGCCGGGGCCACCTCCTATATCGGGCATGACGATGAGGGGTCGGTCAAGGCCACTTGGCAGATGTTGTCCATGGCCGAGAGGCACTTCCGCACCTTGGTCAAGACCCTGCACGAGATCACCGGGATGGCCCTCCAACTCCCCATGGAGGTGGCGCAGGAGCCCTTGACGGACCTGGCCACCATCATCGCCAAGGAAGCCTCCTATCAACAGGAAGCCTTGAAGCTCCTGGAGAAGGCCACGGAGGTCTTCGGGGAGGACCAGGTCCTTTCGGCCCAGTTGTCCCAGGTGCGCAAAGAGCTCCTGGAATCCAGGAAGCGCATGAAGCACCTTCCCGCTAGCCGGACCCAGGAGAAGGCCGAGCCGCCCGCCGCTTCCATGGCCTGACCCGGACCCCTCGGTCCGGACCTTCCCGGGCCGAGGGCTTTTTCCCTCGACGATCCTTCACCAGGTCCCTTCCTGTCGCCTTTCATGTTCCTTGACGGTCTTTTTCCCCAGCCTTAAACTGCGCCCGCGTCACAGTTCCATCGCCATCCCCTGTTTCCGATCAAAAATCTCATCTAAGGGAGCCGACCGTGGCCTACGCGTACAAGGACATCCAACCGCCCCAAGGGGGCAAGATCTCCATCAAGGACGGGGTCCTGCAGGTACCGGACAACCCGATCCTCCCCTTCATCGAGGGGGATGGAACGGGTCCTGACATCTGGCGCGCCTCGGTCCGCATCCTGGACGCGGCCGTGGCCAAGGCCTACGGCGGCAAGAGGAAGATCTCCTGGTTCGAGGTCTACGCGGGTCAGACGGCCTTCGACAAGTTCCAGAACTGGCTCCCGGACGACACCGTGGAGGCTTTCAAGGAGTACCTGGTGGGCATCAAGGGCCCCCTGACGACCCCGGTCGGGGGAGGCATCCGCTCCCTCAACGTGGCCCTGCGTCAATTGCTCGATCTCTATGTGTGCCTTCGTCCCGTGCGCTACTTCCAAGGTGTCCCCTCGCCGGTGAAGCATCCCGAGAAGGTGGACATGGTGATCTTCCGCGAGAACACCGAGGACATCTACGCCGGTATCGAGTGGCAGTCCGGCACCCCTGAGGCCAAGAAGGTCATCGAATGGCTGCAGAAGGAGATGGGGGTCAAGAAGATCCGCTTCCCCCAGACCTCCGGCATCGGCATCAAGCCCGTCTCCAGCGAGGGGAGCGAGCGTCTGGTGCGCGCCGCCATCGAGTACGCCATCGCCCTCAAGCGCAAGAGCGTCACCTTCGTGCACAAGGGCAACATCATGAAGTTCACCGAGGGGGCCTTCCGGGACTGGGGTTACGGCCTGGCCAAGAAGGAGTACGGGGCCGTGGAACTGGACGGTGGGCCCTGGTGCAAGATCCCCGAGGGCAAGCGCGGGGCCGGGATCGTCATCAAGGACGCCATCGCCGACATCACCCTCCAGCAGGTCCTGACCCGGCCGGATGAGTTCGATGTCATCGCCACCTTGAACCTCAACGGGGACTATCTCTCCGACGCCCTGGCCGCGCAGGTCGGGGGCATCGGTATCGCCCCGGGAGGGAACATCAACTATGTGTCGGGTCACGCCATCTTCGAGGCCACGCACGGGACGGCCCCCAAGTACGCCAACCTGGACAAGGTGAATCCCGGGTCGGTGGTGCTCTCGGGTGTCATGATGTTCGAGTACATGAAGTGGCAGGAAGCGGCGGACATGATCGTGAAGGCCTTGGACAAGACCATCGGCCAGAAGGTCGTGACCTACGACTTCGCGCGTCTCACGCAAGGGGCGAAGGAAGTGAAGTGCTCCGAGTTCGCCACAGCCGTCATCGGGAATATGTGACCCTTCCTCAAGGTAGGATGGGAAAAAGGCGCCCAAAGCGGGGCGCCTTTTTTGTTTTCACGGAAAAGTCCTCCTTTGGGGCTTGTTCGTCCCCCCCTTCCCAATCCTCTTGAAAAATGAAGGGGCATAAAGTCTAGTAAGGCCGTCTAGAGCCCGGTGCCCATCCCTTTTCCGGACGGTCCTTGTATGGTACGCAACGTTCTTGGGGCGTTCCTTTTGGCAACTGTTCTCCTGACCGACGTTCCCGCTACCGCCCAGACCGCCACCCCCACTGTTCCCCCTATCTGTTGCCAGGTCGAGGACGTCCGCACCAGCCAGATGGACAACCCCATCGATGTGAAGATCCACGGCGGGTACCTCTACGTGGCCAACGCTTTCCAGGCTCGCATCGAGGTCTTCCCCGTGGGTTCCTCCGTCCCTGTGACGCATTTCTCGGCGCCTGGCATGAATTCTCCCTTCGGGATGGCTTTGGACGGGATGGGGCATCTTTACGTGACCGACAAGGGAGCCTCTCGGATCTGGAAGTTCCGTCTGCCCTCGGGCACGCTCGTGGATTCCATCTCCAACGGTTCCCAGCCGGTCACGGGGAATCTCGCCTACGTCACGGGGATCTGGGCCAACAACGCCGGCACGACCCTCTTCGTGGCGGAGGAGAGCGACAATGTCACCAACGGCCAGGTAAGGATCTTCTCGCAGAGCGGTACCTATACGGCCCTGGCGGAGGTGACCTTCCCCCCCCAGGCCGGCCTCATCAGTCCAGCCGCCGTTTGGGGCGATGACCAGGGCGCCCTCTATGTGACGGACGCTTGGAACGACACGATCTACCGCTATAGCGGGGGGGACTTTTCCAACGGCACCGACCTGGGCCTCGGGGGCTATTTCTTCGAACCGCGCTTCATCACCGCGGATTGGACGGGGAAGTTTTATGTCACCGACCAAGGGGCGGAACGCTATGCCGTCTTCAACCCTGATTGGAGCTTCGACCGCTTCTGTGACGTACACCCGGTCCTCGGCGGAGGGCAGGTCCAGGGGATCGTGGTGGACTTAGACGGACGTATTTACCTTGGGGATAACTACGACGACCGTATCGTCGTCCATGCCCCTTGTTCGAACTTCGTTGCCGTCACTCCGACGCCCCCGGTCTACCTTGGGACGGCGCCCCCGGGACCCGAAGAGGCCTTCCTCTATCCTTCGCCTGTGCGCGGGACCACGGCCAACGTCAGCTTCAGGATGGCCTCCCAAGGCCAGGTCCAGGTGAGGGTCTGGAACGCCATCGGGGAATTGGTGAAGGAAGTTTCAGGGGACCGGCCCGCCGGGGTCCAAACACTGCCCTTGGACCTGGCGGGAGTGGCCAATGGGGTCCATTTCTTCAGCGTGACGCTCCAATACCTTTCCGGGGAAAAGCAAAGGCTTCCACCCGGGAAATTCTTGATCTTGAGGTGAGGGCATGACCCCGCGCGGACCCATGACCTGGAGCCTGCTCCTTCTGGCGGCCTTGTCCCTTCCTGGGATGGGCCAGGCCGCGTCCGTGGGGATCGATACCGGGTATTCCATCGCCGATCCCGAGGAATTGGACTGGACCGCCCGGGAAGCCGCCTTGTCCGGGTCCGCAGCGGGGTTGTCGGGAGGGGCTTGCGATCTTTTCTCGAACCCAGCCGGGTTGTCCGAAGTAGGGACCTGGGAGGGGGCTTTCCATAGCCGATTGGGTTGGGTGGGGACCCTGCAGGAGACCCTTTTAGGGGGAGTCCTCTTGGCACCCGGGGCGGGGGTGGGCTTTTCCGGTTCCTATCTAGGCTATGGGGACCTTCCTGGACGGGACGATCTAGGCGATCCCACCGCTTCCTATAGCGCTGACCAATGGACCGGTAGGCTCGGTGCAGGTCTTCGCCTGGTCCCTGGGCTCTCCCTGGGGGCGGCCCTTCGGGTCACCCTGCGGGATTGGGATGGGGTCGCTGGAACGGCATGGGTCCCCAGCCTTGGGGTCGTCCTTGTCCCTTTGCGCGATACCAAGGCCGGTCTCTACTACCAGGGTCTGGGATGGGGGGATCCGATGGCGATCTCCCAGGTCGGCGGGAACTTCTCTTGGGAACTTTCCCTGGGGGATCCCTTCCGGCTCTTGGGGGCCCTGGGCGGGACCATCCGCTCCAACGGGATGAACTATCTTCAGGCCGGCACGGAGCTGTCCTTCCAAGATCGGTACTTCCTGCGGGTCGGGTACCGAACGGCTTTTCCCGGGACCTTGGCGGAGGGATTCAGCACCGGGGCGGGCTTGAGCTTCTCGGGGTTCACCTTGGATTACGCGTTCCTTCCCTCCGAGGATCTGGGGAGCACCCATCGGTTCAGTTTGGGCTATTCCCTGGAAGGGGAAAAGAGGACCCCTGTCCTTGGCCAAGGGTCGGCCGGGAAAGGGACCCACCCCGGGAGCCGACCAGGAGCGCCACCCTCAAGCATCGCCTCCAAGGTGTCCAGCCAAGAGGTTCCCGTTGTCGGCCATCCAGGAACGACCGGGTCGACCAAGGACCAGGAAGCCCTTTCCATCCCCCCCACGGAGCCTTCTCTCCCAGCCCTTTCGGAAGGGTCCACCCCTCGGCCCAAGGGGGAAGGGGATGAGGACCGTTTGAAGCTCAAGTTCAGTATCCCGGACGATTTCATGGTCCAAGCCGGTGAAATGGAGGCCCAAGGAAAGACCCTCGAGGCTGTCCGGCTTTACCAGGAAGCCTTGAAGGAGGACCCCAAGAACGCCCAAGCTTGGTGGAAATTGGGGAGCCTTTACCTCAAGGCCGGACGAAAGACGGAAGCCCTTCAGTGCCTGCAGAAGGCTTCCGCCCTTCGGCCGGGGGACCGGGGCTTGAGGGAATGGCTGGATAAGATGGGGGGGCGTTAGGACGGCCCCCGGGTGAAGGAATAAAAGGGCCCCTCCTGTCACTAGTAGGGGCAATGGACCCACTTATGGCAACGAGGATCGAGCCTTCCCCCCCCACCTTGGAGGACAGGGAACTGGTGCGTCGTCTCCTGGCCAAGGATGAGGAGGCCCAAAGGGTCTTCTTCAACACTTATTGGAACAAGCTTTATAAGGCCTGCGTCTACATCCTGGGGGGACGCGACAGTGAGGCGGAGGACCTGGCCCAGGAGGCCTTCCTGGTGGCCCTGCGCAAGCTCCCCGAGTTCGAGTTCCGTTCCTCCCTTCATCATTGGCTCTTCCGCATCTGCACCTACCTCTGTTACGAACGTATCCGCCAACGCAAGCGCCAGATCGTGCGGGTGGAGGAGGACCTGGAGGGACTGAGGCCCCAGATGTTGGCCCAGCATCAGCGCCAGCAGGACCACGCGCAAGGTCAGCAGGTGCTGGAGGTCATCGAGGCCCAGAGAGGGAACTTAGGGGAACCCTGTCGGGGGTTGCTGCGGCTGCGGGACGAGCAGGACAAGAGCTACGCCGACATCGCCAAGGCCTTGCGGGTCCCCATGGGGACCGTCATGTCCCGGCTTTCCCGTTGCAAAGAGGCCTTGAAGCAATTGGTGCAAAAGGCCCTGGCGGAGGGTTCCCATGCCTGACCTCATCGACAAATACTTCACCACCGATCTCAATGAGGCCGAGGATGAGTCCTTGTCCAATTGGCTCTGGTCCAACGACGCGGCCGCCGAGAGATTCGTGGAGGCTTCCCGCCAGGCCTACCTGGATTGTGGGTTGCCGGAACCTGATTGGGAGGGGCCGCTCTCCAAATTCGACCCGCCCCGAGGCGGGGGGATACCCTGGTGGGGCCTCACTTTCCTGGTCCTGGGCTTGTCGGCCGTCCTCCTGATCACAGGCCCCATAGGGAAAGGCCTGTGGGGACAGGACCCGACTAGCGTCCCCTCGGACCAGGGTCCATCCGCTCTGGAGGGCCGGCCGGCCGCCGCCAACCTTGTTTCGAGGGAGGCTCGACCGAGGACCCAGGAAAAAGATCCGCAAAGGGTCCAGGTGGATCGATCCATCCCGGAGGAAGGGGACCTTGAAGGGTCGGGGATATCGGGGGAAAAGCCAGCAGGAAGAGCGTCGAGCCTCGTGTCCCATCCCAAGGCACCCGAAAGGAAGGACCCTGCCAAGAGCTATTCAGGTCTTTCCGTGGAAGTGGACCTTCCCCGGACCGCGGACCTAGCGGTAGTGGTGCTCGACCCGACCGGGACCCAGGTGGGATCGATCTATCGGGGCCAACTGGACCCAGGTGATTGGGTCTTCGAGTGGGATGGGAAGCTTTCCAGTGGCCAGGCGGCCCAGCCTGGCTATTACCGCATCGAGGTCAGGTCCGGTAGCTACAGCCAGAAGAAGACCGTGCAGATCCGTTAGGGTCTTTCCACCGAGCTTTTCCCAGCATTTTCCGCCCATCCCCCGAAAAAATATATTCCCAGCCCCTGGGGAATAAACCGACCCTCCTGGCCACTAGTAGGCGCACCGGAGGGGTGTCTCCCGCCGGAAGTCCCTTTGGATGGGGTCGTCGGCATGGCCAGGGAAAAGAAAAGGATCGGGAAAAAGGAAGGCCTTGTCCTGGCCTTGTGGGTCATGACCTACCTTCCTTTTTCCCTCTGGGCCGCCCCTCGGGGGATCCCCGGGGACGGTTGGGCCGACCGGGTGCTGGGTCAGATCGATTTCAAGCAGGTCAACTTCAACGAGACCACCGCGAAGGGGCTCTCCAACGCCTACAGCACCGTGGTGGACAGGCCCCATAACCGTCTTTATGTCTATGATTCGGGCAACAACCGGGTCTTGGGGGTCAGTAATCTCGGCTCCTTGACCTCGGGACAAGGCGCCGACATCGTTCTGGGCCAACCGGACATGAACCACAGCGCTTGCAACGGGGATTCCGCTTGGGAGAACTATCCCGCCCCGGTCGTTCCCAACGCTTCCTGTCTTTGCGGCCTTCATTTCTCCTCGGGAACCCCCGCCGAGGCCGGCTCCTCCGGCAACATGGCCGTGGACCCTTGGGGCAACCTTTACGTCCCGGATTACTACAACAACCGCGTCCTTCGGTATGACTGGCCGATCGTTTCAGGACAGGCCGCTTCAGGCGTCTGGGGCCAATCCGGTTTTTCCGGCTACCAAGCGAACTTCAACGGGGCCCTGACCCCGAACAATTCCAGCATCGCCTTCATCCACTCCAACAATGTCGGGGGTGGGATCCCCTATAACCTCTACTTGGGGGCGGTGGGGACGGACGATTGGGGCAACCTCTGGGTGGCGGACCCGGAGAACAGGCGGGTGCTCCGGTTCCCCAACCCGAACGCTCCGGGTCCGGGAGTGCCGGCCACCGTGGCCGATGTGGTCCTGGGCCAGCCCAACTTCACCTCCACCACGGGGGCTTCCGGCCTCCCGCATGGGAAAACCAACGGGGGTGAGGGTGGACGCGGCGGGCAATGTGTACGTCACGGACCTGCCCCCGATCGGGGTTCCTGGTTCGGACCCTAACTATGGTTATGGGTGCGCCGGTCGGATATTGGTCTACCAGCCCACGGGGTCCTCCGGCGGGGTACCCACCTATACCAACGGCCAAGCGCCCCTGACCCAATTCGGCCAGCAATATTTCGTGAGGCCGGTCGGCCTGGAACTGGACCCCACGGTCCCCTCGGGGGTGGGGCTTTGGGTGACCGACACGCACCAGATCCTCCAGTACGTGGTCTCCATGGTCCCGTCCCATTCCGTGACCCTCACGAAGGTCCTCATGAAGGCCCAGCCCCAACTAAGGGTGAATTCCTCCTGCGGGGCCGGGGGGGTCGTGGGGAACGGCCCCAACTTCACCGACCTCTATGGCCAGGTCACCTCCTCCTGGTCCTCCTGCGACCTGCAGGGGATGGCGGGGGTGGACGCCTCCGGCAACCTTTATCTGGGTGGGAAGCTTTTCCAGGACGTGTGGCGCTTCCCGGCCCCCATCCCGACCCCCCAACCGGGGATCGCCCATTCGGCGGACCGGCAGATCTTCAAGTCGGCCCAGTCCGGCCTCTTCAACGAACGGGGGATGAGGGGGATGTACTATTCCATCGGCTTGGCGGTGGGGGAGACCCAGGCCGTCACGCAGATCATCGCGGCCGACCGCTCCCGCCTGATGTTCTGGAACCTTCCAGCCTCCGGGCCGTCCGGTCTCTCGGACGGGATGGCCGCCGATGGGGTGGCCGGCTCTTCGAGGGTGGGGGACCCCTTCTGGCAGGGCCATCCGGAACTTTGGCGCATCAAGGCCGACCAAGCCTCCTCTCAACCCCACCTCTGGGCCATCCGCGGGAACAACGCCGTCATCCAGGTCTTCAACCTGCCCTTGTCCAACGGCCAGTCGGCGGCCATGACCATCGCCCCGCCGTTGAACGTCCTGGGAGGCGGGACCGTGAGCTGGTCCACGGTGGAGGGCATCACCCCCACCAGCGACGGCAACTTCCTCTGGATCGCGGACCGGCAGAACAACCGGGTCCTGCGCGTCCGCAACCCCCTCTCGCCCGGCCGGGTGGTGGACATCATCCTGGGACAGACAAGCGCTTCCGGGACCCTTTGCAACCTGACGGGTGCCATGGTGGGTTGGTGCGATCCCTGCACGAGCCCCCCCACGGGCACCTCCCTGCATTTCCCCGGGGCCCTTTCGATGGACCACCAAGGGAACCTCTATGTTTCCGACAACGGCCTGGAATGCCGGGGCAACATCCGTCTTTTGCGCTGGAACGTCTCCCAGCTTCCCCCTTCCCCCGCTTCCTGTCTCTTCGGCCTGCCCGCCTCGGCGGTCTATGGGCGTAACGGGAGTTTCACCTCCACCGCCTGCGCGGACCCGGTGAACGGGGTCTGCGCGCCTTGGGAAGTGGCCTTCTCACCCGATGACAGCGTGGCGGTCGTGGGGGAGAACTTCTACGGGGGTTCCCGTTTCCCCATCGTCCTTTCCAACCCCTTGACGGGGGACACGCCGGCGACCCGCTTGAACGATTTTTATACCCATGCTTACGCTTCCAGCTTCGACTCCCAGGGGAACCTCTACATGGCGGACCTGAACCGCAGTCGGGTGATGGTCTATTATCAACCTTTCCCTAGCCCCTTCCCGACGGCCACCCCCACTTTCACCTTCACTCCGACCCCGACACCCCCCGCCTCCTGGAGGATTAACTGCGGAGGCCCCGCTCGCACGGACACGGCGGGAAATACCTGGTTGGCCGACACCCAATTCAGCGGGGGGAACATCTCCAGCAACGGGAGTCCGATCGCGGGGACCTTGGACGCTCCGCTGTACCAGGACGAGCGTTGGGGGAATTCCACCTACACCCTGCCGGTGGTGCCTGGCACCTACAAGGTCACCTTGAAATTCTGTGAGCTCTTCGTCACGGGGCCCAACCAAAGGATGTTCCATGTCTATATCAACGGTGTCCGAGTGATCACCGACCTGGACATCTACGCGCAGACGGGGGGGCGGTTCATCGCCTACGACCGTGTCTTCACTGGGATCGTTCCGGATGGGCTGGGCCGGATCGTGATCCAATTCACGGCGGGGACCCTTCAGAACCCTCAAGTGGGGGCCATCGAGGTGGTCCAGGAGGCGCTCCCACCCACCGCGACGATGTCACCCACCCGAACGGCTTCCATGACGAGCACGGCTACGCTCTCCCCCACGCCGAGCGGGACCTCCACTCCCACGGAAACCTTGACGGTCACCCCTACGGAGTCCCCGACCCTCACTTCTACGGACACGATCGTCCCCACCTTCACGTCCACCCCGACCCTCACCCCTTCGGAGACCTGGACCGCCACCTTCGCGGATACCGCCACTTCGAGCCCGACGGGAACGGGTACTTCGACCTCGACCGACACGCCGACACCTTCTCCCTCGCCCAGTTTCACGGAGACCCCGACCCCAGTCCCTCCGACGGCCACGAACACTCCTTCCCCCATC
>Ga0315912_10003415_pt1 | contig 15807 bp, 14 predicted proteins | sample VfabasoilMG_FD_204469 | JGI IMG/M metagenome (GOLD analysis project Ga0315912, IMG submission 204469) | Garden soil microbial communities collected in Santa Monica, California, United States - V. faba soil | ecosystem: Environmental > Terrestrial > Soil > Garden | place: USA: California... | reverse complement strand
GCGCGCAGCTTGCCCGACAGGTCGATGAGGTAGTTAGAGACGCCCTGCGCGTCGAGATACTCCGCGACCCGGTCGACGCCGCGCCCCTTGCCCAGCGACGACAGGTCGATGCGCACCCCGGGCTGTTTGCGCGCCACGCCGCGCGCGTCATCCACTTCGACCTTCTGCCAGCCCACGCGGGCACGGGCAATTTCGATGGCGGCGGCATCGGGCGCGAGGTGTGTGGACGGATCCGGTCCGAATCCCCACAGGTTCACCAGTGGCCCGACCGTGACGTCGTACGCGCCGTCGCTGCGGACTGCCAGGGTCAACGCATAACCCAGCACCGCCGCGAGTTCGGCGTCGACCTTCACCCAGTCGCCGGAGTCCTGGGCGTTGAAGCGGCTCAGGGCCGAATCCGCGCGGTAAGTGCTCAAGGCCTGGTTCACGGCGTCGAAGCGTGCCTGCACGCCGGCGCGCAGTTCGGTGGCCGGCAAGGGCAACGGGCCGGCGATCTTCACCGTCCAGGCGCTGCCCATGGTCTCGCCTTCGAGCAGCGTCACGGCGGGCGGCCGCGTCGCGCACGCCGCGACCAGCAGGCCCAGCGTCAACGCCAGCGAAAAGCTATTGCGGCAGGACTTCGAGCGTGACGTTGTACGTGGCACGACGCTTCTTCACATTGGGCAGCGTGGCCCTGTCGTCTTCGATCGCGGCGTCGAGCCAGTAGAGTCCACTCGCCGGCCAGGTGACGGCGATGGCGCCACCCTTGTCGGTCTTCAAGGTCATCGTCTGCGGTGCGTCGCGATAACGCGTGCCACCGGCGATGATCTGCACCTCGAGGTCCTGCGCCGGTTTGCCATCGAGCAGGAAACGGAACTTCGCGGCCTCACCTGCGTAGAGGTCATTGGGATGCGAGTCCGGCACGAGCTCGAGACCAAGTCCGGCGGCCTTGATCCCGGTGGGCGCGCCGACGGTGACGAAGGTTTCCACGCGCCGCTGCATTTGTTCCACTTCGAGTTTGGCGGCGTTGGCCGGAATGTTCGCGGCCATTTCCGCCGGCAGGCCGCGCCAGCGCTTGGGTTTGCCCTCATCTTCCCAGCGCGCCATCACCGTGTCCCCGGCCACCGCGACGCGGTAAGTGCCCGCGGCGCGCATTTCGAGATCGAAACTGGTGCGGGTTTTTCCGCGGGCGAGGTTCTGCGGCGCCAGCGCCTGGCCATCGGGCGTCGAGACGCTCAACCCGTCGATGGGCATGGCGCCCTGGTTGAACGAGAACAGGTCATCGGAATTCGCGGCGTCGAAGCTCACCCAGCCGCCGGCGCGCGCCACGATGGTTTGCGAGGGCAGCAGCCAGGCGCGCGCAGCGAAGCTGTTCGCCGGCACGAACACGGCCAGCATGAGTGCGACTGCGGGCGCGACCCTGGCGAAATAGTTTTTCATGTGCGCTCCCGGGACGTTCATGGATTGAGGGTCAGCGCCACCGCGCCGAGTTCGGTCTTGCCCTGCGCCGACTCGCGTTTCGCGGCCTTGATCGGCCACTCGAATGGAATCCGCACCGCCTCGCGTCCGCCGACTTCGCGCACCGCCTCGACCACCAGCGCGTACTGGCCCGGCGGCAGCCTGGCGAGCGGCTCGGCGGCCGCATCGAACTTCAGGATGTGCTGGCCCACGGGCCGCGTTGCCCCCGTGAGTCCGTCGGCCGGCACCTTGAGATCACGGCCACCGCGCCGCCACCACTGCCGCAAGTCGGGCAGCCACTTGGTGTGATCGCCACGGACCTGGTACCAGACCGCGAGATTCGCCGCGATGGCCTGGTCCGGGCCCTCGATCCAGATCGCCACGTAGGGCCGGTGATATTCCGCCACCGGCAGATTGGGAATTTCCACGGTGAGACTCAGGTCGGCGGCACTGGCGCTGCCGGCGGCGGCGCCGAGAACCAGCGACGTCAGCAGCAGCAGGAAGGCACGGGGCATACGAATCATTCCGGGGCTCCGACTAACTATTCAATGAGCGAAGAAGATCATGAGGCCGGCCAGCAGCGCGACGCCGCCGCCGACCAGCGGCCAGGTGGAAGTGCGCTGGCGTGCCTGTATCCACAGCAGCACCAGGCCAGTAAGCGCGAAGAACACGCAGGCGGCCGCCACCACGTCGATGAAAATTGCCCAGGCAAGGCCGGTGTTGCGGCCCTTGTGAAGGTCGTTGAAGTACGCGATCCAGCCGCGGTCGGTGGATTCGAACCGGGTGGCGCCACTGGCACGGTCGATGGATACCCACGCATCACGCCCGGGTCCTGGCGCGGAGAGGTACAGTTCATCGTCGGACCACTCGGGGCCGGCACCACGCGTGTCGATGTCGAATTCGTCTTCGATCCAGGATGCGATCGCGGCCGGCACGGGATCAGCCGCCGCATGTTCGCCGGAGAGATCGGCCCGCAACCCTGCAGGAAGCTGCGCGTTACCGGTCGAGACTTCGGGCGAGGCGCCAATCGATGCGGCGTGATTGAGTGTGATGCCGGTGATGCTGAACAGCAGCAAGGCGGCGAGGCAGATCGCGGCGCTGATCCAGTGCCACGAGTGCATCGTGCGGTACATCTGCATTCTGCGACGCGAGTTCACTGACGCACGTCCCCGCGAATCCTGGGGCGCGGCTTGCTTCTCAACATTTCGCCCTCGGGCAAAAAACCGAGCGCGAACGCTACATGAGAAGGATTCTTATTTGCAACCGGACTCTTCTATAAGGCCTTTTCAGGGGACGCCGGCTGACTCGATTGGCAATGGCCGCGGTTGCCTGAACTCGACCGAGCCGATGTCGTGCACGCTGAAATCCTTGAGGTTTTTCTTGCGCCACTTCTTGAAGGCCGACAGCTTCAGGCCATCGGGAGCCTTGTCGCCCCATGCCTCACGATGTCGATCGGTCCAGACGTATTCGTCGAGATACCCCGCCTCCTCGATCGCCGCCAGCTTCTTGCCGGTCGAAGAATCGGAGTCCGTCATTTGCATGGCCAGCATCGAACCGAAGGCGGCGAGCTCCATCGCGTAGGTCGGCACGACTCGCCCACCGCAGACCGGCACGCTCTCGGGATATTTTTCCGCCAGGGCCGACACCGTCGCCAGGTAGATCATTCCCGAGGACATGTCTGCCTGCGAAACATCCATGGAATGGATGACCAGGCTCGTGCCATCTTTTTTGGGCTCTTCTGCGGTTGCGGTTGCGGTCGCGGGCGCGGCCGCCGGCAGGAAGCGTTCGATGGCATCGCCGAAGGCGGTGAGGATGGCGCGACGCGTTGCCGGCAGCTCGTCGCGCAGGGCCGCGTCGGCCGTGAAACGCATTTTCATGAAGAGGTTCGCGCCGCCCGTGATCCATACGTACGAATGGGCGGGCCTGCCCTCGATCTTGAATTCGAATACCGCCTCGCGTGCCAGCGGCAGTTCAGCGGGTGCCGACAGGCGCACCAGTTGCTCGGACTTGAGCCTGGCGCCCGCGTAGTTCGCCTGCATGACACCTTCCTTGGCTTCCTCGAACTGCTCGCAGGTCGGAACACTGTCCGGGCCATCCGGGATGTCTTTGACTCCCGCGTCATAGACATACACGGTGAGGGACTGGCCGTTGCCGTTGTATTGATAGGCGGAGCCCAGGCGCTTGTCCGGGAAGTGATGCGGCTTGCCGTCATGCTCCAGGGGGCCGATACGCCGCGGCAATTCGAGCGCCGACGGCAGCAGCGTCACCGTTTGCGCGACAGTCGCCAGTGGAGCGCAGGCCAGAGTGATCCACAGCCACCAGGTTCTTTTCATGTTGTTACCCTGCCGCCGGCAAATGCCGGACGGCAGTGTAACGAATCCCGGCGGACTTTTGGGCTAACTACCAGCGGCCACGGCAGCGGCGGCCGGCGGGCGCGGCTCCGGAACCTTGTTCTTCACCGGCGGCAGCGTCTGCAGGTAGGTGAAGATCGCGGTGAGGTCCTCATCGGTGAAATTGCGGTAGACCATGATGGGCATGGGCGGCAGCACTTCACGGCCGCGGCCGAGGTGACGGCCGGTGCGGATCGTGTCGATGAAAGTACGCGCGGTCCACTTGCCGATGCCTGTCTCCCGGTCGGGTGTCAGGTTGGCGGTGAAACTCACGCCCCAGGGACCGGCATAAGCCGTGTTGGTGGCGGCGATACTGGCGATCCAGCCGCCCTGCAACTGCGGAACCGGACCCATCTCGAACTTCTCGGGATGGCCCGACAGCGCGAGCGACATGTCCGGCCGCGGGCCCTCGGGCGTCATCTTCCACGGTGTGTGGCAGTCATGACAGCCGGCAGTCGAGACGATGTACTTGCCGCGGGCGACCTGGTCACCGGCTGCGGGAGCCGGATCGGCGGCGCGCACGAACGATGCGAACAACACGACGGCAAAGAAAGCTAACAACTTCAGGGATTTCACTCGATACCTCCTCTAACTAATTCGAGCTTGAATTCGTGGCAAGACCTTCGATCCAGCGGGCCAGCAGGGCAACCGCCTCTGCGTCCACCGCGGCAGTACCCAGGGGCGGCATCTGCTGCAGTGGATCGCGCGAGTTCATGCGCATGGCGATAACGCTGGCGCCCAGGTGACCGGGCGCGATGCGCGCCGCGTCACGTGGTGCGCCGGTGGGCCGGAACTGGCTCTGCACACCGACGATGGAGCGCATCACCGAGTTCGCGCTCGGCGCGTTGGCCGGCGCCGCGACGCGTTGCGCCAGCGTCATCTCGAGCACTGCCAGCGGGCCTTCGTCGTTGTGGCAGTTGCCGCAGTTGCCATGCAGGTAACCGAGCGCGGCCCGTTCGGCCGGACTCGCGGCCGCGATGCGCGGCGGGCGGGCCAGCAGGTCGGGCCGGAGATTGCGCAGCAGGCCGCGCGTGTTCAGCGACTTGAGATCCACGGCGCCCGCGACGCGTTCGGCATGCGGCGCCAGCGGATCGCGATCGGGCGAGAGCTGCAGCACGCTGAATCCCAGCACCGGCACCGGGGCGCCTTCGTGGCAGGCGCGGCAGTCGTCCTCGGACGGAATCGTGTAGCGCGCACCCGGCGCGCTCGGCGCCGGCAGATCGCGCACACCGCGCGCCGGCGCCAGCACCGCGTCCTTGCCATCCGCGCTCCACACATAGCTGCCGAAGCGCCAGGCGCCGTCCGCGCCGCGCTCGATGTAGCGCGTCTCCAGCACGTTGCCGTGTGCGAACTCCTTCCACAGCTTCGTGCCCGGCGGAAACTGCCACGCATCCGGCGCCGACGCGTCGATGCTGCTGCCCGGCGGCAGCCAGATCCAGCGGCGCTTGGCGGCACCGTCCGACCACAACGGGTACTGCGGCGAAAACGGCAGTACGTCGGGGCGTATCTGTCCACCCGCGACGTACAGCCCAGTATCGCCGAGGTGCTGCGGCAGGCCGCGCGCATCTTCGGCGCGCGCCAGGACCGGCAGGAACGCTACGGCGAGCGCCAGCTTCAGCAAGCAATGGAGGAATTCGCGACGCATGCAGTTCACGCGGCCCGGGCCACCGGGATGCGGTTCGCGTTTGCCTTGAGCCAGGTGGCAAAGTTGGCGATGCGCGGATGCAGCTTGCGCACGCGCGCCAGGTCGCGGCGTGCGCGATACGCGACCTCGAAGTCGCGCTTGAACTGCCACATGTTGCCAAGCTCATCGGCGCCCGGGAAACCGAGCGCTCGAAAGGCATCGGCGCTGATCGAGTTGTAGACCACGTGTTCGCCGAGTGCGTGCTCAAGCTGTTCCGCCAGCTCGGCGCCGCTCAGGTGGTCGCCGGCGAGGCCGATCGAGTCGAAAATCAGCGCTTCGCCCTGCAGGAAGATCTGGTGGGCGGCGACGCCGATGTCTTCGGCGCCGATCCAGGGAATGCGTGCATCACCGGTGGGAAATGTCACCGCCAGCGTGCCGTCGGCCTGGCGCTGCGGGCCCATGCCGAAGTGGATCAGGTTCTCCCAGTAGCCGGCGGAGTAGAGATACGTGACCGGCACGCGCTGCTGCGCGAAGAAGCGGTGCGCTTCGCCCTTGGCATCGAAGTGCGGGACGTTGAAGCGTTTTTCCAGAACGGGCATGCGCGACCCGTCGGCCGGGAAAAAGCTGCGCGTGTCTTCGAGCGTCGACCAGATGGCGTGGCGGATGCCCGCCTGCGCCGCGGCGGCCGCCAGCGTGTGCGCCTGGGCCAGTTCACGCTCGCCCGAGAGGTGTTCCCAGAAATTGGTGACGAAGAACGCGCCGTAGGCGCCTTCGAGGGCCCGCTGCACGCTGGAGGGGTCGTCGAGATCCGCAAGCACCACCTGGGCGCCGGCGCTGGCCAGTGCACGAGCCGCAGCCCCATCCGGACGGCGCGTCACCGCACGCACCGCGAAGTGGCGGTCATGGTCGGTGAGCAGCGCGCGGGCCAGGCCGCCTCCCTGAGCACCCGTGGCGCCGAAGACGGTGATGATGGGCTTGGGCATGTGCTCTCCTGGGCGCCGGGGACGTGGGAGACGCACGTTAAGGACTGGATGACAGTTCTGTTGCTAACTCGGACTTAGCGAATTCTTAAATTCACGCTAAGTTGTGCGGGCGGGGATGTTTAAGAAACCTATAAGAACGACGAAATGGCGCTGACGGACGACATGATCCAGCTGCTTTCGGCTGGCGTGGCTCACCAGGTGGGCGGCTGTACCAACGACGGAAGGCCGGTGGTGTGCCGGGGCCTCGCTGCGCAGCACGAGGCGGGACGCCTGCTGGTCATCATTTCGGCGGAATCCGGCTTCGAGGTGCTCGATGCCATCCGCCAGAACGGCCGGATCGCCGTGAACCTCACCCTGCCCGAGAATTACCGCTCGCTGAGTTTCATGGGCGACGATGCCGTGGTGCGCGGCTCTGGCGCCGCGTGGCGCCCGCTGGTCGACGAGCGTCACCGGGCCTTCAGCGATCAGCTGCTGCGCTTCGGAATTCCGCCCGAGTACACCAACGCCTGGTACTCGGCGCCGGACGAGCACCTGGTGGCCGTGCGCTTCACGCCCACGCAGGCGCGCAACCAGACGCCCGGACCCGGCGCCGGCAATCCCGTGCAATTGATACCGATCGAGTTCGAGAAATGAGCGCGGTTTTCGACGACGGGCTGTCGCTGTTCGGTGTACGCCGCATGATGGAAGGCGTGATCCCGCCGGTGTTGTGCACGGCCTCGCCGGATCGCATGCCCAACGTGAGTTACCTGTCGTTGTGCGAATACGTCGACCCGCTGCACATCGCATTGTCCTACCAGTTCTTCAATCGCAGCCGCGAAAACGTGCTGGCCACGCGCCGCGCCGCGCTGACGCTCGACGATCCGTATACCGGCGGTGGCGTCGTCCTGCAGCTGGAGTACCAGCGCACCGAAACCGAAGGCCCGGTATTCGAGCGACTGCGCGCCAAGCTCATGGGTGTGGCCAGCCACGTGGGCATGGACAAGGTGTTCCACCTGCGCGGCGCCGACATCTACCGCGTGCTCGAAATGCGCCGCGTGCCCGGGCGCCGGGAACTGCCCGCGGCGGCGCCACGCGTAGACCTGCCCACCAATTCGCGCTTGCTGTCCGAGCGCATGGCGAATTGCGAGGACATGGCGGAGCTGCTGGACACCTTGTTAGGCGGCCTGGCAGACCTGCTGCGCATCGACCACGCGATGTTGTGGCTGTTCGACGCCTCGCAGCAGGTGCTCACGCTGCTCGCCAGCCGCGGTTACGAATTCGACGGCGCCGGCGCCGAGATCTCGTTGGGCGAAGGCCTGGTCGGCACCGCGGTGCGTGAAGGCGTGCCAATCCGCGTCGGACACATGATGAACATGGCCACGTACGCACGTGCAGTGCGCGAGCGCGCAGGAGAATCCGGGCTCAACGTGGCGCCGGCGCCCGAGATTCCACTGCCAGGGCTCAAGGAGCCACGCAGCCAGCTCGCGGTGCCGCTGCGCGCACGCGGACGGGTGCTGGGCGCGCTGCTGGTCGAGAGCCTGCACGACCAGTATTTCGGCTACGACGACGAAGACGCGCTGATGATGCTCTGCGGGCAGTTCGCCGTGGCGATGAGCCTCATGCAGCCGCCCGAACAGGAAGCGCCCGCGCCCGTGGCGGTGAAGGTCGTCGTGCCGGATGTGAAGGGACCATCGCTGCGTCTCAAGCGGTTCGGCCGCGACAACAGTGTGTTCCTCGATGACGTGTACCTGATTCGCGGGGTGGCCGGCGCCATCCTGTGGAAGCTGGTGGCCGAGTACCTGCGCAGTGGCCGGCGCGAGTTCACCAACCGCGAGTTGCGCCTGGCGCCGGAGCTGCGGCTGCCCGATGTACAGGACAATCTCGAGGTGCGCCTGTTGATGCTGCAACGGCGGCTGGCGGAACAGAATGTCCCGATTCAGCTCGAAAAGGCCGGCCGCGGCCGCATGCGCATCAACGTGTCGCGCGCGGTGGTGATGGAGCAGGATGAATCGTAGTGGGTCTGGCCCATGGCCAGTCCCTGCAGATACGTCAAACTAGTCGCATTGCCAGAACGCAACCGTCGCGAGTTCGAGACAGAAGCGCGGCTCTCCTCCTTGCGCTATAAATGCGCCCGCGGACGCTCAATAGGAAGGGAGAACTCATGAATCGTCACGTCCTGCTCGCGGCGTTGTCAGTCGCGAGTGCACCGGCCTCGGCCGACGTCTCGGTCACCACGCAGACCTCCGGCAAGGCCTCGTTCATCAATGTCGGTGGCGAGGGCGTCAGCCAGTTCAAGGGCAAGCGTCAGCGCACCGATTCCACGGTCGGCAGCAAGACCGTCTCGCTGATCATCGACATCGACAACATGCGCTTCGTCGACCTCAACGATGCGAAGAAAGCCGCGACGGTGACGCCGCTCGCGAGCATCACGGACGAGCTCGAGAAAGTTGGCGTTGGCGCGATGGACGCCGTGCTGACGAAGACCGCACAGACGAAGCAGATCGCGGGTTATCCCTGCACCGTGCACGACGTGAAGGTATCGATGCCCTTCAGCCCCACGGGCCAGCCCGGCCAGGGCATGGATGCCGTCATGGTGCTCGCCGGCACGGTGTGCCTGTCGTCGTCGGCGCCCGGCCTCGCCGACTACCAGTCCTTCTACAAGGCCGCGGCCGATTCCGGATTCATCTTCGGCAACCCGGCCGCCGCCAAGTCGCCCACCGGGGCCGCACAGGCCAAGGCCTATGCCGCGCTCACACGGAAAATGGCCGAGGCCGGCATGGCGCTGGAGAGTCACGTCACCATCACCGCATCCGGTAACAACCCGATGGCGCAAATGATGGCCAAGCTCGCGGCCAGCGACATCACCACCACCGTGACGAAAATCGAGACCGGCGATGTCGCCGCCGATCGCTTCGACATCCCGGCGGACTACAAGGTCAAGACCCAGAAATAAAGAATGGGGGCAGCCCCCGTTTGCTGGCAAAAGGGGTCAGCCCTCCAGGACTGACCCCTTTTGCTGGGAAACGGGGGCTGCCCCCCTTTCTACGCGCGCGGCTGCGGTCGCGTGCTTCCCGGCGGCGGCGCGGCTTCGGGCTCGACCGCACGCAGGGGCGATTTCGCGGGCCCATTGAGCACTGCGCCGTCGATCGCGAAGCGGGAACCGTGGCAGGGGCAGTCCCAGCTCTTTTCTCCGCCGTTCCACTGCACCAGGCAACCGAGATGCGTGCATATCGCCGAGCGCTCGTGCAACTCGCCGGCCGGGTCGCGGTACACGGCCAGGCTAGATAGACCCTCGCGCAGGATCGCGCCTTCACCCGGAGCAATGTCGGCGCGCTCGTGCACTTCGCCACCCTTCACCCAGTCCCTGACCATGTGGCCGACGAAGTTCGCGTTCTCGCCCAGGTACGTGCCCGCCGCCTTCACCGTCTTGCGTGCCGGGTCATAGAGGTTTTCCCAGGGGTTGACGCGCCCGGCGACCAGGTCGCTGATCAGCATCCCGCCGATGGTTCCGTGAGTCATGCCATCGCCGGAGTCACCGGTGATGATGTACAGGTTCTGGTCGTGTGGATTGCGCCCGATGAAACCCAGCGCATCGACCGGCTCCATGAGTTGTCCCGACCAGCGGTAACGCGTGGCCCCGAGCACGGAGAATCGCGCGCGCGCCCACTGCTCGAGCCGCCGGTAGCGCTCGGCGGCATCGTCGGCCTGGCCGGTCTTGTGATCTTCGCCGCCCACGATGACCACGTCGCGGTCGGCGCCGCGCACGCGCCGCACATAGTGATAGGGCTCGGCCATGTCCCAGATGAGCGCGGCAGGGAATGCGTCCTTCGGCACGTCGAATCCGACCACGTAGGTGCGATACGCGGCCTGCTTGGTGTGCATCGTTACCCGGTCGTTGAACGGCGTGTTGGTGGCCACGACGATGTGTTCTGCACCGAGCCGCGCGCCGGAATCGAGCTTTACATGCGCTCCGCGGCCGCCCTTCGCCTCGACCGCGCGTGAGTCGAAGACCAGGTGTCCGCCGCGGCCGGTGAACGCACGCGCCAGCCCGTGCATGTACCGGCCAACGTGGAAGGCCGCCTGCCGCGGAAAACGCAGCGCGGGTCCATCGATGAGGATCTGCGCGGTGCGCAACGAGTGCTGGGCCTGCATGGCGGAAAATCCCGCGCGGCGCATGGCCTCCGATTCCCTCTCGAGCCTGGCTCGCTGGCCGGGTTCGGCGGCGACCAGCAGGCCATCCAGCCTCTCGAAATCACAGTAGATGTTCTCCGCCTGCACGATGGCCTCGATGCAGTCGATGGCTGCCGCATGGCTGGATGCCGCGAGTCGCGCGCCGGACGGTTCGAACAGCCGTTCGAGCTCGCAGAAGTCGTCGTCCAGCACGGCCGACAGGTGGGCGGTAGTTCGGCCGGTCTCGCCGGCGCACAATCCGGGCGCCGCATCGAGTACCTGCACGTGGGCCCCGGCGCGCTGCAATAGATAGGCGGTGGTCAGGCCGGCGATGCCGGCGCCGATGACGCACACCTGCGTATGGGCCAGCAACTCGCGCGACACGCGAGCGTGTGCATCGTTCTCCCGCAGCAGCGTGGCGTCCTGCCAGACGGATGTGGTTTCTTCAGGTGTACGCGGCATGGAACACCTCCATGCCAGACCCTATGACGAAGGCGCGTTCCCGTAATCCCGGAAACACGCGCCTCCGTCGTCCGCCTTTTCCTACATGCCGCGGGCGGTCTGCGCCTTGCGTACCAGCTGCACGAATTCGCTGCGATAACCGTAGGGGTCGTCACCGCGCGCCGACAGCGCCTGCTTGATCACGTCATCGTAGCTCAATGAACCAGTGTACGGGCCGCCGCGCAGCAGCTGGGCGAACCCGGCGACCGCGGTCGAAAACTCGACATCGCGCCGAATGGCCTCCGGCGGCCGGGGCGAATCCATGCGGATCGGCTGCTCGATGAGCTGCGACTTGCGCTGGTTGGGTAGTTTGTAACGAATCCTGAGGAATCCGTACTCACTGGCGGTGCCGGACGGTGGCGGCGGCGACTCTTTCGTGTAGCGGCCTTGCTCGATCATGCGCGCGTCCACGCCCACCGGCGTGATCTCGTAGATGGCCGTGACGGTGTGGCCCGCGCCCACGTCCCCCGCGTCGACGGCATCGTTGTTGAAGTCCTCGCGCTTGAGCGCGCGGGTCTCGTAGCCCACCAGGCGGTACTCCGCGACGGTCGCGGGATTGAACTCCACCTGCAGCTTCACATCCTTTGCGATGGTGAACAGCGAGGAACCCGCCTGCTGCACCAGCACCTTCTGCGCCTCGCTGAGCGTGTCGATGTATGCCGCCACGCCGTTACCGTTCTGCGCCAGCGCCTGGGCCAGCTCGTCGCGATAGTTGCCCTGCCCGAAGCCCAGCACCGAGAGGAAGATGCCCTTCTCGCGCTTGCGCTCGACGAAGCCCTTGAGCTCGTTGGTGCTGTCGATGCCGACGTTGAAGTCACCGTCGGTGCACAACAGGATGCGATTCACGCCTTCCTTGCGGAACGTCTGCTCGGCGAGCTGGTAGGCGAGCGCAATGCCCTCGGCGCCCGCCGTCGAGCCGCCCGGCGCAAGGCTGTCGAGCGCCGCCACGATCTTTTCCTTCTCGCCCACCGGCGTGGGCGGCAACACCTGCCCGGCCGCACCCGCGTATACAACAATAGCCACGGTGTCGGTGGGCTTCAAACTACCCAGCAGCAGCTTCATGGACTGCTTGACCAGCGGCAGCTTGTCGACGTCCTGCATCGAGCCGCTGACGTCGATCAGCATCACCAAGTTGGCGTCCGGCCGCTCGCGCGCCGGCAGTTCGTAGCCCTTGATGCCGATGTGGATCAGCTTGCGGCCCTTGCCCCAGGGCGAATCGCTCACCACCACCGTGGGCTGGAAAGGACGCTCGCGCGATTCCGCCGCCGGCCACGCATAGTCGAAGTAGTTGATCATCTCTTCGGCGCGCACCGAGTCCTTCTGCGGCAACACACCCTGGTTGAGTTGCTTGCGCACGAAGCTGTACGAGGCGGTGTCCACATCCGCCGAGAAGGTCGACACCTGCTCGCCTTCGATGGCCGGCCGCTTGACTGAATTCAGATCGAAGTGCTCGAACTTGTCGCGGCCTGCAGGCGGCGGCGGCACCACACCCGGCTCCGGCGCATTGAGGATGCCCGCGCTAACACCGCCCATCGAACCGCCCGCCTGCCGACCTTGCGGCATGCCCTTGTGAGGCGCGGCACGCGCGCCGCGCTTGGCCACGACGACTTCTTCCAGTTCCTCGCTCTGAATCGCTTCGGCCGCGGTGACAGCATCGCGCTTGGTTTCCATGGCCGACTGCCTGGACCGGCGCGCCCCGGTAACGACCACGCTCTCCAAGGAATCGTCCTGCTGGCTCGCGTCCTGGCCCTGCGCGGGGCCTGCCTGGGCGGGCGCGGGCGTCGGCGTGGGCGCAGCGACCGCGGCCATGGGTGCCGGAGTCACTTCCTGGATGGGCGACGAGGGCTCTATCACCGGCGGAGGCTCGGCCGCGGCAATGTCGGGCGGCGTACGCGAATACAGGTTCGCCTCAACCTTGCGCTTGTTTACCTCGGTCCCCTGTGCCGCGGTTGTCCGTTGCGCCTCGCGGCGGGCATCGTCGCGGGCCGCGGGCGCTTCCGACGCATCTGGCTCAGCCGCGCTTTCCGCAGCCGCATCTTCCGGCGCCACGATTTTCGGCACGGATTCGGCCGGCACAGGTCCGGTTTCGTTCGGCGGAGGAGCCGCCGCGGGCCTGCTCAGCTCCGCGACCGCGGGATCCTGTCGCACCGTGTCCCAGACCACCGCGGTGCCGATGACCGCAATAAAGATGCTGGCCGCACCACCCACCAGTCCTCGCCGTGAATACCAGGGCATCGTGTCACTCCCGCGTGTTTGCAAGGAGAGACGCAACAGGTCTAACAAAGCTTGGAGCTTGCTGCGTGGCCTGGTGACAGCATCGTTGGTGGCCTGCGGATGAACGCGCGCGAATTCGGCCAGTGCCGCGCGCCGCGCGGCTACACGTGCCGCCGGGTCCGGCTGCGGCGCATCCTGCTTCAACAAGTTTTCGAGTGAATTCGGTTTCATACGCTTTGCGTTGCCCTGGCTTCGCGTTTGCCCATGTAACGGCGCATGGTGTGGATCCGCCAGGAAATCGTGGATTCCGATACTCCGAGAATCGCGCCCGCCTCCGCGTGGCTCAGCCCTTCGGCGTGCACCAGCAACGCGGTTTCCTTCATGCCTTCGCCGAGCTCCTCGAGCTCGGCCAGCAACTGCAGCAGGTAGATCTGGTCCTCGGCCTGCGAGTCATCTTCCATCGGCACCGACTCGGCCAGTTCATCGTGATCGTGGCGACGCTGGCTGCGTTGCCAGTCCTGCGCACAACTGATCACCAGCCGGTACAGCCAGCTCGTGAAAGCCGCCTGGAAGCGGTACTGCGCAAGACTCGACGCGAGCTTGATGCAGGCAAGCTGCGCGATGTCCTCCGCGTTGACGCGATGGCGGCACCATTTCCACGCGAAGCGGAAAATCGTGTCGTAGTACAAGTCCAATAGCTCGCTGAAGGCGGTCGAATCACCTGCCTGTGCGCGGCGTATCAGTTCTTGTTCTTCCATCGCGGCTTCTTGTTGGCTCTCAGCACATCAGACGCGGCCAGCTGCGGATTCCTTGGAAACGCGCAGCTCCTTGAACTTTCAACGGTTTTGGCGCGCGTTCCGGGTTTGGCCGTCAGCGATCGAGCTGCCGGATCCTGATGTTGCGGAACCAGATGGGCTGGCTCTCGGCCTGCAGGGCGATATGCCCATATGAAAGTTGCAGCGGCGCGCCGGCGGCCAGCAGGCGCTGCGCGCTGTCCTCGCGGGGGTCGAGTTGCGGATGCTGGTAGCGCAGCACCTCGACGCCGTTGATGCGGTGGATCACCTCGTCATTTCCGTGCACCTCGATTTCCGCGGTGACCCACTCATCGAGTGGATAGAGCTTCGAGGACGAATCGATGATGTGATCGGTCAGCAGTTTGCCGCTGCGTTCGAGGTTGGTGCCCGGCGTGCAGACATTGCCGGTCTGGCGACCCGCCGCGGTGCCCACCGCCAGGAACTGGAACTCCATGCTCGCCGGCCAGAGCTGGTCGCGCTCCATGCTGAGCGGCGACTGCGAGTGAATCATCACGCCGCTGTTGAGCTTGGCCCAGGGCGGCGAATCGGCGACCGCGGTGCCGGTGATGCGGTACTCGAGGCGCAGGATGTAGTTTGAATATGGCTGGTTCGAATAGAGATGGCCGAACTGCTCGTCGAACTTGCCGTAACGGTCGTACGACACCTTGAGCACGCCGTCCTCGACACGAAACGTGTCGGCGTAGTTCTCACCCAGTGGGTGTTTCGCAATCTTGACCGTCCAGCCGGACAGGTCGCGTCCATTGAATAGTGAATGCCATTGCTCGGCGCTCGTGTCGGCCGCCTGCACTTGCGCAGCGCAGGCCAGCGCCACCATCCAGATGTGTTTCATGATCGTCCCCCCGGTTCGGCGACGAGCATAGAGGCGCGCCGCTCGCGGCGCCATTGACAACGGCGGGCCGCGCTACAGTTGCGCGTCGAGGTGGAACACGCGTGCCAGCCAGGCCTGGAAGCGCTGCATGCCGGTGGCGTGGGGTTCGCTGTCCAGCGTCTCCTTGCCGTCTCCCCAGCGCAGGCTGCCGCCTTCGAGCGTCACGCGCCAGGCCCGACTACCGGAAGTCTCCAGTCCGAATATCCCGCCGAGCTGCTCGGCCAATGTCGCGTCCTCCACCAGCACGCCCTGTTCGGTGTTGAGCCAGGTGGACCGCGGATCGAGATTGTAACTGCCGACGAACAACGTGGTGCCGTCGGCCGTGAGCGCCTTGGTATGCAGGCTGGCCCCGGACGAGCCGGTGAGACTGGCCACGGTCGCCTTGGAAGACAGAGGCTTGAGCTCGAATACCTGCACGCCGCCTTCGATGAGCACCTTGCGGTGACGCGAGTAGCCGCCGTGCACCGATGCCACATCGTTCGCTGCCAGGGAATTGGTGAGTACCTGCACGCTCGCGCCCGCCTTCACGCGCTCGATGAGGCCGGCGCTGCCCGCGTCGCCGGGCACGAAGTAAGGCGAAATGATCTGCAGTGAGCGCGCGGAATTGCGGATCATCGGCACCAGCGTGGCGCCCACGGCGGCGCGCGATTCGTCGCGTTCCTGCATCGTCACCTTGGCCGGATCGTCGGACACGAATTGATATTTCGCCGACCATCGCAGTGACCAGTCTCCCTGCACCAGCCGCTGCACGCCGTCATTGTCGCGCAGCGCCTGCGCATAACGGCCGTCGCGTGCCCCGGCGGCGCGCTCGTCGAGCATGGTGCGC